>SDBV01002678.1_pt1 | contig 26594 bp, 34 predicted proteins | sample 2277081 | NCBI WGS metagenome assembly SDBV01 (sample SAMN10402039, study PRJNA504765) | marine sediment metagenome | isolation source: marine sediment core GS10_PC15, 223 cmbsf | place: Arctic Ocean: Southern Knipovich Ridge | collected 2010 | reverse complement strand
TGAGCGTATCTAAAGCTATGAAAAAAGTGGGATATCCCGTGACTACAGCTAAGAATCCTCAGCAGATAACTAAATCTAAGGGGTGGCAAGAGTTAATGGAAAAACATATCGGAGATGCTAAACTAGCTAAAGTCCATAAGGAGGGATTAGGCGCAACTAAGGTATTCTCTAGTCACACAGAACCGGACAGAGAAGTAGCTGACCATCCTACTAGGTATAAGTATTTAGATTTGGGTTATAAATTAAAGGGTAGGCTAGTAGATAAATCGGTGAACCTAAACATAGACATCACTAAGTTGTTAGATGAAATCGAAGATGAAGGTAACGATAGTAAGTCTTTACAATAACCGCCCGGACTTTATTCAATTACAGCTAGAATCTTTTAAGAAGCACATTAAAGATGATTACGAGTGGATTGTCTTAAACAACGCGCATTTTAATAACGACAAGACAGAAGAGATAGATGAGGCGTGCGCCGAGTTAGGCGTAGACAGTATGAGGCTGTTGCATAAGAACGGAGAATACAACGGGCGTGACGTATCCTATCTAGTGGGGGATTCACTGAACCTTATGTGGAATACGCGCTTCAAGCATACTGATGGGATATTTGTTATCTTAGACTGTGACTTCTTCCTAACCGATGATATTTCATTCAACGAGTTACTGGAGGGTTATGATATGGCATTTGTTCCCTCTTACACATTAAATGTTGCGTGGCCTTGGTCTGGGATAATGGTGTTTGATATGAAGAACATCAAGGTAGATGATATAGATTTCGGAACTACCTTGATTATTGGCATGAGTGCAGATGTCGGCTCGGCTAACTACCATTACGTTGTTAAGCACAAACCCAAGTGCAGATACATTGACCGGCTCCCAATAGACGAGGATTGCCCGATAGGCGATAAGACGTTAAGCTCATTAGGCTTCCCGCAACCGTATAGTGTAGACTTAATAGGAATAGACGGCAGAACATTTATGTTCCACTATAAGACATCAAGCAACTACGCGGCGCATTGCACACCAGAGTATAATAAACAGAAGACCATAGCACTAAAGAGACTATTAGATGGATAAACGCCTAAAAGACAAAGAGTGGAGGATGAACAACCTCTACAAGATAAGAGATAAGAACCAGAAGCTAATCAAGTTCAGGTTAAACAATGTTCAGCGCGATTTTGAGAAGAACCGACATACTAGGAACTTAATCCTAAAGAGCAGACAGTTAGGCTTCACTACCTTAGAGGCGATAGGTCAGTTAGATGATGTTCTCTTTGAGGCGAACACCGAGACACTATTCATCGCGCACAACCTAGATGATGCTAAGAGTATATTTAGAAAGAAGATTAGGTTTGCGTGGGATACGCTAAGAGATGAGCTGAAGCCCTTTTGGACAGTAGACGCTAGTAACGCCCAAGAGTTAAAGTTTAGTTATGGCGGGGCATTCTCATCTATCCCGGGAGACACACCGGGTGAGTAATGAACATTTAACCGAGTTCATATTACTGAGTTCGCCGATTTGTGTAAGAAATATACAAACAAGGTGTTAGACATTTTAGAGGGCACAATTCCCGCCGTACCTAAGAGAGGAAGAGTTGACATTGAGAGCACAAGTCAGGGCGCGGCAGGTGAGTTCTATGATATGTTTATGAAAGCATGGGAGACGGGCGAGCCTAAGTATCCCGAAGAATATAAAGCGCACTTCTATAACTGGCAGTGGGATGAGCTGATACCGAGCATTGTCCCCGAACCCAACCTGCCTAAAGAGTTTACTGACTATCAAAAGGAATTCGCCCTAACAGATAAGGAGATAACCTATTACTACCGGGCGTGGCTTTCGCTTAACAAGAACTGGAACTCATTAAGGAAAGAATACCCTACTACCGTAGAGGAAGCGTTCGAGGTTATCATCGAGGGCTCATACTACGGTGTTGAGTTGGGCAAAATGGACAGAGATGGGAGGATAGGCATTGTCCCGCATGACAAGGCATTAAAAGTTCATACCGCGTGGGACTTAGGCGTAGGCGAGAACCTGGTAGTAGGGTTCTACCAACGAACAAGGGAAGGACAGTTAAGACGGATAGACAGTTGGCAGGGCGAAGAGAGTGATGGTCTGCCCGAAGCTATTGCCGCAATCTTCGCTAAAAGAGAATACAACTATGGTAGGCATTTCGCCCCGCATGATATTAAAGCTAAAGAGATAGGCACGGGTAAGAGCAGGTGGGAAACCGCCAAGGCGTTAGGCATAACATTTCAGGTAGTCCCCGATGTCCATGTTGATGATGGAATTAACGCGGCGCAAGTTACCCTAGCCCAGCTCTTCGTAGATAAAGAGCACAACCGCGAATGGATTAGAGCGATGCGTAACTATGTAAGAGAGTGGGATGACAAACGCGGAGCGTACAAAGACATACCGTATCACAACTGGGCATCACATTTCGCGGATGAGTTCAGATACGCCAGCTTAGTGACAAAGAAGATGAGTAATGATAATGTAAACCTTAATCGCCCATTCTATGATGAGATGGAAGATGTATGGACAGGCACGCCAACAAGAACGATAGAAAGGTATGAAGGATAACTGGAAAGGAGGAGATATAGAAACAGACATAGTTCCGCTAACAAATGACGGAAGTGGTAATCCTATTATTATGAGAACACTGAAGTTTAAGTTTCCGCCCGACTTAGAGGATTTCCCGACAGAGAAAGACATCGCCGCACAGCAACTTCCGTTAGTCGAAACCTTTCTATGGAAAGACGAACTTGTGCTAATTGAGGAGCTTCGTGTTACAATAATCGAGGAGAAGCGTTTATATTATGTACACGCTACTTGTCAGCCGAAGAAAGGCGCGACGTTATACGAAACACCCACCAAGTTAGAAGATATAATAGATGACACCGGAGGAGATTAAGAGTAAATATCAGGAATCGTTCGAGTTCTTACAACAGCGCAAACAGAGATGGGTGGCGCAGCTCGTCTTATTGAACAACTTACAAAGAGGGGATATGAATATAGCCTCGACACTTTTGATTACCCTGTTCAACAGGGTTCTTTCAAGTATGTATGACGACAAGATACAGGTTAAGTTCCTGCCGTCACAGGGGATAATGCAAGAACAGATAAACGCCTTTAACTCTTTAGCCCAATCTGATTACCTGGAAATGGGTAAGGCTAAGTTAGATTATGACTGGGCGTGGGATGCGGGATTCTTCGGCAGAGGATATATGGAGACAATCCGCTTCAACAAAAAGCGTAAGATAATGGAACCGCACGTTATCAACCCGTTAGTATTTGGATACGACCCGTACTTTGAAGAAGTCCAAGAGTGGAGGTATTACTGGAAGTGGATTACTAAATCTAAATGGGAGTTAGACAAGCTAATCAAGCAGGAGATATTAAAGAAGGGCATTAAACTGGAAGACATCCCGACTGGTGTAGATACGCAACTGTGGGATTATAAGATTAAGCGTGATGCCGCGAAGAAAGGCGTAGCCCCCGCAACGGATAGCCAGTCCGGTGACGTTTATCAGATACTAGAGTTCTATGGTTACGATGAGGAGGGAAATAAGAGCGTCTACTGGCTGGACAGGGATATATCGCAGATTCTATTCGAGGATACCCTGGACATGGAGGACGGGGATGAGTTCATAGCCCCTGATGGTTCATTGGTTGAAGCGGGAAGCAAATGGCCTATCGTTATTAAGGAGTTCTTCCGTGAACCGCATTCAAGCATGAGCCTTTCCCTAGCCGACTTGTTAGAAGACAAGCATAGGGCTAAATCAGTTCTTTTGAACTTGGCGTTTATCGCCGCAAAGGATAGGGCTAACCCAATTTACCTATACAACCCCGATAAAGTAACGGACATTGCACAGTTCTTCTCCCGACAGATTAACCAACACATCCCGGTAGAGGAAATGGACGGTGCGGTAGAACCGCTTAACACCCAAGAGCCAATGAGCCAGGGTCTTATCGAGTTCATCTCCCTATTGACAGATGAGGCTAACGCACCAGTAGGTACAGGTGAGATACTTGAACCGCAAGTAGGAGGAAAGGGAACGGCAACCGAAGCCGCGATAACCCAGCAGTTGAACGACATGGCACAGAGCTTACAGTCTAAGGTTATGCAGTTCGGAGAGTCGGAGTTCTGGTCACATTGGTTCCACAGGTATGCTAAGTTCGGCCCCGCATTAGGAATTAAGATGGCTAACATCGTAGGGGTCAAGGGAATTGAAACTGAAGAGATAGACCTGAAGAACTTCCAGACAGACTTCCCGCCAGGTGTATTTGTGTTCTCGGCGAAAGAGGCAGAGTTCAAGAACCTGGTTAAGCGAAGAGACTTTATGACTATCCTTCCGCAGTTAGCACAGACAATGGATCCCGATGGATTTCGCAATTTCAACAAACACGTCTTTATGCCGTTGATGCTGGATGACCCCAGCTTGATAGATATTATGTTCCCCGACACGCTTGACGATATTAAAGCAGAGGAGGAGAATGAAAGATTAGCGGCGAATGATTTGCCGCAGGCATTACCGACAGACAACCATCAGACACACATTTATTCACATAGAATGGTGCAGCCAAAGACTTTAGCGACATGGTTCCACCTAGCAGAACATGAGGAGATGTTGGCAGAACAGAAAGCACAGGGTATACTAGAAGGCGTTGAGGGGCAAGAAGAACCTCAACAAGCAGGACAGGTACAGGTTGGCGCAGAACGTAGAGACGAGAAAGCGGCAGCATCGCCCCTCGCAACCGAAATACAGTCAACTAATAAACAGGTCGAAGTAAGAAACAATAAACAATAACATGGGAGATTATAATTCATTACCAAGAGATAAAGATAACGCTGCATTACAGGAGTTCCCAGCTCCAATAAAGGCTAAGCAGGCATGGCTATCAGAAAACGCAACAGCATCTTCTATACTTTTGCTTAGTCACGATACTACCCACTTAGAGGTAACGGCTATCGGCATTGGTTCAGTAGCGGCGGCAATAAGGTGGATTGGCCCTTCGGGTCAAGCATCAGTAGCAGGCGCATCAAGTGTTGTAGCTATTGCAGGAGCGACAGCCAACTTTGACCACATTATACCAGCGGGTACGATGAGGCGATTTGCTATACCGATAGAGTCAAACCCTGACAGCAGAAGTGTCATGGGTGTCAACAGAGCACGCGGACTATATCAAAGAGTAGCCTGGAAGACATTGGGAATTGCAAGCGTAGCAGCAAACGAATACTAAACAGTCGAATTAAATTAATTAACATGGGAAGAAGAAAGAAAGAGGAAGCGGTAGAAGTAGAGGAGGTTAAGGCACCTCGAAAGAAGAAGATTGCAAATCTACACGTAGATTTCAGCAGAGTGGACTTACAGCAATTAGCCAATAAGGTCAACGAATTAGTAGACGCACACAATGCCTAGGCACACACCAAGAGAGAGAAGCAAGAACGTCAGGAAGTTACCTGGCACAAGTCAGCCGACCACCAGGAGGGATAGACGAAGACTAAACGCAGTTACGTCAGCTAATAGGCAGAATCTGATGGGAGACGCAAGGAAATCTCACATCAAGACATTTGAAACTGCGGCTAAAAAGGCGGGCAAAGCAACAAGGAAAGCGTCCCGAAGAAAGAGATTGAATAAGTCCGCAGAAAGATTCTTAGGGCGATAGAGGTAAATGGCAAACCTCTTAATAAACACCAAGTAAGGTCGAAACAAATAACTACAAATAAATATATGGCAATAAGATTACCGTTAACGAATGTTGGCACATTCACCGATAGCAACGATACTGGCACGGGTTCCGTCGCTGGAGGTATTCAGCACGAACTCCTAATCCCGCAAGATACGGATAACGTAGTAGTTAAGATGACTGCTTCTATGTCTGGAACTGGCGTTTCGGCTGTTCTACAAACCACAGACGATGGAGGTACAACCTACTACGATGTGGCTCGTACATCAATCGTTTCTAATGCAAACAACGTGACCGCACAGTGGCTATCCGTTCCAGTAGCTGGGGGAGGAGTAACAACTGCTGCTACGTTCGCAACAGGAAGTATTGTTAGTATGGGTATCGGCAACACAGCCGCATCCACACTAGCCCAACGAGCAGTATCGGGTTTACCGATATTGTCTCCACAAGGACGTGTGTTCATAACCATAGAAGGTGACGTTACATCAGCAGCTTCTAACGAGATAGTTACTGAGGTAATGGTCAATTCGCAATCGGCGACAGCATAGTGAATAACTCCAAGATAGCGATAGACTCGGTCATTGAAGAAGAGCCGAAGTTTGAGAAAGCTCCTCTTCTACAGGAACGCCGAGCAGAATTGACAAATATCATTCAAGCTATTGAGGGGGTGATCGCCACGAAAGACTGGCAGTTACTTAGGAAGAAACTCTTTGACCCGGCGGCAGAACAGTTAGAAAAACTGTTAAAAGCCGAGATGAAGAAAAAGCCAGTGGACGCTCCGCAGATATACTACCTGCAAGGACAACTTCACTGGGCAGACAAACGAGCAAATCTTGAAGACTTAAACAAACAATTCAAGGTCGAACTAAAGCACATTAAACAACAAATAAATGGCTAGCAAAAAACCTTCGGCGACGGTGCGCCTAGTGGCTCCTGAAACCGATAAAACCGAACCTAAAGCAGAGGTTGTGGTGCAAGAAGCAGCTCCACCCTCTCCGCCACCAGTTCCGGTAAGACGAATAGAACGACAAGGAGGTAAAGCCGAACCATACGTCCATAAGTATCCAGAGATACGGGGCGGGGTATGTGAGTATCATGGGACAATGGATCCCAACCTACCTTCACAATACCAATATAAGCTCTGCGACCACTTTAGGGGTGAGCAAATGAGATGTTCATACTGTCCTGAATCGAAAGACCCTGATGAAGTCATCAATCAGACGATTCTACACGTTTATGACCACCCGACTGACCCATTGCTAAAAGTAGCGGTATGCAGCACTTACGAATGCAACAAGAAGCATCAAGAACGCTTCCAGATGTCGGCTTAGCTTGCGTTCACTCTTATCTATACGAATAGTCCCTTATAGGTAAAGTATTAAGACTAAATCTTGGCGCGGAGTTCGCCTCCCGCCGCTAATGTAAATAAAATGGCAGATAACACAGAGCTAGACCTCGATTTAGAGGATTTGGACGATAAGATTGACAAAAGGAATAAGGTCGAAGAAAGAATTACAAGTCTCTCTAGTAAAGTAAAGAAGACTTCCGAGGATAATGAAGAACTCACGAAAGCCAATGATGAATTGACTAAGCTGAATGAAACCATTACCAAGGAGAACAAATTCCTTTCTTCGTTTACAGACCAAACCGCAGAGTATCTTCATGCTAACGAGTATAAAGATGCTATTAAGGAGAAAGTCTTGGCTGGCTATGATGTAGATGACGCAACAATAGTCGTGCTTACCAAGGAGGATAAGCTAGACAAAGTTGCTCCTTCCGAAACGGAAGAAACTACTGAAGAGAAAACCGATTCCCCCGCTGGAGGTTCAGCGACAGCAGCACCTACGGGTGATGTCGAAAAACCGCTAGAGGAAGTGGAGCAGGCAGACAAGTTGGCAGAATTGAAGAAACGAGCAGAGAAAGGAAATCTTGTTTAGAGAGAAAACATAAATAATGGCAGTTACAGTCCGAACTACTTCATGGGGTGGTGCGGCAACCAATACATCTGAACTCTTAGTATCTTGGATACAAGGGGAGATTAAGGTTCTCGAACCACAACTGAAATATGCAAGACTTGGTGTTCGGCGCGATGTCCCGAAGGGATTTGACCGCATCGTGTTCCCACAGACTAACCAATTACCTGTAAAAATTAATACCTCAATGGTCACCACTGGTGGCACGGGTAGTATAGCAGGTGGTGGTTCTGTGTTTGGAGCAGGTGCGTCTATCCAAGGTGGACAGGCAGCTGATGCAGGTGGTTACCCAGTATCCTCAACGCAGGGTGTTGACGCAATCACTGAAGGTACTAACCCAACAGCAATCCTGTGGGGTTCTACCTCATACAACACTGGCCCGGCACAGTACGGTATCTTAGTTGAGGTATCAGACCTGTTGGTGCACGGTTCTGCAATCGAAGTAGTTGAAAGCGCAACCATGCAGGTTCGCAATGCACTAGCTCGATTAGTTGATACCGCAATCCAGACAGTTGTGAACAGTGGCATAAACGGCGTAATTTACGCTGGAGGCCGAACAGCCCGCACAGGTTTAGCAGCAGGTGACTTACTTACCCAGTCAGAAATGACTAAGGCGTACAGGAACCTCGCGGCATCTAACGCGGCTGGCTTGAAGATGTTCTCTGGAGACTACTACGTGGCGGTTATTCATCCATTCCCAGAAGCGGATATGATGAGCAATACGCAAACAGGTGGTTTCAACGATGTAGGACGATACACTTCTGTGGATGACCTCCGCAAAGGTGCATTAGGCGACTTCCGAGGTATTCGATACCTCAGGAGTGGTTGGCAGAACTACTTCGCCTCAACAGTGAATGTCTTTCCAACTACAGTTGTCGGAGACGAGAGCTTTGGTTGGGGATATTTCCAAGCACCAACACCAATCTTGACTACTGGCGCAGACTCTAATGACCCATTGAACCTATTTACCGGCATTGGCGGTAAAGTTACCCTAGGTGTCACTCGATTTGAGGACAGTCCAGGTACACAAAGGATTCAGAGGGTTGAGTCAGCCGCAAATTCATAGGTTGAGGATGTGAGCATCTAAGGGTGCTCACTCCCCAGTTTAGGAACTGGATAAAAAATGGCAGCAGTATCAGACGTACTTACATTCGCAAGAACGCAAGCACAAACCGATTCAAATGGCTTAACTGACACGGATGGGCTAGTTTTTGTTAATGAAGCTCTCCTAGACTTTAAGAGAAGGCTTATTAAGGCGGGAGTAGACGCTTCACAGCTCCAAGAATCCCACACAGACGGGGTGGCAGGTACATATTCGTACTTATATCCGACTGATATGTGGTTCTTGAAGGCAATCGAGCTGAATTATGCCAGTACGGATGCGAAAGGCTATATTACAGCCGACCAGGTGGATGTTTCTAACCTTCCAAGCGGTTCATTCTCGAAATTGAGGTCAACAGCGACTACTTTTAATCCGAAGTTCGATGATAGAGGGGACTGGTTTGAGATTTATCCGACTCCGACTGGGGCACACAATGTTTCTGAGTTGATTAGGATATTTTATTTCCTAGAACCATCTGAATTTAGTGCAACGAGTGACTCAATCGCTTATCCTGAAAGTTTGGATTACAGGATACTAGGATGGAGGGTCGCCGCAAACTACCTAAAGTCCCTAGAGAAGCTGGTTCAGGCGAATGATTTTCTGCAAGAGTACGAAAACCGCGTTACCGAGTTAATCAAAACTCTTAGTCGAGGAGTTCAGCAGCCAATGCAGGCAACGCCTATTCAAATCACAGGTTACGAGTTCTAATGGCGTACACCAAAATAAGCAAACCGACGGGGACAAATTACACCCGCATAAATACGGAAGGCAAGCAGGAATACGACCAATCCACGCTAACCTATGATGACCCGAATACGTTTTATGATGGTGTCAACCAGTCGGCGTGGACAAACTTAGCAAAGCCGATAAGTATAGGGGGCACATTCCAGCTAATTCCAGGTATGTCCATTGGAATGTTGATTCCATTAACTTACTCACAGACAGAAACCGCAGTAACAACGGATGCGTGGATAAATATAAATAAACCAACATAAAAATGGCAAACTACGATTTTTTAGATGCACATAGTTCAGTAAAGACAGCAACATCAAGCACGGTGGGAGGTGCAGAGTTCCCTGTTGTTAAGGTTGACACGCTTAATAATTCTTCAATTTCGGGTAGAGTTGGAGCTTCAGTAATAGGTCATGCCCCAGTCGTAATTATTGGTGGTTCTGTTGCAACAGCGACTACCAATTCATCGGTGATGCTCTTGAGGGGGGCAAACAACATTGGTTCAGTAACCACCCTACAGGGCACTACCCCTTGGATTACAACCAATGTAGGGTCAATAATCACCGTAAGCAAAGGTTCTGTTATCACGGTATTCAAAGATTCATCTATTATCACGGTATCAAAAGACTCCTCTGTTCTTGCTGTCCAATCTGGCGCAGTAAGAACGTCTGTTATAAGTTCGGCTCCTTCAAGTATGTTGGTGGGAGCTTCCATATTCGGGCAATTACCAAGAGGAACAGCCACGCTAGGCTCTATCGCTACTTTACAAGGCACAAATCCTTGGCTCACAAGGGTAGGAGGCTCTATTGTTACTGTGTCAAAGGACTCTTCTGTATTTTCCTTTCAGAAAGCGGGTTCAGTCTTAGCAGTTGCAGGTGGGGTCACCGCCCCAGCAGGCTCTGTTACGGCCGTTGGCAACTCGTCTGTAATGCTTTTGAGGAGTCCACATAACATTGGTTCAGTAACAACACTTCAGGGGACTAACCCTTGGATAGTAGCACCAAATAACTCATCTATGTTTGCATTTCAGAAGGCAGGTTCTATTCTAGCTGTCTCAGCAGCATCTGTTTCAGGAGTGGTAGGTGCAAGTGTTATTGGAGAGCCAAGAGTTACAGTAGCTCCTACTACCCCATCTTCAATGATAGAGGGAATTGCCGTACTTACTAGCACCAGCGTTACGACTATGGTCGCAGCCGCAGGCGCAGGAGTAAAGAACTACATCACGGACATTTGGATTGCTAACACGGGAGCCGCAGACACGCTTGTTACCTTTAGCTCAGGCGGCGGAGCATCAATTCTTGGATATACAATAGCCCCGACACTAGGAGGTTCTAACTTGCCTGGATTGGCAACGCCGTTAAGAACACTTGCGAATCAGACATTTGGTATTCAAGCAGCAACAGCAACATCAACCCTGTACGCAACGGTTAAGGGGTATAAAGCAGCATAATGGCAAACATTAAAGTAACAACTTGGCGACCTGATACCTGTGACTGCGAGATAGAGTACGAATGGGATGCGGATTTAGACGGGAGTGTCCGAACCCATGTGTTAAAGCAAATCAACAAGGTATGCGAAGCACATAAGACCTTATCCATTGGGGAGCAATGGAATGCCGCAATGGATGAGAATACCCGAAAGAACAAAGTACTCGGACGAGTTATCGAAAACTTCCCCGAACTTACGGAAACGGAAATCAAAGAAGACGGGAGTGAGATTAAACAGCTCAAAAGAGGTACTCAGTACAACTGGTCTTTTGACAAAGACCGCAACCTGGAGGTAGAAATTACGGGTATGACACCCACCCAGAAAGTCGCTCTTAAAACTGTCACCGATTCAGAATTTGGTGTCGGGAAGGTGAAAATTAAATAATGGCTAAGGTTACTCTTTTAGACTCAACGCAGAACTTGTCTTTAGCGAGTACGACAGAATATGAGTCTTTTGGTATTGGTGCTCCCGATAACGCGGGTGCTGGTACAGAGACCAATCAATATAGGACAGCAAGGACGCCTGGGACTATTTCAAATTTATGGGTTCAAGTCATATCTAATACCGCATCGGGTGGCGATAGCACCATTAGGTCAAGGGTAAATACTGCTAATGGGAATATGGCTGTTGCTATAGGAGCGAGTACGACAGGACAATTCACTGATGCCGTGAATTCAGATTCTATAAGTGCGGGGGACGAGTTTAACCATGCTATGACTACGGCATCTGGAGGGGATATAAACTTTATAGCATCAGGTATCTTTGATGCAGATACTAATACTGTGGCTACCTATATAGTTGGGGAGATGGCTACAGGCTCAGATAGTACAACAGAGTTTCTTAGGATTGCAGGCTCTGGCTTTGAGGATACAAATGAAACTCAGAACGAGCTAGTTTTTAGAACTGCGGGGACGCTGAAAAACCTCTTTGCACTTGTAAAAACTAACGATTATTCAGACGCTGCAACGGTAATCAAGAGTCGTATTAACGGCGTTGACGGCAATGTAACGGTATCTGTCACAGCCTCAACTACTGGGATATTTGAAGACACAGTTAATACCGACTCTATCTCGATAGACGATACTGTGAATTGGGCTTTTGTTATTCCAGCGACAGGGACTACATTTATTGTGGGTGTTACAGCGGTAGACTTTGAAACTACAAATAAAAAGTTTATGTGGAGTGGTGGCGATTTCAGTGAGACAATTAACAACGCAACAAGGTACTTTGGAGCATCGGGATTTGATGACAGCGCTACAGAGTCTGACAGGGCGCAAGACGCAGGGATAGCCTGCACTGTTTCAGAGCTGACAATTATAAGCATTACGAATGCGCACGACGCAGCTACCACTTTCAAGGTCAGAAAAGATGGAGTAGATGGAAATGGGACTCTGTCCATTGCGGCTTCAACCACAGGTACGTTCAATGATGCGATTAATACAGATGACTTTACCTCAACGCAAGAATACTCAATGGAAGCCTCTAATGCGGGTACGGGGAATTTGGATATTGTAAACTGGGCCGTGCTGGTAGAGAATACCGAAGTAACACTAAAAAACCTCCTTATGATGGGAGTAGGAGTATAAAATGTATCCATCAGTCCTCACAACATTTTCATATCCGAACGCTACAGACAAGCTAAACGCTCCGTCTCATTCTAGTATCGAGGGAGCACAAAGCTCTGCAATAGGACAGCTAGAAACAGTAATCGGTGTCGAGGGAGCTACTTCGGTAGTAGGTACGCTCCAATATCTTATAAAGAGTTCAGACTCAGATGGAGGTGGTCACGTTCAAACCGCAGTATTAGGCGGAACAGGGCAGACTACTTTTACGAAAGGAGATGTATTCGTCGCTACGAGCGCTAGTGTTATATCCAAGTTAGCAATTACTGCGACAGATGGATTCGCATTAGTGTCGGATAGCTCTGTTGCCGCTGGTATTAAATGGGGTGTGCCGAATAACGAACCGACCGTAAGGGTATATTCATCTGTTAGTACATGGGTAAAGCCATCTACTCTTGCGTACGCCATTGTTGAGGTACAAGGCGGTGGAGGCGTAGGTGCGAATGGTGCTAGTGGTGGTACTGGAAAGGGTGGTGGAGGAGGTGCGTATGCGAAGAAAATAGTTTTAGCGGCAGACCTACCCACAGTTGCATCTATCTTTATCGCAGCTGGATTGCGCTCGCATTTTGGTTCTGTGTTAGTTGCTGACGCTGGCCTTACTGGCCCTGGAGGGTCTGTAGTGGCTGGAGACTTGAATATCAACGGAGGAAATGGTGGAGATGGTGATGCTGGCACGCAAAGATACCCTAGTGGACAAGGGGGAGAGGCATTCTTGGGAACTGCGGGCAAGGGTGTGAACTCTGGAGCTGGGAAAGCTGGGACTAACGGTGGAGGTGGCTCTGGCGGACAGAACACTGCTATTGGTGGAGGAAGTGTCGCAGGCATAATTGTAATTACAGAATACTAATGCCAACAATAACAGTAAACAATTTTCAAGGAGGGTTGACCCGATATAAAGACGGGGATATTAACTCTGGGCTTGCCAAATACACTACAACATTCGGCAACGACCCCTTTAGTAGCCCAGGCAACCTAACATGGTTTGAACAACCCCAAAGGATAGACTCTGGCGGAAGTGTTATCACAGATTTAATTATGGCAGCCCGACCAAGACTGGAGAGTGGAGTTACTTACGTCTACGCCATAGGGCACACAGGCAGACTTTATAAGATACAAGTAAACGACCCGTCTACCTTCAATCCCGACCGAGATAACCCTGTTCTATTAGCAACGCTGACAGAAGAAAGCCCGACCTTTAAGTTCGGGGCATCTATCCAGTTCTTCGGAGCTACAGAGAAGATATTCATAGGACACGATAGGGGCGTAACTAAGATAGGATTTGATGGTGGGAGTGAAACCTTTGTAAGTACGCAGGGAGACTACACATCAAGTGTTCCTCGCCCATCAGTAAACTTCTTGGGTAAACTATATTTCGGCAACGGAGCGAACATATTAGAAATAGATTCAACCGAGTTAGTAATAGATTTTTCCCGATTTGACCCCGCGTTTCCCGATGGCACACAAGTAAGGGACATAGATGTTTCGCCTGACGGAAACTATGTTCAGGTAGTTGTATCTCGTGTCGCACAAGCAGACATGACCACCGCTACACAGGATACCTCGGCTCTCTCATCTGCTGACTCGTACCTATTCCTTTGGAATGGAATAGATGACGGATACACTTCATATAGCACATACAACGCTTACTCACTTAACGCCAATACTACGTTCGGGCCATTCTCTTACACGATGGGATATGACTCAGACGGCACAGCAGTTTATTCCCTACAACAGAAGATTCTCTCATTACCCAACTCACAGTCCCCTAACTTCAACGCCCTATTCTCGACGGGAAACCTGATGGGATTCGGCTCACCGGAACAGGATGGCTCTGTTATGAAGGGTTCGCTTATAGCATACGGGGCTTATGACTTAGAGATTCCGCGAGGGCTTTATAGGCTATTTAGAATATCCGCTACTACCGAGACAGACATTCAGCAAATGCCGATGGTTGCAGTTGTGTCTAACCTTTTCTTCGGCTCCAGTTCCGCAGGATACACGGATAACAAGATAGGTTCGGCGAAACTCTACTTTTCCACGCTAGAGACAGATGATGCACCAACCGCTGACTACAAGCTATATAAGTTTACTACTGTACCTACGGGCGTAAACGATGTTATTGCAGGAGTGTATGAAACGCAGACGCAGTTGTTTTCTAAAAAGGTAAGAGTAGGAGAGGTGAGATTCTATGTAGACCCCCTGGTAGCCAACAACGAGTTTAAGATTGAGTTAATAGGTTCGGGCGGAGTTGTAATACCTAATTCCGCTAAAACATTTGCCGTAGGTTCAGGCAACACCAGCATAGGAGACGACTTTGTGTGGTATACCCCAAAGATAGCACCGACCTATGCGGTGGGAGCAAGGATAACAAACATAGGAACAGCTAATTGGGTCGGGGCAAAGTTGGAAATAGATTACTCGGAAGGAGGCAGGTAAATATGGCAGATACACTAATACTAAAACCAGTTAGGAGAGAGGCTAATGACATAACAGAGCAGACCTTGCGGATTATTAGGGATTATAATAAGTCAAGTGCTTTTACAGACCGCAAGTTAACAGACACTCCGACAGACGACTTATCGGTAGTAAACAGGAAGTATGTTAATCTGAATGGTGTGAGCACTCCAGGCTCACCAGTAACAGGACAATTTTTCTTTTCATCAGTTCTTTCGCAGCCGATGTGGTTTAACGGAACGGACTGGGTAAATTCAGTAGCAAGTATAATATCATAATTATGGCAAGCCAGAGTGAAATAAGAAGAAGGATAAAACAACTTGGTGCAGGTAGTGGGCCAACGTCTCCAGCACAGCAAAGGGCAAAGGCTGGTATTATTTCTAATTTACAGAGTCAACTTGCAGGCGGGGGCGGAGCAGTCACCAAAACTACACCACAGAAAGAGCGAGACGAAACCCCACTCCCAGAAGTAGTTGGAGGTGAACCGATAGAGGAACAACAAATAGATGTAACTCAACCTTCGCCAGGAGGAGTCCAAGTCGGGCAATTTGCAGATAGGGCAGGCAGGACAATTACAGACCCACGAACAGGAAAACAGTTTACTGCTGACGAACAGGGCATATTTGATGCAAGCAGATTCCAAGAAGGGTTCAGGGCACAACCCGATACATCCCTAGTCCCTCAAACCGCAGTAGAAGGGCGAAGGATAGTTAGTGATGCCGTTGGCCCAGCTCCGCAGGAAGCAGCACTAGCACCGCAAAGTCCGTTAGATACGTTTATCCAAACCAACCCATTACTAGGAGGTTTAATTCAGCAAATGCAGGACTTTATGAGTCCTGAGAATCAACGTGCCTCTTTGGTTGAAGAATATACTGCACTATCACAAAGGCTGGGTATCGAGGCACTAGAGACAGAACGACTTAGCTTAAAGAACGTAATCGAGGGGACTGAAGATGATATTAGACTAGAGGTGACGAAGGCCAGTGGATTTGCCACAGATTCACAAGTTCTCGCTCTCACAAACGCCCGTAATAAAGTAAATATCAAAAACTACAACAACCTGGTAGATACCATCAATTCCAAGGAGAGGATGTTGAACACCCTTATAGGTTTGGAGGCACAGGACAGGCAAGCGGCGGACGCAAGGTTTAATACGATGTTTAATATGACAGCCCAGATAGCGACATTCCAACAGCAATTTATAAGGGATACCAGAAGCACACTTCAAAGCACTGCTTCGCAGTTTGGCTGGGATGCTGTATTCCAAAATGCCCTTAATAGTGGAGATTCCAATGCGGTTGCGAGAATCAATCAAGCGATGGGTGGCGGATTTGACCTAGAGGCGATTGCGGCATTGCCAGACATCGATAGGAAGATAAAAGAATTGCAAGTCCAAAAACTCACGAAGGAGATTGCTAATATTGGTGCGAATGGAGGAATAGTTGGATTAGTTCCTGGTGCTACAATCACGCCAGAGCAACTTTCACCATTAGCCAAAGCCGTTTATGATGGCACAATAGGATTAAATGATGTTACTCCAACGCAGAGAGCTGCAATGGCGCCTGAGCTAAATGCAGTAGGATATACAAAAGCCGTTACGGGAGAAATGAAGAGAGATGTAGAGTTCATCCAAAGTGGAGTGGATAATGTTTTTTCTCTATGGCAAAAAGTACCAGGCAAATACAAGGGATTCTTGCAAGGATTCCTCGGTGAACGACTCGGCACAAAACAAAGCCCAGAAGTAGCCGCATTTAAGGCGGAGGTTGGAATTATAGGAATGACGCTTACTAGGATGTTCGAGAAGGGTAGAATTTCCGACCAAGATAGACTATTCTACCTTAGCCTCCTACCGAACCTAAGAATGAATGAGGAGACTGCAAGTGCAGGCGCACAACAAGTTAAACAGGTTCTGGGTGATAGGGTTGGGCAATCTATAATAGATTTAGGTGAAAGTAATCCCGCACCAGACGGAAGCGGCGATACAATTATATTTACTGATTAACATGGCAACACTTTATATGACAAGAGAGGAATATGCGAAAAGGTACGGTGTTGATGCACCTCCTTCTCCTACTGCCCAGATTCCTGCATCTCAATCTTCGCCAGAGGGTATTGGCGGTGTTAGAGGATTTGGAAAGGGTATAGCCAAGGGGCTTGCTGGTACAACACTAGGATTAGGCGGGCTTGCGGGAAAAGCAGCAACGGGAATAGGTAAGTTAATCCCAGGAGAAGACCCATTTGAGAGATTCGGTGGCAAGGTAGAGAAAGGATTTCAAGCACTCCAACCACTAGCAGAAGCAAGGGGTAAAGCAGAAAAAGCTGGTAAATTTGTAGAAGAAGTCGCCGAATTCGCTGTGCCAGGAACAAAAGTAGCAAAACTGACTAAGAGTGCAGGGTTACTCCCCAAGATAGCAAAACGTGCCGCAGTAAGTGGCGCAGTAGGTGCAGCACAAGCCGGAGAAGTCGGAGAAAGGGCTGGCATAGCAGCGGGAACAGAGGCGGCATTCCCTGTAGCGGGGAAGGTTATAGCTCCTGCGGCAAGACTAGTGGGACGATTACTTAAAGGAATAGGAACTGGTTTGTCGGGGATGTCTGCAAATCAACTAAAAGCTATTCTTGATAATCCGAAATCCGCAAGACAATTTGTAAAACAGATAAAAGATGCTGGCGGTACTACATTATTGAGAAAAGAAGCAGAAACAATAGTTAGGGGAATTTCCCAAATACGCCGAGATGCACGCAGGGCATTCGGCAGAGGATTGGAAGAATTATCTGAGGCAGAAATACCTAAAAAGCAATTAAGAGAATCCCTCAAGGGTGCAATAAAGAAATTCGGTATTAGCACAAAGGGAGGGCGGTTGACGTTGAAAAATGTTGAATTTGACTCACCCAAAAATATACAAAAGGCTAAAGATTTACTCAATAAAGTTAATACTCAAAAAGATTTAAGTGGTACTGGTCTTCGCAAATTAATAAACGATATTGATAATTCTGCATTCAAGACTACAGGCGGTGACGCAGAAAGATTGTCATTTAACGCATTTACAAGGGAATTAAGTGACTCCATAACAGACAGCATTAGCGCAACCACCCCTAAATTGAAAGAGATAAAGACAGCATTCTCACAAGAAATGCAACTCGCCGAGTCAGTTGAAAAGATATTTGGTAAAGTAAAATTTGGTAATGCAAAAGAGATTTTGACTGTTTCGCAGAAACTTGAAAGTTTATTCAGCCAGAAGGGACTTGCACCAGAGGTTGTTGACAGTTTCTTTAGTAGGATAGGAGAATCTGTTGCAGGACTTAGGACTGGAGAAGCAGTACGTCAAGTCACTACCGCAGCAGAAAGAGCAAACACTATAGGGACTAACCCGTTTGAGATATTCCGATCAATTACAGCAGCAATCGTACCACCTAGTGCGGTACGAGATATTGCTATCGTGGCTGGTATCACGGAGCAAATAGTAAAAGAAATGGTTGATAAATTGGCTCCCGCAACAAGGGGTATCTTAATCAGAACTATAATCGGCGATGACAGCCAGAATATAGATAATCAGTAAAAATATGACCCAACCCATAATATAAGTATACCATGCCACCAGAAGAATTAGAAATAGGAGAACCTCTTTTAGATGACGAAATGACACCCGACCAAGCAGCGGCAGCTTTGGCGTTAGCAACTCGTATGTCAGAAGACCTTATGTTCGCAAATGCCCCACAATCGCCCGAAACTGCCCCAGAACAAGAGGAAACCCCCGAAGAGGTAGCCGAACCCGAAACCGAAGAACCAGAGGCGGAAATAGAAGAAGTTGACGAACCCGAAGAACCTGATACTCGCTTTGAGGACTTAGAAGAAAACGTCAACAAGAGGTTTGACGAACTAGAGACTAAGATAGAAGACGGGCATAAAGCAGGAAATAAGGAACTTGCGAAGATAATCAAAAATGCCCTCAAATAAGAAAAAGCTAAGGAAGATATTAGTAGCCTTAGACCCTAACGAAAAAAGCAACGTCAGAACCGCTGAACTAGCAGAGGGTATTAGTGAATTTATAAAGAAAACACCTAGAAGTGGTAAAGACGGGCAAGATGGCAAGCAGGGCGAGAGGGGCGAAAGTGTAAAAGGAGATAAGGGAGTAGCGGGCAAGGATGGGCGAGATGGGAAAGACGGGGAAAGTGCCAAAGAGGATGTCAAGAAGCTAAGGGCGGATATGGTCAAAGTCCTGAAGACTAAAGGCGGACAAGCGCATCGACAAATAAATGTAGACTCTAGCGTGGTATCAACTAGATATGCTGATGTGAACTTCTTGGCAGGCTCGAATATCACGCTCTCTAAATCGGACGATAATACTAAGAAGCGGGCGGATGTAACAATAACTTCAGGTGATACGGCTGCATCTGTGGGGGGAGCTATTACTGGTGGGGATGTAGGCGCAGTTCTTTTCGTTAATCCTGCCTCAGTTCTCTCTCAAGATAGTGCTAACTTCTTCTGGGATGATGCTAATAAGAGATTGGGTATCGGAAATAATGCACCTGCAGTAAGTCTGGAAGTTGGTGATGCAACAAAAGAAGAAATAATTAGAGCTTCAAGTGGGGTTAATGGTAATGCTATATTATCTGCTAATTCTTTTCTTTCAACAGGTAATCCATTAACACAATATGTAGTTGCAGGTGGAAACAATTGGGTTACAGGAGTAGATAACGCTGATAGTGATAAGTATAAAATAAGTTTTCATATCACTGACTTAGGGACAAATAATTTTTTAGCTATTACAAATGCTGGAGATTTTAACTTCGCTGCTGGAGATATAGTAACAACTGGAACAGTTCAAGGAGTAACACAGGCAGAGTTTGATACTTTAACAGATAACTCTATGGCTGATACATTACATAGACATTCAGAGTTGAGTGCGAGTGATGGAACTCCAGACCAGGCATTAGTTGTTGATGCTGCTGGAAAGGTAGGAATTGGAATAGCTACTCCAGATTCAAAATTACATATTAAAGCAAATACTCCAGGAACAGTTGGTTCTCATCCCGCAGGGCAATTAATTATCCAAGACCCTGATGATACTGTATTCGGTAATGCAGTAATTACAGGTTATGAATCAGATGGTAGTGGAAATCCAGACCAGCAACTTTGGTATCTTGGAAGCTCATCAAGTAGCAATTCAAATATTATTTTTTTAAATCGAAGAAATGCCCTTCTTCAGTTTGGAACGAATGGTAACACACAGATGACTATTTTAGGAAACGGCGATGTGGGGATTGGAATAGCTACACCTCCCACCAATGCAACCAAGTTAACTATTGAAGACGGTTTAACATTCAAAGAGATTTCTGCACCCACAGCAGATTTGACTTACGGCAAGATATGGACTGAAACTAATAATGAGCTATTCTTCCAATCAGGGGATGGGACTACTCATTTACTTCATGGGGATGCTTTTTCGGAAATTTGGTTTCATGCGGCAAGCACGGTTGAAGTAACGATTTCGACTCAGAATGCTCTTACTAAAATAGACTCCTTTACGGTTGTGGGGCATGAAGATGATTTAGCTAACTTGGTGGGTAATATAAGCACAAACGACCTAACCCTTTCTGCTATTGCTGGTGGCGAATACGAAATTTCTTATCATGCTTCTATAACCGCAACGGGAGGAGCAGATAAAGAGATGTTACTTGTAGTGGGTATTACACTAGCCACCCCTAAAGACATTACTGATGTGACGGACGATACTATCACCCCAATCGTGATTACTTCAACAGCTCATGGACTTGAGAATGGGGATATGGTCGAAATTGTAGGAGTCTTGGGGAATACTGCAGCTAATGGGTCATTCATAGTAGACAGCAAGGCTGCCGATACTTTTGAGATTGTAGACTTGAGTGGTGGAGCTACTACGGGTAATGGGAACTTTGATGCAGGTTCCCCAACGGGGGACGTTACAATAGAGTATCCTGGTAACATGGTTGTTCACCGTATGGTTAGAGGAGCTGATCTTGGAGCAGTGTCGGCCACTGGTCTACACATTCTTGCAAATAGTGATGTGTTGGGTATATATGTAGCTAATCTTGATGGGACTACAAACTTAACAGTAGCAGCAATTAGCTTTGATGCTTTCAGGATTGGTGACTAAGATGTGGTATAGTGAGATATGTTTTAAAAGGTCGTCAACTAATATAATTTAACATCACCAACATGAATGAATTAGAGAAGAAGAAAATAGAAGCATACGAAGTCCTAAGAGAGATAGGCGAATTGACACAGAAAGCCCGTGAATTGCAAGCAAGATTAGTGCGATTAGAGGAAGAGATAAAAAAACTCGGATAGTTTGAATATTCACACTTATGGCAAAGACTCAACACGAAGAGATTATGTTCAAGTTAGGAAGTATTGAGAACCATCTCAAGACTCTTAACGGAACGGTGAAGAAAAATATAGACGACATAGACACGCTACAAAAGAACCAGAACAAGTTTCTGGGAGCTACCGCAGTTATCAGTTCTATATTCTTATTTGTCGGCGGAGTTTTAGCTAAGATATTTATTAAATGAAAATAATACAAGCCCCTAGTCCGAACTTTTTTGCGAACACGGGGAAGAAGGACGTAACAGTAATACACAAGACCCTCGGACGAATGCCTGGAACTTTAGCGTGGCTTCGCAAACCCGCCGCCCAAGTTTCTTCCCATTACCTAGTTACAAAGAGAGGGACTATCTACCAACTCGTAGATGAATGGGATGGGGCATGGCATGTTGGGGTACAGAAGAATCCTTCCGCCCGATGGAAGAAGTTTGATAAAAAGGGAATCAACAACAACAGATACACGATAGGTATAGAGTTTGAATGTCTTCTGCACGAAACCTATACAGAAAAACAATTTGTGGCGGGAGCATGGCTTATAAACAAATTAGACCTACCAGTAGTAACTCATAGAGACATCGCCTCTTACAAGCCTAATTTAGAGCAAGAACGCACGGAACTGTTAAGGAGGATAGAAGAACCCAAACCCGAACCCAACAAACAAAAGTTAATCACGATGCTTAGACTCCAAATCCAGTTACTTCTTTTGAGAATACAGTTACTAAAGTTTAAAAGTCGTAATTAGAATAAAATTATAATGGCAAAACAAACATTAAACGTGCCTTCGCTCCTTACGAGTTATAGGTTCTGGGGCATTGTCGCATTCGCAGTCCTTACCACAGCCGTAAACGAAGGCTGGGTAACACAGGAGACGCTATCAGTCTGGACAGGAGTAGGCCAGTGGATAGTCGGTGGTGCTACTGGAGTTGCAATTCTGGATAGAATCGGCTCTAAGGCTAAATAAACTTATACACAATTCCGCTAGTAAAGTAGCGTTTTGTGTGATAGAAATAAGGAAGATAGGAGATTGAGTGGAGGGCGCCCTGTCCAAGGACGGTATCGAAGATGTTCTGAGTAGTGCTCAGTAAATCTAGAGAACGCAGGAATTCACTATTTCTGTACCCTCCCCCCAATCTCTTATCAAAAGTCGAATATCAAACCATAAGAATTCAATGGTAGAAATTAAGAACGAAGAGGAGGTTGCAGAAGAAACGGCTCCTGCGGAAGAAGAGGCTTCCAAAGAGGAAGACGAATAAACTTTAGGGCACTTAATTGTGCCCTTTTAGTTCTTTGAACGGAGAATGTGGGGACATTACTAGTATGTCCGACAACCGCTTTGAGCATAGATAGTTCTATGATTTTCCGCTCAGGGAATTAGCAACGCCTTGAATGTACCTTAAGGTGTTTTAATACGAAATAGAAGGGAGGTGTGCTAATGCGCATTTACTCGAACAAGTGGTGTGACCACAAAGGAAACGTGACATTCGGCACGGCGGGCAGGATGTATGTAGTACGTGGGTTCAGGGGACGCAAAGGTTGTGTCGTCAAATGCCCAAAGTGCGGTAAGACCAAGCTCCATTGCCTGAAGTATCCGCTTCGCCGTGACGTGAAGGAGCGGTGATGTGTAAGCTCTGTGACAAGGGCATCAGGCACGTCTTCTGCGATGGCGGAAGCTGGAGAGGCGAGGCAGACCCTCTCTGTGACCGATGCCTGAGAGGAGTGCCTCACAAGGGGCACGACAAGATGGCTTACCAAGGGAAATACCGCACGAAAGACCACAATAGGTTGGTCATCCACACAGTACCCAGAAGACCACTACCCAAAGAAAGGAGGCAGTGATGTACGGACAGCCATACGCGCTGGGATGTCCAAAGTGCGGAGCGCATTGTCCCATTCATCATGTTGTCGCATTTGCCGACAAGACAATCGGACTGGACGGTTACTGCGTCACTGATGGTTGCCCGAATGATGGCGAACGCGTCATGAGCACCATACCAGCCAAACAGCTGGAAGAGGGCTACGCAAAGGCGGCGCAATGGGATGCCCAGAAACCCAACCAACCTATCACCGATGAGGAGATAGAGGGATTCTCCGAAGAGGCACTGGACAACGGGGCGATGTGGGAGGAGCTAGAAGATGGCAACCCCTGGTTTCCATAAGGAGACACCTAACGTCTTTGAGTGGCGGACGTAATAAAGCCACTCACATAAACTTATGATAACAACGGCTAAAAAAGAAAAAACCTGTAGACAATGTGGACTTACTATCCTAAAAGGAGATGAGTATTTCAACCGCCACAACACATGGCAATACACTTTCTGCGATGAAGACTGCAACCGAGATTATGAAGCAACTATCTATGACATAAACCCCCTGTGTTCTTATTGCCGAAACGTGGTGTGGGGAAGATTTAATAAAGGTTATAATCATTTCTGTGAAGAATGCTGGGTAGTCCAGGAGTGGGTCTAGAGAAGCGGACTCACTGTTGGGGGACGCAGTCGAACTTTTACAAGATAACGGTCGACAACATAGGGAGAAGCTATGACCAAAGACGAGAAAAGGGAAGCCGACATACGATTCGTCGGTGAGCACTATACCGAGATGACCGACCTGGATATGGGTCGGGAACGCGGTATCTCTCAGAGTGCGGTCAGGCGCATTCGCGATAATCATGGCTGGAAGAAAGGCCAGCAGGGTATACGAGCGAGTTCACCGCCTGAAGCCGAGATACCTGTTGATGAGCAGGTAAGGCGTGACAGTGAACTTCAGCGACTCAGGGACGACTTGAGGCGTACTCGCAGGCTCTACAAGTTTGCGACGAAAGACACTGCCCACACCGAGGCGATTGAGCAGGCTATCCGCGAGATAGTCCCTGCGCACGAACCCGTGCCGACACCCAAGCCCGTCAAGTTGAACGGGGAGATGGAGACTGAAACCGCCGTACTCCTTTATGGGGACATCCACATTGGTGAGGTCATCGACGAGGAGGAGACAGGCGGAATTGCGGTCTATGACACAGAAATCGCCCATAGGAGGATGATTTACACCATCGAAACCGCGGTCAAGATGACCAAAGAGCACCTGAAGGGTGGATACCACATCCCGAACATCCATGTCTTCGGACTTGGGGACTTCGTGAGTGGCATCATCCACAAGGAGCTTGAGGTCACGAACGAGCAGGGTATCGTCGAGCAGGTCATGGTCGCGGCAGAGTACCTCGCGGAATCTCTGCTCTTACTGTGCCAGCATTTCGAGCAAGTCACCTTCACGGGTGTAGTGGGCAACCACGGCAGAGTCGAGATGAACAGGTACTTCAAGATGAAGGCGAAGAACAACTATGACCGCATGGTCTATCTCATCGTTGAGGTGATGCTCCGCGACCAGCCGAACCTGACCATGGACATTCCAGAGTCCTTCTGGACTGTGGTGAAGGTCGAGGACACTCGATTCCTCATCATGCACGGAGACAACATCAAGAGTTGGATGGGTTTCCCGTTCTACGGCTTGAATCGCGGCTACATGAAGTTGCGGACCTTGATGGAGGGTTACAAGGCGGGGTTCGACACCATGATTGTCGGGCACTTCCATACTCCCAACATCTTCTCCGTCCAGCGAGACGAAGTGATTGTGAACGGCTCCACCAAGGGTGGGGATGAGTACGCCCTGGGACAGCTCTCGGCGGCAACCGACCCCGTTCAGATTCTCTTCGGAGTGTCGAAGAAGTACGGACGTACATGGACGTTCTACATCAATTCGAGTGCCGTTAGGTAAGAACAGTGCCTCTATCCGTTAAGGATATGCGCGAGGGAAGGGGGCGTGTTAGCCTCCTTCCCGCCAACCCATTATAATAAAATACTAATATGACGATTAAGCGATATATGACTAAAGCAGCACAAAAGAGAAAGGAATATCCGATTTACGAAGGATTTTTTAAGTATTTTCCCAAAGCTATTAGGGAAGTAGCTCATGTTTCGTTCATAGGTAACGAACAGCACCACCCTGGAACTCCGTTGCATTGGGATAGAAGCAAGAGTACAGATGAACCTGACGCGCTTTTAAGACACTTACTAGACCACGCAGGAGGTCAAGCCCGAGATACGGATGGTGTTCTCCACCTTGCAAAATGCGCTTGGAGAAGTTTAGCTCTTCTAGAGAAAGAGTTAGAAAATTGGGACACCATAGAAATAAACGCCCCCATAGACGAAGTAATAGATAAGTTAGATGAATGAAATTATCCAGGGCGATGCCCTTGAGGTTCTAAAAACACTCGATGACGAGAGCGCAAATTGCGTAATCACGAGTCCACCATATTGGGGGTTGAGGGATTACGGCGTTGAAGGACAATTCGGACTTGAGAAAACCCCAGAAGAATATGTAGAGAACTTAGTAAGCGTATTCAGAGAAGTTAAGCGGGTATTGAAAAAAGAAGGTACTGTATGGTTGAACTTGGGGGATACATATACTGGCTCATGGGGTGCTATGAGTCATGATATAGAGAAGAAAGGTAAGAGGATGGGATATACAGAACGTCCCGTTATGAGCAGGCCACAGCTTGGGCTCAAACCCAAAGACCTCGTAGGTATACCTTGGCGTGTTGCTTTTGCCCTCCAAGCAGACGGTTGGTATTTAAGACAAGACATAATATGGGCGAAACCTAATCCGATGCCAGAAAGTGTAACCGACAGATGTACCAAGAGCCACGAGTACATTTTCTTACTGACTCAGAATAAGAAGTATTACTACGACAATGAGGCGATTAAGGAGAAAACCTTAACGAACGATAGCTCGAACAGAGATAGGGATAATTCAAAACTCAACAATACACCAGGACGAACCAGGATGGCAGGATTAAAGACAAATAGTTATGAATTAAGAAATCGTAGGAGTGTATGGACAGTAACCACAAAGCCATTCAAGGAAGCTCACTTTGCAGTATTCCCCGAGGATCTAATCGTACCTATGATAAAAGCAGGTTGTCCGGAGGGTGGTACAGTTCTCGACCCCTTTATCGGTAGTGGCACAACAGCGGTGGTCGCCAAGAAGCTAAAGAGAGATTGGCTGGGCATAGAGTTGAATCCGGAATATATTAAGATAGCAGAAAGCAGGATAGCTGCACAACAAGAACCAATGTTATGAGTAGGATTTGCGGAAACTGCAACCGCCTAAAGAAAAT
>SDBV01002677.1_pt1 | contig 26601 bp, 24 predicted proteins | sample 2277081 | NCBI WGS metagenome assembly SDBV01 (sample SAMN10402039, study PRJNA504765) | marine sediment metagenome | isolation source: marine sediment core GS10_PC15, 223 cmbsf | place: Arctic Ocean: Southern Knipovich Ridge | collected 2010 | reverse complement strand
AGCATACCTAAGCGAGGATTATAATGTGAAGTATGTTCCCATCAATTACTATGGGCGAAAGAAGGGCAAATCAAACATCAAGCCACTAAGTGACGGATTCAACTTTATTTTATTGATTGTTAGAGCAATCGCCTATTTTAACCCCATGAAAGTCTTTTTACCTATATCTGGGGCATTGTTTTTTTCTGGTTTTTTCCTCCTGTTATACCAATTCTTCATCCAAGGAGATATCCGAGTTTCGCCAGTTTTAATATTATTGGCATCATTTGAGATAGGTGTTCTAGGGCTACTTGCAGATTTAATTGTCATGCAAAATAGGCAGCATTGATCGAAATGTTTGGTGCACGCTCCAAAGGAAAAGTTGGATTGCTTGAGTTATATGGGGCAAGAGTCTGGAATATTTTAAACGAAGGCAAATCTTTTTTTGTGGTATTCTCTGCATTTATATTAATATTGAATTTTATTATGGAGTCACATTCATTCCATGAATTTATAACTGTAATACTAGTGACATCGCCCCTATGGTTTGTTTTTTTCCGTTATGACTTTCCGCTGAAATATCGCTCATTCCTCTGGTTATTATTGGCAGTTAATCTACTAATTTTTCGTTATGTTAATTTAACATTTATTTTTTTAATATTCCTGTTCTATTTCTTTTTCACAGTCATATTATGGGGAAGCATCTATTACCATCTAAGAATCGGCATTCCCCTTACCAACTTCACAAGATTCTGGAAACTGGTTTTGGAAGATAGTGATTCCACTTCTGGTAATTCTATGGAACAAATTCCTAAGATAATTATTGTTGTCACCACAGTTTTGGCACTGCTGGAGTATGGTATCGGGCCTATGATTCCCTCTCTTTTTCTATTTATGGTTTTTGCCCTGTTTTTTGGGATGTTGTCAAACCGTCTGTTCTTTCAAGAAGTGCCTAACAAAGAAACAGGGGAAAAAACTATTGTTAAGAACACCTCAAAAAAACTTAGCAATAACGTTATCGTTATAGTGATTGATGGATGTAGACGGGACCGGTTAAATGAAGCGCACACTCCAACAATTGATCACCTAATTAAAACGGGGACTGACTGTACAAATATGAGAACTGTTTATCCGAGTAGAACTAGTGTATGTTTTTCAAGCATGTTTACTGGTGCCCCAAAGGAAAAACACAATATTAAAAGCAACCTTGTTATAAAAAGTCTTCTTGGGAGGGAAGGCATGGATTGTGAATCTATTTTTGAAGTACTTCACGAGAAGAATATGCGGGGTAGAATTATAGCAATTGCCCATCTTGTAGATGTCTTTGGAGAAAATGTTAAACCGATATCGGCAGTTCATCCGAATGACACAGTAGATGCTTTTATTATGGAGAAAACTAGGGAGATGATTGAAAAGGAAGATCCAGAATTGTTAGTTGTCCAGCTTATTTCGACAGATCAAACGGGTCATGCCTTGGGTACCTCGCACCCTGAATACCTAAAGAAAATTGAGGGTGTTGATAAACTTCTTGAAGAATTTTTAAAATGGCTAGAAAAGAAAGACAAATTGAAAGACACCACATTAATCTTCATGGCTGACCACGGCCAATCAGTAAGGGGGATAGGTGGTCATGGACACTGGGACAAAGGAGAAAAATATGTCCCTTTTATTATGTGGGGGAAATCAGTCAAGAAAGCTACAATCAGCAAGCCTACAAGGATACTTGACATAGCACCTACAATAGCATATCTACTGGGAGTACGTCCACCGAAGGAATGCATAGGTGAAACCCTTATGGATGCATTAAATGAGGAAGGATGAATACAGAAAACATGGATACATCGCGCGATTTCGTTTATATGTGGGTTTGGAATCATTTTAGTTTTGAATATGCTATATCGGTTTTGAAGATTTCTTTTTTATCTTATCAAACTCATCTCCTTTCTAGATTGTAATGTTTGTCTTCGACAAGGAGGAGGGATGACCTTTCTAAAGGCGTCGCGGTTGACATAGAGGGCGAACATCAGTAGGGAGGCATCAAAGAACAACTTATGATAGTGTAGGGGCAAAGGCGCTGGTTGGAAAGTCGTGGATAATTAAGGGAAAAACACGGACATAAAAATATCTCTCACAGTAATCAGGGTGGCAAAGATATCTGCCATGACGTGGAATCTCCTTCTTGAGGATGAACTCAAGCAGCACACACCAGCCTTATACTTCATAAAAGCATTTTTTGCTCCGATTTACTTGTCGATTTACTGATAATACCGAAAAATTTTTAGTCGATATTTCCTATTGTGTTCTATTATGAAAATCTTATTAATTCATCCTCCCCCTTTGAAGTCTGACCTTCATTCAAATACCATATACCCCCCCTTAGGATTAACATACATAGCCGGAGTCTTGAGAAAAAGTGACCATGACGTATCTATCTTGGATGCACACGCAGTGGGATCTACCATTCAAGACATTGTAAATTATGTAAAAAAAGACTCACCGGATTTAGTAGGAATTACATCTACAACTCCGGGCATTTTTAATGCGTTTTCTGTCGCAAATGCTATTAAGAATTTTAACCCTGAATTGAAAGTTATAATGGGGGGTGTTCATCCTACAGTCGCTCCTGAGCATGTACTTGAGAGTTCAAATGTGGATATTATAGTAAGGGGAGAAGGGGAAATAACAATGTGTGAATTGGTTGACGCATTGGGAAACGGTAAGCAACTGAAAAAAATCAAAGGCATCGGCTACAAAAAGAACGGTAGAATAATCATTACGCCACTAAGGGAGTTGATAAAAGACTTAGATTCATTACCATACCCTGCTTATGACTTACTACCCATTGAAAAATACACTGCACCAACAGTATCTAAAAAGCCGTTTATGACTATGATGACGAGCAGGGGATGTCCTTACAACTGCATCTTCTGCGGTGTGCAGTCCGTATTTGGCCGAACATACCGCTACCATTCACCTGAAAGAACGATAGAGGAAACTGAATACCTAATTGAGAACTTTGGTGTTAGGGAAATCTTCTTCAAGGACAGTGAGTTCACGTTAAAATCAAAGAGAGTTAATGAGATATGCGACCTTATGATGAAGAGGGGCATAAAGATTAGTTGGATGTGCAACGGCAGGGCAAACCATATGGAAAAGGGAATGGTTCAGAAGATGAAAAGGGCAGGGTGCAGATTGGTAACCCTTGGCATTGAATCTGGCGACCAAAGGATATTAAATAATTTAAAGAAGCAAATAACGTTGGATGACGCAAAGAAGGCTGTTGCAACCGCACAGGAAGCTGGTATGGAGGTAATATCAAACTTCTTGGTTGGCAACCCTGGTGACACAAAGGAAACAATAGAAAAAACCATAGCGTTTGCAAAAGAATTGGGTTCTGATTACACGCTTTTTGGGTTTATCGCACCATTCCCTGGAACTGAACTTTACGAAATGGCGAAAGAGAACGACTGGCTGTTAAAAGGCGATGGTTGGGAAAACATAAAATATGACACGTGTACTATGAATGCTACAGAGATACCGCTAGAGGAATTAGAGGGTTATTTAAGTAAAGCATATAGATCATATTATTTTACGCCAAAGTACCTTCTTAGAAGATTAAAAAGATTTCATTTAGAGGAATTTAAAAATAGTATTAAGGGTTTTATGACTATACTTAATATGCCGCGGAGTTAAGTTTTAGGGAAAATAAAGAGGATATAAAAAGTATGTGGCCCCTCTTATTCATTAGGCCAAAGTTAATAAGACCGTCACCGTGGTACTTCTTTCAAGGGGTGCCGATGGTAGAAAGGGGAACTCCTGACATTAAAACATTTTTTCTGCCCGCAAAAGGGCTGTCCAGACTTTGGTGCGATTGGGAAGGTCATAGTTTACCTCATCGACATGGGAAGCAGAGGAAGTATCTTATCAAATGCAAACCGGTAAGAACCCCTTTGCTGGGGAGAGGCATAGGTGCTATAATTGAGAGTGACTACCGATTTTTTTAACTATTCCTAAAAAATAAATTTTATAAATCTTATTATCATGAAAAATAATTTCTTCGGAAAAAAAACAGTAGCCCTTATAAAAGTCAACTGAAAAACATATGATGGATAGAATAGTAGATGATACAGAAGAGAATTTAAATAATCTTCAAAGGAAGCTGGAAGAATGCGATCTTGAACATCTATAGGCCAGAGAAGAGAAATTTTATTGGCAATACTACTCTCATCAAAAACTGGGAAAAAGAAGTTAAAATGTATGAAAAAAATATTGTCCTTTTAATTTATCCGAGTCCTTTCCCTAGGGCTCGAAATTTGGTACCTTTAAATCTGTTAGCCATTGCTCGAATGCTTGATCCTGAAGTATACAAAGTAATAATTGTTAATTCTACGGAGGATTCTGATTACAATTATTTTGAAAAATATTTGAGAAGTTCCACCGATCGCGCGGTGTGCGTTGGTATAACAGCTATGACGGGTTATCAGATAAAAGACGCGATAAAAATCGCAAAGTGGATAAAAAAAGCGCATCCTAATTTGCCTATTGTGTGGGGGGGATATCATCCCACTATTTTACCCCTCGAAACGGTTCAGGACCCTAATGTTGATATTGTGGTCATAGGACAAGGCGAAGTCACTTTTAAAGAAGTGGTTGAGAGATTGAGTAAAGGTTTGCCTTTAAAAGATGTTAGGGGGATTGTTTTTAAAGATAATGATCGTAAGATAGTACAGAACCTTGATCGTCCATTAGAAGACTTGAATAATTTTCCACCACTCTCAACTACGTTTAATCTCATCGACCGCAATATACTAGAGCAGGAAAACATGGGTCGAACTATGACATATTTCACCTCGCAAGGATGCCCATACAATTGTAAATTTTGTGCGGAGAATATATTCTCAAAGAGGAGATGGGTACCATTAGACGCTCAAAGGGTCGTCGATGAGATTGAAGAGATAATTACTTATTTTAATGTTGATAATATTAGGATAGTAGATAATAATTTTTTTGCTAATAAAAAGAGAGTTAGGGACATCTCTGAGGGAATAATCAAAAAGGGACTAAAAATAAACCTTATTAAACTGAATGGGCGAGTAGATAATCTTCTAACTTATGAAGATGATCTATGGAAGTTAATGTATCGGGCGGGTATACGTGAAATATTAATCGGTGCAGAGTCAGGAGACCAAGAGTTTTTAGATTTGATAAATAAAAAGATCCGGGTAGAAGATACGGTTAGATTGGTTGAAAAGGCTTCTCTAAACGGAATGAAGGTCTGGGTTTCACTAATGACCGGTATCCCAAGTATCAACCAAAAAAAGGAATTCAAAAACACGATAAACTTAGTAGACAAACTAGTATCATTGGATAGTGATATTTCGGTTTGCCAGATTTTCAACTATACACCCTACCCGGGCTCAGAATTATTTGAGACATCAAAGCAACAGGGGTTTAATCCACCCAAGAGTCTTGAGGAGTGGGCAAAAATAGACCTCCATAACTTTCAAGCGCCATGGATTTCAAAGAAATATAGTAGATATGCTAACAATTTGGCTCTATATATGTTTCCACGCCTTTTTAGTCCCATAAAACCGAAAAACTCCATTGTAATACTAATTTATGGAATTTTGGATAAGATTATACAATTGCGCTGGCGATACAAATTTTTTGATTTTTTCTTTGAAAAATATATATTTGATTCAATTGATTACTTAAGACGATTAAAAACTGGACTTTTCAAAGTATAACAATAGGATGGCAGACCGTGTCCCATCCAAGGTCTGCAAGATAGTATTCAACTGGTGCCCTCTGAAACATCCAGCCCTGAATTATCAATAAGAAAATGATCCATATTGATGTAGATCAGATCCAATACAAACTTCAAGTAGATAATGTCAAGATTGAAACATGCCCCCAAGACAGTTATAAATGGTCCCTATCCTAACAGGATATTTTATATAAACACTGCCATAATTAAATCCCCCCCTAATAAACATCCTAATATTGGAATTCCGGCAACGAAGAATTTTAAGATAACCGCATTAGATTAATATAAAAAAAATTACAGGTGGCAATATTAAGTGGAAACCCACATAATCAAAAATAAATTTATAATAATCGTTGTTCTTTTTGTAACTATCATCTTTTTCCTTAAGATGAATAATATATATCTTGGGCAAGATGAAGCAGAGACTGCTATAATCGCTAAAAATGTTCTTAAATTTGGTTATCCGACTGCATGGGATGGTAGGAATCTTGTTACACAAAACAATGGAATAGATTTTAATGAACAGTATGTTTGGACATGGCACTCATGGTTCCAACACTATTTAACTGCGATGTCGTTTTTACTCCTTGGTACAAGTACATTTTCGGCACGGCTTCCATTTGTAATACTAGGCATATTATCTGTCATTTTATTTTATTTTTTGTCGCGAAGGATATCTGGCGATGAGACTATTGCTAGGATATCAACCGTGCTATTCGCCACTTCGATCCCTTTTATAATACATGTAAGACAATCCAGATACTATTCGCTGCTGTCTTTTGCTACTATATGGATGCTGTATTCTTATATGGGTATGCTGCAAAATAAAAAGAGAAATAGGCTCCAGTTTATCCTTTCATCCGCCATGCTATTCCACAGCAACTACCTTGTTTTCTTCGGCACATTCGCTGGAATACTGCTCTATCATCTTATACTTGAACACAGAGAATACGATAAGAAAAGATTTCTGAAGATGATGGGCGCCTTAAGCGGGATTCTCATACTAACACTTCCATGGTACCTATACGCAAACGTTGGTGAAAAAGCAAGCATAACCTATTTATTTTTCAGTCTCCCGTTCAACGCTGCTGCAATCATTTATGATGTAAATTACTTGGTTCCCCTTCTATTATGGCCATTGATTTTCTATATGCTTCTGAAAAAAGGAAAAAAGGAATACCTATTACCTTTCAGTATCATCGCATGTCTTACCCTGTTTTTATCACTGGGGCAGTATCGTTTCAGATATCTAATCGGCATAATCCCGTTATTTTATCTTTTACTTGCACATACTATCAAAAACATTAATGATAAAAACAAAATTATTGCAGGGGGCGTGTTAATGCTATTAATATTCACCAATGTCTTTAGCGCATTACCTTTTATGGTAATAAAAAATGTGACTCCTCTTAGTCTGATTAAAGTTCTTAACGAAAATCCAGAAAAACTTAAGATTGAAAAACCGAAGATGGAATATGTATTTCTTAGATACCTGCAAATTGTAACGGGAAGGAAACCCGCAATGAAGATTCTGGATGTAAGATCACCTTTTTTTGATTACATATATGAAATAACCCATGATTATGATGGACCAAATGAAGGAATAGTAAAGTATCTACAGGAGCATGGAAGTTCTGATGACACTATTCTAACTAATTACGGCCATGAGCCGATTATATTTTATACCGATATGAGGGTTGTGAACAGAATTGTGGATAACTCAAGCAGAGCATATGATTTGACCTTTGTCCCCTATGATTCTGTCGATTGGGTGATAATACGAAAAGACTGGAAACTTTGGAGAAAGGGTTGGACGAAAAGGCACGGAGACTTTGTTGACAATGTTACCATGAATTATGAAAGAATAATAATTGACTATCCAGATATTCCCTGGGGAAATTTCCCAGAGCCCTCATATCATAAATTCAGGACCGTTGAAAACGAAGAAAAAGTTGTAATTTATAAAAGGCCAAGGGGTGTTTCAGATTCGCATAATTAAAAAACTAATTAAAGCCCCACAGTATTTTGCAAATGAATTAATATATTTATGGAATTATTCATTTAAGCAGGAAAACCCCACGTTAAAAAAAATGGATTATGATGCATATTGGATTAAAAGAGGAGCTCATATCATCGAACCTAGATTTAAGATCTTTGCAGAAATAATCGAAGAAGGAGCTACTGTTCTCGATATAGGTTGTGGTGATGGTACATTACTCAAATATTTAACAGAAAAAAAGAACATAAAAGGAGTAGGTATCGACATATCAAATAATGCAATCGAAATGGCTAGATCAAAAGGTATCGGAGCCCAGGTTTGCGATGTATCATCGCCAGATTTTAGTGTAGAGGATGATTATGACTACATAGTCCTCTCTGAAGTTCTTGAACACCTCCCCAATCCAGAGGAAGTACTGGATAAAGTTAGACACAAATTTAATAAATCATTGATAGTGACAATTCCAAACATAGGATATTATAGGCACAGAATCCGTTTACTTTTTGGTCGGTTTCCAATTCAATGGGTCCAACACCCAACTGAACATTTACGGTTTTGGACAGTGAAAGATTTTATATTTTGGGCAGAAAACCTAGGATTTCAAATTATCAATATCCGATCTAGCAACGGTTTAGCTATTTTTCACGAGCATATGCCAAATTTGTTCGGGCATCAAATCGTATTTGAAATGAAGGAACATTAGAGCAAGACGGTGGATGTCACAAGAAGGACCTACCGATGTTTTTTAGCTCGTCTATAGATTCCCTATCAAGCATGAACATTAAAAGCATATATATTATTACAGCCAATACAATTAAACAAACCAATTGGATGATGTCAACTGTTTCGTATACGTGTCTAATTGAAAAAGCGGCTGACGGTATTGAAATAATAGAAATAATGATAGGGTATTTAACGGCATTAAAGTAGTCATGTGTTGTAAGTTTTAAAATTTCTTTTACTTTTTTCAATGCATACAGCACTCCGATACCAATACTTATTAAAACAATCGCAGCTACTCCAGCTATATCGAAGGTAGTTATTGCAGGATATATGAATATCAACAATACTATCAATTGTAAAATATTAATCTTATAAATCCATTTCGGGTTTCCAGTTGCCTTGAAAATACTCCCAGTTGTTGCCCCAATTGATCTAAGCAGTCCATAAAAGCATAATATTTGTAGTGCAGGAATGGCAGGACCCCACTTTTCCCCCAATATTATATTGACAAAGTCAGGTGCAATAACAAAAATTCCAAGTGAAAAGGGAATTGATAGCATCGACACATATTTTAATGTTTTTAGGTAAACTTTTCTTAGAGTTTTTTCGTCATCTTGTAGTATTGAATATGTAGGAAACATGACCCTGTTAATAAGGTGTGTGATTTGGGTTGCAGGAAAGTTCGAGATAGTATAAGCTAAAGAGTAATATCCTAGAAATGAAATGCCCAACAACTTTCCAACAATTGCATCGTCAATATTTGTAAACAGAAAAATAGTTATTGCACCGACAATGATAGGCCCCCCATATCTAAACATTTCCCATGCAACCTTTCCGTCAAAACTTAAGGTTGGCCGCCAGTCGGATACAATCCAGAGGAGTATGAGCATTATTACCGCTGAGGCAATCTGCCCATACACAAGGCTCCATACACCATATCCCTGAAATGCCAGCCCGATTGTAACAACTGCATATCCGATTCGCGATGCGACTTCTGGCAATGCCTTCTTCTTGAACTCAAGCTCTTTCTCAAGCAATACAGATGGAACTGTGCCAAAAGATGAGATGATGAATGTCAGTGCAAGAAGCCGTACTATAGGCTCAACAGTAGCATTATCAAAGAATTGGGCTATATAGGGTGCGGAGATATATGCAAGGGCAAAAAGGATCGTCGCAACAATTGGAATTATGATGAAAGCGGTATTTGCAGCAGTGTAGTTTTCATCGTCTTTTTTATAGATTAGCGCAGCGCCAAACCCAAGATCACGAAACAACCCCATTGAATTTACAGCCAACAACCCAATAGCGACTAACCCAAAGTCTTCTGGTTCTAAGAGTCTTGCCAAAATGATCTGCGTTAAAAGACTGAGGACCCTCACTATAGCTGTAGAAAGCGTAACCCATGCCATACCGTGTGCCGCTTTTTGTGCAAGAGACATTGGTATCTAGCATGTCTTTTTGTTATTTGAATGTTTCCTAGCTCTAATTGCTATTCCCGTCCCTTTTACAGGCAGAAGGCTATCAATTTTTGTGAATGGATATAAGAAGGGGAAGAAAAAATGCCTTTCATCAAAAATTTTGAAAGTATGTGTCAATTCCACAAAAAGGGCGCCGAAAAACTTATACTCCCATTCAAAATCTGCTAGATCAAAATTAAATTTATGGCACCGCTCTTTCCACATCTCCAAGGAATATTCTCTAACATGGCCCTTTTCCTTCATCATCCTTTCTGGGTAAAGAAATTTTTCATTCCAGATTTTCAATCTCCCCAACGACGATTTTTCATATAGCCATCTGAAAAAAGGTTTAAATTTTCCACTATGAAACCCCTGAGTAGGTGTAGAGGCTATAAGAACGCCCCTTTTCCTTAAAACCCTTCTTATCTCTCCTAATGCGGCATCCTCGTCTGGTACATGCTCTATGACATCCGCAATTAGGACGCCATCAAAACTATCATCTTTGAAGGGCAACATTGTGGCATCGGCTTGGGCAAATAGAAATGGCTGAGCATCTTTTCTAAAAATTTCTCGCACCTTTTTGATTTTATCAATTGGAATCCCGATAAGCAGGTCAGAACTAATTACCTCATATCCCCTCTTCCTCATCTCCAAAGAGAATAATCCATATCCAGCACCAATATCCAGAATTTTAGAACCTCTCGGAAGATCCAAAAGTTGAAAGACTGCATTTCCTCGTATCCTAGTCCCGATATGTGGGAAGCCAAATGTCTGGTAAAATAGATTTCTAATTACTGAATCTGTCTCATGATGCCTCCGGAATAACATAGGAATCTAAAGAAAGAACTTAATATATAAGTATTAATATCTCCATAGCTGCATGATAGGAATTTCGATATCAATGATGCGACCTCAATTATCAACGAGACGACTTTGTTAATAAAGCAAATCAGGAGTAGATATATGCAGATTCAGCTGATCTTTGACACCTTCCCTCCCGAGATCGTCGGAGGCTCTATTAGAGCGTATTCATTTTGCAAATATTTGACCAGATTTGGGCATGAAGTATATGTAATAACTAAAAAGAAGAAAGGTACAGCCCTAGTATCCGAAGACAATTTCCCTATTCCCCAAAGATGTCAGGTTTTCAGAAACTCTGGATTTCACATACCCTATTTACCCCCCGCCTCTGGTTACATACCTCTCTTTCTAAAATCCTCTTTGAAAGTTATAAAAAAATATGATATTGACATTATCCATGGCTCATCACCCAGTATTGCCAGCGGAATTGTGGGATATTTGACCAAAAAGAGAACAGGAAAACCTTTCATCTTAGAGATTCGAGATCCATGGATTAGAGATGTGAATATTGATGCAAAGGTTTATTCAGGAGGGTATGTAGATTCAAGAGCAAGGATTGGCAAATATTATAGAAAGCTTGAAGATAAGATATGTAAAAGCGCAGACAAAATCGTGGTTACCAACCCATCAATAATGGAAGAAACACTACATGTCCACAGAACTATTCCAAAAGAGAAGTTCCAGGTAGTTTATAATTCCGCGGACTTGGATGATTTTGAGGGAATTGAAGCTAAAAAGTTTGATAAGTTCACAATCTTTTATTCCGGTGTGTTGTATAAAAGCAGAGCAATCGATAAATTGATTGAAGCCATGGCCTTGGTGGAGGATGCTCAACTTTTGATAACTGGGTGGGGTCCAAAACAGGAGATGAATGGATTTATAGAGATGGCTCGATCAAAATGTGGGGACAAAGTTAAATTTTTAGGATTGATTTCAAATAAAGAGCTATTTTCTTGTTACTTGGGAGCAGATATACTATTTGCTGGATTGGATTCATCTCAAGCAAATAAATACCTTCTACCTTCGAAACTCTTCAACTACATGGCAGCAGGAAACCCTATAGTGGCCACAGGAGTAAAAGATGGGGATTTGGATAAAATCTTGGAAAGATATCGATGTGGAAAGATGATTTATTCCTCGAATCCAAAAGAGATCGCAGAAACTATAGAGCTTTTCAGAGATCCAGAATTGTCCAAGAAATATGGCAAAAATGGCAGAAAAGCAGTTGCAAAAGAATTCAATAGAGAAAAACAAACAAAAAAATTGGAGAAAGTTTACAAATCGGTGTTATTATGAAACTAACAGATAAGGATATTGGAACAACGACAAAAATACTAAAAAAGAATTATGAAAGACGAAAAAAAGAGTATTGGGATACTCACCCAAAACATAAATACGCCGACATATGGTTCAATACTGTTAGGATTAAAAAGGTATTTAATTTGATCCCAGATGAAAGAGTTAAATTATTGGATTTGGGATGCGGCGAGTCATACTATCTAAAAGTATTGGAAGATGAAGACCACACTGTTATTGGAATTGATCCAATATATAGCCACGTGAAGGTATCTAAAAAAATAATCGAGAATGTTTGCTGGGGAGACGGATATAACCTACCATTTAAACCCAATTCTTTTGATTTGGTCTTGTGCCTGGAAGTGGTGGAGCATCTGACAATAAAAGAAACTAGAAGGATGCTGTATGAAACCAAAAAGGTGCTAAAAAGCGGCGGAATATTGATATTAAGCACGCCTCGGGGAGACACAATATATAAAAGAATAGGTCAAATCATTCCAACCGGTTTAAAATCCAGAATACCCCATGAACCAACTTTATCGAAAGGACCAGATAGATACATCAGAGGACATATAACCGAATTCACACCTGAGAGATTATCTAACCTACTATTAGATTTAGATTTTAAAGATACAAAGGTTTATGGAGGATGTATTAATTATGTACCATTTCAAATGTTACCTATCCCTCCTGAAAATATGTCCCTTGTCTTATCTTTTTTCGACAATTTAACTAATATATTGCCCTTTTGTCAAAAATTTAAAGTAAATTTTATTTTGGAATGCAGAAACTCATAAGTTATCATTTCTATAGGGTCGAAGATAACATGAAAATTTCAGCCGTTGTTCCCACTTATAACAATGAAGATGTAATTGAAGAGTGCATCGAGTCATTATTGAATCAGACCAGAAAATTCGATGAAATTATTGTGGTAGATGACGGATCAACAGACAAAACCCCCGAGATCATTAAAAGGCTTCCAGTAAAAATAATTAGAGCCAAACATAGTGAACGATCGCATGCTAGAAATGTGGGATGGAAAAATACCACGGGAGATTTTATTTCAATAATTGAGAGCGACTCTGTTTACGATAGGAATTGGTTGGAAAACATAATGAAAAAGTTGAAAAATGGAGCATATATAGTGAATGATACAAGACGGGTTTATAACCCGCAGACTTTTTTTTCTAAGATGGAAGATGAAATTCTCAAAGTTAGACAACAGAGAGGCAGATATAAACCGTTCGCTGGGTGGACATTCAAAAAAGAAGTTTTAGAAAAAATAGGAGGGTATGATGAAAACATTACTGGCCCAGAGGATGTTGAGCTTGGTTATAGATTGATAAAAAAAGGTTACAAGATTTCTCAAGCTTTCGATGCAATCCAATACCACAAAGGCGAACCAAAGTCTTTTGGTGATCTATTAAAAAGAGCTTGGTGGTTTGGCACGCATGTACAGGAATATTATAAAAAACATCCTAGGAAAATACCTCTTTTGACATTAGGATTATTCTCTCTTATAACCTTATTAATTTTTGTCCCGCAAATACTGGTAGCATGTTTGATAATTATTTATTTCATATTTTTAGTTAGAGCATTTTACAATGGCCTGAGTTTAAAGTATATTTTTATCTCACCACTTGTATCTATATCTTGGAATTGGATATTTACAATAGGAGTTTATTATGGTTTCATTAAAAGACTTTTATGAGAAAGAAGCAAGAATTAAAGAACATGAGAAGGACCCAAATGTAAATTTGCGAACGAGGATCATAAAGAGTTTAGTCGATGGGAAGTCAATTCTTGATGTAGGGTGTGGTGATGGAGTTCATTTACGTGAATTGGCCAAGACAAAAAAAATATTCGGCGTAGACTTTTCTGCTGAGAGATTGAAGAAAGTTAATGATAAAGTCATATGTGCAGATGCGCGGTTTTTACCCTTCAAAGAGGAGATATTTGAAAGTGTTTATTCCTCTGAAGTATTGGAACACCTAGAAGACCCAAAAAAAGCTACTGAGGAGATGAAACGCGTTTTAGAAAATAATGGATCGTTGATAATCTCTGTCCCATATAAAGAAAAGATAGAGAAGATAATATGCATGCATTGCGGAAAAGATTTTTTTTTACACGGTCATCTATATTCCTTTGACGAAGAGAAAATAGGAGATATATCAAGCCTGAAATTGGAGCGCAAAAAGAAGGCAATTTCTAGGATTGTTTTCAACAGTTTTACAATAAAATTACCAGACACCCTAAAATATTTTTTAGATAAATTTATAATTTTTTTTGTCCCCCAATCTGCCAGATATATATTTGTAAAATTCAGAAAATGACTTCGTTGTGTTTGAAAAGAGATCAAAATGAGCAATGTATTATTGATATACCCCCCAAGTGACCCCACAAATCCAGGAATTGAACTGGACGAATTTCGTTTGGGCGAACTACCATTTGGAGTAATGAGTCTTGCGAGTTTCCTAGAAAGAAATGGACAGTCAGTCGAGACACTGGACGGTCGAGTGTATCCAAAAAAAGAGTTTTTGAAGAAAGTTACAGAAACTATGAATAAAGTTGACTGTGTGGGCATGTCTGTTCTGACAGTCCAGATAAAGTATGCTTTGAATCTAGTGAACTTGATAAAGGGATATGATAAGGATATACCAATAGTGTGGGGGGGTATTCATACAACACTATTTCCGAAACAAACTGTTGAAGATCCTTTGATAGATTATGGTATACACGGCGAAGGAGAATATGCTTTTTTAAATTTACTGAATTACCTTGAAAAAGGAAAGCCCACTTTAAACGAAATAAATGGACTTGTTTACAAAAACAATGGTTCTATAACAATAAATAAGGATGACCCTCCACTAGATATGAGTGAACTACCCGACCCGGCATATCATCTATTGGAGATAGAGAGATATGTTGACAAAAAGCTTTTCACTGGAAGGAAAGTCCGTACCTTGGGGTTTCTCACTAGCAGAGGCTGCCCATACAGATGTGCCTTCTGCACCAATAAAATACTTACTGCCAGAACATGGAGACCCATCCCTATAGATAAGGTCCTCAATACAATCGATGATCTAGTTGAACGGCATAAATTAAATCACATATTGTTCGTGGACGACTACTTCTTTGGAGACAAAAAAAGGGTCCAACAGATAGTTGAAACAATGATACAAAGAGGATATGACTTGACTTGGGAGGCAAATATTAGAGCAAATAATTTCAACTCAAAAGTAGTAAACGATGAGTTTCTGACCTTATTGAAAAAAAGCGGTTGTTTCTCTCTAAGGATGGGTGCCGAATCAGGTTCCAATAGAGTACTAGAAATATTGAAAAAGGGGATTACTGCAGAACAAACCATGAATGCGGTTAAACACTGCAAGAAGCATGATATCATCCCCCTCTGTTATTTTATGACTGGAATTCCTGGAGAAACCCTTGAAGAAGCCAAAAAAACCTACTCTCTGATGTTCGAATTACTGAAAATTAACCCTCAAACACGTATAATTGTACCTGCAATATTTCGACCCTATCCGGGTGGAGAACTCTACAAAAAATGTATAGAATCTGGTTTTAAAGAACCTACTACTTTGAGGGAGTGGGATAAAGCTACTCTGGATGAACATTATCTTGATATAAAAAATCTTCCATGGATTGAGAATCCAGAACTGATAGAAGATTTAAGGAACTATTTTATATTCTATAATGCAAGTAAACAAAAGAGCAAGACCATGTATAGCATTCCCCTAAAAACTTTGGCGAAAACCGCTGAACTGAGATTTAAATATGATTTCTGGAACTTGAGAATAGAGCCAAGAATAATAAATTATTTGAAAAAAAGAGTCAATCTCGACTGGAAGGTATAAGAGATGGATTATAAGCCCAGTTATTTTATTGACGGTATCAAATTCATCCCCTCATTTAGATTCAATAAAGGTTATACTAGACTAAATTATCTCCATCTGGACGTTACCAGCAAGTGCAATTTGAAATGCAAAATGTGCGAATGGCGTTATAAAGTTAGTAGAAGAGAAATGCCGTGGAATATTTACAAAAAAGCTATCGACGAAGGGAGAAAAATTGGGTTGAGAAAGATCATAATAGCTGCAACTGGAGAGAGCATGACTCACAGAGATTTCCCTAAAATGATCGACTATGCTTCTAAAAACCATCTTGATATCGAACTGGTAACAAATCTTACACTTCTAAATGAGAGATCTTTAAAGTCGATTTTAAATGTCAAACGATTAGCGGTCTCAATAGATGGAGCTACAAAGGAGACCTATGAAAAGATCAGGGTTGGTGCAAATTTTGAAAGAACATTGCGAAATTTAAAACTAATTTTGGAGAAAAAGGGGGACATGCACATTAACATAAATTATGTTGTCCAAAAGGACAACTTCAGAGAAATCGATAGAATGGCAGACCTTCTTGGTTCTCTTGGAGGCATAGATAAGATTACATTTAAATTTTCACACAATGAATTAGATGAAATTTACGATAAAATAAAACTTTCTGATGAAGATTTAAATGAATTTAAGGAGAAGATTAAAGTCGCTGCTGAAAAATTAAAAGAATATAATATAAAAAGTAATTTAAGTATAGATGGAGAGTGTCAGGAGGATTATTTAGGATCTTATAAGCCTTGGATACACCAAATACCGTGTTATAACCTGTGGTTTGGAGCTTTTATCAATCCAGAAGGACTAGTTTTTCCATGTTGTGATTTTTATAAGGATAAAGATGCCCTTGGAGATTTAAAAACCCAGAGCTTAAAAGAGATTTGGAATTCTCAAGAATACAATGTATTGCGTAGAAGATTTAAAGGTAGAAAGCCAAAAATTTGTGAAGGCTGCCCCGGCGATAATAGGCATTATCATAGAATTTTACTAAAGATTCCCCTCCATAAATTCCTATTGGATATAGATCAGATAGATTCGTAGACCTTGATAATTTCATTTGCCCTTTTGAACCAATTATATTGAAGTTCTGCTATCTTTCTAGCCTTGGATCCTAATTCATCCCGCAACATTTTGTTCTCTATTACTATCAACAATTTTTCTACAAAATCATCTAATTTTCCCGGTTCTGCCAGTACTCCGCCGTCTTTAATAATGTTTCGTACTTCTTTAAAATTATATGAGACTATAGCTCTCCCTGATGCCATATATTCAAAAAGTTTTACAGGGGACCACCAAAAACCGAATTTTTCGAGCCCCTTAAATCGTGAAGTGTTAAATGGAGCAATCAATATATCGGAAGCGGCTAAGAATTTTGGCATATCCCCATGTTTTTGAGGACCGGTTAAGATGATATTTTTTTTATCTTTACATTTTTCGTTGATTTCATTATACAGGGGGCCAGATCCGACTAGCATGAATTTTACATCTTCTCTATGAATTTTGTCAGCTATTGTGACAATATCTTGTACGCCGTGCCACTCCCTAAAAGCGCCGACAAAAGTTATCAAAATTTCATCATCGCTTATACCATATCTTACTCTAATATCACTTTCTAAATCGGGTTTAAAAAAACTTGTATCTACACCGTTTGGTACAACATATATCGGCTTTTCAGTGTGTTTTTCCAAAATCCTCTTCAGCGTTTTAGTCTGTGTTATTATTACATCGCATCTTCGAAATTTCTTTTTTATTAAATAAGAATAAATTTTGTCTTTCAGGCCCGAGTACAACTCTATACCCGGATCATTTACCTCCAATACATATTTTTTGTTTCCTATGAAGAGTAAGTCTATCGGATTTATGTGGAAACGCTCATGTATAATATCCAAATCTTTTGTCATTTTTTTGACTTTGATAAAGCTTTTGATGTAACTAATTGGGTTGCTTTTCAGGACCGTTACGAGTTTAGGTAAAATCACAAAGATAATCTCAAAATTTCCTTCATCATGAAATTCTTTTTCAGAGGTTTCGATGAATAATCTGATATTAACCCCCCCGTTAACCAAATTTTTTACCATATTGTAAGTATGAACAAACCCTGCATGGGGCGCATTAAAAGTCTCAGAAAGAGCAAAATACCCAACCCTCATTTAAGATCCTCTGTACACTTCTTCAATTTCTTTAATAATCAAGCTCCAGTCGTACTTCGATGCAGTCTCTTTTGCATTCTCATCGATCTTTGCCATATCTACCTCTAAGATAGCCAGAATGCGATTTGCTGCCCTTTCAGGAACTGAATAATCTACAAAGAATCCATTTACACCCTCTTTAATGTACGACCTAAAGGCACCTATATCATTTACAATTGGGATCAAACCCGCCGCCATTGCCTCTAAGACAGAGATTCCAAATCCTTCATACTCTGAAGCAGAAACAAAAAACTTCGACTTCGAAAAATAGTTGACCAATTCACCTCTATCCTCTACCCCTCCGGTGAAAATTACATTCTCTTTCAATTTCTTCTCTTGGATCAATATCTCCAGATCCTTCCTAATATTATCCCAATCCCCCCCTACAAGGTAAAGTCTAATGTTCGATATCTCTTTTTTCAGAAAATAAAAGGTATTTATCATATTGTCAAGACGTTTATTCTTGGAAATTCTTCCCACATATAGGAACGAATAATCTTCGGGAGATCCCCCTACACCATCAAAAACATACATTTCGATCGCATTGGGGATGAAGACAACATTAGAGCTGATCTTAGAAAAGAGCTGTGCATCATTTTTACTGACTGCAATTATCTTGTTGAACCTTTTCAAAGTGAACTTACACCAAAAGTTGAAGTAAATCTCTTTTACATTATAAAAGTCCTTTGTATGGAATACCCCTCCATGTGTGGATAGAAAAAGGGGTTTTTTATGGACAGATTTTGTCAAACTTAAAAAATCTGAGAAGAATCCCAACCCATGCACATGTATGATATCATACTCTTTTATCAATCTAAATATACTGGGGGCTATTTTGTAGAATCTCAAATTTACATAAGGAAGTCTGTAGATCTTTATTCCATCATACTCATCATATCTAGGAAGTTTCTCTTTACTGTAAGCACAAGTATTCAAGCAGGCAACATCACTCTGATGCCCCAACTCCCTCAGATTCTTACAGAGATCCTCTATATGCCTCTCTATCCCGCCCAAACATGGATGAAAGTGATTACAAACATGAAGAATTTTCATAGATAACACTACAGAATATTTTTAAACACTCCATAACCCAACCCAGCCCCTAGAACAATGCTCCGCAAGATCAACATTATAGGCGCAATAAGCCCCACTTTTATGTCCTTTTTAAGGATCCTAAGTGATAAAGGGAATGTGGTTAGTAATAGAACAGCAAAAAGGAGCAATGGTGCATTGAAAGAAGCAGTGAAGATTGATGCAAGCAGTGAAAATATAAATAGATAAATCAATCCGATTTGAACCTTCAGCATCTGCGGCGTGTAAGATTCCTTAATCGTCTTCTGATAGTTCTTCTTATATAACAGAACCCTCCAATACGCCCTGTAGAATTTCTGGTTTAAATACTCAAACAGCGAATCTGGATGTTTATGATATACAATAGCATTAGGATTAAAAACCATCTTATAACCTTCAGAAGACAATCTAAAAGATAGATCCGCATCTTCTCCAGAGGCTATAGGAAAATTCTCATCAAACCCCCCCGCATTTAAAAAAATATCTCTCCTGTAACCAGCGGAATAGCTCCCAATGAAGTCTATATATCTATTTTTCCCCATCTTCTCATATCTCTCTTCTATCTCATACTGCGCAAACCTTGCCACAATCTCAAACTGCTTAGACCTATAACTCCCTTGAACCCCAACAACATCGCTATTTTCGAAAGGCTTAGTCATCTCCTGGACCCAATTACTATCAGCAACACAATCAGAGTCAATAAATAGGAGAAGATCTCCTTTCGTCTCTTTTGCACCCAAATTCCTAGCTGTAGCAGGACCTCTATGCTGCTGTGCCAATAACTTTACAGGATATCTTTCAACTATACCCACAGTATTATCTGTGGAACCATCATTGACCACAATAATTTCATACTCTCCGTTATAACTCTGATTCAATAATGAGTCTAAACAGTTCTCGACTGTCCCTTCACTATTATATACCGGTATAATAATCGAGATCATAGTTTTTTCTCCAACAACCATCCGAATATAGAGAGATTTTCAGAAAAATTCTCAACAAATACCTATTTTAAGGTGACTGGTTTAACCATCCCTCATAAAAATCTAACGTTCACACTTCAGAAAACTTTTTCATAACTCTACTTTTGAAATAATGAAAAATCTAAAATGATAATTTATCCCGCCTATTTATCGAGCTTAAGCATCCGCGAAAGGATCCTAGATTCGCCCGGATAATTGGGCGCATCCCATGGGAAGATCTCACCGTTCTGCCAACGCTCCCACCTTTCTAGATCCTCACGAACCATAATCGTCACTAATTTATCAAATTTCACTCTAGGCTTCCAGCCTAACTCGCGCTCTGCTTTAGAGTAATCCCCACGCAAATAATTTACATCTAAGGGCCTTTTAAATTGTTTGGCTACCTTTACATGCTCTTGCCAATCCAATCCAACAACGTCGAACGCAGTCTCTGCCAGCTCTCGGACAGAGTGGGTCTCATTGGTGGCTATAACATAGTCGTCTGGCAGTTCTCTCTGAAGTATTAGCCACATTGATTCAACATATTCAGGGGCATAGCCCCAGTCCCGTTTGGCATCTAGATTCCCCAACTTTACCTCTTTTTCCATGTCAAGGGCTATCTTGGCAGCGGCATTAGAGACCTTTCTAGTGACGAACTCCAAACCTCTTAAAGGAGACTCATGGTTGAAGAGGATGCCATTAGAGGCAAATATATTATACCCTTCTCTATAAATTTTGGTTATCCAGAAGCCATAGAGCTTTGCGATAGCGTAGGGGCTTGCGGGAGAGAAAGGTGTGCCCTCAGACTGTGATTTAGTTTCATTTCCTCCGAAGAGTTCACTAGTTGAGGCTTGGTAAAACTTTATTTCACTATTTACTGTTCTAATAGCCTCAAGCACTCTAGTTACTCCCAGACCGGTGATAGTGCCTGTCCCTATCGGTTGTTCAAATGAAGTTCCAACAAAGCTCTGAGCAGCTAAATGGTATACCTCGTGGGGTTCTGAAACTTGTATGGCCTCAACAAGGGAAGAAGTATCTATAAGGTCTGCAGGTATGAGTTGGACTTTATCGAAGACATTTAGGTACTGCAATCTCCAGAAGTTAGGTGTTGAGATGCGACGGTAGGTTCCGTATACTTCATAATTCTTCTCTAGAAGAAATTTCGCTAAGTACGCTCCGTCTTGTCCTGTTATCCCAGTTATAAGTGCCTTTTTCATGCCTTTCCCTTCTTTCTTTTTACTTTATTTGTACCTTCTTCTTTTGAGGTTTATATATCGGTCTTACTAACCGCTAGTTTACTTAGAGGATAATCTCTCGGTTTTATAATAGATTCAGGAAGTTTTAATTAAACTTTTGCCTACATAAATCCCTTCCCAGACCTATAAAATTGAAATGATATCTGTGATAGCGGAACATTAGCTGAGGAAAATTATATACTATTGTTGGAGTTGCTTTTTTAAGATCTCAACATAGCCAAATTTGTGATATCAGTATTTGGTATAATACTTTCCTCAAGTAAGTCAAATCCGTGTTTCTTATAAAAGTCTATCTTATCTTGATTTTGTGTATTAAGATAGCAGGGCAAATCTGTTTTATTGAGCTTATCTTTTAACAATGCACTTGCATAACCTCTGCCTTGGAATTCTGGATCAACGCCAATGCAAGATAAAACTAAATGAGGAGAATTGATATGTTGTTTTTTCAAATTTACAGCATATTGATTATATGAATTTATTCTATGAGTTGTTTTTATACCAATTTTTAAAAAAAGTGAAATTCCTCCAGTTGAAATGCTTTTCCAAATTGTTTTATTAGCTTCATTAGAAGGCAACCATATTACAGCTCCCTTAAGATCTTTGGTTGAATAAACCTCCCCATATAAAAGCCCATAATTGATTTGAAACTGAAAAATATAAGGCAATAGTTTTCTTCTTTTTGATTCATTATGAATAAAATAAGCAAACAGAGGATCTTCTTGAAATGCTTTGCTTAATGTTTCTGCAATTGGTTTTATTTGAGATTTATGAATCAATTGTTGTAGATCTGACATTTTTTTTCTTTCTTTTAAATTTATTTATCATAAGTTTTTAAAAATTAATATAATGTTTTCCACTATTCTGGGTTTTATTATTCTATCTCAGGACATATTTCCTGTTAAAGAATAACTTGGCAGGATATTTATAATTAATCCCTTGATGCGTCTTTCACAGCTCCAGTAATAGACAAATTTATCGAGCCCGTCAAACATCTAATCTTCAAAAGCATAGGCCTTATGAAGAGCTCTCATCATTTGCTGATTTTTTCCATTTAGCCCCGTCTCTCCTTAGGGAGCGGCTTAAATTTAAATCGATTCGGTTATTCAGATCAACAATTTTGAGGTGTTTTCCTGATTCTAATGAAGAAAGATCAGATGGATTGTCAAATTTCAATTGGAGATACTGTAGAGAGCATAAGGTTAATATGTACCGGTTTTTTTAATTGTATTAGATTTGGATTTTTTGTTTTTTTTTGACAAAAAAAGGTATCAACTCAGACCCCTCTTAAAGACTTATACGATTTTATATCCCGAAGTACTGAAGGTAGGTAAGCTAATTGGTATATTGAAAAAATTGTTGGCTTGGCATAAATTATTATCATAGTAAATGGAGTCTAAAAAATAATGAAAATTTCAGTGATCCTTGCTACATATAATGAAGCAGAGAATATTGAAGAACTGCTAAGTGAAATTAAATCTAGCTTAGATGATAATAATTTTGAAATAATTGTTGTGGATGATGATTCGCCAGATAGAACTTGGGAAATAGCCAGTGCATCTGCTCAATATGATCCGAAAAAGGTAATTGTGATTAGGAGAATTGGTGAGAGGGGTTTGGTATCAGCTATTAATAAAGGGATTAAGGAGAGCAAGGGGGATGTAGTATGTTGGTTGGATGCTGATTTCTCCCATCCCCCATCTCTTTTGCCACAAATGGTAAAGGAGATTAAAAATAACGACTTAGTTATAGCATCAAGATACGTAGGTGGTAAAGACAATAGAGACTTCATTAGAGTTATCGGCAGTTATCTTACAACCCTCTTTGCTTCTATATTTTTAGGATTTGATGTTCGAGATTATACAAGCGGTTATTTTATGGCAAAAAAAGAGATTTTTGATGGTATAGAATTACGTGGTATATATGCAGATTATTGCATAAATTTCGTTTGGGATGTAAAAAAGAAGAAACATCGAATAAAAGAGGTGCCATATGTTTCTGTAGAGAGAGCAAAAGGGATAAGTAAAACCTCTCCAAATCCACTGGTTTTTGTACGTTATGGTCTCCTATGCATATTTACTGTATTAAAATTACGTATTAAAGGAAAATAAATATGGGAATTTTTGAAAATAAATCTTCAATCAGTGAATGTATTAATTTATTCCTCTAAAATGTCTTTTATTGTATTACAAACATACTCAATCTCTTCTTTTTTAATAGCTGTCCCAGATGGTAAGTAAAGACCTTGCTTGGCAATATTCTCTGCTACAGGATAACTCTCTCCAATAAACATTTTCTTCTTATGAAATACGGGTTGCTCATGCATGGGTATAAAGAAAGTTCTGGTTTCAATGCCTTTATTTTCTAATTGTTTCATAAATTCATCTCGAACCATCGTATGGCTATCTTCAATTAAAATGGAATACATCCAGTATACATTTTTCACATAATCTTTTTCTATAGGTAACCGTATCCCATTAACTTCCTCTAGAAGACTTGAGTAAAGACGAGCATTCTTTCTTCGCATTTCCACAAAATCATCAATTCTCTCAAGTTGCGCCAATCCGATTGCTGCTTGGATGTTCGTCATCCTGTAATTGAATCCAATATCTGTATGCAAGAATCTCCTTTCCTTAGAAAAAGCCATGTCTTCTAAAGCTCGTGCTCTCCCTGCAATATCTTCGTTGTCTGTTACCATCATCCCTCCTTCGCCGGTTGTTATCATCTTATTTGTATAGAAACTGAAGGCCGCACAATCTCCCAGGCTGCCTGTGATTCTGTTCTTATACCTTGCACCATTCGCCTCAGCAGCATCTTCTATGATGTAAAGATCATGTTCCTCAGCTATCTCCAAAATCGGATCCATATCTACAGGATGACCATAGATATGCACTGGCATTACAGCCTTTGTATTTTCAGTTATTTTCTCTTCAATCTTCTCAGGATTTATATTCCAAGTCTCAGGTTCAGAATCTACTAATACAGGTTTTGCGCCAGTATAGAAAATTGCAAAAGCCGTTGCAGCCATAGTAAATGTAGGAATTATCACTTCGTCGCCTTCACCTATACCTAGAGAAGCCACTGCCAAATGCAACGCAGTTGTTCCACTCGTGGTTGAAATGCCATACCTACAGTCGCAATAATTTGCAAATTTTGTTTCAAATTCCTCAATATATTTCCCCTTAGAGGAGATCCAATTAGATTTGATACATTCAATAACATATTCTAGTTCATTACCAGGAAGATATGGCTCACATACTGGGATCATCAATTTCACCTACTTTCACTTTTGCAAGAATCGACCTGCATTTTTTTAAATAGTATGAGGTTTGGGAATAGGGACGATAAATTTACCTCCAGAATTTCCATATTCCTTAAGGTTCTCTATGATCTCATCACAGAAGTTCCATGCAAGGAGCAACGCATAATCAGGTTTATCTTCGAAAAGCTTAGATTCTGAAATAACTGGAATGTGAGTTCCAGGCGTATATAATCCGATCTTAAGTTGTGCCTTCTCAACGATATAATCCAAGTATTCTCTATCAATCTTGCAATAATTTAGTAATGTGTTTCCCTTAGCTGGAGCACTCACTCCAACTATCTTTTTCCCGTTGGTTTTGAGATTCCTAAGCAGGGATACAAGTTCTTTCCTATTCTCTTCTACTTTTTTTGCGAATCTCTTATATGTGTCCAACAAGTAAAGACCCATTTTTTCTTCTAAATGTAACAATTCGTCTATTGACTTCGATTTGCCACCACCCATTGACCTCCTTGCAAATACACGGATCGACCCCCCATGAATACCTATCCTCTCCACATCAAAGACTTCCATTCCAAATCTCTTAAAGAGAAAGATTAGCGGTTTTAATGCAAAATATGATAGGTGCTCATGATAAATAGTGTCATATTCCAGCATATCTATAAGATTCACTAGATAGGGTGCCTCAATAACAAAGATTCCTTTTTCTTCAAGCAACAAATCAACTGCCTGCACTAGTGCATCTAGGTCATTCACATGTGCGAACACATTTGTCCCTGTAATTACTTTTGCCTTTCCATTTTCATTAACTATCTTTTCAACTACAGAACTAGAGAAGAATTCATCAATTGTATCAATCCCATTCTCCCTGGCAATTCTAGCTATGTTACTTGAAGGTTCGACTCCCAGGGTACGGATACCTTGAGATTTGAAGGCCCCAAGTAGGACTCCTACATTGCTACCTATATCAACTACGAGATCGTCTGATACTAAGTTGAATTTCCGAGTGATTGTATCAGCTAGATTTCTGAAATGCTCCCGGCCCGTTCTCGTCGTAGATGACTCATATGGATAATCCTCATTGAACATCTCCTCAGGTGGGACAACATAACCTAATTGGACCAGACTGCACTGATCACATAGATAGACATCAAGGGGGTAGTGCACTTCAGGTTCATTCATCTGTTGCTCTGTAAGAAATCTATCAGCAAGAGGAGTGAAACCTAAACTGAGAAATTTATGTAAATTTGTCCCTTTACAAATCCTGCATATCAAATATAATCAACCTCAAAAATTCATTACAAACATACATTATTGAAATGATCTAGATCTAACCCTCGGGACTAGTTCTTTTTCACCAAATCAGTAAGTGGTCTGGAAAGTCTAAATGTGTCGTTCTCATAACCGTGTTCGCTTCTTGGTAAGGAGGTTAATGCAATCAACTCAGAATTTTCAATTGCAACAAGGGCATGATGTACAAGTGGAGGAATATAAGCAAAATCCCCGGGATTTAAAACAGACTGACAAATAGGACCATCAGCATCTATACGAATGAGAAGTTCCACTTTGCCCGATAGAAGATAATTATATTGGCCTGACAACTTATGAAAATGATTGGCCCTAATAGCCCCTTTATTGAAAGATATTAGAGATACATGGCGGATAGATACATCATCTATTATGTCCGTAATAGCTCCTCGTTCGTCCTCCTGTCCTGGCGTTATTTTTACAATAGGTACCTCAGTTGGCCAATTGCTTGAATTTTTCATGTTTATCCTTCCTAAAGAACGTGTTTAGCTTAGTGCTTAAAAAACCATTCTTCGATATTTAAAACTTGTTGTTTCTTCAATGTATATTACTGGCATGTTAAAAACCCC
>SDBV01002676.1_pt1 | contig 26603 bp, 33 predicted proteins | sample 2277081 | NCBI WGS metagenome assembly SDBV01 (sample SAMN10402039, study PRJNA504765) | marine sediment metagenome | isolation source: marine sediment core GS10_PC15, 223 cmbsf | place: Arctic Ocean: Southern Knipovich Ridge | collected 2010 | reverse complement strand
AACCATAAAATTTTATTCCTTCTAAAATAGCTTTTTCAGATTTTTCTCCAAAGCCAGGTAAATTACTTAATTTATGTTCCTTTAATGCTTCTTTTAATTGTTTAATATTTTTAATTTTTAATTTTTCATATAATTTTTTAGCAGTTTTAGGACCAACTTCAGGAATTTTCATAAATTCTACAGGAAACTTTTTCTTTAATTTTTGATATCCTTTTATCTTACCAGTTTCAATGAATTCAGCAATTTTTTTAGAAATCCCTTTACCAACTCCAGGAATATCATCTAAAGCTTTTAATCCGCCTTTTTCATATATTATTTCAATATCTTCATTTAAGCTTTCAATAGATTGGGCTGCTTTTCTATAAGCTCTTGGTTTCCATTGAACATCTTGAATTTCTAATATATCAGCTAGTTCATAGAAGATCTTAGCAAGTTCTAAGTTTTTCATCATACCTCTTTTTAGTTTAAAAGAACTTAAATTTATAAAAACTTTTCTTTAATATTCAATACCTTTTCTTGCTTCAACACCTAAATCATAAGGATGTTTTACACAAATAAATTCAGTAACATAATCTGCTTTTTCCAATATAGTTTCAGGAACACATTGCCCAGTTAAAATTAATTCTAGATTTTTATCTTTATTATCAATTAATACCATCAAATTATTCAAGCTTAATGATCCAAACAAATAAGCATCTAAAATCTCATCACAAATTAATAAATCCTTATTAGAACAATTTATTGAATGTTCAAATGCTTGCAAAGCATGGTTCTTTTGATCAGATGTAGGTTTTTCATGACAATATATAAATTCATTTTTACCAGGACAAAAATAATCAATATTCTCAAGAGATTGTAAAATCGAAACTTCACTGCTATCTCCAGATTTCATAAATTGTACAAAACTAACTTTTTTTCCAGCACCAGCAGCCCTAATTGCTAATCCTACTGCCCTAGTAGTTTTCCCTACTCCTTTTCCATAATATGCATGAATCAATCCATAATTTTCTTTCATATTAAAATTTACAGAACGAAATTATTATTAAGTTATTCATTTAAAATCAATCATATTTTCTTGTTTGTTCTTTTATCAAAAACTTTTCATTAGCTACTCTCTATCACTAAATTATTGATGCATACTTGTTCATATATTTCCCATTTGATAAATTTTTATATATCCTTATAAGTTGATTTTGAATATGACAATGGAAGAAGTTTTAGACAGGAGACATTCAATTTTAAATAGGCCTAGAAATGTAAAAGAACTCTTTGGGGAGAGAGATCCTAAAAATCTGATTTACGTCTATAGGCTTGAAGACTTAGTTAAAGAACATGAGACTAGAAGAGAAGATCAGGTTGTGGCTGTTATGTTTAATTATGTTCCTAAAGATTTCTATAGTTCTATGAACTTTTCTAAAAGAGGAAATTTTGTGATGTTGCCCATTCCAAGAGGGGAAGAAGAATTAATATCTTCAAAATCAAGCGGTATTAGAGCAAGAGATGATGCCTCTAAAGTTTATAAAAAAAGAGCAAATGATCTTTTTTCTGGTCTTTCATGGGTAGATCCAGATGGAAATATTCATTTAGTGCATATCTGGCAAGTAATAGAAGGACATAGAATAAATCAATATGGAAAGGTTTCAAAGAATATTCAAGATAGAATAGAAATTCCTGGATGGGAAAAAGGAAAATATTCTGCTAAAGATAGTTATTTGAAAAGTGTAGCAGGGAAAGTTCCTTCGAGATCAGTAGGTAAAAAAGAAACTGTTATTTTAGAAAATATTATTAAGGATCCTAAAGATCCTCGTTCCTATGTTGAATGGACAAGATTTAAAGCAACTCATGAATGCGAATTAAGGAAATGGTCAAGAGTTACTTTTGGGCATAATGCTCAAGGTTATAAAAATTTTGTTACATATTGCCCCCATATCTGGGCACTGTATGCTAATCTTTCAGAGAGAATAGCTAAGGAAACTAACGAAGTAATCTTTCAACCAGGACCACTTTTTACAGAAGCTATGTTAAGGCTTTATTTAGGGCTTTCTTATGATACAGTAAAAATAGATACAGAAGTTAGAAGAGATTCTAAGGGAAATGTAAAATCCTATTCAAAAATGAGAAAACTTAATTTTGCTGAATTAGAACCTGTTCTTACACACGCTTGGCTAGCCAAGGGCAATAAATATACTTTATATGCACATAGTCCTCGAAGAGGATATAAGAAAATGTCAAAATTTAATTGGGATCCCCATGGTCCAGGTATGAAATTTAGAAAGGATTAGTTTTTTTATATGAGAATTTATCTTAACTTTAATAAATGACTTAAAGTTTAGGTTTTATTCTATATTTTTTAGAACAGATTTATTTAAAAGTATTATTTTTCTATTTATCAATATGAGAATCTATCTTAAGGAAAGACTATTGGTTAAAACAAAAGTTTTTCCTGACATAGTTTCATGTTCTAAAGAGGAAGATAAAAGATTTCGCCAAACCTCTTTGGAAGATGTGAAAAGAGATTGGATGGTTTATACCTGGAATTCTAAGGGGAAATTAATGGGTGAAGATGATGGCTATAAACCAGATCCTTTAATTATAGAGGCTTCTCTTAAAGAATATACTACTAAATATGATGCTGTATTTGATGATGAATTTAAAAATATGGGATTAACAAAACCATATCATAAACTTATTATATCCGCTTATCACAGCCTTATACCAACTTCCAGGGAAACTATGATGGACATTATTAGAAGATTAGAAGTAGAAGAAATATCTTGCTTATTAACTCCTATGGTAGCTCCAATATTTACCCATTATGAGTATATGTCTCCAAGGTTAGAGGAGAAAATTGTGGTTGAATTATAATAAGTTATTTCTTTGGTGGTTCTTTCTTTTGTGGTTCTCTTCTTGGTTGCTCTTTTATCAAAAACCTTCTATTTTTACCTAGATCTGTAAATTCATCTACTTCTTCAATTAATTTACCACTAGTTGATTTTCCAAAAGACATACCTTCAATTCTACATCCAAATGCCATTCTCAAATGTTGAACTAATGGAATAAAGTCGCCATCACCGCTAGCTATAACAATTGTATCAAGTTTATTAGCTAATTCAATTGCATCCATAGCAATACCAATATCCCAATCTCCTTTTTTCGTACCACCAACAAATATTTGTAAATCCTTAGATTTAACTTCATAACCTATTTTTCCAAGAGCATCAAAAAAACTTTTTTCTTTTATAATATCTGATTTAATAACATAAGCTATTGCTCTTATTAATTTTCTACCTTTAACAGCTTCTCTTAATACTTCTTTAAAATTTACTCTTCTTTTATATAAGCCACGAGCACTATAATATAAATTTTGTACATCTACAAGTACGCCTATTCTTTGTTCCTTTGATTGCATTTATTTTTACCTCCTTAACTCTTACCTTGTTTACAAACAATACATAATCCTGTTGTTTTATCGTAACAATCTTCACAAACAGAATTTCCACACATTTTACAATTATATTTTGAAATTTTTTGTTTACAAACTCTGCAAGTAGTTAATCTTTGCATAACCTATATTATCAAATATAACTTATAAAACTATCGAAAAATAACTAAAAGAAGTCTCTAAGCCAAAAGTGATATGGTCAAGGGGTAAATTATTTAAATAAATTCTTTTTAGATTATAATATGGGAATTGTTCGAGAATTTTTATCAACAGTGTTTATAGTAAAAGATAAAAAAGTTTTAATGACATGGAATAAAAAGGTTAATAATTGGATTCCTATTGGTGGGCATATTGAATCAAATGAGCTCCCCTGCAGTTCTGTTATAAGAGAAGCAAAAGAAGAATCAGGACTAAATATTGAATTAATTTCTCCATCTAATAAATCAAAAACTGCAAATTTGGTTCAACCAGCTCAAATTCATTTAGATCACATAAAAGATGATCACAAACATATAAACTTAATCTATTTTGGAGTTGTCAAAGATGGAAAATGTTTTGAAATAGATGACGAAGGAAAAGAGTTAAGATGGTTTTCTAAAGAAGAATTAGAAAAAGATGATTTATTTCCAAATACTAAAAAATTGGCTATAAAGGCAATTAAATCAATTCGGAAATAAAAATTAAAATACCTTTTGTGCCAACCCAAAGGTTTATATATGTCTTTTTTAGTCATTTAAGCATGTAATACGGGTAAAGAGACAATCTTTACTTCTTTGTATTATTTTAAGGAGGAAAAATGGAAGGAACAGTTAAATGGTTTAACAGACGAAAAGGTTATGGTTTCCTAGCAGGAGACGATGGAAATGAGTATTTTGTACATCATTCTGCAGTTCAAGGAGATGCTTTTTTGAATGAAAACGATAAAGTAACTTTTGAACCAGTTCAAGACGACCGTGGAAGAAAAGCACAAAGCGTTGTAAAGGTCGACGGACAGGGACAAGACGAACAACAAGAAGAAGAACAAAAGGAAGAATAAGCGTATAGTTAGCAAAAAAATATTATTTCTTTTTTAATTTATTTTTTTTAAATTTATAGATAAAACTCTATTATAATTAAAAATTTGTAGAATTAGCAAAAAAAGAAGTTAAAGATTAATTTAATCTTTTGAATATCTTACTAATTTTTCTAATTCTTTTTCTTCAGATAAGAAATTGCCTACAGTAAAGGCATTACAATTTTTAGAATATTTAAGAATTTCATATAAATTACATAATTCTTCAGTTAGAATTAATAAATCAGGCTTATATTTACACCCTCTTATTTCATTTAATGCATTCCCAGTATTATCAAAACCCCAAATTTTTGAATATCCTTGTCTTCTAAGACGATCTCTTAAATTATTCCTAACAGCGGAATCTCCATGAATTATTAAGACATTAGCTTTTTTGTTCATTTTTAATCTCCATAATGTTTAGAATTATTTTAAATACTTTCAGCTTTTTCAAATACGTCTTTAAAATCAATTTCTTCTAATCTTTTTACTTCTTTAACAATCTCTTTTGTGTCTATGATTTTAATTATAGTGTTTTTGCCTGTTCTGTTTTTAATTGATTTTGCTATCTTTTGTGCTCTTTCATCATAATTGCCTACATAAACTAGATCTGGTTTAGGATCAAATCTTGCTTTTGATATTGCATCGAGTGTGTTTCCATATCCGCAAATCTTTGAATATCCTTCTTGTTCTCTAAGATAATCTCTAAATTTATTTCTAAATTGAGAATGTTTAAAGACTAAAAAAACGTTACCTTCTCCGTTCATTTTAACTCCTTATTAAATAATTTCAGCTTCTTCAATTCTATTTTGAAGAGTATCTTTTACTACTTCACTTACTGAAATAGGTTTTGTATTTATAGCCAAAATGTTAAAATATCTTTCTGAATCTCCTTTTCTTATATCCTTAGCTATATAAGAAGGGAGGTCTTTATCTATTATAATTATGTCAGCACCGTATTCTATTGCTCTCTTAATAATTTTTTGATAATCTTTTTCTCTATATTCTTCTGTACCTATATTGGGATTGGCTGCATCAAAACCCCAAATTTTTGAATATCCTGCTTTTTTTCTAATATGCTCTCTTACTCTATTTCTAAAAGGAGAATATCCTATTACCAATAAAACTTTTTTTGCTTCATCCATTTCTTTATTCATTTTTAACTCCTCATTAATAATAATTATATCGAAAAGTGATTTATAAAACTATTGTTTTTGACAAAGGAAAAGATTTTTTATATATTCTGCTTTTGTTTTAGGCATTCTTTTTATTTTTCTAACAAGTCTGTTTAAAGCAAATCCATTTAAAATTCCTGTGTTTTCAACGATTTCAGCAAGTCCAGATTCTATCTCTGCTTTTATTTTGTCTATTGGAACACGATAAATTCTTTCTAATGTAGTTTCTCCATTTCTTATAGAATCAAAAGTAGTTTCGTCTATAGAGTATTTTCTCCACATTGATTCAATATGTACGTAATATTCTGGAGATATTATTGCATAAAAAACCATTATTATCTTTATTGGTTAAATTATATTTTATAAGTATTATTAAAGTCTGATATAATTGTTAATCGATAATTTTATAACAGATGTTATTAGTATAAATAGTATGTATAATGAAAAAGTAGTCTTCATAGAACCCAGAGGTTCCTCTTCTAATGTATATTCAAAATTTATGACAATACCTCTTTTAGGTCCAGTATATCTTGCAACAATAGCAAAAAAAGCAGGTTATGATGCTTCTGTTTTAAATGAAAATATACTTGGTAGAAAAGTAAATCAAGAAGAGCTTGAATCTGTTGATATTTTATGCCTTGCTTGTATAACCTCAACAATTGATAGGGGAAGAGAAATTGCAAGAGAATATAAAAAAATAAGAAAAGAAAATAATCAAGAATCAAGAGTTATAGTTGGTGGAATTCATGCAAGTATGCTTCCCAAAGATGTTCTTAATGATTTTGATCAGATTATTGCCGGGGAAGCTGAAAATATAATATTAGATTTATTATCTGGAAAAATAAAAGATAAAATTGTTCATGTGGAAAGACCGCAAAACCTAAATGATTTACCTATTCCTAATTTTGAGCTTGTCAAGGAATGGAAAAAAATTGATATACTCCCAGTAATGACTACAAGAGGATGCCCTTATAATTGTAATTTTTGTTCTGTAACAGCAATGTTTGGAAGAGAATATAGAGCAAGAGATCCTTCAAATGTTATAGAAGAAGTTTTAAGATACAAGAAAGGGAGTGTTTTTTTTGCAGATGATCATTTTACTGCTATTCCTAAACAAACAGATAAGCTACTTAATTTAATGATTGATAATGGGTTTGATAGACCCTGGTCTTGTCAAGTAAGAACAGAAATTACTAAAAAGCCTGAGCTCGTAGCAAAAATGAGAAAAGCTGGTTGTTCTACTGTATGTATTGGATTTGAGTCTGTAAATCCTAGTAGTTTAAATGAAATGAAAAAAGGACAAACTGTTGAAGATATAAAACGATCTATGAGAGTATTTCATGATAATGCTATTGGAGTTCATGGTATGTTTATTTTAGGTAATGATTCTGATACAAAAGATACTTTCAAAAGAACTTCTGAGTTTTGTTATAAAAATGAAGTTGATACTGTGCAGTATTCAATATTAACACCATTTCCCGGGACACCATTATATGAAAAACTCGAGAGAGAAAATAGAATTTTACATAAAGCATGGAGATTTTTTGATGGTTTACATCCTGTATTCAAGCCAAATAATATGACTGCATATGAACTTATCCAAGGAATGATAAAATGTTATAAAGAATTTTTTTCATATAGTGAAGGAATAAAAGGTATGTTCAATACTACTCTGGCTAGTATTAAAGCCCGAATAAAAAGTTTACATACTCAAGTTTACTTGCCTTCTTTTCAGCCTTCTCTTATGAAGTTTGTAGGAAGGAAGATAATAAAAGACTGGTTGAATAGTAATAAAATTTATCTTCAATATCTAATGGATCCTTATAAAAGAAAAGAATTCTTACAAAAAATTATATAAAAATGATTTGTCTTGGAATAGAAGGAACTGCACATACAGCAGCAGTAGCAATAGTGAACTCAAATGGAGAAATTCTTTATGATAATAGAGACATGTATACTAAAAAAACTGGAGGAATAATTCCTTCAGAAGCAGCTCAACATCACAAAAAAATTTTTCCAAAGTTAATAAAAGAAGCACTAGAAAAAGTAAAAAAAATAGATTTTGTTACATATTCAAATGCTCCTGGGCTTGCACCTTGTTTAATAAAAACTAGAGATGCAGCAAAAAATATTTCTAAAAAACTAAAAGTTCCATTAATTGGAGTTAATCACTGTATTGCTCATTTATCTTCAGCCCATTTATTTACAAAAGTAAAAAATCCAATTTATTTATTTACTTCAGGAGCTAACACTCAAATAATCTCTTTGGAAGGAAACAAATTTAGAATCTTTGGTGAAACCTTAGATGTTGGTATTGGTAATGCATTGGATAAATTTGGCAGAAATATTGATTTGGGTTTTCCAGCAGGTCCTGCAATAGAACAACTTGCAAAAAAAGGCAAATACATTGAACTCCCTTACTTAGTAAAAGGAATGGATGTTGCTTTTTCTGGATTAGTAACCAAGACTGATAATTTATTTAAAAAAGGAGCTAAAAAAGAAGATTTATGTTTTTCAATACAAGAAACCTGTTTTGCAATGTTAACAGAGGTAACAGAAAGATCTTTAGCACATTGTAGTAAAAGTGAAGTTGTTTTAATTGGTGGTGTAGCTGCAAACAAAAGATTATGTAAAATGTTAGGAATAATGTGTAAAGAAAGAAATGCAAAATTTTATGCAGTACCTTTAAAGTATGCTGGGGATAATGCTACAATGATTGCTTGGCAAGGTATTTTAGAGTATAAAGGTAAAAAGAATAGAATTGATATTAATCCTTATGAAAGAATAGATGAAATAGAAGTAAACTGGCTTAACGCTTAATCATCTTTTTAATTTTAATTCTATATTTAAAATAAATTACAAATAATAAAGATACACAAACAATTAAAACTAAAAATTTTACTAAGGTTAGTGTTTCAACATCTCTTATAATAGTATTACCAACTGTTTCAAAATTAGAATTTTCTGCTTCTCCTACAAATTCTTTTTCTTGTTCCTTTACTACTTCAGCTTGTATTTGTGGTGGTTCTATTTTTGCTTCTTCAACTACTTCTTTTGATTCAGTCTCTTCTTCAGAAACTTCTTCTTCATTAGACTCTTCTTCCCTTGTATAGATAAATACTTTATTTGCAGGCTTTTCAGATCCACTGCTAGATTCAGAACTGGAGGGGGCTATGGTAGTTGTTGTTGTGGAAGTAGTGGTTGTTGTAGTGGTTGTTACGGCTTCGATATAGTCAAAAATTATTTCTTTAGTAACCTCAATAAAAAGTTTATTTTGAGGAGAAGATAAATTTAAAGTTTTATTATACCATTTAACTTCCTCAACAATTGTCTCATTAGGATAAATTTCATAAGGATCTATATAGCCAGCAGTAATATTATTAATATCATAAATAATCAGACTAGAATTATCTTTCTCAAAACTTAAAAACATATTAAGCAAAGAATTATTTTCAAGATTATCTGAAAAATTAATAGATAAAGGTTTATTTACAACAACTTCAACATATTCCTCATCTAAATATATAATATCTTCAGTAACATTTTCACCATCATAAATTGCTTCAGTAACATAAATTTTTTCTCCACCTTCTAAAACAACAAATCCAGTATATTTTGGTCCTATTAAAAAAACACCCATAATAAAAACAGAAATAATAACTAAAGCAAAGATTTCATGTTTATTCTTCATTTTTTCTCTATCATAAATCTTGGTGTTATTTCATCTGAACCAAGCATAGCTTGAACTCTATGACCAGTATCTAATGTTCCTTCTAAAGGTGAAGAAAGATTAGCTTGTTTTCCTAATTTTTTTGCCAATCTATTAACAATATCATTTATCTCTTCAATACTTTTAAAATTAATATTAGTAGATAATTTTTTGCCATTATAAACTACTTTAACATTTTTCCCAACACCATCTGCAGAAATTGAATTAATTTTAGAATCTTTAAGTAAGGGTCCTATTTTTCCAAGTTCTCTTTTTAAGTAATATTTAATTTTATCAAAATAATTTTCTGAAAATTCTATTCTAGATTGTTTGCATAATTTTTTGAGAGATTTTTCATAGTTTTTTTCTGAAACTTTTTCCATTTTTCTTAAAATCTTTATATCAACTTCATCGATTTTTGGTTCTATTAATTCATACTCATCATTAATAGATGCACTAGCCATAACTTTATTATTACTCTTTGAAACAACTAAAGGATATTTATTTTCACTTTCTTCAAATTTTTTTGCTTTTGCTGGAATAGGTGGAGGAGGTAATTTTTTTTCAACTTCTTTTTCTGGAATTGATTGAGATTGTTTAAAACCAGGTTCAAGAGGTATTTTTTTTTCTGAAATGAATTTAGATGGTTTAAAACCCGGTTGTACTATTGGTATTTTTATTTGTTGTATTGGTTGAGGAAATTGTTTTTCTACTATTTTTTTAAGTGATTCCTCTTTTCTTTTTTTAATTCCTTTTTTATGTTTTGCTTCACTAGCATGATATAAATATATAACAAATCTTTTTAGAATTCTTGTATTTTTACTTTCCTTTCTTACAGGTTTTTTTATTTCTTTTTCAATTCTCTCAAGCTCTTCTGCTTCCCTTTGTTCATCATCTATTAAAAATTCTATACTCATTTTAAAAAAGAAAAATTAAAATTCTGGTAATGGTCTAGTTTGGAAAGGTTTTCTCTTTTCTCTGATATACTCTTCTAATAAGACCAATCCCTTTGCAATTGTTTTATTCTGTTCTGTCAACATGTCTAATTTCTCAAGTAATGGTTTAAGTCCCTCTTCTTCCATTCCTGGTTTGATTCTTTTTGCAGCATCTTCAAATAAGTCTACAAGACCACCTACTTTCTTTGTTAAGGAATTCATACCAACAAGAAGATCCGTTGTTTTCTTTTGTAAAGCTATATTATTTTCAATTAGTTGTATTACTAATGCTGGATCAGATGTGCTTTTAAAAACAGAACTTTTTTTATTTGTCATTTTTCATAACCTCTTTTATATGGGGGAAATAAAGAACACTAATATAAAAGTTTTTCTATTAAAAAAGGCTCTGAACAAAAAATAGATGCTGAATCTTTAAAAAAGTTCCTGAATAAAAATTAAGGAAGAGTAAAATCAATAATGAAAGGATATGAAATATTTTATAACTTTTGTAGAAAACATCAAGCTTTAGGGAAATGTCCTTATGAGTTGGCTACAGATATTAAATTAGAGAATCATAATAAATGATTGGAGTTGATTGGGATGAGTTGTAAGGGTTAATTCCACTTTTCTTCTTGAATTTTACCCCAATAACTCATTAAACTATTTCTTCCTATTTCGTTATCCATACAATCTAAATAAAATTCTGGTAAGGTCATTAAATTAATCCCAAATTCATCACAAACTTCTTTATATATCTGTGGTTCTGTCGTGATAAAAATATCTATATCTGCCCAATTTCTTTTTAAAAAACTTATTACAGAATCCCTCATCTCAGAAGTATTATATTCTTTCATTGCTTCTACCTCTTCAAAATCATCTTTTAACTTCTGTATTTCTGGTTCAAAAACCCCCCTGTATTCTGTAATACGGCTAATTGCTCCTTCTTTATTACTTGAATTAGTTAAAATTTTATATCTAAAAGTTTCCCATACTTCATTAGTAATTCTTGCTTTCTTGTTGTTAATAGATAAATAATATTTAATGAAATCTCTTTCAAGTGAATTTCCATCATTTGAAGATAGTGCCTTTGGGCATAGAAATAGCATAATAAAATCTCCCCTCCAAAATTAAAATGTTGGGATATTTACCCCTTCTTGTTCTGTTGATTGAAAATAATCTATGATTGTCCCCTCAATTGCTTCTACTGAAAAAATCTTTTTTGGAGAAGCAGTAACATAAGTTATTTTTCCAAACCCTTTAAAATTCTTTTTAAATGTTGCAGAACGCCTAGCTACATCTCCAATAATTTTCTTTCTTACATTTTCAGGCATATTATTCTTATGCACTATTCTTATTTCAAAGATTTGTTCAACCATTTTTTTAAAATTTTCTGTTCACACTTACTTTCATTAAAAAACTAAAGCATTGAAATATAAATAATTTTCTATTCCATAAAAAATTAATTTACCAACTCCTAACTCACCAATGTAGAGGAAATGAAAGTTCCACTATGTATAAAAGAAACAGACGCTATAATAAAACTTGCAAGTTGGTTAAAATGAAAGAAACTTTCTTTTTTTGTGTTCAGATGGTATATTTTTGATTCAGAGCCAACAATTTAATAAAAAAGAAAAATTACATACCCATACCAGGAGGCATTCCACATCCACCAGGAGGCATTGGAGGCATTCCTCCACCTTTACCACTACCTTCGCCACCAGCAATTACATCATCTATTCTTAATATTAATTCAGCTACTTCTGAAGCTGATTTAATTGCTTGTACTTTAATTTTCAGTGGTTCAATTACTCCTGCTTTCCATGCATCTACTACTTTTCCGCTGAAAACATCAATACCAGCCCATTTATTTCCTGAATCATGTTGAACTTTTGTTTCAGTTAACATATCTATAGGATCTAAACCAGCATTTTCTGATAATGTTCTTGGAATAACTTCAATAGCTTCTGCAAAAGATAAAACAGCTAATTGTTCTCTTCCAGTTAATGATGTTGCGAATTTTCTTAATTCTTTTGCTACTTCTACTTCTGGAGCACCAGCACCAGCTACAACTTTTCCACTTTTTAAAGAAGCAGCTATATCGCCAATAGCATCTTTCATTGCTCTTTCTGTTTCATCAACAACATGTTCTGTTCCACCTCTTATAAGAAGTGTAACTGATTTTGGATTTTTACATTCTTTTACATAAGTCATTTCTTCATCGCCGACTTTTTGTTCTTCAACAACACCAGCATTTCCTAAATCTTCGCTATTTAAATCTTCTAAATTAGTGACAATTGCTGCACCAGTTGCTCTTGCTAATTTATCCATATCAGATTTTTTTATTCTTCTTGCAGCGTATATTTTTGATTTTGCTAAATAATGTTGTGCAATATCATCAATTCCTTTTTGGCAGAAAACAACATTTGCTCCACTATTTACGATTTTATCTACCATTCCTTTTAACATCTTTTCTTCTTGCTCTATGAAGTTTTGTAGTTGTGTTGGATCTGAAATCTGTACTTTTGTATCTGTTTCAGGACTTTTAATTTCAATTGCTGAATCAATTAATGCAACTTTAGCATCTTTTATTTTTTTAGGCATACTAGAATGAACAGCTTCTTTATCCAAAACAACGCCTTTTATTAATTCAGAGTCAGAAATACCATTTCCAACTTTTTTCTCTATTTTAATATTTTCAGTATCAATAGAATGATCATCTGCAATTTGTTTCACAGCAGTAACTGCTAATTCAGCTAGTTTTTCTTTTGCTGCTTCTGCACCTTTTCCAGTCATAGCTGTAATTGCAATTTGTTTTAATATATCTTCATCTTCTGCTGAAATATTTTCAGCTATATTATCAAGAATTTCTTGTGATTTTTGTGCAGCTAATCTATAACCACGAGTAATAATTGTTGGATGAACATTTTGCTCAAGTAAATTTTCAGCATTTTTTAATAATTCTCCTGCTAAAACAACTGCTGTTGTTGTTCCATCTCCAACTTCATCTTCTTGGGTTTTTGCAACTTCTACAATCATTTTTGCTGCAGGATGTTCTATTTGCATTTCATCTAAAATTGTTACACCATCATTTGTAATTGTAACATCTCCTAAAGAGTCTACTATCATTTTGTCCATTCCTTTTGGACCTAGAGTAGTTCTAACAGTTTCTGCTACTAGTTTAGCAGCCATGATATTGTTTCTTTGAGCATCTCTTCCCGTTGTTCTTTGGGTTCCTTCTGGTAATATAAAAATTGGTTGATTTTGGTTCATTTTTTAATTCTCCTCCTAGAGTTTTACTTCTCACAAGTAATATTACAAATCTCTTGTTTTTACAAGTGGGTTATATTTAAACGTTTCGAAAAAACTATCCCTTACAGTTTTATCTATAACCCCATAAAATTAATAAAGTTTCTCTCTGATTATAAAATAATGCATTATATATCCTTAGATATAGAAACAGTACCTTTAGAGATTACTCATGATGATGTTAAAAACTATTTAATGGATAAAAAGATAAGTAAAGAAAGAAGAAGTATGGATGCAAATTATGCTAAAATAATTGTAATTGGTTTAAAAATTCTAAACAATGAAGAGATTAAATTATTCTCTAGTAATGATGAAAAAGAATTATTGCAAAATTTTTGGGATTTTTTAAGAGAAAACACCCCATTTACTATAGTAACTCACAATGGTTATAGGTTTGATATTCCTTTTATAGTTTTAAGATCTTGTATAAACAAGATTGACATTACTTTTCAAATAAATACAAATCCTTGGAGTATGGAAAAATCTAATCATTTTGATACTATGATCTTTTTTTCTCATTATGGAGCATTTACAAATCCAAATTTAGAAATTTTAAGTAAACTCCACAATTTAGAAACTTCTACAGAAAAAAGAGTGACCGGAGCAGATGTAGAAAGATTATACAACGAAGGTAAAATAGAAGAGATCAAAAAACATTGTGGACAAGATATTAAGTTAGTAGAACAAATTTTTGAGAAACTATGTTTAGATTACCTTAAGAGAGTTAGAATTTGATATTCTTTATGATATGGTAGTTACATGCAATAAATTTTTAAATACTTTTTTTAGTTAATATTTATATGGATTGTGGAAGATATTACAATCAAGAAGGAGAATTAGGTCTTAAATCCGAGAATTTAGAAAGGTTTAAAGAAACATCAAAACATTTATTAGATTCAGGCAGTTTGCTTGATGTAGGTTGTGGTGAAGGGTATTGGTTAAAATTTCTTTCTGAAAGAACAAAATTACAGCTTTCTGGATCAGATGTATCCAAAATTAGAATAAATCTTTCAAAAAAGAATTTGCATAATATAAACATCCCTTTATTTGTTGATGATATAAGAGAATTACCTTATGAAAGCAAAGAATTTGATCAAGTTACTGCTTTAGAAGTTTTAGAGCATGTTCCTGAATGGCAAAAAGGATTAGATGAATTAATTAGAGTTGCATCAAAAATGGTTGTAATAACAGTCCCTTATCGTCAAAAATTAAGGTATGAAATATGTCCTGATTGCGGGGGAAAAGCATATATTGACGGTCATTTGAATAGTTTTACTGAAGATGATTTTCAAAATATAAATAGTGATGGTAAAATTTCATTTAAAGGATTGCAACATCCATTGAATTATTATATAAAAAGAGCACTAAAAGAAATCTTAGTAAAAACTAAAAAAAGAGCTGGAATAAACAGTGAAAATAGTTCTGCTTCTACAATATGTACTAATTGTTATAGTGATGTTCCTTATTCAAAGTATACTAAAAGCGATAAAAAATATTCTGAAAGAGCTGTTGATAGATTATCAAAAATTATTAAGCATTATCCAGAATTTTTATTAGTACAAATAGATAAATAATTCTTACTAAAAACAAAGATTTATATATTTTTTTAATGAAGAATGAATTAAAATGAGATTAGATGATTTTGTTTTAGCTGTTTTTCAGGATAATAAAAAACCAGAAGAATTAGATGGTTTTGAAAGATGCGCTGATTTAAAACAGATAGAAACTTTAATGGAAGCTCATGGTTCTGCAAGTTTATATTCTATTTACAGAATATCTAAAAGTGTTACAGTATCAAGAATTGAAAAAATATATCGTAATGGTAGTTCATGTTTGAGATTTGAAGGTGAGTTAGAGTCAGGATGTTATAGGGAATGGAATGCTGATTTTCATCGTATGCCAACACGCCAAGCGAGTGCAGATGTTCCAAATCAAGGATTTATAAAACAACAAGATCTTAAGGATAAAGAGAATTATATTGAGGAGGGATTATAAAATGTCAATTGGATGTGGAGAAGGAAGAGAGATGATACGGGGAGATTTTTCATTAGTGTATTTATTAGGAACAAATAAAGATGGATTAACATTTCCGGATGAAGAAAAAGATATTGTTCCACCAAATTCTGCTGTTTGTTCATATCATTTAGGACAAGTGCCTGAAACAGCCTTTAAAAAAAGTTCTGAAGGAATTGAGGGTTTTGTTTATGGTGTAGCTAATGGTTCTGGAAATGAGATATATGGTGGTCTTGCAATTTCCCTTCAGGGTTTAAAAAGTGGAGATACATTTAAATATTTAACACAGGAATCAATGAAAGAATATCTTCCAAAAGCACTTGAAATTATAGACCATTCTTAGGACTTTTGGCTAATTTAATTTTTTTCTTTTTCTAATTCTAAATTTTTATCAATTTTTTTTGCTATTTCTTTAATATCTTTAAAAGCAATTAAAACATTACTTTCCAAATGATCAATTAAACCACTTAAATTTTTATACTTTAAATTATACTTATTATCTTCAATATCAACAATATCTCTTTCTAATAATCTATTTATATGATGTATAACAGTTCCTCTGCTCAAATTAGTTTTTTCTGCTATTTTATCACTAGAAAGCTTTTCTTCTGCTTTTAAGGCTTTTAATAATTCAATAAATATTCTAAAACAACTCTTTTCTTTATCTCTAGTAGAAGACATACCAATAGAAGTAGAAAACCATCTTAAATCTTCATTTAAGTCATTATCTTCTAATTTTTTAACTTTAATTATAGTAACCCTTCTAAAATAAGCAGTCATATCTACGTTATAGAACCATAAGCTTTATATATTTTTTGTTTACCTTAAGTAAACAAGTTTACTTTAAATCAACAAAAATGGAAAATTCAAAAACACTAAAAGACATCTTAAGTAAAATAAATCCATCAGATATAGTCCTAAATATAAGAAAAAATGGCAATGTCTACATAGCAGATACTTTAGATAAAGCAATAGTGGTAGGAATTAATCCAGAATTGTATAGAAAATTAAACAAAACTCCTTTAGAAATAGGAGATGTCTACTTAAAAATATAAGGATAAGGTTTAATAAACCTCTCAAAAATAAATCATAGTCACATGAAGGGATAGGCAGGGTTTTCTGCACCTCTTTTACCCCTGTCTACCCTTCTTTGACATTTTTCAAAATGAAAAAAACAACTAAAAAATCTAAAATCACTAAAAAAATATCTGTTGATGAATTAAAGAAAGTACAAGCAGAGTTTGAGAATACTCTAAAAAGAGTAGAAAAAGAAAAACAAGGCATAGTTGATTATGCTTCACAATCTATCATAATAAAGTTACTACCAATATTGGATGATTTTGAGAGTGCATTAAAAGCAGTTAAAAAATCAAAAGAAAAAGAAATAGTAGAGGGAATAGAAATACTCTATAATCAATTTTATAGCGTATTGCAAGAAAACGGATTAAAACAAATTAATAGCAAAAATGAGGTTTTTGATCCATATAAACACGAAGTAATTCAAAAAATAAACAGTAAAGAGCCAGAAGGCATGATAGTAGAAGAGATTCAAAAGGGGTATTATTTCAAAAATAGAGTTGTAAGACATACAAAAGTCAAAATTTCAGATGGAGGAATTCAAAAATGAGTAAAATTATAGGTATTGACCTAGGAACAAGTAATTCAGCTGCAGCTTTTTTAGAAGCTGGCAGACCAAAAATAATCCCAAGTGCAGAGGGTGCTACAGTATATGGAAAAGCATTCCCATCAGTCGTAGCTTTTACAAAAGATAATCAAGTACTGGTTGGAGAACCTGCAAAAAGACAAGCAGTCTCAAATCCTAAAGGCACAATAACAGCTGCAAAAAGAAAAATGGGTACTGATTATAAATATAAAGTAAATAACAAAGAATATACACCACAACAAATTTCTGCGTTTATTTTACAAAAAATAAAGAAAGATGCAGAAGAATTTTTAGGAGAAAAAATAGAAAAGGTTGTTATTACTGTTCCAGCTTATTTTGATGATGATCAAAGACAAGCAACTAAAGATGCAGGAACTATTGCTGGTTTAGATGTTATTAGAATTGTAAATGAACCAACAGCTGCTTCATTAGCTTATGGTTTAGATAAAAAAGACAAAGAATTCGAAATTTTAGTTTTTGATCTTGGTGGTGGTACTTTAGATGTAACAATAATGGATTATAGTGAAGGTGTATTTGAAGTAAAGTCTACATCAGGAGATACTAGTCTTGGTGGAACTGATATGGATAATATTCTTGTTGAACATGTAATAAATAAATTCAAAGATGAATCTGGAGTTGATTTAAGCGAAGATGAAACTGCTTTACAAAGAGTAAGAGAAGGTGTAGAAAAAGCTAAGATTGAATTGTCAACTACATTAGAATCTGATATTAATCTACCATTTATTACTGCTACTGATAAAGGACCTAAGCATTTGACAATGAAGATTACAAGATCTGAATTAGAAAAATTAATTGATCAAATAATTCAGAAATGTAAACACCCAGTAGAACAAGCTTTGAAAGATTCAAAGTTAAAGGCTGAAGACATAGATAAAATAATTCTTGTTGGTGGTCCAAGTAGAATGCCAATTGTTCAGAAATTCTTAGAAGATCAATTTGGTAAGAAAATAGAGCGTGGTGTTGACCCAATGGAATGTGTTGCTCAAGGAGCATCAATTCAAGCAGGAGTATTATCTGGAGATGTAAAAGATGTTTTACTATTAGATGTAACTCCATTAACTCTAGGTATAGAAACTCTTGGTAGTATAAGAACAAAATTGATTGAAAGAAATACTACCATACCTTCAAAGAAAACTCAAATATTTTCAACAGCAGCTGATAATCAGCCAGGTGTTGAGATTAATGTTTTACAAGGAGAAAGAGAAATGGCTGCCGATAACAAATCTTTAGGCAAATTTATGTTAGATGGAATACCTCCTTCTCCTAGAGGAATACCACAAATAGAAGTTACTTTTGATATTGATGCTAACGGTATCATAAATGTTTCTGCAAAAGACCTAGGAACAGGCAAAGAGCAATCAATTTCTATTACAGCTTCTCAAAAATTAAGTGAGGAAGAAGTTGAAAAGATGAAAAAAGAAGCAGAGCAATATGCAGAAGAAGATAAGAAAAAGAAAGAATCTGTCGAAGTTAAAAATAATGCAGATATGATAATCTTTACAACTGAAAAATTGCTTAAGGAACAAGGGGACAAAGTAGATAAAAAAACAAAAGAAAAGCTAGAAAAAGAAATTACAGAGTTAAAAGAAGTTGTTAAAAGTGATGACACAGCAAAGATCAAGAAAAAATTAGAAGAAGTAGAAAAAGTTGCTCAAGAAATTGGTGCAAAAATGTATCAACAAGCTGCGCAAGAAGCTGCTAAAAAACAAAAAGAAGAAAAGAAAGACAAAGGAAAAAAAGACGAAAAAGTAGTTGATGGCGAAGTTGTTGATGAAAAAGAAGAAAAGAAAAAATAAACTTCTTTCTTTATTTTTATTAAAAAATGACTAAAAGAGATTATTATGAAATTTTGGGTATAAGTAAAGATTCTTCTAAAGAGGAAATTAAAAAATCTTATAAAAAATTAGCAAAAAAGTACCATCCAGATATTTCTAAAGAGGAATCCTCAGAAGAAAAATTTAAGGAAGTTTCAGAAGCTTACGCTGTTTTGTCAGATGATGAAAAAAAACAGCAATATGATCAATTTGGTCATGCTGGTTTTGATCAAAAATTTTCACAAGAAGATATTTTTAGGAATTTTGATTTCACAGATATTTTTGGTGAAGTTTTTGGGAATTCTTCTAATGAGGGTAGTATTTTTGATATGTTTTTCGGTGGTTCTCAAAGAAGACAAAAAAGAGGCTCAGATCTTTCTTATGAATTAAAAATAAGTTTAGAAGAAGCTTCATTTGGAACAGAAAAGAAAATAAATATTCAAAGAAGTGAAACTTGTCCAAAATGTGATGGAACAGGAGCAAAGGATAATTCTCTTATTAACTGTACAGAATGTAATGGTTCTGGTCAAGTAAGAAATACAAGAAGAAGTCCTTTTGGTGTTTTTACACAAGTAACAACTTGCAGAAATTGTAGTGGCTCAGGAAAAATTGTAGAAACTCCTTGTCCAGAATGTAGCCATGGTTTTATTAGAAAAGACAGAGAACTTTCAGTTAAAATACCAGCCGGAGTAAATTCTGGTAATCAAATTAGAGTAACTGATGAAGGTAATTCAGATAAAGGTGGTTCAGGAGATTTATATGTAAGTATTTTTGTAAAACCAGATAATAGATTTGAAAGAGATGAAGATGATTTAATAACAACTATTCCAATAAGTTTTGCAAAAGCAACTTTTGGTAGTGAAGTGGAAATACCAACCTTAGAAAAAGAAATTAAATTAAAAATTCCTGCAGGAACACAAAGTCATACTATATTTAGATTAAGAAGTCAAGGAATTCCACGTTTACATAGTTATGGTAGAGGAGATTTATTGGTTAAAGTTATTGTAAATGTGCCTAAAAAATTAACAAAGAAACAAAAAAAATTATTAGAAGATTTTGCAAGAGAGTCTGGTGAAAAAGTTAAGGCTAAAAGAGGCTTTTTTTAATTTTTAATTTTTAGAGAAAGTTATTTAAATTTCTAAAACTTTTATTTCTAAAATAATGTATAAAAAAAGAGGGATTTCTCCATTAATTACTACAGTTTTATTACTTGGATTAATAATTTCTTTAGTGGCTGTTTTTATTGTATGGAGTCAAAGAAATATTAAAACAACAATGGGAAAAGTAGAACAAAGTCAAATGAAACTTTCTTGTGCTACTGACGTTAGTTTTGATATATTAGATGCTTGTTATACTAAAATTGAAAGTTATGATGGTATTAAAATAACTGTTCAAAATAAGAAGGATAAACCAATAAATGCTGGATTTATGGTTAGGATAGTTGGTGAAGATACAAGTGTTAATCCTAGTGCTCCTGACACAATATTAGGTGCTAATGCTGTCAAAACATTTACAGTACCATTTGATGTAGAAGGAGATATTAAAGAGATTAGTGTATTGCCTAAAATAAGATCTGAAAAAGAAAAACCAGCAGTTTGTTCTAATCAGGCTCTTAGTCTTAGAGTAGAGGATATTAATCCATGTTAAAGAAATTAATTTTAATAATAATTTTATTCTTATTTTTACCTTTTGTATTAGCTTCTACCATAGATGTTACCCAATCAGTAAAAACTAATGAAGATTTAACAATAACAGTTACGCCAGATGCTGAAGGTGTTAGTAAATATTATTATATTTATCATGAAACTGGTACTGGGGATGTTGAAAAAGATATTGGTGCATTTCCTTATCCAGATGATACTGGTTATACAGATGAAACAGTTCTTTATAAAATCCCATTAGACTGGGTATCTGGCACTTATTATGTTTCTGTTTATACCTATAGTAATGATTGGATTAAAGGATATTTTAATCTTGAAAAGGTAGTCCCAATTGGACCAAATAAAAAAGCTATGCCAAAATATTCCAATAAAGAAGTATTTTTGATTTCAAGTCAAGAACGAACTAATGTTTTACAGCTTATTTCAGTTACAACTTGGACTGGTAATGAAAATTGTAATAAAGGATACGAAACTCCAGGTAATGTTTGTGTTTATCCAACTTTAGTTTTTCATGAAGAAGTTCTTGAAGATTTTGATGCTGATTCAATAATCTATTTTTTACAAAAGTATTCTCCAAGTAAAGTAACAGTCATTAAAGATACTATGGGGGCTATACCTGCACAATTAGATAATTTATTAACAACAAGTCCTAGTTTTGGTGCTGGTTTGCAACCACAAAATATTCAGAAAATAAGTGTTTTTGATTATATCCATTACTGGGAAACTTTTGATACGGTTGTTTATGTAGAAGATGATTATGAATTAGCTTTATTAGCTTCTACTTATGCTTCTTTGTTAAACGCACCTTTAATTATAGAGGGAAAAGGTATGGATGTAATAACCATGAATCCTTCTGAAACATTCGGTGGAAGAAAGGTTATTTGTGTAGGTAGTGTTTCTCCGGATGGAAGTAGTTGTAGTGAACAATATGATTTAAATTCATTAAGACAAAAATACAAAAGTAAAACAAATACAAATAAAGTTATTCTAGTAAACCACAATGACTGGGTTACCTATGAAGACATAAATTTTTTACCAGAAAAATCATCTACTCCTATTAATGAACTTTATACAAAAACATCATTAATGGCTCCAATTCTAGCATCAGCCAAACACGAATTAATATTAAGTACAACTGAAAAATTTAATTTCGATAATATTGTTAATTTCATTAAACCATGGCTATCAGGTAAAAAATATCTTACAATAATAGCTGCTCCAAATGTTATTCCTAATCGTGTTTCTAGTGACCAAATATACAGAGCATTAGATCAAACTGAATATGCTGATACTGGTAGTGACATGTATCCTGATGTTGCGGTAGGAAGAATAATGGGAATAACTTCTTCAGATGTATCTAGTAATATTGCTAGAAGTTTATTTTATGATAGATTTTCAAAAACAAAAAATGTAAAATTCTTAGCAAGTTCTGATAATCCATATATAAGTAAAGCTAAAAGATGGTCTTCTATATTCAGCAGTTCCGGATATAATTCAATTGCTGTTACTTCTATATCTCCAAATGAATGGAAAAATCAAGATTTAATCTCTTATCAGGGCCCTGGTCAAACTAATTGGGCAGGAATTTCCTCATCAAATATTCCATTATTAGAAAATTCAATAATATATATTGATGCAGGTAAAACTTGTTCAAGTTTAGATGAAAATTCATTTGGTTATCAATTAATAAGACAGGGAGCATTAGCTATTGTATGTGCTGTTAGTGAATCAATCAAAGGAAATCCAATTCATGCAAAAACTGTGAGTTACATTTATTCTGAAGGCCATGATATTGGTAATGCATTTAAATTAGCATATGACACTAACAAAGAAAATTATATGTTTACTCTTATAGGTGATCCAACTTTAAATATAAAACCAATACCTAGACTAACAGAACCATTGGTATGCCTAGGTAAAGCAGAGGGAGAAGATTGTGAAACTGATGATGATTGTTGTGGTGGAAGAAGATGTCTAGGGGGTACTTGTGGTTGTCAGAAAAGCTATGAGAAGTGTTGGTTTGATGAGGAGTGTTGTATTGGTTATACATGTGAAGCTGAAGGATTTTTATCTTCCACATGCCAGCCCTGCAAAAAAAAATCTGAGGATTGCTTCTGGGATACTGATTGCTGCGAGGGTTTTGACTGTGTATGGTTTAAAGGATGTCAACAAGAACTACCTAGTAAAGGTAGTTGTAACTCAAGGGATGGACGTTGCGAGAAAACTAGCGATTGTTGTGGGGGAGCTTTAGTATGTATTGGAAGTCTTTGTAAAGATTGCAGGGGAATAGGTGAACCTTGTTGGTCTAACTATGATTGTTGTAATAGAGATTGTAATTGGTTCACTTGCAAAAAACCATCATCTGGTGGAGGTTGTTTTGTTAAAGATACAAAAATAAATACACCAAATGGTTTTATTGCTATTGATCAATTAGAAGAAGGAGATGTAATTTATTCTTATTCAAAAGAGAAAAATAAAGTTATTGAAGTAAAAGTAAAAGAGAAAATAGTTCATGATGGAATTAATAAAGGTTATCATGATTATAACCAATGGAAACTTTTAGAAGTTGAATTTTCAAATGGAGTTGAATTAAAAGTTACATCAAATCATGCGTTTATTACAGAAACTAATGAATGGGAAATGATAGAAGATATAAATATTGGAGAGAGATTTATATATGATAATAATGGAAATCCTGAATTTGTTTCATTATTATCTAAGAATATATTAGAAGAAGAACCTGTAGTTTATAATATAATAACAGATGATGAAAACCATAATTACTTTGCTAATGGTATATTAGCCCATAATGGTGGGGGGGGGAAATAATCTTACATTTTTTCTGGAGCTTCAATTCCAAGTAAATAAAGAGAATTTTTTAAAATTTGTTTAACACAATTAATCAAAACTAATCTTGCTTTTTTTAAATTACTTTTTTCTTTTAAGATAGGACATTTTTCATAAAAATCATTAAATGATTGTGCTAATTTTAATAAATAAAATGTAATTAAACAAGGCTTATATGAATTTGAAGATTCTTTAATTAAATCTGGAAATTCTCTGAGAATATTAATTAAATCTAGTTCTTCCTTCTTTTTTAATAATGAAAAATCAACTTTTAAATCAATTTTTTTTCTATGTTTTTTTAGTATAGAACAAATTCTTGCATGTGCATATTGAATATAAGGTCCTGTATCACCCTCAAATTGTAATGCTTTATTCCAATCAAAAAGAATTTGTTTATTATTTTGCCTATTTAACATACTGAATTTTAATGCACTAAAAGCAATCTGATTTTTTCTCTTCTCAATTTCCTGTTTGCTTAACTTCTTGTGTCTCTTTTTAATTTCCTTTTCTGCTGTTAATAATATTTTTTCAATTAAATCACTGTATAAAATAAGAGTTCCTTCTCTAGAAGACATTTTACCTTCTGGAAGCATAACAAGACCATAGATTAGATGTAAGGATTTATTCGCAAGTTTTGATTTTATTAATTCAAATGTTTTGAATAATTGATTAAAATAAAGTTCCTGTTCTTTACCAACAACATGAATTGATTTATCTAGTCTATACTCCTTGATTTTGAGTTCAGCTAAAGCAAGATCTTTTGAATGATAAACAGCATGTCCATCTTGCGTTAATGCAACATAAATACCTAATTTATATTTTTTTAAATCAAGAATTATTGCTCCTTCACTTTTTTTAGCAATCTTTCTTTTCAATAAATTTTTCGCAATTTCAACGCCTCTTTTTTCAACTTCACTTTCAAAATAAAATCTATTAAATTTAACTCCAAAATCTTTGTATAATTCTTTAAAATCATCTAAACAATATTTTCTAGTTTTCTTCCATAAATCAACAATTTTTTTGTCTCCAGAATAAAGTTTTTTATTTATTTCTTTTATTTCACTTTGTATTTTCTCATTTTCCACTGAAAGTTTATTTGCTTCTGTGTATATTTTTCCTAACCAGATTCCTTTTTGTTTTTTTCGTGGTTTTTGTTTAAGATTTATATAACCCCATAAACATTTAGCAACATGCGGTCCTATATCTCCTTGGTAGTTTGCTCTTATTACTTTAAAACCATCAAATTCTAGAATTCTTGAGATTGGTTCTCCTAAACAAATATTCCTTATATGACCAATATGAACTCCTTTATGTGTATTTGCGTGAAAAAATTCAACCATTATAGTTTTATTTTTCTTTTTTCCTTTACCATAATTATCTTTTTTCTTAGAAATTTCTTTTAAAGTATTTGCAGTAAGTTTTTCTTTATCTACAAAGAAATTAATATAAGGTCCTTTAACTTCTATTTTTTCAATAAGTTTGCCAGGTTTTATCTTCTTGTTTAATTCTTGAGCTATTTCAATAGGATTTTTTTTATACTTTTTAGCTAAACTAAAACAAGGAAAAGAATAATCTCCAAATTCTTTATTTTGTGGAGTTTCAAGAATCACAGTTCCTTTAATCTCTTTTTTTAAGATATTAATAATTTCTTTTTTAAAATCCATAAATTGAATTAAGAGAACATGTAATAAAAATGTTTTGGTTTATAATTGTTCTAGAATAATAAATCTTTAAAAGGTTAAACTTATTAAAATAAACATAAAATGGATTTAAAGAAAAAAATTGCAATGCTTGCTTTGAGTGCAGGATTTCTTTTTGGGTCTGCTAAAGCTGCGAGTACTCTTGATCTTGAGGTTTATCTTGATCTTTTGCCAGAACCATTTAATAGAACAGCAATGGTTGATCCAGATTTACCAAATACAAAACTAAAAATATCTGAAAGTTTAGATACAAAATTAGATGAATCACCAAGATATAAATTACCTTCTTTGGATCTAGCAGAATCTCTTCGAGTTTTTACCTTTAATGTGCTTGATGAAAAAGATCAATCAAAAAAGGCATTTGGTTTAACTCTAATGACAACTGGATTGGTACAATTTAGTAAAGACCCTAAAGAGTTAGAAGGTTTGGAAGATACTTATTATAAATTAATGGCTGAATTATTTATTGAATGGCCAAAGATTACTAATAATATAGATTACGGTCCTAGAGCATTTTTTGTTGGTGGTTTTGTTAGAGAAGGTTTTTTTAAATTAGATTTTGATAATTTTGAGAATAATATTACCAATGTTGAGAATATTGAGGATTTAGCTTATACAGCAGGTTCTATAGTAAAATCTAAAAACAACTATAATAGTTTTTTTACAGATTTATACATAATAACTAATAGTGATTGGAGTGATCAGTTTTTAATAGGTAGATTTGGTCTTAATAATTTATTTCATCCTATGGAAAAACCAAATTTTCATTCTTCACTTACAATGGAATTTCCTTCATTAATACCAAATCATGAAGCAATTAAAATTGCACCGTATTTTTCTTTGTATGCAGAAATTCCTACATCTAATTTTAATGATATAAGGACTTTAATAGAGGCAGGAATTAAAATATTTGGAGATCACCCAAATACAGCAGTAAACATATTTGCTTATTTAGATCATAAACCAAAGAGAGAAAAACCTGCAGATATATTTTATGGTGTAAAATTAAATCCATTTTAGAAACATAGTTTTAAAAACCCTACAAGTAAGTAGTAAAAACTATGTTAGAAGCTTTAAGAAATATAATCTCAGTAGCATTAATAGGGGCATCTACCTATTTTCCTATGAATAGTGTAGCTAATCCTGTAGAATTAGAAAATACAAGAGAAATTACATTAGAAGAAAGAATTAACTTTGAAAAAATCTATAATAATTTGCCTAAACCACATTTAGACCAATATATGGAGAAAAATGTTCTTCCTTCTT
>SDBV01002675.1_pt1 | contig 26611 bp, 22 predicted proteins | sample 2277081 | NCBI WGS metagenome assembly SDBV01 (sample SAMN10402039, study PRJNA504765) | marine sediment metagenome | isolation source: marine sediment core GS10_PC15, 223 cmbsf | place: Arctic Ocean: Southern Knipovich Ridge | collected 2010 | reverse complement strand
CGACGAAGGCTTCGAGGTCACGGCCACGGACCTCGACCTCGACGTCTGCGATCGCGCCGCCGTCGAGGCGAGACTGAAACAGGCGGCCCCCGAGGCGATCGTCCACCTCGCGGCGCAGAGTTCGGTCGCCGCGTCGACGAGAGACCCCGAACGGACCCACCGCATCAACACCGGCGGGACGCTTTCTGTTCTAGAGGGAGCCCTGCGCTGCGGCAGCCGACCGCGGATCCTGCTCATCGGCTCCGCCGACCAATACGGCACAGCCGTGCCGGGCTCGCCCCCCTTCACCGAGGACTCGCCGCTCGCGCCCGCGTCCGCGTATGCCCACAGCAAGACCGAGGCCGAACAGCTCGCGACTTCGTTCGTCGACGCGGGCCTCGAGGTCGTTCGGATCCGCGCCTTCAGTCATAGCGGACCGGGCCAGTCGGACGTGTTCGCACTCTCGAGCTTCGCCCGACAGATCGCTGAGATCGAAGCGGGCCGGCGCGAACCCGTGCTGCGGGTGGGCAACCTCGACTCGGTGCGCGACTACCTGGATGTCGGCGACGTCGTAGAGGCCTACCTGCGATTGCTCGATCCGAGCGTCGGGGCGGACATCTACAACGTCGCGAGTGGAATCGGCACCCGACTCGGCGATCTGCTGAACGCGCTGCTCGATCTTGCCGGCCTGCGACCTTCGATCGAGCGCGACCCCGAGCGTTACCGGCCCGCGGATTGCTCGGTCGGCGACGCCAGTCGCCTGCGGGCCGCGACGGGCTGGAAGCCCGCCGTATCCATCGAGCGGATGCTCGAACGATTGCTCGCCGATTGGAGCAGGAAGATCAACGCGTCGTGAGAAGCGCCGACCACGGATCGCCGTTCGCGTCTGCGCGGCTGCGCACACCGCACTCGCGGAGGCCCACCGCGCGCACGGCGATCTGGCGAAAGGTCTCGTGCCTCGCACTGCTCGGCATTTCTGCGGGCCTCTCCGGTTGCTACTACACCCACCTCGCGATCGGCCAACACCGCCTGCTTCGCGCGCGTCAGCCGATCGAAGCGGTTCTCGCAGACCCCGCGACAGCACCCGAGATCCGCGAGCGCCTGCTCCTCGCGCTGCAGGTCCGCGAATTCGCCATCGAACTCGGCCTCGACGTTCGGGGACAATATACGAGTTTCGTCGAGTGGCCCGGCGATCGAGTCGTCACGGCTGTCGTGGCGGCACGCCCGGGAACGGTCACGCCCGCCGGATTTCCCTTTTTGCTGCTCGGCCGGCTGCCCTACAAGGGATTCTTCGATCGCGAGCGCGCCGCCCAGGAGTCCGAGGCGCTCCGAGCCGATGGCCTGAGCGTCTGCGAGTTCGGCGTAAGCGCCTACTCGACTCTCGGATGGATGGACGACCCGATCACCGAACCGATGTTGCGCCAGGAGCCGGGGCAACTCGTGGAAGTGATCCTCCACGAACTCGTGCACGCCACCGTCTACCTCAAAGGCCACGCGAACTTCAACGAGAGCATTGCGAGGTTCATCGGAGAGGAAGGCAGTGTGCTCTTCTATGAAAACAGCCACCAGCCCGAGCGCGCCCACCGGCGGCGTTTGAAAATCGAAGACGCGAGACGAGTGGACGCCGCACTCCTCCGGTTCAGGGGCGAGGTGTCCGCGCTGTACGCGTCCCAGGACGACGAAACGAGCCGTGACGAGATTCGCGGGCATCTCGAGGAGCGCGCGCGAAAGCGCATCCGCAATCTACCGCTCGCAGCTCGCGATTCGAACCAACTTGCCGCCGTGTTGCGCATGAACGATGCCTGCCTGGCCCTGGCCGGAACCTACGCGGACGAACTCGAGCGCTATGCGGCGCTCTTCTCACGGCTCGACGGCAATCTCGTCGCGTTGGTCGCTCGCCTCAAGGGCGTCGAGGGCTCGAAGAGCCCCCTCGAGGCTCTGCTCACCGACTGACGACGGGCGCTGCGGGCCAGCCGCCCCAGGGTTCCGCGCCCGAATTCACCGCTAGAGGGTGCCCCCCTCAGGAGTGCGGCGAGATGAGCCGATGAGCCACCCGTGCCCAGGCTGGCGGTTCCTTCGGATGGCATCGACGGATCGTTCGCCTCAGAAAAACAGCCCCAGTACGCTGGATTTTTCATCTGTCCATTCAACCGGGAATTTATCGGTTTGCGGTGCTTGGGCCTGCTCCCCAATCTCATCGAGAAAGCGACGGTTTGCAGTCTCCAGCAACCAGTTGGCTGCATTGATATCCCAGGGGTCATCGTCATCGTTGACCACCTGGACGAGTTCGCGTCGGTTGATGCGTTGGTTGTGGTGTTGAACAACAGGAATCAGATCCAGGTATTCGTTCGACAAATGCACCGCTAGAATTCCATCCTCGTTGAGAAGTCGCCAGTAAAGATCCCATGCCTCCGCGGTGATCAGATGCGAGGGAATCGCATCACCGCTAAAAGCATCGATCACCAGGACATCAAATCGCTGCCCCGATGCCAGTTCCTCTTCCAGGCTCAATCGAGCGTCGCCAAGCATCACCCTCACTTCTGCCTTCGAGTCACGGAGATAAGTGAAGTATTCGTTTGCGATTTTCAGCGAATCGGGATTGATTTCATAGAATCGAAAAGAATCGCCTGGGTTGCCATAGACCGCCAGCGTCCCTGCGCCAAGCCCAATTAAGCCCACTTGTCGATTCGGTTTTTGATGATTCAGCAACGCCTTGCCAACACCACTCTGATGGCTGTAATACGTATTGGGAATTTGACGGTATTCCTCGCGAACCAGTTGGGAACCGTGCTCTATATCCTCACTATAGAGCTTGTGGTGAATCCCTGGAGTATCCGGGTCAACTTCAAACACTTCCAAGAGACCATAGAAGCCACGATGGGCCGCCAACTTCTTCACGTGGTCTTCGTGTTCCTCCGCCTTCAGGAATAGTCCGCCTAGAACGGCCGCAAGAGCGAGTGAAAGCATGCGCAGCGGTTTGACGAATCGAGTGAGCGATGCGATTGCAACCTGGCTGCCCAGCAGAAGACAGAGCACTATCCCAATTTGGTATTCGTAGTAATCACTAAACACTGACGGGGCAATGACATTGACGAAAACCGAACCGACCACGCCGCCCAGTGATAGAAATAGATAAAACTCGGTCAGCCGATCCGAATCAGGTCTCAATCTGACCATTTCACCATGGCAGACCATGCACGTGCTGAACACAACCAACGAGTGTATTGCCATCTCAGCGAAGAATGGCAGATCAGAACTGTAGAGAATCCTCAGTGTAACCAGGGACCCTACAAATAACGGAAAGAAGATTCTTCTTTGATACCATTCTGGCTTATCGAAACAAAGTATGAAGGTTAGTAGGTACACGGCGAGAGGGACGATCCACAAAAGAGGAACCGGTCCAACTTCTCGGGTAAGGACACTAGTGGAAGACACCAAAATGATGGCGCCACACGCAGATAATGCGGTCCAATAAATACGCTCTCGGCTGCTGGCTTGAAATACCTTCGCTGCAGCCTGGTGTTCAGAAAAAGTGAAGTGTTGCTTGAGGATCAAGAGGCAGATTCCCAGGTAGAGTCCCAGGCCAGCGAACCATCCATGGAACTGTTCTGTATTGCCCCAGTTTGGCTCGATCAGAAAAGGGTAAACCAACAGGGCCAGTAATGAACCCAGGTTGGAGAGCGCATACAATCGGTAAGGCTGCCTGCTTTCGAGTCCATACCAGTGCTGAACCAAAGGGCTGGTCCCTGCCAGAAGAACAAAAGGGAACCCGACGGTTGAACCCAATTGAAACATCAGCCGAACGAGAGGAACGTCCAATCCAAGGCTAGGGCGCGGCGCGTTCCAGGAAAACCAGGTCCAGACAATGCTGATTGCGATAAGACTAGAGTGAATCTGGATCTGCCTCTTTGGAGAGCAATAGATTCTCAACAAATGGGCATAACAATATCCCAGCAACAGGCTCGTCTGGAAGAACAACAAGCAGGCCATCCATACCGACGCGGCGCCGCCAAATATCGGCAATAGTTGGCGAGCAATCATCGGTTGCACAAAGAACGACAGGAACGCGCCGAGGAAGATCGTCAGAGCGAGGGTAGTTTGTCCAGATTTCTGATTGGGTGCGATTTCGATCACCTGATCCTGAATTGATCGCCCAGTGAGGTAGGTGGCTACTCCAACCAGTCTACACGATGTGCCCCGGGCCCCGTCTCTGGCGCCGGCGGGCGATCACTCAGCGAGCCGTGCGGCCGGAACGTGTTGAGGCGATGACGATGATGTCGGTCGAGAAGATGCATGGCGAGGCCAAAAGCTGGGGGATGGGGATCCTCCCTCGTTCACGTTCCGGGCACGATGTAACGGGTGGTCTTGAACGGCTTGACCTGTTCCGCCACGTTGTCCTTGAGCACATTCCCCGACACATGCATCAATGTGTCTCCGAAATCGACGTCGATGCCCATACTGGCCAGACACGGGTAGTGGTGGTGCTGCAGGCCCGCTTGCTGTTCAGCGTCGTCGACGGACACCCCCACCAGGCGTTCGGCCACGTAACGAGCGCACCCGCACACCGCGTCGCGGGTGACGTCCACCTCGGTGATCGTCCTCGAGTCGGGGTCGACGCTGAGTCGCAGGTTTGGCTGGCCGAAATATCGGGCGAACTCGGAGATCAACGGATTCTCATACGGCATCCGCTGCCGCCGCGCCATCCCGAAGTCGATTTCGGTCAACGAACAGAGCGGCTTGGGGGTCACGCACACGACTCCCATCCTTTCCAACCACCCGCGCAGTTGCCGAGCCAGGCCCCGCGGCAGCCACGCTTCGCTGTCGACCGCCGCGATCACGGCCGAGGCGCCGGTCAACTTCACCACGTCGGGGATCAGCTCCGCCACCGCCGCCACCTCGGGAAACGAGAGGATCAAATCGGCCGGGGGGAGCTTGGACGGGACGTACTCATCGGGGTAGTCGATCACGATCGGATACTGAGACGGAGCCCGCCACTCTTCGATCGTCCACGCTTTCGGAGCGTGCTGACGAACGTTGGAAACGTGGCGTTTCCCGTACTCGCCCGTGATGACGCCGAGAATCCGCATGCGTCAGCGGGTTTGCAGCGCCGCCGCGCAGCTCCTGAGAAAACGCGTGAAGCGCGTTTTCTCAGGAAGCAGGCCAGCGCCCCGCCGGGGCGCTGCAACGCTCACAGGATTCGCTCGAGCATGGCGGCCACGGTCTGGTACACCGGGGAATCGTCTTTCATTTCAACGAGCGGACGGCCACTGAATTCGAACTCGGTGACGTCGTGTGTTTCCGGAATGGTTCCCAGCAATGGAACATCCAGGGCGTCGACTGCCTCTCGTAGGGCCGGAGGCATCTCTCCGGCCGGCAATCGGTTGATGATCAGGTAAGCGTTCTCGATGTTGATATCCAACTCGTCCCGAAATCCGGCTATGCGTCCGGCGGCCACGATGCCGCGCTGGGTGGGATCACTGACGATCAGCAAATGCTGGACATCGCGGGTGGTCCTCCGGCTCAGGTGCTCCATCCCCGCCTCGTTGTCGACCACCACATAGCGGTAGTGATCGCCAATGGCGTCGATCACCTCGCGCAGACTGTGGTTGACCGCGCAATAGCAGCCGCGACCTTCCCCGCGCCCCATGGCGATCAGGTCGAAGTCGATGCCCTCCGATAAAGAGGATCGGATCTCGTAGTCGAGGTGCTCTCGTTTGCTGACCCCACTGGGCAATCCGCCCATGGCGGCCCCACCGGCGGTGATCGATTCCTTCACCTTCGACAGCATGTCTTCCCGGATTTCGCCGACCGTCCAGTCGAGATCCAGACCGAGCACCATGTTGAGGTTGCTGCTGGGATCGGCATCGATGGCGAAGATCGCGCCGCGGCCACTTTGGGCCAAATACTTGATGACCATGGCGGCGATCGTGGTCTTCCCCACGCCGCCTTTACCGGCCAATGCGATCGTCGTGGTCATAGATGCTTCCTATTCGAGCTGGTCGAGCTGGTCGAGCTGATCGGCGATCCGCCCAGCCGCCGCTTTTAGCGAGGGTACCAGAGCGTAGACGGACATTCCCCGGCGATCCGCTTCGATGACGCCCGGATCGTCGGGGAGGTGCCCCAGCAGGGGGAAATCTCCCGCCTCCTGCTCGAGGAAGAGCACGTCCTCTTCATTCCGGATCCTGTTCCCCACCAACCACAGGCGGGTCAGGCCGATGTCTTCGGCCAGCTTCGCAATCTGGTTTGCCGTAGCCAGGCTGCGTCGGGTGGGCTCGACCACCACCAGCATCGCGTCGACGAAATCGACGGTGGCCCGACCGAGGTGCTCCACCCCGGCGTACATGTCCATCAGCAAGATGTCGTCCTTGCGGAAGAGCAGGTGCGTGAACAGGGTTTTGAGCATGGCACTCTCCGGGCAGATACAGCCGCCGCCGCCCGACTCGACCGAGCCCATCTCGAGCAGCCGGACTCCATCGTGCACTGCGCTGAAGCGATCCGGGAGATCATCGACCCGGGGATTGAGGGTGAAGAACCCTCCCGCTGCGCCGGGTTTGGCGCCCGTCCTTTCTTCGATCAGTTCCTCCATCTCGGAAATCGGTCGCAGCCCCGCCAGGAGCTCGTCCGGGAACGCCAAAGCGCTCGCCAGCGAAGGCGATGGGTCGGAATCGACGACCAGGACTTCGCGTCCCCGATCGACGTAGGTCTGGGCGAGCAAAGCGTTGAGGGTGGTCTTTCCCACCCCCCCCTTTCCGCTGATGGCGATCTTCAAACCTGCTGTCTCCTTGCCTTCGCGAAACCTATTGCTGGAGGTAAGAGTCGGCGTAAATGACCTTATTGAGCAGGACCTGCACGGTCTTCCAGATCGCCGCCTGCTCAGGGTCGTCCATGTCCACGTCGTCGATCGAGGGCTCTTCCATCGCCGCGATGCGGTCGCTGATCGTCAGATACAGCTTTCCGACCGGCGTGCTGTCGTCGCGCTTCTCGACAACGCGGATCACCTCGTTCTGCGCCTCGTCGAACGGGTCGGCGATGATCATTTGCAGGCCCACACCCATCAGCATCGCACAATACACGCGATTGATGAGCGAACGGTTCTCATCGGGCACCGCGTTGGACACGTTCGACAACCCCACCGAGATCGCCGGTGGCGGATCCCAGACCACCTGGAGCGTGCGGACGGCTTCGAGTAGCTCCGGGGCGTACTCCTGACAACCCGAGACGGTCAGGACCAGCGGGTCGATGATGAGATCCTCGACAGGGAAGTCGATCTCCAATGCACGGGGGATCAACTTCTCGATCACGAGACCCACTCGTTCATCGGCGGAAATCGGGATTCCACTCTTCGCCATGGTCAGTGCCACCAGTTTGGCGTTGTACTTCTTGGCGATCAGCGGGACGGCTTCCAGTCGCTCCTCCTCGGCCGACGTCGAGTTGATGATCGGCTGCGCCTTGCTGATCACCTTGAGCCCGGCCTCGATGCCCAGGAGGTTGGTGCTATCCAGAACGATCGGAACGTCGACCACCGCTTCGACGGTCTTCACCATCCAGGGGAAGATCTCCTCCCAGTCTTTCTTGCGCGGCCCCAGGTTGATGTCCACGGCCTGGGCGCCCGCCTCTACCTGAGCCACGGCCAGCTTCTGGAAGAAGCCCGCATCCCGCTCTTTGATGCCGGCTTTCACCTTGTCGGACATGATGTGGATATTCTCGCCGATGATGTACATGATCCGTCCTTTCCTAGGTCATCGCCGCTTTCACAGAGGGAAAGCGCGACAGGTCGGTGTGGGGTAGGAATAATGCCGAGGTGAATGCTTCGTAGAAGGTGTTGTCGGCCGACAGTTCGATATAGGTCATGGCTGAGGCGATCTCGGCGATCTCGTCCCGCGCCGCGCTGTCGATCAGAGCCAAATAGGCTCCCCTCACCGACGTGTTGCCCAAGAAGTGAAACCGCTCCCACGGCATGTCGGGAAGAAGACCAATGTCGATGGCCTTTTCCACGTTGATATACTTTCCGAACGAACCTCCGATCAGCACCTGCTCGGCCGTCTCGAGGGGTACGCCAACTCTGTCGGCGAGAACGTTGAACCCCGCGTAGATCGCGGCTTTGGCTCGCAACAGGTTGTCGATGTCCACCCGGGCGATCACGATGTCTTGCTCGCCCTCACTCTCGGCCGCCCAGGCGACCACGTACTCGGCGCCGTGGCGGCCCTGGCGGACCCGCGGGGTGCTGAGGGTCTCGTTGATGTTGCCACCCTTGTCGAGAAGGCCGGTGATAAACATTTCGGCGACCAGCGAGATCAGGCCGCTACCGCAGATGCCCCGCGGAGCGACGTTGCCGATCACCCGACAGGATGGCTCGTAGGTTTGCCCGTCGATCCAAACTTCTTCGATGGCTCCGGTGTCCGCCCGCATCCCGTGCACAACGCCGGCACCCTCAAAGGCGGGACCGGCAGAACACGCACAGGTCACCAGCCATTCCGAAGAGCCGAAAACAATCTCGCCGTTGGTTCCCACGTCGATGAACAGCGTGAGCTCGGACGAAGAGCGGAGTCCGGACGACAGGACTCCGGCCGTGATGTCGGCACCCACATAGCTGGCCACACCGGGCAGCGGATCAACGCTGCCGGCCGGGTTCATGGCAATACCCACATCGATGGCCGGCAACCGAGGCGGCTGATTGATGGGCGTGATGAACGGCTCGAGGCGGATGCTCTCCGCTGGAATCCCCAATAGCAGGTGCATCATCGTGGGGTTACCACTGACGGTGGCCTTCACGATGTCGTCGGCCGCGATTTTGCTCCGCGCGCAAACCGCTTCAATCAGCCCATTGATGCTCCCCAGGACCATCTCCCGGAGTTCGGTACCGCCGTCGCCCTTGCCGGCATAGATGATCCGGGAGATCACGTCTTCGCCCCGGGCGATCTGTTGGTTGTACTCGCTGGCCTGCCGCATCACCCGCCCCGTCAGGAGGTCGACCAACCACACGGTCACCGTCGTGGTGCCGATATCGATGGCCAGCCCGCAGAGCGGAGCATCGGCGGCTTGATTCGCCGGTTGCACACGAATCAGGCGCGCCTCTCTGTTCTGATCGGTGTCGAAGGTCAGCGCAACGTGCCAATCGGAGGACCGCAGGATCGGACCCAGCTGGCGGATCTGATCCAGAGACGCATCCAGCCGCTCGAGGCTGGTCTCCCGGCAAAGGGCGGTACACAGACGGCTCCAGTCATCGGTCTGGTCGTCCATTGAGGGGGGCGTGAGCCGGATCGCGACCCTTCGAATCGATTGTGCCCGGGGCGCATCGTATCCCTCCGGAATGGCCACTTCCGGAGCCACGTGATCGGTGGTCAGCCGCCGTTGGATCGCCTCGGGGGGCGGCACTACGATCGCCGCGTCTCCTTCGACCACCGTTTGGCAGGCCAGCGCGTATCCGGCCTCGATGTCGGACTTGGATAACCGCAAGACGCTTCTGCGCCGCACCTGGCCGGACTCGACCCTGACCGCGCAGCGACCGCAGCGCCCCTGCCCTCCGCACGGCTGCTGGATTTCGATCCCAGCTTGACGCGCCACTTCGACCAGCAGCGTGCCGGCCGGGACCTCGATCGGTTCGGGGTGGGAATCGAAGCGGACTTTGAATTCGGCCATCGAGACGCTCAATCCCCTCGCACCACTACGTCAACACGGATCTCATGAACGCAGGCAGGTCGACTGCCTCTCGGGGACCCACCTTGATCTCCCAGCCGGGCAGCTCTTCCTCGAGTTCGCCCGAGAGCACCGCCACGTGACCGGGGAGCACGATCACCTTCTTGTCCACCTTGTCGCCTACACCGAACTTCTTGATCGCCTTGGCGATGCTTTCGGCATCAAATTTCCCCGCCGCCCAGGCCGTCAACACGCTCATGCCTTCGGCGTCGGCAACCACCAGCCATGCGGGCAGACCCGAGCTTTCCATCTCATTGGCAACACTGAAGTAGGTTATGGAGAAGTTGGTGGTGACCAGCACGGGGCTCTGGGGCTTGGGCTCGTTGATCTCGTAGACAGCCGGCAGAACCTGGATCGGCTTCTGCGGATCCGTGAAGATGTTTTCTCGCAAGACGAGAATCGGGTAGACCAGTTCGGGAGAGAACGTATCCATCACCACCAAGCCGGCGTACTTGCAGATCGAATGAACCGCCAGGATGGCCTCCTTCGCCGGGTTCCCGCCGTTGCCGGCGAAGGCGATGGTTGGGTAACCCAACGGCCTGAAGTTCTTCAGCGCCAGCCGACGAATTTGGGTCTGCAAGGCCAGCGAGGTGCCCATGGTTCCGGCGGTGGGGTGCAAGACCAAGTCCTCCACGCCTTTTGCCTGGATCTTCTCGGTGAGTTCGGCGAGTTCCTCCAGGGTGCCGGCCACGACCCCCAGTGCCGTTTCCCTTTGTTTGGCGAGGGCCGCCATCGCCTCCCAGTTCGCAGCGTTGGCGCCCAGAATGAGCGGCTTCTCTCCATCGAGTGCGTTCAGGCCGGCCTCGATGACCGCCGGGTCGTCGCTCACCAAGATGAGCGGCAGACCAGTTGATTTCCGCACGGTATCCACCGCGGTCGCAAAGCTGGACGCATCGCCCGAAGAGGCTTCGACCGCAAAGCCATCCAACGTGAGATTCAGGCCGACATAGTCGACGGCGTAGGCGCTGGCGGCCTCCACCTTCTTGGTGATGGCCTCGTGCGCATCGGTGTCCACGACCCGGATCAAAACTCCCGGCCGGTTGACGAACTTCTTCTCGTGCCGGAACAGCACGACCTCGTTCCCAACGGCGATTTCGCAATCTTTGGCCTTGAGCCTAATGAGGCGTATCGGGGGAGCGGCCGATTCGGCGAGCTGTGTCTTCGATTCTTCAGTGACGTACGGGCAATCGTCGAGCTCGACCTGCTTGGCCGCCAGTTTCATCGAGAAAGCCAGGCAGGTGGGAAAGCCGCATTCCTTGCAGTTGGTTTTCGGAAGCATTTTGTAGATCTGGATTCCAGACAGCGCCATGGTTCCTCCTACCTACACCGGCTCGGCGGTCATGAGCTCGTCGATCGATTCCTTGACCCGGGTCAGGCTATCGAGATGACGGAGCACGACGACGTCAGCGCCCGCCTCGATCAGGGACACGGCGGTGAGGGTCTCCCAATGGACTCCCCGCTCGGCCCAATCCCCCCACGCATCGGGAACCCCTTCACCGACCTTCGACTCCTTCGTCTTCCAGGCTTCGAACCCGGGATTTACCAGCAGCGGAAGCTGTGTCATGGCGTCGCCCTGCAGCGCAGCCAGTCGGAGCCGTTCCATCACCGAGTACCCGTACTCGATGCCGTACCCGAGCGCGCCGGTGGTGGGGTCCATGATGATGCGCTCCAGGGGGAGGCCCATATCCGTCATGAGGATGTTCAACTGCTTGGCCAGATTCACATCCATCGGGGTCCGGCCCAGCACCAGGTGGTCGTTGGCCATGGCGGCGGCGACGATCGTCCGGTAGTTGCTGTCTTCGCACAGCCCCAGCACCAGACGTTCTCCTTTGGTGGCGTCGGCGATGGGCACCAGGATCTCGTTGTCGATTTCTGCTTGCCCGGGCCCCAGCACCACCAGCGGCAAGCCGGTTGCCTCCAGAACACTCTGGACGGTGCGCACCGCGAAATCGGGTGTGATCGGTTTGCCGTCGGCATCGTTGAGCCTGAACATCAGCACAATGAGATCGGCGCCGGATTTCTCGCAGGCTTGGGCCCACCGCGCCGGGTCGTCGAGCACGTCGCCCCAGGCGTCTTGTAGCACTTGCGACCAATCGCCGGGCCGGGACGCCATCATCTCCAGCGCAATCACAGGCCGATGCGGAGTCTCGTTCTCGAAGTGCATGAAGGGCAAGGTTTGCTCGCCGCCGATGGTGACGACCTTGGTGCGCGTACCGCCCTGCTCAGCCGTTGCACCCAAAGTGACGGTCTGCACCACCCCCGGCCACTTATCTTTTGGAATCTCAATCGACATACGACCTCACCCCTGACGACACCACTTAGTGTCTTTGATTCGTCTACTGATCGGCCGCGGCCGCTTTCCACCACCGCCCTGGTCCGGCATCAGAAGATGGGATCCATCGCGAGTGCCGGGTGTTGGTGCTCTTCCAGCCAAGGAAGGAGTTCGTCGACCGAAGTGACAGACCGCCCATCGGCGATCCGATCGATCAATTTCGCGTCGCCTTGTCGCTCGGCAACAATCTGCAGCTCGACGGACATGGAGTCTTTGAGGACGCTGCTCATCCAGACCACCCGCCCAAAGCCCCCTTCGGCCGAGATGAACTTGGGGCTGGCCAGATAGAACTTCCCCACGCCCATCACGCCGGGGGTCTGGATGCCACCGCCGGCCATGCCGGCCAGCGTGCTGAACGTCATCCCGGCTGGGGTCATGCTGGTGTCTTCGCGACTCACCACCATGACGCCATTTGCCTCTGGAATCAGCATCACGATGCACTCGAAACAGCCACACGCCGTCATCGGGTTCTCCATGATGGAGTACATCGCCAACTCTTCGACCACACCGTGGGAGCCAACCTTGGCGTACTCGTTGGTGCCTTCCCAGTAGCCCCGGTCGGGGTCGGTATTTCGACCGAGCTTGATCGGCTGGTTGGGACCGGTGGGGTTGATGTTGTAGGAGGCTTTGCAGTCCAACCAGTTGTAGGCGCCGCACAGCCCGAGACGCTCCGGACTGACGATGCACACGTGGTTGGGCGCGAAACTCTGACACAACGTACACGAGTAGAACACGTCTACGGCGTCGTCCGTCAGGTCCGCCAGCCGCTTGTTGCGGAAGTCGTAGGTTTCCCGCGCCTCGCTGAGGTACTCGTCGATCTGGTTGGGATCCGTGTAGATGGTGATCGCCACTTTGTCGACGATCGCGCCGAAATCGGAGTGGAAGCGGGCGTGCAGAATCTTCCCGAAGTCCTCCAAATCGAACCCGGCGTCGACGGCCTTGATGGCTACGCGGATCCAGGTGATGTCGCGCTGGCCGATGTGCTGGATCCCCGAAGCGCCGTTCACGAAGTAGTGGATCTGCCGCTCCAGGACCGGCTCGAAATCCGATTCCATTTGGCGTCCAGCGACATCGATGACGATGCCCATGTCCATCGAGCCTTGCTCGGCCACCTCGGAGAAGTCGGGTCCGACCACCTCGATCTTGCCGTCAGTGACGTCCTCCAGCTTGGCCATGCGAAGGTACTCGAAGCAACGGGAGTTCCTGCCTCCGAACTCGATGCGCATGTCGGGCTTTCGGACCACCTCTCCTTCGAACGCGGAGCCGTAGGGCACGGGAACCGGCACATCGGAGACCTGCACCTTGACCCCGCGCACCTCGATGCACTTCTGCACCAGCCGCTCGGCCTTCTCGAGGTCATCCGCTCCGTCGATCTCGTTCCACGGCAAGCTGACCACATGCTCGTAGGTCGTGATACCGGTAGGAAGAATCTGGGGGATCACGGTGTCGGCGATGACCGGAAACCCAAAGTTGAGCGCCCCTGCAGCGACCGCGTACTTGAGGTCGTCCACCTCGCCGAGGGCCAGTACGAAGGCAAACACCCGGTCTTTGTTGTAGTGGAGGATCTCGCGAGCCTGGCCGCCCTTCATGCCGCCGAAGGTCAGCGCCGAGCGGGTGGCGAAGCCCAGAGCGTAGATGGCGCTGATCGTGTCGGTACCGAAGGGAACCGTATAGGTGTCGTAGCCCAGCTCAACTCCCTCCTCGTTGAGCTGATCGATGATGCTGCGACCGTTCACATTGCCGCACAGGAAGGTCAGGATGTTGCGCCGCTGCAGCTCGCGAACGATCTGCACGGCAGCTTCATTGGATTTCGCGCACCCGACGATGGCCGCGAAGCCGGGCATTCGTCCATCTACCAGTTGGATCCCCCAGGTCCGCAGCTGGATGTCGTCGATGGCACCGTTCAGGTGCCCGTTGACCGCGCCTTCCTCGGCGCTTCCCGTCTCTGGGCTGGTGGAAGCGGTGCCGCCGGCCGACTCGAAGCCGGGCTTCGGCTCGGGCTGGAGCCCGTAGACATAGCGAATGGCTTCGATGGTCTCGGCGGCGATGAGGGTGGCCATACCACTGTCGAGTGTCTCACCGAGATATGGCGTCCATTGCCGCTCGGAGGGCACCGGGTGAAGGAGTTTGCGCGCGTGATCCAGAGCCGCCGTCAGCTGGCTGAGCGTCTCGACCTCCCTACCGGTCATGCCGAAGATCACCGGGAGGTAATACGCCGTGTTCGGGAACGAGACCGAGGCGTTGAACCCTCTCTCCGCCAGAGCCTGCTTCAACATCACCTCAGCTTCTGAAACCAGTGCGTTGGCACCGCGGATCGCCCGTGTCGCTATGTAGCGGGACATTTCATGCCTCCCCTAACTCGCGGCGCGCCGGCCGTAGATGGCGGCCTGACATTCTTCAAAGGGCAACGCCTCCATCTCCCGGACTCGGGCGTCGCCACTCTTTCCGAATTGAGCGGGGTCGTACTCGGGCAGCCCGAGTGCGGCGCGCTTCTTGTCGATGTGTTCCAGCGTGCGCCGGATCATCTCCAACGGATCGTCCACGAACTCCAGCTTGCCCCCGTAGAGCGCCTCCCAACCGGAACGCATGTACTCGGCCACCAGGGTGCTATCGGGGAATTTTGCGCCCCTGCCTTCGACCGGGTTGGGGCCGCCCATGATCACGTACACGCCGGAAGCAACGCAATAGGTGGCGATCGAGAGCGCCTTCTCGCTCATCCATTCGGGTGCGAGCCCGACCGCCGGCAACTCGTCAATGTCGTCGCCGAGACCACCTTCCTCGACCATCTGGGTGAGAACGGTGAGAATTCGGGTGTTGTCTACGCATGATCCCATGTGAAGAACCGGGGGGATCCCGATCGTCTCACAAACCTCTCGCAGGCCCGGCCCAACCCGGTCGACGCCGGCATCACCAAGCAGGAATCCGAGCTTGGCGTTGGCGATGGCACTGCAGCCGGTTTGCACCACCAGGACGTCCTGTTTAAGCAGCTCTTCGGTGACGGCTACGTGGTAGGCGTCGTGCTGGACCCGCGGGTTGGTACATCCAACGATCGCCGCCACACCGCGAATCCGCCCGGCCATGATCGCGTCGTTGAGGGGCCGGAACGACGCCCGATACGACCCTCCCAGCATGTAGTTGATGTACTCGTGGGAAAACCCCGGGATCAGCGAGTTCTTGTAGTCGGGAATGTTCACTTCGCCGCGATTGGCGTAATTGTCGATCGCCTCTTTGAGGATCTTCTTGGCGATCGTCAAGGCGTGTTTTTCGTCGAACTCGATGTGCGTCGCGCCCTTGATCTTGACCTTCGGTGAGGTCGTGATGATCTTGGTGTGGAAGTTCTCCGACAGCGAGACCAGCGCCTGCATGATGCACTGAACGTCCACCACCATCGCCTCCACAGAGCCGGTGAGAATCGCCAGTTCTTGCTGGAGGAAATTTCCTGCGGCTGGAATCCCCTGCCGCATGAGAATCTCGTTCGCCGTGCAGCAGATACCCGAAATGCTGATGCCTTTGGAACCGGCGGCCTTGGCATACTCGATGATCTCTGGGTCCTGCGAAGCAGCGACCACCATCTGGCTCAAGGTCGGTTCGTGACCGTGGACAACCACATTGACCATGTCGTCCTTCAGCACTCCGAGATTGGCTTCCCCGAGCAGCGGGGCGGGTGTCCCAAACAGGATGTCCGAGACGTCGGTGCCGATCATGCTGCCACCCCACCCATCGGCGAGGGCGGTACGCACGGCGTGCTGGAGGAGGTGGGTCGGATCCTGGTCGTCACCCATGTGGGTGCGGTGCAGCGCTTCGACCACCTCGCGATCCACGCCGCGAGGTAGCACCCCTTGTTCCTTCCAGATCTTCTTGCGCTTCTCAGGAGCCCGTTGGGTCGGAACGATGGAACCGCGTTGTTGGCCAAACTGGGCGATGTAGAGGTCGGCGAGATCGTTGGCAATCTCCTCCGGAGGGCGGTCCTCGATCGGGATGTCGTAGATGGCGGCAACCTTGTGCAGTTTGGCGACATCGCGGATCGCATAGCCTTCGGCTTCGCCGTTCGCGACGGCCTTGAGGGTGAATGCCATGTCGCGCCCGTGGTCTGAGTGCGCTGCCGACCCGGCCGCGACGGCTCGAACGAAGTTGCGGGCCTGGATGGTGTCTACGGTGGCGCCACAAATCCCGGTCGTGCCGTCCTTGGTCATCCGGCAGGGACCCATGCCGCACAGGTCGCAGCACAAACCCGCCGAGCCAATCGTGCAGGCGGACATCGTGTCTGCCCGACTGAAGGCGGTGGGTACGCCGAGCTCGTCGGCCAGGGCCAGCATTTGCTGGGCGGCCGGGTCGATCGACGCCTCCTCCGGAGTCCGCCTCTTCTTCTTCGAGATCTTGTTTTTTTCGTCAGCCATGGTCCCGTTCTCCCTCATTCACCCTTCGTTGGGGCGGGGCTCATTCCCGGGCACGGCCAGAGCGCCCTTCCCGACGCGGCGATCTCTTGTCCAAAGGAGATCGCCTTGCCGGCGGCTTCGGAGGCGACGGTGTGCCGGAAGTAGGTGTCCCCGTCGCCGCCGACGGCGGGCTTTCCGGACTCCTGGGGTACCTCGAGGTCACCGAGGTAGCCGTTCGTGGCGAGTATCTGTCTGAGGACGTCCTCCGACGTTTTGTCCGGGTCGTATTCGATCTTCACGACCTGAAAGGCGCTCGATGCGTTGACCGTCTTCACTCCGGGAGCCTCAAACAGGATCCGCCGGACCTCGACCACATGGTGGTCCGCGTACATGACCGGCACGTCGATTGCGACCGACGTCATATTATCCTCCATCATCGGACCACTCGGGGCCGAGAGCACTTCATCGCAGCTTCAGGGTCTGTCCCGCACGAAGACCCGATTCGGCGGCCTCCGCGCAATGGGCACTTCCATGTCGGGGGGCGATCTGGGAAATGTCTTCGATCCCGGGTGGGCGCGTCCAGATCCAGACTCCGAGTAGCATCGGCCACTTCCAACAAGAACTTGGTGTGTCCTATACCAAAGGCCAAGTATCGTACCACCCAAACAGCAAGTATTGTGCCACTCCTGTTCCGCGTAGCAAGTGCTCCAGAGGCGCGGCCCTGCGACATGCTGCCACTGAGCTCCTCCCCTGTGGGGCAAAGTGGCGCAGCAGGCCGCTCTCGATTCGCGATACGACGACGCTTTGCTTCCGAGCCGGCCCAAGGGGCCAGGCTCGATTGTTGCTTGCACTAACATCGGAATTGGTACGACAAACTGGGATGGGTCAGCCCTCTCGGGCCTGGACCTGCCAAGGATCTGCTGACGTGGATGGTGTTTCCCTCAGTGTTCTCATCGGCGCCGTGAGCGTGGCCTTCTTCCATACGCTGCTGGGCCCCGACCACACCCTCCCCTTCATCATGCTGGCGCGGGCCCGGAACTGGTCGATGAGCCGCACCCTGGTGATCACGTTCCTGTGCGGACTGGGCCACGTGGCCGGCTCGCTCCTGCTAGGCGGACTGGGCATCGCCCTGGGGTACGGCATCGGAGCCCTCGAGTCCGCCGAGGAAGGCCGGGGCGCCTGGGCCGCCTGGGTGCTATTCGCCTTCGGCTTCGCCTACATGGCCTGGGGCATCCGCTTGGCCTGGCGGCGTCGCTCGGGATTGGCACTGCACGACCACGCGGGCCACGTGCACGTCCACGGGCACGGCGATCACGAGCATGCACACGACAACACGAGCGGCTCACCCACCAGCTTCTGGGTGCTCTTCGCCATCTTCGTGCTGGGACCCTGTGAGCCCTTGATCGCCTTCTTCATGGTTCCCGCCAGCGAGGGAAACTGGACCCTGGCGATCACCACGGCGATCGCGTTCACCATCTGCACCCTGGCCACCATGCTCGGGATCGTTGCCCTGGGTCTCGCGGGCTACCGGCGCCTGCGGCTCGGGCGCCTCGAGCACTGGTCCGAGGCCCTGGCAGGAGCCACCGTGGCGCTCTGCGGCCTGGCAATCCTCTTCCTGGGGCTCTGACGCTCAGAGCGCCTCGCGGCAGAAAGACCTCCGCACTGTCCTACCGGTCGACGCCGAATGGAGAAACCCCGATTGGCCGCGGCGGAAGCAGCCGAGTTCGGGGAGCCGCTCGACGCGTCAACCACCCTCCTGCTCGCCAACTACTTCTCTCAGACCGACGGCACCCCGGGGCCGGGGATCCCGATCGCCTTCTCGGAACTCCCGAACGCGACCTTGTACGCGCAGGCCTTCCAGAGCTACACCGGGGCCAAGCTGGGGAGCACGATCACCCAGCGCCTCATCGCCGCCCACCACGACCCGACAACCCATCCCTTTCCGGTATGATGCCCGGGGGCCAACCCAGGAGGGTATTCGTGCTGAATCTCCCGAAAGTCAGCGACTACATGGACACCGTGGTTCAGACGCTGCGCCCGGAAACCCAGATCCTCAACGCCGTGGACTTCCTATTGGAAAAACACGTCACCGGGGCACCCGTGGTGGACGGACAATACAGGGTGGTGGGCATCCTGAGCGAGAAAGACTGTCTGAACTTGCTCGCCGCCGGCTCGGACGCGGATTTGCCCCAGGGCACCGTCGCGGACTTCATGACGACCGAGGTACAAACGATCCCACCGAGTATGAACGTGTACTTCTGCGCTGGTCTCTTCATGAACACGACAGTCCGTCGTTTCCCTGTCGTCGACCAGGGCAAGCTCGTCGGGGCGATCACTCGGTTCGACATTTTGCGCGCGATCCAGAAGAACCTGCGCTGACGCCGAAAAGCCGGTTGGTTGCTGAGAATGACGAGCTGGATTTTCGGCAATGTCCGACAAGAGGCATTCTGTTAAGCAGGACGGAAGCGTTGAGAATGCCCCCCGCACTGGGGTGAACGAGCAAGAACGATGGGCAAGACCTACAACGCTCTGTTTCTCTGCACGGACAACTGCGCCCGGAGCATCATGGCCGAGGCAAACTTGAATCGCCTTGGAGCCGAACGAATCCGTGCGTACAGCGCGGGTGGCCGCCCGAAGGATCAGCCGCACCCGATGGCATTGGAGATCCTGACCGATCGGGGCTACGACACTTCAGACCTGCGCAGCAAGAGCTGTGACGAGTTCGCACAGCCGGCTGCTCCGAATCTCGATTTCGTGTTCACTGTTTGGAATTACGGCCACACAAGACGATGAACAACGCGCCGAGAGGAATGCCATCGGCATGAGTACAGAGAACGCTCCGGCTTCAGACGGCAAGGGAATGGGCTTTTTCGAGCGATACCTCACGCTGTGGGTTGCTCTGTGCATCGTCGGCGGAATCGCTCTGGGAAAGGTGGCACCGGGCTTCGCCCAGACACTCGACGGCATGGCAATCTACGTTGACGAAGCGCCCGTCGTGTCCATTCCGATTGCACTGTGCCTCTTCTTCATGATGTACCCGATCATGGTCAAGATCGACTTCAGCGAGGTTCTGAAAGCGGGAAGAGCCGTGCGTCCGGTAGGGCTGACGCTCTTCATCAACTGGGCCATCAAGCCGTTCACGATGTTTGCCATCGCCAGCTTCTTCTTGGGCACTCTGTTTCTCGAATTCATCGGCCCGGATGCAGTTGATCACGTCAAGCTTCCGCTGGGAGCAAATCTCTCACTTGGCGCCGAGTACGGGGCAGGAAAGATCGTACTCATCGAAGGTGTGAAGATGCTGGAGGTTCCCCTGTGGAGAAGCTACCTGGCCGGGTGCATCCTTCTGGGCGTCGCACCTTGCACTGCGATGGTGCTCGTGTGGGGGTTCCTCGCCAAAGGAAACGACGGACACACACTGGTCATGGTCGCCGTCAACTCATTGACCATGCTGGTCCTGTACGGCGTCCTGGGCGGTTTTCTGCTCGGTGTGGGGAAGCTCCCAGTTCCCTGGCAAGCCTTGCTGCTTTCCATTGGCGTATATGTTGCTCTTCCGCTGGCGGCTGGATACTTCTCTCGCAAGTGGCTGATAGCCACAAGAGGCGAAACGTGGTTTCGGGAGAAATTCCTCCATGTCCTGACGCCGGTGACGATTGTGGCTCTGTTGGCCACGCTGGTTCTGCTCTTTTCGTTCAAAGGCGAGACAATCCTCAACAACCCACTGACGATCCTCTGGATCGCCATCCCGTTGTTGATCCAAACCGTGCTGATATTCGCTTTGGGCTACGGGCTGTCGAAAGCACTCGGACTAACCTACGAGAACGCCGCCCCGACAGCCATGATCGGTGCCTCCAATCACTTTGAAGTTGCCATCGCTACGTCAGCGATGCTTTTCGGATTATCCTCGGGAGCAGCTCTTGCCACGGTCGTCGGCGTGCTGATCGAAGTGCCTGTCATGTTGATGTTGGTCAAGTTCTGCGTGAAAACCCAGGACTGGTTTCCGCATGAGGCACTTTCCGAACCAGCCAAAGAATAAAAGACAGCCAAAGCCAACCTGGGGTCCATCCCGCTGCTTCTTTCCAACGGGATCGGCTCGAAAGCCCAGCGCGCTCCGGCCACTTGTTTGAGAAAGGTCCCCTGCACTGGACTGTCGCTTCCGTTACGGGCGGTGGGTTTTCGTGTCGGCGATGGCGTTCTCTAGAATAAACTCCGTAATCGCGTTTGCAGCACAAGTGTGGCCCCACGGACTCGGGTGGAGGTTGTCCCGCTGGAGGCGTTCCTGGGTTTCTCTACTGCACGCAGTGTAGGCGGGAAGCAGATCCAGAAGTAAAAGGTTCTGTTCCTCTGCGATCTCACGAATGAATTCGTGTTTTTCGCCGAACGCGTAGTTCGTAAAGGTCGGATCCGTAAAGTGCGGAAATACGACGACGAGAGCCTGAAAGCCGTGCGACCTGGAGAGGCTGGCGAGTTCGCTCGCGGATTTTGCCACCGTGTTTCCGGTCGCGTATCGCTCGATTGGGAGGTTTCCTTCTCGATCAGCACTCGGAGCGAAAATGCGAAATCGCAGGGTGCGATAGAGCGCACTCTTGATCAGGTAGCGCTCTGGGAAGCCATCGGACGCGTTTACGTTCTTTTTTTGGTTGGCCTCGTCCAACAGTGGTTTGAGCAGCCAGCCGTCGGGACTCGCCGTGTCGTTCAGGCAATACGCGAGGAGAACCAAATCGGGATCGAACGGCAGGGCCTTGTCTTTCAGGGTCTCGACTTCTTGTTCCGTGTTATAGCCGGATACTCCAAAATTGAGCACCTCAGCAGGCGTGCCCGCTTCTCGAAGAGCGCGCTCGATTTTTGCGGAGAAGAGATCCTCGTAGTGATCGATGGCGATCCCCTCCGCAATGCTGTCTCCTAGAACCACGATTCGAAAAGTTTCGGGATCTTTCATTTCGGAGTAGGTCGGCCCCCGGTACCCGAGGTCGTTGCCCGCTCCCTTGTACTGATAGAAACTGAGCGATTCACCTTCGAATTGGATGTTGGGAATGGGCTCGTATCCGATCTTCGGGTTGGGAGACAGTCGGAAACGCCCTTTTGCAATAGGAATGATCGAGGGCGCGAGACCGAGAGCGCGAACCGCACCCTCGGCGAAAAGAAGCGATAACACGGTGGCGGCGAACAGGGCGGCAAGATTCAAGAGCACTGCTTTGGGGCGGGATGCCGTGGTGCCTTTCTGCCGCTCGCCAGAGTCTTCCGAGATCATCCCAACCAGCCCTCGGTGTCGAGTTTAGATTCTACCGATTCGTCAACGAATCGGATTGCTGGTACGGCCCCAGTGCGGAGGATCTTTCCCACTCGCCAGCTCTATCCAACGCAATGTCGCTTAAGCGCTGGCGGACGGCACCTTGCGCTCCGCGAATTCCGCCACGATGGCCAGATATTTCTCGTTCGCCGCGGCAAATTTCGCGTCGACTTCTGCGAACCGCGCGGCAATCTCCCGCGAACGCTCTACGCTGAGCGCATCTTCGGCCATCGGATACAAAATGTTGTCTTCCTTGTAGATGTGCTGTTGAAGAAGTTCTCCATAGCCGAGGGCATTCTTGAGGGTCTCGGTCCGATCTCCAGCCTCCACACCGGCTTCGAGTCCACGAACAAAGTCGCGCCCCATCTCGTGCTCCCGGAGCATCTGCTGAGTTGGGTCGCAGTGCATCTGCACATCCGGCCGGCTCAACGCCTCAAAGAGGATGTCTTCTTCTTTGGCATGGTGATACTCGTCCGCATAATTGCGAATAAAATCGATCGCCTTGGCGAAAAACTCCCCATCGATCGCCCCCCCTGCTTCGAGGGCTTCGCATTCGCGGCCCACAGCTCCGATCACTTTGAGGATGCTTTTATGTTCTTCCGAAAGCTTTTCCGTTAGTCGCACCAAAATAATCTCCTTGATCCAAGACCGGGTCAGCACCAGCACCATCGTATAGGCGCCTGGGTTCTACCCTGTTTCCGCGGGCGGTTGAGTTTACTTCACCCTTCCTGGCTTTTTCGACCCCCCCAGCTTCCCTTGGGCTGTAGAAGCGCCCCTTCACCGAAGACGTACTGACCAGGTCGTACACGCTGCTGGCTGCAGCGGAGAAAAGTCCGCGGGCGCTAGCGCGCGCCGTAGATCTTGTGGGTCTGGGGGATCACGCGAACTTTTGCGAGCCGGCTCGAAATCCTCGTGCAGAGCGCGAGCAATCGCTCGGCGCTCGGTGCTTCTCGCACTGCGCCGATCGGCGTGACGGGTTGGAGAATGAGCATCGCTTCGGGCGCGCTGGCCTCGACGCGCGAGACCGCCTCGTCGATCTCGTCATCGACAGACGCCGGCGTAATGACGAGTTTGACGATCAACTCCGGAGCGCGGCGAGCGATCGCTGCGAACTTTTCATGTTCGGCGTGGAAGGGTTCCACCGATCCGTGTCTCGGATCCGATGCGCGCCGCACATCGCTGCTGAGCTTCCAGTCCATCGACACCACATCAATGTCGTCGATCACAGATTCGAGGCCATCGGTAGCGAGACCGTGGGTTTCGAGCAGAATGCGCGGCCCCAGCGAGCGCAACGCGCGCGCAACCTCGCACGCCGCTTCGGGCTGCAGGAGCGGTTCGCCACCCGTGAGGCTCGCAAACTCGTGCGCCGCGAGATCCAGCGACTCGGCCGCCGTGACCACATCCTCGACGGAAACCGGATTGACCCGCGCCTCGAATTCGCCACTGCAGCGGCCGACTTCGATCCGACACTGCGGCGCTCGCTCCCAGGTCTGCGGAGAATCGCACCAGCGGCAGCGCAGATCGCACCCCCCGAAGCGGACGAACAGCGTCGTCGCGCCGACGTGGGTTCCCTCGCCCTGAATCGAAGAGTAGACCTCTACGAGATTCGCGCCGCGCACCCGAGCCTCGCTCGACACCCTAACCTTCGAGTATCGACCGACCCATGGCGATCTCTCCGATCACATCGTTCAATCGATCTGGGTTGGCGGCGAGATCGCGGATGCGGATGCGCGCGACGTAATCCTCGGACTGCGGGGCCTCGATCCAATCGTGCTTCGTGGCCACGTGCAATACCATCGACATCAGATCGAGATTGCGCCGGGACGAACTCTCGTCTCCCCCGAAAATCACCACCTCTTCGCCCTCGGTGAACGCCAGGGAGAGTTGCGATCCGTAGCGCTCCCGGGCGATGCGAGCAGCGAGGTGCACGTCGAATTCCGGCGGTGTCGAAATAACGACCATGCGGTAGCCGCCGAAATGAACCAGGCGAAAATCACGGCTCGCAATGAACTCGACCTCGGGCGGCGGCGGCGGAGTCGCCACCTCGGCAGCTTCGCTGGCCAGATCGCTCGGTCGACCGACGAGTAGCGGATCGATATCCGCCTTGCGGTCTCCGGGCTTTGCAGCCGCGGCGCCCAGACGCTCCCACCAGACGCGACCCCAGCGCTCGTAATCGTGTTGGCTGAATCGCCCGGTCGCGAGTTCGACGATCTTGTCCGAAAAACGACTTCGCCGACTTCGCCGAGTGAGTACCGCGGGAATCGAGCTCTCCGCTCCGGGCGTGATGTTCACGTGCTGTTCGCCAATTGCCCCCCGCAGGTTCTCGAGGTCTTCCGGCGGCCAATCGTGATGATCGAACCAGGCAATCCGATCGGCGTAGAGAGAGGCTGCCTGGATCGTGTCCCGCGCTGGCGAGGCCGTAAATCCCACGACATAGATCGGCGTCTGCTCGTGAAGATCCGTCGCGACACTCCGGAAGAAGGTCATCAACTCGACCTGGGGATAGACCCAGATGCCTTCCACGAGACGCACGTCCCGCGCCAACAACAAGCCGGCAATCAGCGATCGACGATCTGCGTGAACCACGAACGCGGCGCGCCGACGGGGCCGACGCGGGGTGCTCTCGGGCTTGGCTTCTGCTTCCTCAGCGACGGTCACGTCCGTGGAGGGCGCCGTTTTGTCCGCTGCCGCCGGCGCGGATTCATCGGCATCGTCGTAGACGAGTTGGGGAACGAGACTGGGCTCTTCGACATCCGCGATCTGCGGGATCAGCAGATCGGCGAGATCCGCGTCCGCGTCGTCCTCCGGGAGTTCGTCGCGTTCCGACGCGAAACCAGCGCTCCGCTCGCCGCCGCGGCCGCGGCCGCGGCCGCGCGATGAACGCGAACGGCTCTCCGAGTCGGGTTCGGCGACGATTGGAGCATCCGCTGGAGATTCGGGCTCCTCGCGAAGCGACGCGCCTTCAGCCCCAGCGGGTCGGCTGCGACGACTTCTGCGCCGCCCGCGCCGGGAACGGCGCGCGCCCGATTCTGAATCCGAGCCGTCATCCATGTCGAAGACCGAAATCTCGTCGTAGCGATTTCCGCTCGACTCGGACGACTGATCGCCTTCCCGCGGCTCGCGAGGCGCGCTGCCGCGCTGTCCGCGTCGCCGGCGGCGACCCGTGGCGCGCTGCCCTTGCCCGGTCGCTTTGTCCGCCCCAGTTTCCGATCCATCCGACTCCGCGGGCGCTGGATCTCGCTTGGCCAGCTGGGTGGCCAAGCCCGATTCGCGCAGCCTGAGCTCCGGCTTGCGGCCGCGGGGCTGGTGGATGTCGTAGCTGCTGTGATCGAGGGAGAGCATTGAAAGCAGCGCCAACGCGCCGGGACTGAATTCCCCGGCGGCGAGCAGCAGCCGGACGGCATCCAACCGAACTGGCGCGTCTGCACCAGCCAACCAGGTCGCAAGTACCGGTCGCATGGCGATTACACCGTCGAGGATCACCGCCAACTCGGGTAGCGAGATCTTCGACCGCAGGGCACCCACCACGGCGGCCCCACCCGCTCCGACGCCGATGAAGTCGACGACTTCGGGCTCCGAGCCCGCAAGGGGCCAGAGCGCGCTGTCGCGAATCCCTTCGGCCTCGATGAGCGAGCCCACCAGCTGTGCGCGCAGGCCCTCTTCGCTTCCACGCGCACGTCGGTCGTTGAGGCGTTTGCGCAGGCTGCCCTCGAGGCGATCCATCGCGACAGCGAGATTCTCCGAGTCGAGTCGCTCCGTCGCCTTTTCGGGCTGAACGGTTTCGAGCACCACGGGGTTCTCGGACGCCGACAGCTCCTCGACGCGAATCGATGCTACCCGCTGCGCGAGCAGCACCAATTCGACACTGCTTCCCACGCCGCGCACCGCGCCGCCGTGTTTTGCGGCCAGGCCCTCGAGGGCCGCCAGAGCGCGCAGGAAGAGATCCCTCACGGCCCCCTCCACGCGATCCGCAACCTGTCGCACAGGCACCCGGGAGGCCACATCGCCAGGGGGCACTTCCACCGAACTGCCACCGGCCGCGAGCGACGAAGCCGCCAGCGCGCGGAAGCCAAATCCCTGCGGCGAGAGAATTGCGAGGCGTTGGCGCGCCGCGATCGACCACTGAGGGCAGACTGCGATCACCTCTCCGTCGAATTCGCCATCTGCGGATAGTGACTTTGCGTGGGCGAGCCCCGCGAGCGCGGCATCTCCCCCGTTGCGCGGCGCGAACGCGACCACCAATCGCCCTCCCCGCTCGGATTCACCCTCCGCGACGGCCGCGAAATGCTCCGGGATTTCGCCGCTGGTGATCGGCGAAAGCGATTTTGCGGCGACGATCTCTTCCGCTGCAATGCGCTCGAAGCAGCGCGCTGCATCGATGGGCACGCTCTTCGACTTTCCCGAGCTGGCCTTCCGTCCTCGCCCGAATCGGCGTTTCATCATCTCATCTCCAGTTCGCATCGTCCCGTCGGGCAAGGCGCGCGTCGGCGCCGAACCGGAGGGCGCTGGCTCAGCCAGCTGCGTTTTTTGGCGGCGTGAGCGTCAGCGCCCCGGCTTCCACCAGCGCCAGTGTCGCGTCCATGATCACGCGTTGCAGCTCCAGATACAGCCGGTCGCTGCCCACCGCCGCGCTGACTCGCTCTTTGTGCTTGGCAAATTCCAGCAGTACACCGCCGAGCAACTTTCGGTCCGATTGTACGTTCTTCACCACTAGGCTCCACTTTGCGAGCGGAACCTCGATCTTCAACTCCCGCAATGCAGAGCTGCCTTCAGGCAACCCACCCTTCTCGATATCGAGTCCGACCACGCCGGTATCCTTGATCCATCTGGCGCGCCAGGTCTTTCCGCGAGCGAGCAGCATCTAGGGGCCCACCATCGAGGGCCCGTCGCCGCTCGCCGTCTGCTGGGATTCTTGCTCGATCGATTTCAGCGTCGGGGCCA
>SDBV01002674.1_pt1 | contig 26613 bp, 41 predicted proteins | sample 2277081 | NCBI WGS metagenome assembly SDBV01 (sample SAMN10402039, study PRJNA504765) | marine sediment metagenome | isolation source: marine sediment core GS10_PC15, 223 cmbsf | place: Arctic Ocean: Southern Knipovich Ridge | collected 2010 | reverse complement strand
GGGGATGGTCCAGGCTTGTGTACCACCGGCGGGGATGCGGACGCGATCAAGCTCGAACGGGCTTAGTCCCTCGTCACTGATATTTTCCTGTAGACTTTCTTTCATACCTGCAATTCCCATCTTGAGGATTGCAAACTCTTGACCTCCAATCTTCACCAACGCCGTTCCATTCTTTTTCTTTCCATTAGCCATCTTGATCTCCTTGCCCGTTCGGGCGGTTAGTTATCCTTTCCGTGCACCAATCTTGAACACTTCGCTTACCTTGATTACCTTAGTTAATTCTGCCGGCAGGATGGGCATGCCATCCTTGTCGTTCTTGCACTCTCTGACCCGAGCAGCCAGCCGATGAGCATTGACATTATCTTCAACCAGAAAGCTCCAGGTCTCGTCGCCCAGGGCCGAGAGTGCGGCATACATTGCTTTCTTGTCCCCGTCGGCAGCAGAGGCCCAGATGTTTCGCTTCAGGTGGATGGTGTATCCGTCGCAATTCATTCGTTGTACACCTTCTTCCTGGAACTGCTCAACGATCTCTGGCTCCAGTTTAGCCAGCCGAGCTTTGGTATCGCTTAGCTGCTGTTCCAGCTTAGTTTTCTTCTTGACCAGTTCAATGTATGGCTTCAGCTTTGTTTTGGTTGCGAGACTCATATTATTTCTCCTGTTACAAAAATCCTATCAAGTCCAAGTAATCTTTTTATTTCATTTAGGGCATAGACTTCTGCAATTTCAGATTCGGACACCATGTTTCTTGCTTCTTCGCCAGGAAGAGTTCTTTGGTGGTTGATTACTCGTCTATGCCAATTCAAATCAACAAGCCATTCATGGATTCCACTGATATCAGCTTCTGTGTATTTAATCATTGTTTTACATAAAAAGAGCTTTGAAATCGTGCATCACCATTTCATCATGTGTCATAACACGGGGGTTCTTTCTCACCTGCTTCAGTATCTCTTCCACCACTTGCCGCCGCTTGCTCAGGGCGGTATACACTTTCTCGTCAACAGTGTTTTTTGCTACCAGATGCAGGTAGGTTACTGAGCGGGTCTGCCCCGGCCGATGCAGACGGGCTAGGCTCTGGAGGTAATCAGCAAGGCTAAATCCTAAGCTGAAATATATAGCGTAAGCCGCTCTGGTTAGATCAATTCCAACACCCCCGGCCTGGATCTGGACGGCCAGAACATCGCCTATTTGTGCTGGGTACATAGTGCCGGGGCAATGACCCGGATCACCAGGAGGAGCCATGTTGCAACCTACCGATGGCCCCGGACCTTCGTACACATCTTGATTTCTACACGTATCGCACTTGTGGATGTTTTTGCGTTCTTTCCACTCGGCCAGCTCATTGAACTGACCGGACAACTCATAGCACTTGCGATCCATCTTCTCGGCGGCTTTAATAACTTGATCAATGTCTCGGGTGAACCGGCAGAATACCACGACTGGTTCGGACTTATCGAGGTCGGTAAAGATGTCCAGCAAGGCATTATATTTGCCTTGGTCAACCTCGACCTTGGCTCCTGTTTCGATCACCCCGAAGCCTGATGTAATCTGCTGGAGCCGCAAAAGTCTGCTCAGGGCATTGGACGCCGTGATTACCCCGGATCCCACGTCTGTGATAAACTCAGCTTTTAGCTCGTCGTACAGTCGTCTTGCCTGGCTGCTCAGGTGTATGACTCGCCGCTCGTGGATTACCTCGGGCAGATCAAGTACGTCTGCTTTCTTGACTCGATGGGCAATACTATAGAACTTTTCATGCAGCTCGTCCTGGTTCTGGAAGCTGAGCACTTGGTGATTCTGATACCCACCCATGACCGCGTAGCGGGCTCGGAAGCGGACGTAGCTTGTACCGAAGATGGTAGGGTCGAGAAAGCGATACTGCCCATAGGCATCCAGCGGAGAGTGTGGCAGAGGTGTTCCAGTCAGCCCTACTCGCCGCTTGGCTTTGGGGCCAAGGCGTTTCATAAACCAGCTTATTTTACCTCTCGGTGACTTGATTCGGTGGCACTCGTCGGCTACGACCATATCCCACTTAGTGCTTTGGGCCAGCTTTGCAAAGTCGCCTTGCCAGGCTGCCTCATAATTGATAACCAGAGCGATCTTCTCACCTCGAATATCGGCCAGAGCCATCTTAGTCTGGGCTTCCTTGGCTCGCTGTCTGATTGCTCCGATTCGCAACGGTACTACATTGACCGGACAAGCTCCGTGCTTGGCAAACTCCTCCGGCCAGATGTCGATCACTGACTTAGGGCAAAGGATAAGAACGCGAGTACAATCATCGAGATTGCAAACAGCATCGACCACAATTTTGCTCTTGCCGCAACCCATCTCCCACGCCAGTAGAGTAGCGGGCTGATTACAGATAAGATGGTAGCCGTGCGGCTGATGCTCCCAGGGGGAGACCTTACTTTTGATCTGTGCATCAGCTATCATTTAACTACTCCTACCACGAATAAATGGTCTGTGTATGGGCCGGATTCCAACCGACTTGGGATTTCTTCGCGTTTGCGACATACTCTATTCCGGCTATCATTGGCACCCTTGGCCTTTGGCTGCCTAAGCCCTTTACCCTTTGTCGTACTACTTGCCACATTTTTTTCTCACGTGTGGTTGCATTCACAAGGTATCCCGGATGGCAACTCCATACACTTTGTGTACTACCACACACAGACCAAACGACTCCAATGCTTACCAAACCAACCATCACCACACATGCCAGCATTACAAAGGCTGAGAATATGGCTTGTCGCGTTGGCATTAGACCTCCACATCCACCCAAGGTACCTGGGCTCGAACGGTTATAAACACGTCTGTAAATTCCTCGCTTATATCATAGCATCCGTCTATCTCGGCATCTTCAAAAGCGCTGTTGTCGCCAACGTAATCCCGCCAATTATCACACACATGACGGTGTATCTGCTCATCACTCGGCTGTTTGATTGTCTCGTTTGGATCGCCCATGGCTTTCCTTTCAGGCGTCGAGTCTAGAGATTCCTAGTTGTGTATAGTGTGCGCCTTCTTTCTTTGCAATCGCCCGGTCCAGCTCCCCGCGACGTGTCCAGAGGGTGCGGAGATGTCTAATGGTCATACCAAAATCCCATTCAATTTTATCCCAAGCAATTATCAATACATTTGCCTTACAGACGTCTAAGTCTACTCGGGCCCTGCTTACATTTGTCCAGTTGCTGTGCAGATATTGCCTCGCTGACTTCCTAAACTCACTCTCCTCCACCACCCGAAACTCCGGGCATCCGCTCTCGCCACACTTGGACTTGTTCTGGCATTGGTCACACTGTGCATTAGGCATTGTCCTGCCCTCCAGGTATCCTGCGGCCTGCGTTGAGTTTGATGTAGTTGGCGAGAACCGCTGTGCCGATTTTCTTGAATAGGCGAAAGTCGGTTCCGGGAACCACATCACCGTTGAAAACGGTTCTACATTGCCACCACAAATCTACGCTCATGGCAGGCTCGGCACGCATGGCCGCCTGGGCAATGTCGTAGGACTTAGCTCGCCTTACAGTACATTTTAGGCAACTCTCTCCAATGCAGTTATCTTCACGATCTTCTTCTAGGAAACTAGCCCAGACAGGACACCCTGAAACAGGACCGTTAGTTTCTTCTGCCCACTTCTCGCCCGGGGTCTGCTCAGGCTCAATCGGCTCAGGTTTCTTTTCCAGCTCTGCGGCAAGGTCGTCTATTAAGTCATTGGCCTGCGCGACCATTTCAATCAGCTTGTCATGTTGTTCTTGGATTGTCACGGTAGCCTCCTTTTAGGTGGACTTACCTTTCAAACAAAGCGGGCCGGGGATGCGACGAACTTCCCTTTTTTGGGAAAAGTAAGACCCGGCCCGCCTTTACAATAGACTCATGTCATTGTCCTCACTTCATCGTACCAATCATCAAAAAGCTGCTCGCCTGCATCTCTCGCTTTGACTGCCAATCGCAACAACTCCAACATCTTTGGAGCGGATGCAATCAGCCTGGCGTTGGCTAGACTTGGGCCGTTTTGGTTTTCGTTGTTCTGGTATTGAAAAACTTCGGCAACATGTTTTTTATCTTCAGTCGCGATAAGTCGGTCGTTTTCTTCTTGTGGGCCTGGCCGTATCGGTGTGACGACGTGCCATGGTCCAGGCGTATGTTTCTCTTCGCTCATGGCTTGGTCCCTTCGACTGCTGGCGCAGGACTCGCGTTCTGCTCCTGCTCTTCCATGAACTTATCATATCCTTTGCGAACGAGTAGCCGTAGGACGTGGCTTCGATTGGGCTTGGTGGGATCGAGTAAAGCGGCCACATAGTCGATTCGGGATACCTCTTCGGGTCCGAAGTCGGCTGCGAGTCGCACGGTTTGGATGTCTGGTGTATCACTCATGGTGGGTAGTATCGGCTATCTCTCGTCAAATGTCAAATACAAAATTGTATAGATTCTTTGATTGGGGCCTATAATTGCCGTAACTGCTTGCTACGTATAGAGATAAAATTTTTGACTTTTTGTGCTCAGATGTATAATAAACGGCCCGCCAGCCGAGCTCAGGAGACCGAGAGCCAAGCTGATATGCGGACCGTGATTATGGGTACGGAACGAGTTTGTTTAGCTTGGCCTGACGCTTCTTACAGCCACCGCAGGGCTTGATCTTGCCCCGGCTTGCCCAGCGAATCGCCTTGGCTACGGTGTCCCCGAGTCCTCTTGATTTCGCTGCCGGCTGCTTTAGTTCCTTCTCCCAGGGCTTGCCGTGCGGGCATTCCCAGTCAATGTCTGGCACGCTGTAATGCTCGGCAATGCTTTCTCGCCACTTGTGGCCTTCGTCCGAAGTCCAGCGGCAGGTGGGGCAGTGGGCACGGCTATAACAGATAGGTGTCTCGTAAAAGATTTCCATCTTAGCAATATCTTGGAACCATCGTGACCGAGCCTGCCCCGGTACTCTTTGTGCCAATGAAGTCAATAATTTGACAACAATTTGTTATCTGGTTGCTATGTGTACCTTCCCAGACAGAGCATGGCGGGTCTGCACCATTGGAAATAACTGCATAAAAGAAATGATATAGTAATGCGAATACAGGCTTAAATGCAAGAAAGATAGTCATGTCACCCGCTCCACCTAGTACAACTCCTATTCTAAGATTAGCGGCCGATACGGTACTACTCAAATCAGTACAGCCTGAATCATTATAGATACTAAAAGTTAGACCAGTGCCAGGAGTGCTGGAGTGTAAATAATCACACTCTGTTATATATGGTACATTCCATGTTCCATTTACCGTAGGCATTGTAGTTACCTTTATGTTACTTCCCTGACATGTGTGGCAAGTAGTACATCCTACTATACCACTAAAAGTCAAATCAAGAGAAACAGGTCCGATTCCTTCATCGCAATTAGTGCAAACTTTCTCTGTTTCCTTCGCCAAACGCCCCGCAGCATTCTTCAGTAACTGCCCGTCTGAGCCTTTTAGTAGTTGTGCCATTATGAACAAAGCCCCGGAGTAGATACTATAGTTTTGACTTCCGTTCCGATATTGAACAAACGGCCCGAAGCATCAAAGGTTAATACTCGGTGAAATTGATATAACACCTCCGCGCTATCTTCTCTGTATACAAGGCGCGTTATTACAGGAAGATCGACTCCATCCTTATCCGCTGGCTGATCGTCTCTGGGCCAAGTAACAGTATCAGCAGTCTCCGTAGGGTCCAAAGCCTGATTTACAGGCACTGGCTCTACATCATGTGCATCGGTAACGCCAAGCTCGTAGTCACCGAGCGAATAAAAACAGTACCGAGCTACTGGTGAAAAGTCCCAGGTTCGCCATACCAAGACCCGATAGCTATTGTCATCGAGTATGAAGTGAGTCTCGCTTAGAACCTCAGCCATATTCGTAGCCGTCACCCAGATTGCATCGTCCCTGTTGTTATCTACCCAAATAAGGTCGGTGGTATCCGGATCACCGGCACCGTTGGCTATCATCTGCTCCTTTACCCAGTATCGCTGATCGGTGTAGTTAGCCTCTGCACTCGGCCCCTCGTCAACTATCTTGGCTACAAAGAAATTCTTAGTGGGAGGGGCCATTGTAAGGCTTGTGCCGTGCGGAGTCTGAAGCATCCGAAGCGGTGGTGCTACGGACATTCGCATGCCCTTGACAATTTTAACCATGTCATTCCACTCAGCCGCCATGAGTGGGTCAATCCCCGCCCGCTTTTTTTTGAATTGCCTCACTAGTCTATACCCCCAAATTAGAAAAATTACTGCTGGTATAAATGGGATTGGCTCCGACCGCTGTTTCCACAGCTACGTAGTTGCCGGTTGTTTTTTGCAAGACTTGATTCCAAGTATGCTCATCTTTTATGAGGAAGTTGTAAGTTATCTCCCAGTCCTCAGCACCTTGAGCCGTGATAGATCGTCTGGCATCCGCCCCTGCAAATAGTACGTACCCCGCCGAATAGCCTCGCCATGTACCGTTGTTCACTGTACCTGTTATGCCGGAGATCGTAGCATCCGGCAAGCTCGATACATGGTAGCGGGTTATACTAAACCCTGTGGTGGTCTCTATCTTGCCAGGTGATGCTGAATCAGGAAGCGGGTCTCCACCAACATATTTGAAAAACCCATCACTCATTGTCATCATCTCTGCTGATACTGTTATGCTTTCTTCTTCGACTATCTCCGGGTCATCGGGGTTTATATTCTGTATAGGTCCGTAAGAGGCCGTCACCTTAGCCTTGGCATAAGTAATGTATAACCCTTGATCGTTATTGGCTTCGCCCGGCACTCCAAGCCCCTCTATCCGCACATCGTTACAGTACAGATAATCAGCATAAGGGAATCTATTGGGTTGTACGTACACTCCTATAGGAAAGTTAGCCCAGCCCCCTAGAAGCTCGCTCTTGAAAGTAAAAGCATCCGCCCAGTCCACGGTGAATACACGAGTACCTGAAGCACCGCCTTGAACAAAGCTCGCACTACATGAGCCGTTTTGTTCTTCATATGATACTGATATTGGCATAAGTTATTCCTATTGCAGAGCCGAAGAAGAAGACGGTTTCTCTAGGATTTTTTGTAACCAACCGACTGCTTCGGCACCTGTTCTCTTAATTTGACCCAGAACCGTCAACTGCTTCTGTTGTATTTGTCCCGGTGCACCAGTTGTTACCCCTGGGGCCTTGGCGGGCATATCCAGAGCGGCGAGCTGTACACGTTTCCACATCTCCTCAAGGCCAACAAATCCAGCATCCCCCTGAGCAGCTTTGGTCTTGGCTATCTCGTCGCGTTTCTTTTCTTCATTACCTGTAAACATCGCCAGCAAGTTGTCCCATATTCCTCTGACTGTATCAAAGAGCTTCCTCCATGCGAGTTCTTCTTCGCTAACCATACGGGCTCTGTATTTATCATAAGTTCGTTTTCTTTTATCGAGCCCTTTATTCCATTCGGCCCAACGCGCTGCTATGCTATTCTTTTCCGCTTTTTCTTCTTCACTTAGCCGCCGTTTTGTTGTGGTGACTTTCGTTGCTTCTGCCCTCTCGTATAACCCGAGGTCTATTTCTTTAAGAGCTTGTACTTCTTTCTGTTGTCGCTCAATCATTTTCCCGTATGCTTTTGCTGTTTTGCTATCGGGCTTGAAAACAGGAATTACGCCCTGCACCCCAAACTCCTCCATAGCTTCTCTAACATGCCCCGCTTGCAATGCAATGAGTCCAGCCATTCGTTGCAGTACCGAAGGTAATTTCCTAGCTAACCCCCTTTCTATGTTACGGCCTGCCTGGTCAAATGCGTCGACTAAATCTACTGTCAGCTGATGCTTTGCATCTTCTACAAACATTCGTATATGGAATGATGCTGTGTCCATCACTAACTCGACAGTATCTCCCCAATTATCAAACGCATGCTCTATCGTAGCAATAGTATCCAGCGTCTTATTCCACCAGATCGCTAAAGTATTGAGTACAAAAGACTTTATATGGTTCTGGTTCTCTAAAATGTATTTCGATATATCTTTCAAGGCGGGCAGGAACATCTTGCCTATGTCCATTGCTAGGACAATAAACTGCCACTTCAATCGACCAAGCCAAAAGCTCATAGTATTCGCCATCTTGTTGAAGGCTTCCATAGTAGATCCGGATGCTGTCATCTGAGATGCCAGGTCCCTAGCCATGCCTTCCGTATCCCCCAAAAGAGTTATCACTGCGTTGTATGCTTCAACAGACGAAAACATTGCAGCTACTTGCTCTGTTGTCGCCCCTTTGAGCTTCTCTAGTACTCCAGTCAAGCCAATCGTCTTAAGCGTATTAGTACTGAGCGATAGACCAAATGCTTCAGCGGCCTTTATTGCATCAGGAGTCGACTTAGCAAAGGCCATAAATGCCTGTCGCATTCCGGTCATGGCTATCCGTGGCCGCACGCCTGCTCTGGTCAGGGTAGCTATCGCTGCGAATAGTTCCTCCATAGATGCACCGCTTGCGGCAGCTGGGGCTGCGACCATGCCTAGAAATCGGGCCAGATCGGCAAAGGTGAGCTTGCCAGCTTTAACTGTGGCAAACAATGCATCCGATACTCTATTTGCCTCGCTGGCGCTTAGTTGGTAGGAATTGATTACAGTAGTGATTACATCTACAGCCTCGGCTGTTTCGGTCATGCCTGCAATAGCAGCCCGTGACGATGTTTCAAGTACACCCATTGCATTGCCTGCAGATATGCTGGCTGAGAGAATGTCATATAAGCCTTTAGACAAGGTTGCAGTGGATTGCCCAAACTCTACCGCCAGACTCTTAATCCCCTTCTCAAATCCTCTCATGGCTGGCATAGTTGTTTCGGTAAGCATTGTTGAAACGCTTGCCATCTGCTTCTCAAATTTACTAGCTGCAAGAACCACCGCTGTAAATGCACCAGCTAAAGCTAAACCGACTCGTGGAGCCCATCGCCTTATAGAAGTAGTCATCCGCCGCAAACCTCTGGCAAGCTGTCGGCGCACGTTCCTCAAAGCTTTTCCGAACTTTGATGTCCTCGCGGTTATATCTACATAGGCTTCTGCGAGTTTCACTCGATACCCTTTCGCTTACGATATTCAGCTATTCGCCTACAGGCTTCAGCGTAGCCGATACCTTTGGACTTACCGCTGCCGCCCGATAAGACATTTAGCTGAGAAAATGTTATTCGGCCTATCTCCTCAAAGGTCCAATGGTGCACTTCTATAAGTGCCTTATACAACGCGGGCCAATCTACTTGCTCTTGCTTCGCCTGCGGGGAGCTTTCTGACTGGCCCTTTTTGGAGAAGGGTCGCTGAATCCATTAATGGCATCCAGTCGCTGCTGTACATAAGGCAGCTTATCCAGGGTAAGCATCTGCGATACTGCTTCCATCGTGAGCTCGGGATGTTCCCGACGCAGACTCAGCCAGATCAGATAGCAGATACCACTCATGCTCGTCACCTGCGAAGTTATCCGGGACTGCCGCTTTGTAGGGTCATCTTGACTTGCTACCGTTGCCGCCTCTTGGGCCTGCTGTAACATCTTCATTTGCAAATCAGTAGATAGCCCGTTGAGATTTCGAGTAGCCTGCCGAATAGGCGCATCGTCCACCCAACGCTCAAACTCCGCAAAGTCGTCAATAGTCAGCGGGCGCATACGATACGTCGAACCGTTCAACTGTATCTCCGCCGCAGCACCCGCCATGTCTGGTAGGTTCGTCATCATTGGTCTCCTAAATAGTTTTTACCAGTTGCCAGCCGGTGCAGTCCACGCTCCTGTGGCTGTCCAGCTAACGCTTAGAGTTACATTGCCGTCTACGGGTGTTCCGTAACTGGTGCTGTTGATCATCGCATTATCAACATCCAGATTTCCCTGCCCGCTTTCGAGGTAGAGAACGAAATTGCTTATCGTCTGGCCGTCTACCAAGTTCGGCGGGTTAGTTTGCGGGTTGCTGGCCGCGTCCCAGTTCAACTCTATGGTTCCAGTCAAGCCCCGGAGTCCAACCACAAAGGTCTTCAGTCCGCTGGACCCGCTATGTGAAGTCTCCGCTAGATCGGCAGTTGCTTCCGCCGTCCAGCTAGTTATGTTGACCGTAGTACCATCTGCATCGAGATAGCCACTTTTACCTGTAAAGTAAGCCATAAGAATACTCCTTTCATTTAGTTAGTTATTGACACCGATGATGACGATTTCGATCACAGGTGATTTGCCGGCAGCTGCTACAATCAACATCTCGTCAGCAGCACCAGCACCAGGGGACGGGCAATCAGCAGCCGCGCCGGGGGACCATAGGAACAGGATGCCTTCGGGATGTATTCTGATCTCATCGGTAGCCCCGCTCATGTACTCCAGGTGCTGGACGCTTCCGAACACGTCAATGTATTCGCCCGTGGCCGTAGATGTGTTGTGAACGAGCAGACCCTTGATTGACTTTAGGCTCAGAACAGTTCCGTACACATCGGTAAGCCCGCCGAATACATCAATGGTCGTCCCAGCCCCATCGGTAGCGGTGATACTGTCTGACCATACAGCCTCAGCTAACGCTGAACCGTCCCCATCAGCCAAGGTATCGGAAATGGATTTAGTTAGCACGTCAGCCGGGGTAGACATATCAATGCCCGTGTTTGAATAAGTAGTTTTGAGAATCAGTTGCATTGTTGCCGATAATGAAGTTGCCATAGTAATTGCTCCTTATATAAGCCTATAAACTTCTGTGAACTTTTATCATGTAATCAACCCTGGTATGCCAGATGTTGTTATCTTCCCTGGTAGTTTCCTCCGCTTCAGGCAGGCACATTATGCAGGACGCCGCGCCGTCGATTGGAATCTTTACCGCATCGAAGCTGCTCCGTAGTGCTGCCCTAGCCGTTTCACCCTGAGCCTGAGTAGTGCTGAAGATGCTTAGCTGTATACCGTGGCTGTCGATATAGGGCGTTCCACTTGTAAACTCGAAGCTATTGCCGAGATCCACCATAACCGCATACGGTCTGGCTATCGGCCTGCCGGTAGGATCTTTTGGAGGCGCTTGGGTAAGGTAAAGCCCACCTGGTACAGCAGCTATAATCGCTACGTCTGCCAGCCATCGGGTCCGTATTGCGGTGAACAGATCACTCATTTTATCTTCCTGCTCAATATCTTCTTTATCGTCCGCTGGTTCTTATACACCGCCGGCCGCAAGTACGGTCGGGCTTCAAGTTTTATACTAGGTGCTCCCGTTTCCAGGTATTTGCCATACTTTACATTCGTACCTACCCGCGCAGTCATCGGTGTAACTTCGTGAGTGATGCTCCTAGCCAGCCTGCCGGTACGTCTATGCGGAGGCTCACCCGGTGAGCTTGCCGGGGTCTGCGGGTTGGTCTTAGTCGGCCCAGCTTGGCTTAGACTTTCCTTAACCTTGCGGACTACATAGATAGCAGCAGCTGTAAGGTTCCGCTGCATCCCAGCAGCTATCTTGACCTTCACGCTAGGGCCGTGCCATATCAAACCAGAGGCCATCAGTGTATCTCCACACAGTCAACGGTCATCAGCCTACCTTGCTCGTCTATGTCTCGCACACCCAGTACTTCAAAGGTCCGGCTACCGTAGCCTATCCTATCCGGCTCCTCTATACCGCAGGGGACACAGTAGAACCGTATGCCTATGTCAGTAGCCTCACGTCCCAGCTTCTCAAGCTCTGTGGCCGTAAGTGGCTGTATGCGGGCCTTGACTGTTTTCCATATTCCGTAGGTTTCCTCATACGCGCCGCTATCCGATACCAAGACAGCAGGTCGTAATACGCTAATCGTTTTGTCACACAGGCTGTCCAGGCTCATCCTATCCTCCACCGTTCTTCAGCACGTTGATAAGCGACAGCAGTAATCCTACGCAAGTTGACGTCAACACCGTGATTACTAACGTAGTAACCCAACCCGGACGCTTCATAGCTGTCTCCAGAGTCTTGTCTAATTTATCCTCCAACCGTCGTATCCAATCCATGATGGTAGTTATGTCATCACGGATTCCTTTGATATTGGTTTCATTCTCTCGACCTTTCGCACAGAAGTTTTCGTCGTTACTCATACTGCTATCCTCATATATTTTTCGAGCTTGCTTGTGAGTTCTTTCCTGGACCCATTACTATCTCCGCCACTCTTTGCCGACCAAGCGTAGTCGCCCAGCTTCTCAGACTGAAGCCCTGGATCACGCCTAGTTCCGAAGTAAATCGAAGCTATAAGCATCAGGCTGGCTTGCTCCACGTCGTACGGCACAGTCGAGTAGCCGCCGGTATATTCAACATAGATATTTTGAACTCCTCTTATGAAGCCGCCTGCGTAGCGCAGCCTGCCTGAATCCTCATCCCAAAGATAATCGTTCAATGCCTGATACGGATGGGGCAGATACGCATAGCTATTCAGGCAATACAAGGCCGGGGTCTGAGTCAGACCCGCCGTCAGGTAAGTCCCGTAGCTCAAGTCCAGTCCGGCCCAACCACTGCCCGTGGCATTTATCTGGGCCAGCAGTAGGGCAATAGTTGTATAAGTACTAAAGGACAAAGTCGTTGTAGTGGTGCCCGTACTGTCCGTATGGACCAGGATAAGATTTGCGCTTGTCACTCTGGCACTGGCGTGGGTCATAGTAGTGGAGCTGCACCAGATACCCAGAACGTTCAACTTGCCGGAAGTAACTCTAGCCACCGCCGTTACCGGCCAGTGGTCCAGGTAGAGATGCCGATCGCCTGGGCCATCGAACCAGTTCGCATAATTGGCGGTGTTGAAATAGCGGTTGCAGATGGTCTCTATCTCAACGCTGGCCCGGTCGATGATATTGGCGATCAGAGCATCGTCATCGTCCCCGGCCCGCAGGTACTCCTTAGCCTTAGCCAGCGTGGTAAGGTCGTGGCTAGTACCTGTCGCTTCTGTCCCTGTACCATCCCAAACCATCAGGTCGTAACCTCACTATCGGGATTATCGAAGTTCCAGCCGGCTAATTGTCGCCAGACATAAAGAGTCGTGCCGCTAGGATAGTCATGGTTGAATGTAAACTGCCCGGCCGCGTTGGTCGTCCCGTTGTTCACGACATTCGCTCCGCCTATATCAGTAGTCATCCAAACAGTAACACCGTCAATAGGGTTGCCGGTAGATACATCCGTCACCGTATAAGTCTGAGAGACCGCCCCCGTACCTACCCCAATCAAGGTTAGCTGAGCAGCTATGGTAGAGTGATCGATTTCCGCCGAGCCATCCCAGTACATTAAGCCCGTATCGCCGATGCGGCTATCATCGGCTACAGCAGGAGCACCCCCTGCTTGGAGAAAAAGGACCATAGAATAAACACCGGCAATCATATTTGCATGGTTAGGCCAAGTTGCACGATATTGTCCAGAATTCGTTGCAATTTCGGACAGAGGAATATCATACACACCGATGGCACCTGGGGCATAAGCCAAGAATTGTTGTGGTGCATTATTCCGCCAAACCTGCCCGGCCGCATTAAAAACCAGCGTATAGAGCGTTGCCCCTGTATCGTATGTTACTCTGATTTCATTAGCCATTATTCAGTCTCGTCATGTCCCAAGATATTGTGCGCCATAATAAACGCTTTAACTAAATCTAGGTTTTCCTGAGATAAAGGATCCACAGGTTGACCTTCATGCATCACATTTTCATTGAGTGTAAAGTGATTTGCTTTGTGGAAGTTGCAACAGCTAACACAAGGCTCTACTCCCTCATAGCAAGCAGAACGATTGTTACACGCTTTCCACAAATGACAATGGTGCCTGTAACGAGGATATTCAAAGTGCTTTCTCTCACCAAGTTTGTTCTCCCGATAAAATTGTCCTCTATCCCGCAACCGATAGAATTGATCTTCAAGCACACCTGGGTCTGTTGGTTTAGGTTGTGTAGCCATTTTTATCCTTTTATATCAAGTCTCATTTGTACATCACCTATCCAGATTTCAGATGTTTGAACTCCGCCAGTATCGTCTAACACTGTTTCGCAGCGAATATCTAGTAGGTCTCCTGACACAAGTCCTGTTGGAGTAATTGTAAAGTCGTGGTCGCCCCAAGCCTCAGCAGGAGACACAGCAGCAGTGGGACAAATGTTTGCCCCAATTCCTGATTCTCTATCTGTCTTACGAACAGCGAAGCGTAAAGTATACGTATTCACCGGAGTATCAAACCGTCTGGCGCTGGCCCTTAGAATTATGGCTCCACCATCAACATACTCTGGAGGTAACGCAAAACCCACTCGACTATACTGAGTCTTTGCCTGATTATTAGGAGTATGACCTTTTAGATAAGGCGAAGCTGCGCCATAGGCGCCCTTGCAACCGTGATCCGTAGCAGTTGGATTTGTGGGCAGAAGAGCTGAAAAATCATTATGCCTGCGAAAAGTAGGCAAAGAAATCGTGTAGATAGCTGCATCGTCTTGAACCAACATGGAACGGTGAATTTTAGGAACTGGTATCTTTGCCATCAATCGTCTCTAATAGGTATGGTATCGAATGCTCACTACAGCCGTTTTGCTGCCCCCAGTCTCAATCGCCAGGGCAGCCCTGATGCGCAAGTTGGCAGTAATTATCGGGGTCTGCATACTGACATTGGGCACTCCACCTTTAGTAGCCGATACAGCAAAACGGATTCGCCCAATTTCATCGTCTCCGGCGCCCGAATACAAAACTAGCTCATAAGTCTTATCCGCCGTATTGACATCCTCAATCACAACCTCGTGGATATCGAAGTCGGAGGTTATCGTGTTTATGGGCACAATTTCTACAATCGTGCCCAATGTCCAATCGGTGGCGTGGCTTGTCAGAGTCACCCCATCCGCCAGGGTCGGGTACACTTTTTGCTCCTGGTGAAAATGCTCGAACGTTGCATGTGCAATGGCACGAATAGACGTTCCATTGTGGTTGTCTGATTTGTTACCGGTTACATCGTTGGTTGTTACATTAGCCGCACTATCAGCTGCCGGTACTTTGTTTGATGGTGTAATAAAACCCATACTCTTATCCTCCTATACAGGTATATACCAACCGATAACACCGTCAGTGGCATTATCGGCATCGACATAAACATCGTTCAAGTCGACCATAGTACCTGCGGGCATTACAATTTCAAACGTGGCTCCAGGTGTAAGCTCGAACATTTCAGCTACGCCTTGATCGAGAGCTGCCAAACCAATAAATACATTACCCGTGTTATCGCCAGCTACTTTTTTCGCCTGCAACATCAGCATTCTTGCATTCGTGCCACCAGCTGCAAGAGCTTCAGCGGTAGACGCTACAGCAATAAATTGGCTGACTAAAATGGGCAGTTTCTCTATCGGTGCAGCGGTAAGCTCATTCAAGTCCGCAGCAGAGGCGGTGACTTGGGCAATGTTGTCGTCCTGCTTAGCCTCAGTGGCCGCACCGCCGGCAGCTGTGGAAGCTCCCGCAAAGGTTGGCAATGGATTCAGCTGCATTAAGCGATATTTCAAATACCATGCTGTGGCCCCCGCATTCTGTAGGCAGATACTAACCCAGGTTTGTTGAGCAACAGGGAAATGTAGTAGTTTCTTCGGTTCATGATCCGTTGTTGCCGCCAGACCCCAGACAGAGCGGTCCACCTGAAAGGCCATATCAGGCGTACTTATAGATGCCTCCTGGGCGGAAATCAACGTTCCCAAAGCCACAAGTTCTACTTCGTGGTTCAACACCACCGCAACAGCAGTTGCATCATTGGCCGCCCCGGACATGAATAATTCAATACCCGTATTATTGCCCGTAAAGATCGCTGTAGGCTGAGTGCCAAGAGCAATAAAAGCATCGAGATCAGTAGCAACCTGAAGGGCGTTTGTCGTTCCGCCTCCATCATATATTAGACTAATCATCGTCAGCTCCTTTGAACCGCTTATCTATTTCGTATCCGTCACAGTCCGTAGCGCACAAATTGCAATACTTCTTATCTTCTTCTTCGCTCAATTTCCTGCGTCTCTTATCCTGGCATAACCTGTAACCCGCACACCACACATAATAAGTACATTGCCAGGCTGCTAGGTCGTGAGGGCAGGGCTTCATTCCCCTAGTCCCCAACAGGACCATCGCTTTGTCGCTCCAGGAGAATCAACTTTTCAGTTGCCTTGCTCTGTATTCCTCCAGCTAAGCCGTGACTCTTACCAGTGCCATATACTCTGTCCCGCCCAACCTCGTCCAATTCGGGTTTGGTCAATTCGCCTGTCCTGAATAACTGACTAAAGCCTTCGCGATATACCCACGCTTGATAGAGAGCATATCCCACAAGCAGCAAGCCTATACCCAGGACTACATAGCCAATAAGGGCGAAGTGAGAGAATACGGTTATCGAGAGCACTAGGGTAACGCCGAAGGCCGCTGCTAATCCCAGGGCCAGCTTCACCCGCTTCATCACCATTAGGAACGCCGCAGCGCCAAGCCCCAACAGGCAGGCGGGAATCAGCCACCACATTTTGAGAATGATAACCGCTTCGATATTATCAGCAGCAGCTTTGATAAGCTCGACCATCTTTACTACCATAGCCGGAGAGTGCATACCGCCAAGATGCCGGATAGTGGCACAGCCAGCCAAGACAGCCAGGCCGGAAATGATAATACCTACAAGACATCTTCTCATTTCTTACTGCCTATCTTATTCTCAATACGATTCAGCTTCGCATTGAGTAAGAACACCCCAACGAATAGCAGACCCCGGAACAGCCAGGGCGATACGCCTACCAGCACCAGAACGCCTGCAACTGCTATCAGGGTATATAGCTTCTTCTGTTTCAGGAACTCGACAACACTATTGATTTTTGTTATCCATGTATCCATTCGTTTTGACCTTTCGTTTAGCCACCTTTGGTTTGCTGGGAACGGTAAGACATTCTACCAGCCCGGTTTTAATCAATCGCCTAGCCTTCGCATCGCCTAGCTCGATCTCCGCGCCTATAGGCTTGCCTATCCATTTCTGTAGCAGCTTGACTTTCATAACCGTACCCTCCGCTTGGCCTTCTTCTTAGCTGCCTTGGGCTTAGCCGGTTTTGGATCAATAGCTGAAGAAGCTACTGGCTGTGGCCCCACCCTTGGATCATAGGCTATGCCCTGGGCGATAAGATTCTCGGCAATCTTACTTGTAACACCTATAGTCTGGCCTACTACGTACTTATCCCACGCCGCTACGAGTCTAATAACAGCCATATCACTATCTCCTATTAGGAATTATCTCTGTAGCTGCTTCGAGTACCCCAGATACTTACCTTATCAATATCCATATCACCCAGTCCGGCACTACTGGCCTTATCCAAAGAGAAGTATGGTTGCATCAGGCCGGTTGTGCCTGTCAGTGCAGATAAATCATGGGTAGTCCCACCAGCTACTCTAGCACCATCCACATAGAACTTGACATCAGACAGATCGGCAAAATCAATACGATATACCGCTGGCGTTCCGGCTACTACAGTGATCCCGGTAGCGGTATCATTCGTATCGGTAGTTGCGTCATCCGTTTCGACCAGCAAAGCACTTCCTGCCGTCCCTTGAATACGGAACCACGCGCTCTCTGCCGTCGTATCCTTATCAAGATTGTGGTCACCACACATACCGAATACCGCCGTAACCCCTAACGTGGGCAGTACAGCGAAATCAATAACGCATTCAAATTGTACGTCATTCAATACATTGATCGGTGTTTGGTCGGCCCAGTATAACACAGCGTCTTCAGCCTCATCCGTAACAGCCATATGCAGCCTGAATACGCCAGTGGCTATATCAGCCCGCATAGCCTCGGTCGCGGCGCCTACATCAACAATCTCCCAGCGGTCAGCGGTATTACCCAGCTCCAGACCGTCTTCGCCGAGAAAATCCTCTGTGTACCACATAGGGGCCATCGCCAGCATAGTTTCGCCGGTTGCTCCGTCGTAAAAGATTTGGATTCCATGATCGTACCGACACTTGGTTCTTGTTACACTACTTGCTCCTGGCATAGCTCCGAACCTCCTTTCGTTTAGTTAGGTCCGACTCAGCGAAGCGGCCCTTTTCTTACGAGCCCTCTTACTTCGCCTCGCCGAAGCTACAGCCTTATTCTTCGATATTGCAATCATCTTGTTGCGCATACCGATTTGCATATTATCAGCCTCCTATGCAGAAATACCAGTCACTCTTAGGTAATCATGCTCGGCATAGTTGACTCAGCATACCTGGCCCGATAGCCAATAGCCGTTACCGAAACAAGAGCAGCTGCTCCATGAGTAGTCGTAACACACTTGACCCACTTGAATCCGTTGGAAATATCCAGCAGAGCGGGGGTGATTGTTACAATCTCAATCGAGTTGTTGTCGGTAGTTGCCGTCAATGTCAGCGTAGTAGCTGTTTGTAGGGCCTTGACATCGGAACCTGCGTCTGCATCTTCGGTGCATTGCGTGAATGTAAACACCGTGGTATTGGTAATTACACCAGCATTGAAGATGTAGTCTACGTTGTCGTAGAGGGCCATGTTGATATAGTCACAGGCTTTTTCCGCACCGCCGACATCAATAGCTCCAAGTGCCAAAGTAATGTTGACGTTCTTTTGTAAATCTTGAATATCCGCCATAGTTAATCACTCCTTTGGGTTATGCTCTTGTTGCCAGAGCGACAAACGGACTCAGGGTAGCAGTTGCCCCACCATGCTTCGGGGTCAGAGTAGTCCGCCACCAAGGCTGACCGTCGTATCTCAACACGAAGCGAAAGACCGTCTTGTCATAGTCGAAGTACAGGTGCATCGAACTGGCGGTCTGGATACCAGCACCAGCCTTGCCGCCGATTAGATACTGACTCCAATCAGCTAGAACAATATCACCAACGGTGCCCAGAGCCTGACAGTGCTCCGTTAAGTAGAGCGGCAATCCCATTAACGTATTGTAGGGTTTGCCTGCCAAACCATTGGCCGGTTGCCAGAGTATCGTCCCGCCCGTACCGACCGCCATGTTCAAAGCGGCTAACTGTGGGAAGCAGCCCATGTTCGCCATCCAGATAGCATTGCCGTATGAAGGCGGATGCAATCGGGAGAACATCTTGGTGATATTGGCAGCCACTATCGTAACAGCCGCCTGGGCACCTTCCTTGACCACTGTAACCAAACAGGGGGCAGGAAGGATCCCCAGGGCCTGACCAACCCCAGTACCGTTGAGAAAATCTTCCTCTTCGGTAAAGTTGATCGCTAGGCCGAACATACGATTGATTAGTGGAGCGATAGAGATCGGGGAATCTTCGAGTAATTCGTCGGTTACGTCCACTAGGCCAACCAGCTTCTTCAGTGTGAGTGTCAGCTTACCGAACTTAGGTTTGGAGGCTGTCTTTTGAACACCTTCACCTGGACGGTAGATTATGATTCCACCAAAGAGGCTTGCCGTCCGACTTGACTCAGCCACGTAGGGTATGGAGATCGAATTGGTCTGCATGGGAATGAAGGTAGACCGACTACGAATAATCGAGTCCTCCTGCTGTTTCTCAAGCAGCGTAGCCATGAACTCGGTAGGAACAAGGTATCCGCCCTGCTCATCATCGCCTTCCTGCATCGTGGGTTTGGAATGATACCAACTATTCCACTTCTGCAACTCAGGTGATGCACCTCGACCGTCAAGGCCGGCCTTTGCCATATCGTGAAGGAAATGCCCGAAGTTCTTGAACCCACCCATCTTGCCGTATTCCACGTCATCTTCGGCCTGTCGAATATCCTTAGTCTTACCTGTAGCCGTCTCGACAGCCTGCATCACCGATTCCTTGATGATCGTTCTCATCTGGGCATCGGAGAGCTTCAGCATGAAGCCTTCGCTGTTGGCTTCGGGATCCGTCTTATCTACCAGTTCCGTACCCTTGTACTTCTTGGCCGTATCGTCCCAGCACAAGTCCCTGGCGACTTTCTCATCGACTTCTAGGACGGTTCCAGACTTGTAAGTCGTTTCACCGTCCGTCCAGTCATTTGCTAATATAATTTGCATAGAATCCACCTACCTTTCGATGTACGGTCACTACGTTTAGTGGTCCGCAATCTCCAGTTGGCAGATTCCTAGTACTTCCAGTAAGCCTTCACAACCACTTACCTAGCACTTCCAGAATTGCTTCCCCTGATTCCTATCACCACCGCCTATCAGTTTCCAGTTCAGCAAACCTACTACTTCCAGTGAGTCTCACCAGCCACTCACCTAGCACCTACGGCCTGCGTCCCCTAACTGCTTCAGCTTCAAATAAAACAAAAACACAAAGACCGTGCCTGCTCCGGCTATTGCCGATCAGACGCGACCTCTTAATCTATCAATCTCCTCTGTTACTACTCTAGCAACCCGCCGCTGAATGTCAAGAACTTTTTCTGGGATTTTTATGACCCGCCTTACTTTCGGCACCAAAACGACCTTTTTGACCTTACTAGGTAGGCTTATTAGCTCTGCTAAGTACTTCTTCTCTTCTTCTTTTGATGGCGGTTCTGGCGCCTCAACGCCTATACGTTTGCAAGATTCTGCTATTGAGTCTCTGATAATGGCTTTCATTTCGGCATCGCTCATTGCGTCCCCTGCTTCTTCTGGCATCATAAGATCATTTCGTAGTCTAACACATAACTCCAAGCCCTTCCCCACGGCCACCTGAAGTGCCTGCCGGTTGCTAGGTACGGGTACGACGCTGTACTCTAGCAGCTCCCACTTATCATAGACCCGCCTGGCCCCGGCTCGCTCGGGATACTTGGCAACCTCCTTCTCATCCGGCTCGTGGCTCTCGATAGGGATAAAGCCCACACTTCGGGCCGGCAAGAAGCCGCCCTTGACCAGTGACCATATCTCCTCAGCAAAGTCCGTTGCCGCGTAGATAGTCTTGGCCAGGAGCCCCTTGCTCGCCTGATCCTTCTTGACCCATGATGCCTTACCGATAGGCGGCTGACGATAGTCATGTGCCCAGAGCACTTGTGGGTTCTTCTTGTAGTGTTCAAGGACCGCACCCCGGGGTAGTAGTATCTCATTATCCCTGTCTACATCGCCTGTGCTGATAAGCTCGGTACTGGACCGCTCGTCATCATCCGTACCCTTCTGCTCAGCCACAAAACCCTTACGGATAAACTCCAGATCTGAAGGCTTACGGTCCAACTCCTTGGCAAGCTCATCTGCCCTGGACGCATCCAGATCACCCAGCGGGATCCGTTCTGTGATTATCTCATCCATATCAAACCTCCTTTATCATTTTGTCGAGCTTGACCTTCAGGCCAGCAACAATAAGCATTTCCACGCCGTGGCCGGGAGTATCTTCAACTTCTATCTCATTGACATATTCTAGCACTTCGCGGAGAGTCTCTTTACGTTTGATCGCAATAAGATCGTTCATTGTACTAGCGTGTCTTTCCGCACTAGATAAAGTGGCCTCAGCCATATCAAGCCTCCTGTATAACCGGCAGCAGATCGCACCGGCAGTTACTTGACACTATCCCATTTGCAAGATATAATGTGGTTGGTGACTGGAGGTCATAAACATGCCCACAAAAATCAAAATGCCGAATAGTGATGATTGGTTGAATCGCTACAAGACCGGAATATCGGTTCAGCAATTGGCTAAAGACTTTGGTGTTTCTCGTAACGTTATTAACCGCTGGCTCCAAGAGCGCAACACCAGACCTCGAACTCTGGCTGAAAGTATGCGTATGCGCATAAGTAGGATGACCGTCATCGAACGCCGACAACTCGCTTCGTCTGCCCATGATGCTGTGCGCGGCCGCCGCCGCAGTCTCAAGGAACGCTGTAAGGGCGCGAGTACGAAGGAGATGAATGGAGTCAATGTTGGTCCCGCCGAAAGACGATTGTTGTCTTTCTTGGAAAAGGCTGGGTTTGAATGTATCCCCCAAAAAGCCATTGGCCCTTACAATATCGACGTCGCCCTCACAAAAGCCTCCATCGCCGTGGAAATCTTCACTAGAAGCCTGAAGCCGCAAGGTGTCTACCTTGCTCGATTTCGTGAACGCTTCAAATATTTGCTCAATCTTGGTTGGATGATTGTTATTATTTCCGCTACTGGGAATATGCCTCTCGAAGTTGGGGCAATAGAATACATTGTCGCCCTCGACAAACGTATGTGCAGCGACAAATCCGTTCGGCGTCAACAGCATATGATTTGGGGTAACGGAAAGGTGATTGCCGTCTGCAAATAGAAAATCAATAACTGGACCATTATACCAAACTGTACTTCCGGCCAGAAATCCGTCAGGCGAATAGACCGTCTGGCCGGGCAATAAGCAGTTAGGATGTATAGGTGGATAGTTTACCGGCCCGTAGTTCATTGATAGTACCCCACCGTCAACCCCCTGTACATCAGTACCACCATCGACAAACGTACCGCCCAGCGATATGCCGCCTGTACCCGGCCCGAACTGAGCGTTCATCGCCTGGCAAAACTCACACATATCACTAGCACCGTTCCATTCCTTAGACACTACCACTCCGGCGGACTTCCAGGCCTGCTCCGTGCCGGCCATCATGGCCCTTGCCGATTCGGTTCGGGCAATCATCTCGGCTCTGTTCCTGGTAATCTCGTTACCGAATACCTTCTCCATTACCCGCTGGCGTAGCTCGATTACCGTCTCTCCAGCCTCCAGGCCCTGGGCGAAGTGCAGCCTTAGCTTATCATTGGTCTCCTTATTCACCGCACTGGCGAACTTGAAGCTGTGCTTCTTGACAAACGCCTGTGTCTCCGGGCTGTCTACATCAAACGATAGACCCAGCCCTAGCTGCCGCATACCCCGCTTGCCACCAGCGTCTACTAACTTAGCCATATCCGTCTTACTGAATCGGGCAAGCTCTTTATTCCACTTATCCTCGTTGAGTAACCAGCTCGGGTCGCCTACGGCTTTTGCTGTGTCATGCTGCGTCAAAGCTCTATCAAGCTGTGTCAGGCCCTTGGGCATCTTACCAGCAATCTCAGTCCTCTGCCTACGGAATATCTGTCGGAGAATACCAGCCAGAGAATCCTTCGGCCTTGGCAGATCATCGGGATCAAGGAACTTATAAACGGAGGCAGGGCCGAACATATTAGCCCTACCCCCGTCCGAGAAAGAAAGAGAAAAAGAGCTTTGTGTACTAGATGGTACTTCGTCGCCAAGCGGCATAACATTTGTAGGCAGTATAGGCACATCACCCCACGGTACAGCTTCCTGGTTATCCCGCAGCCGCTCTTGGTTAATACTACTGTAGCCATTCTTTAGATTAGACTCACGCTCTTTTAGCCGGAAGTCCTTATCTTCACCTACCGGGTTATCGAATGCACAGAACAGTTTATCGTCATACATCGGAAGCAGCTGCTCGTTCAGCTTCTGATCTATTCGCCGTAGCTTAGGTTGTATTGTATCCCGCTGGTAGGTTATATTACCATAATACATTCCAGCAGCGGGTGCTGCTTTCACATCGCCTACCTTCAACTTGCTCATAGGCACGCCAAAGATAGCTGCGATTTCTTCAGTAGTTATCTTCCTGCCTGTTAGATAACCCATCTCTTTAGGCGTAAGACTGAGCCTGCTAGGTTTTAGTCCGCCTTGGAAGATAGCCAATCGGCCCGCTTTCTCCGGCCCCCTATAAGCGGCATTCCATTCGGTCTTTACCCGCTTGATCTGATCAGGGGTCATGCTCTGCTCAGTCTCTAAAGCCGAAGGCGGTATAGCGTTGTTCTTCAACAGGCTATACTCGTGGACATTCATAGCCACCCCTGCATCGGCAGCAATGGCAGCAGCGGCAAGCGGCCCCATGCCGTAGAACATATTCTGCGGGTTGGCGTACTTCATGTGTATGATTTCGTCAGGCTCAAACGCTATAGCTTTGGCCCGATTCCTGCCGTATAGATACCCCTTGATAAACGACTGCTTATCGGGAACTATCTTCATTTGCTGAGGCTGCAATACCCACAGTTCTTGCGGCGTGCCCAGGCCGTTCTTCACGATAAGCGTATAACTGTTGCCCGTGAGCTCCTGGTACAGCGTCCAGTATTCGCTTAGCTCAAAGCCATTCATAAACGGATTGACTTTAGACAGCAGATCGAGGAACGGATGCTCAGTGATTTCTTCTACGTCTACAGCGTCTGCCAGTTTAGTAATCAACTGCGGCTGCTTGAACAACCAGTCCTTCTTCTCTCTACTTACAGGTCTAGTAGCTACCCTGAACTTGGTTCCAGTAGATCGCTTCTTGCCATAGAGCCGCAACGGAATCTGAGCCACGGCCACGGCGTTCTTGTTCGCACATGCGTATACCCAAGAAGTGTATTTCTGAATCAACTGATCGTAGCTCAGGCCCGCCTTTCCGTACATCCTAGTATTAGGGTCTTTGCCATAAATACTGTCCCACGGTTGTATGTCTGTCCCCAGCATATCCGATACGCGCGGAGCCATATCGCCCTTGCTCCATAGCCAATAGCCAAGGTGCCCAATAGCTGTTGCTAGTCTACCCATTCAGCATCGCCTCCAACTCGGCTTTAAGAAGGTCATAGTCAACACACCACCAACCTTCTCCCTTATCTGGGTCGCTGCCTCCGTCTGAGTACTTAAGCCCCTTCCCCACCTCCACCATCTCCAGCACCTCACGGATGGCTGTGTCGCGGGCCTGTTTGCGAATCTCATCGTGATGGCTTACCGCTTGGGCCAGTGCTTCGTTAGCCTTGTCGCCAGCAGCAAGCACCTCGTCGATTGTTCGTGAATCACCTTTCATATCAATACTCCCGCCAAACACGAGGATTATCACTCAGCATTACATCTTCCGGCTCTTCGTTATCGTTGTAGTTCAAGCTGACAACCATCGGCTCGGGCTTGCCGTCAACGCCCATTATAACATACCGAAGGGCATCGACGCAATGGTCATGCTCCTTTACCGGCTTGTCGGTATCCTCTTTGTAGTGGTAGGTCTCCGCCTCGCTTATCAGGTTACGACACTCAGGGCTTATCCGCAGTCGGCCGGTCTTGCCCCTTGCCGTTACCCGCTCGATGCCCATCTCTATATCGTTGATAGATTTCTGTACCATTACCCCCAGCTTGTTCATCTCGTTGATTTCCAGCAGCCCGCTGGGGTCCGCGTAGTAGGTCGTCCGTTCATCCAGGTGCTTGGAATGCGGTTCCAGAAGGACGTTGGTTAGGCACCGCTCAGCATAGAGCCACAGTACATCGTCACGGTCCACAAAGCCGCTCAGCCCCACGAACGGGTTATTATAGCCCCAGTCTATACCACCCACCCAGTTGACCGACTCAGGGGCCGCCAGGGCCTTACCATGAGCCTCTGTGACCTCGTCCAGTTGGCACACCCAACCATCGAACTCCGGCCATACCAGCCCGGCCATCTTACGAAACTCACCCATATAACGCATAGCGAAGGTCCGCTCGTCCATAGTCCGCTTAGCCCGCTCAAACTCTATCTTTGGATAATATGGGTTATCTATGCTGCGAAATTGACTTACGAAATAATCCAAGTCTCCCAGTTCTTCGCTTTGCCTCTTTGCAGGCACATATATCTCTCGATACATCCATCCAAGGTTATACGGCGTTGTAGTGAATAATAGCTTACCCATCTTGAAGCCCAGCCTAGCCTGAGCCACCACCCAAATCCAGCGCTTCATCTGTCCGGCCTCGTCAAGCCATATAGCATCATACTGTCCGCCCTCAGCGTGATCGGGATTATCCGTGGACCATAGATAGATTATGCCCCCTGTAGGCAGAAGATACTCATGCCTAGATTCTTTGTACTCACCCTCTAAAGTCGTACCCTTGAAAGCATTTACAAGCTCAGGGGCAGTAACACGGCTAAGCATTGGATATGTAGGAGCCCCCACACCGTATATGCCTTGCGGGTTCTTGCCTATCTCCCGGGCCAGCCAGTAGGGACCGACGAACGTCTTACCCCCACCCGTACCAGCTATTAGAGCCACATAGCGAGCATCCGTCTGAAAGATGGCTGTTTGCCCACTATGTAGTTGAATTAGCTTCCGTACAATCCCGGCCCGTACTGGAGCCTCAGTTATTGTCAAGGTTATCCTTTGACATGGCCTCCATTATTGCATCCCTTATAGTGACTTATCCACTGGTGTCAAGAAGATTCTTTTAGTTTTCCCCAATGCTCACCCCGGTCAGCCGCCGGTCCAGGGGGCTGGTGCCGTCCGCATCTGCCTTGGCACTCAGCACAATCTCGATAATCTGCTTCTGATCGCCGCCGCCCTCCGCCAGCAGCCCACCCATCTCCAGGAGGTGCATGGTTGCCCGTAGGGCAGCGCCGCGATCGACGTCCTGTTTTGCCAGCTCAGCCAGCCTACGAACTGCCCAAAGAGCCTTTGACTTTGCCAACCTGATCCCGGCCTGCTTGCCGGCTTCTATCAACTCGTTGATCCGTACTAGTAGCTCGGGCCTGGAAGTGCCATCGGTTATTCGATAAACCTGTCTGTCGGAGATTCCGTGTTTTTCGGCAATCGCAATAATCGATAACTCGGCATCAGCTATGTCTTTACAAATATCATCATCGCTATATTCGGTGTGTTCATTCGACATTATTTGGCATTGCCTCCCTGAGTTTCGCCCCAGCTTTATAAGCAGCTTTCACATCAAGCTATTGTACCACATCAATGGACCCCTGTCAATATCTTTTCTACCTCTGCCCACCCGTAAACTACCCCGACCCCAGCCCCAGAGGCCCTACACCTAGCCATCTGCCAACGCTGCAG
>SDBV01002673.1_pt1 | contig 26614 bp, 25 predicted proteins | sample 2277081 | NCBI WGS metagenome assembly SDBV01 (sample SAMN10402039, study PRJNA504765) | marine sediment metagenome | isolation source: marine sediment core GS10_PC15, 223 cmbsf | place: Arctic Ocean: Southern Knipovich Ridge | collected 2010 | reverse complement strand
GGCCGACCATCCCGCCGCCGGAGGTCCAGCGAAACGCCTCCCAGCCCGAGGCGGAATTGCCCCCTCCCACGACGACCGAGCCGTCCGCCGAGACGCCAACAGCAAAGCTCTCGAAGATGCCCCCGGGCAGGTCGCCCAGGCCGATGAAAGCCGCGCCTTGTGAGTGGAGCGTATAGTCCACGTCGCCGCTGGCCACGATGGTGTCGGTTCCCAGGCCGCCGTCGTAGGTGAACGCCCCGCCCGCGACCGGCAGGCCGAGGTTCTCGGCAAGCACCGTCAGGGTGTCGTCGCCGGCGCCGGTCGTGACAGTGAAGTTCTGTAAGCCCGCCGCCACCAGGCCGCTGGCGTCAATCGTGACCGAGTCGCCCGGCGAGGCAGCGTCATTGGCCCCCGTGTCGATCGTGAAATTCGCAACGTCGAAGAAGGTCAGCGACTCGAAGGGCACGCCGTCGCTGGTCCCTGAGATCCGGTTCTGGCCCGCGGCCGGTCTGTCGATGGTGAGTACATCCTCGCTGCCCGGCGTGACGAACGTGAAGTCGGCCAGGTTGGAGACCGTGACCGGTTCCAGGCCGGTGAAGTTGATCGTGCTGGTCCCGATCGTGATCGTTCCATCACCGGTGGTCGCGGCGTCGGGGGTGTAGGAACCGCTGCTGCCGTCGCCGATCACGACCAGGCTGTCGAAACCGCCGGCGCCGCCCGAGACGCGGATGCCGTTGAGCAGGGAAATCAGCCCGTTGCTGTGGTCGACGACGAACGTGTCGTCTTCATCGTCGGCGCCAACGAGTATCAGTTCGGGCGTGGACAAGGGCAACGGCAGCGTCAAGAGGTGGACGCCCGTGAGGAACACTTCCAGTTCGGTCCCCTCGGCATTCAAGCGCAGGGTGAACTGATCGGGGCCGTTGCCCGCCGGGGCCACCAGGACCGTGCTGACTTCTATCGCGGCAGAGAATTCGGACGTATTGTCGCCCGGGTCGGTGGCCGTGGCAGTGACGAATTCGCCGGGGGAGGTCGCCGCCGCCAGGGTGACGTCGAACGACGCGTTGCCCATCGCGTCGGTGACGACGGCGGTCGAGCCGAGGTATCGTTCGCCCTCGCCGTAACCGGACGGGTCGGCCGTGCCGTTGGCAAAGAAGTCCAGGGTGAACGCGGTATTGGCCAGGCTATTGAGCGTTCCGGCGACCCGGGTGGTTTCGCCCGCTTCGGCCAAGGCGATTAGGGGGAAGTTCTGCAAGTTGTTGGGACCGGCGTCCGCTTCGCCGGTGTCGTTGGGAGTGACCCCGTCGTCGCCCAAATCGATTCCCAGGCCGGCATTTTCAAAGATTGCGTTGCCGCGGATGGCGTTGCCGGTGCCGGACAAGACGGCGACACCGTCCAGGGCGTTAAAGGCGATGAGGTTGCCTTCCCCTTCCCCGACACCGCCGAGCGTGTTGTCCGATGAAATGTCGACGAGCACGCCATGCCCACCGTTGCCGAGTGCTACGGTGCCGCTGGTGTCGGTGCCGATGAAGTTGCCCTTGATCGTGTTGTCGGAACCGCCACCGATGTGAATGCCGTTGGCTGTGTTTCCGGCGATGACGTTGCCGGCGCCGGGTACGTCACCGCCGATGATCGTGTTCGTGGGCAAACCGGGGGCGGAAGGCGTGAAAATGGAACCGTCGCCGAGAAAGACGCCGTTCCGGCTGTTGCCGACGTCGACCGTTCCGGTAATGTCGGTTCCGATGTAGTTGCCTTGAACGACGTTGCCGACAGCGGCAGCGCCGACAATGGCGATTCCGTCTAGCGAATGTCCCGAGACGACGTTGCGCGCGGCGGCAGTCGTACCACCAATCAAGTTGTCGCCGCTATACACGAGGATTCCAAACAAGCCATTCTCTAGTGCGGCAGTGCCGCCGGCGTCGGTCCCGATCAGATTCCCTTGAATTACGGTCCGTTCCGCGGCCGCGCTGGGGAGCCAAATGCCGGGGAGGTCGTTTCCGGAAATCACATTGCCGGCGCCAGGGACGTCACCGCCAATTTGATTGTCAGGCGACTCGACGGAAACGCCGGAGAACGTATTCCCCAAATCGAGCGTACCGGTGACGTCCGTGCCAATGTAATTGCCTTGGATCATGTTTCCCGTCGCACTTGCTCCGGATACCCAGATGCCGGCTTGATCGTTTCCCGAAATGACGTTGCGCGCCGCGGGGTTAGTGCCGCCGATCGTGTTATCGCTGGCGCGATCGATCCAGATACCAGGGAACCTGTTGCCCAGATCGACCGTTCCGGAAATGTCCGTCCCGATCAAATTCGACTGGACCAGGTTGCCACTGCTGCCGGCGCCGCGGATCCAAATGCCCATTTGGTTGTTTGCAGAAATGACATTGCCCGCGCCCGGTTCCACGCCACCAATCTGATTGTCTTTTGCGAACCCCGTAACGCCGAAGTCGAATCCGCTGGCGTCGCCAACGTGAATGCCCGACGCAGGGGCGTTGCCCAGAGCCTGGCTTCCGGTCACGTCCGTACCGATTAGGTTGCCTTGAATCCTGTTTCCTTCCGCGCCGTCGCCGATAACCGAAACGCCGCCGTAATTGCCCGAGATGACGTTCGCTTCGCTCGGCTGAATCCCTCCGATCAGGGTCTCGGACGCACTCCCGATCAACACCCCCCAGTAGCCGTTGCCGATGGCGACCGAGCCCGTCAAGTCCGTACCGATGAAGTTCCCTTGCACGACGTTTCTCGACGCATCGGCGCCTTGGATGACGACGCCATACTCATTGTTACCCGAGATGACGTTTCGTGCGCCGGCCTCGCCGCCGCCGATCGTGTTGTCGGCGGCATCCAGGACCCGTACTCCCTGGGCGGCGTTTCCCAAACCGGCGGCCCCCGAGATGTCTGTGCCAATGAAGTTGCCGAGCACCAGATTGCCTGTTGCCTGCGTGCCCTGAATTAGAATGCCATGGGCGTCGTTCCCCGAGATGATGTTGCGATCAGCGGGTGTTGTCCCGCCGATCCGATTGCCGGCGGATAGCAGTTCGATGCCAGACTCACCGTTTCCCAAGTCAACCGTTCCCGTCACGTCGGTTCCGATGTGATTGCCGCTGATCACGTTGCTGCTGCCCGGGCCGGCTGGAATCTCGATTCCCGAGCCGTCGAACCGGTTGATCACCAATCCGCGAATCTGGCTGTCGCTGGTGTCGAGGGTGAAACCGACGGCGCCGGTCCCCGCGCTCGATCCGTCAATTTCGACGATCGGAGTGCCGGCAAAGTCGGGTTCGGACGCACCGTCGATGAAGATCGGGTCAGTGATCGGCGGTAGTTGAGTCAACGGCTCAATGGTGTGGGGGCCTGGCCCGGGAATGTTGAATTCGACGTAGTCCAAACCGGCCGTCGCGTTGGCATCCAGGATCGCTTGACGCAAGCTGCCGGGGCCGGAGTCGTTGACGTTGTTCACCAGAAGCCTGGGCTGAGTCGAGCGGATGTACACGATATCCCACCCGGCTTCAGAGCCGGGGAACCAATCAGCGTAGGTTGTCAGGACGTTGCCATCTGAGTCGGTCGCCATCCACGGCTCGATATCATAGTGATCGGGGGACATGCCGGCCTGGATCACCCACTCGAAACGCCCCTCACTGTCGAATCGTGAGAAATACACATCCGACCCCCCTTGCTCGACTCTTGTTCCCAAGCCCGTCAGGGGGTCGAATTGGGCAGTGCCTTCGAAACGCCCACTAAAATAGATCTCGTCCGACGGGCCCACCTGCGAGTTCCAAGACCAAATCACGCCGTCGCTGCCGATCTGGCGGACCCAACGCAGGCTTCCGGACTCGTCTGTTTTGAGGAGAAACCCGTCCGAGTCGCCAAACGACGTGCGTTGCTCCGGGGCGCCATCGAGATTGAAGTCCGCCGTTTCTCTAAAATCGCCCGCGAGCACATAGTTGTTTGAACTGTCAACCGCGACGTCCCAGCCAACATCTAAGCCAAGTCCGCCGTAGGTCTTTACCCAGGCAAAATCCCCCAGCGGATCCAACTTCAAGAGAAAAGCGTCGGACTCTCCCTGGCTGATACGGCTGGCGGTTCCCGGACCTGGATCAAAGTCAACCGTATCCCAAAAAACCCCTGTAACTACCGCGTTCCCGTGCATGTCGACGGCCATGCCATACGGCCACGCGGAAGCAACGCTGCTGCCAATCTGGCGTACCCACCCGAAGTTGCCGTCGGTATCGAGCTGCAAGACGAATCCGTTTGTGATTTCGCCCGAGGAGAGTTCGAAAACATCATCAACACCCTCTCCCGGGTCGAAGTCCATCGTCCCCACGAAGCTGCCCGTCACGTAGAGATGTCCCGATCCGTCGAGTGTCAAGAGATATACGTATTCGTCCCCTGGGCCTCCGATCGCGTGTGCCCAGACCAGTTCCCCGTCGGAATTGAGTTTGACGATGTATACATCGCGTGAGCCGTCTGTTGAGAGACTGTGTACGCCGGGTCCGGGATCGAAGTCAATCGTCCCGTTGAAGTGGCCGACCACATAGACGTTTCCGCTGCCATCTACCTCCCCAAACGGCGCTTTCATGCTGTTCGACGCGTCCGCCCCTTGGAAATTTCGCACCCAGACCAGAGCGTCCGTCGAGTCGTACTTGGCGATAAACCCGGTCTTTCCGGCAGCCGGAAGGCTTACCACCCCGGGCCCCAGGTCAAAGTCGGCTTCTACCTGGTGATACCCCATGATGTAGACGTTGTCCGCCGGGTCCGTGATCACCCACGCAATCTCAGTTGCCGCGGTCTGAATACCGTACTGGGTGCCAAACTGGACTGCTGGCGGCACGGCGGTCAATCGCAGTTGCGAGGCATAGTACGTCGGCTCCAGCGACGGATCGGATGTCCCAAAGCTGCCGGCGAGACCATTCTTCCGGGCGAAATCTCCAAGGCGGGACCCGAAATTCAAGACGTCGAAGCTGTCGCCAACAGCCGGGACATAACCATCGAGCCGGGTAACGTCCAGATTGCCGTCCAGCGTGGCCGTGCCCGCGGCGTGTACCTGGGAATACTGGCCGGCCGCCGCACCGGCAATCCGAATCTCCAGCGTCCCGGCCGAGCCTTGCGCAAAATCGCCGCCCACGGCCAGGACATTGGGAGCCAGCGTGCCGTCGCTGAGCGTCAGGGATCCGGCGATCGATGAGGGTTGCTCCAGCGAGAACGTTGATCCGCCGGCCAGCAACAGCGACTCCGCGCTGGTGAGGCTGCGGATCGCAGTGATGCCCGACGCGTGGCTGATCGTCGCATCCGGAGTAAGATCGGGAATTACGACGTCGTCCGCCGGGCCGGGAAGCACGTCGGCGTCCCAGTTGAGAGGGTCGGTCCAGGTCGCGCCGTCGCCGCCGCCGTCCCAGAGAACGGTTGCCAGCATTCGGCGGCGTTCGCACTGTTCGAAGAGCAGGCGTCGGTACGTGGAGATGCGATTCCCGCGACTGCGTGGGGCGCATTTGCGGATTCGGCGTTTTTTCCGTCGCATGGTGTCTGGTCTCCCGTCTCGGATTCGAAAGCCGGAAGCGCCCGCAAATGACCGTCTCCGGATTTGGTCTATCGGTAATGATTGCGGCAGACGAACTCGGCGGTGATCGCGACCATCGAAGAGACTTGCCACAAAGGGGGCGCGTTGCTTCTCCCTTATGATTACCGCAAAGCAGTGGAAACTCCCGACAGAAACGAGTATAACAGGTAGACTCATGGGTTTGTATCATTTTTAGCCGGACTTTTTCGCCGCACACCACCCGTTTGGGGTATATCGCGACAAAGCTATCGGGTATCCATTACCATCAAGACCCCAAGATCTGAAAAGCTCCTTGTCGGTTCGGCGCGCTCGATTTCCGCATATCAACGAAAGGAGTCGGATGAGCCAGGAGAGAATCAGCGGATCGGTCACCGGTTGGATTGAAAAGCTCAAGGATGGCGACGAAGAGGCGGCGCGGCTGATCCTGGAGCGATACTTTGACCAAATCGTAGCGGTGGCTCGGCAGCGAATCCGAGGCGGCACCCTGGGGATCGCCGACGAGGAAGACGTGGCGATCGAGGCTTTCCAGAGTGTCTGCAAGGCGGCCGTGGCGGGGCGGCTGAACTCGCTGCGGACTCGCGACGACTTGTGGCGAATGCTGGTTGCCACGGCGAGTCGCAAGCTGTGCGATTATTGGCGAATCCATTCGGCTCAAAAGCGCGGCGGGAAGCGAGCAGCCGGTGCCTCGGCGTCCGGCGGGGCCTCAAATCAACAGCTTTCTTCCGAAAGTCTGGACCAGGTTGCGGTGGAGAAAGCATCGGCCGAGTTCCTGGCGGCCATAGCGGACCAGCACCGTTTGCTGATGGAGAAACTCGAATCTGAGGGGAGCCAGTTGCGAGAAATTGCCGACCTGCTGCTGGAGGGCCACACCAACCGCGAGATCGCTGAAAAACTGAAGTGCTCCCAACGGCGCATCGAACGCAAAAGAAGTCTGATCCGGAACCTTTGGCAACACGCTGCCGGAGAACAGCCATGACGTCTTCAGACCGCGACCTTGGCCTTCGTCTTCAGATCGATCGAATTTGCGACGAATTCGAAGCCTTGCTTCAACGGGGCGCCTCGCCGCGAATTGAGGACTTTGTGGACCGCGTTGAGCCAGTGGACCAGTCGACGCTGATCCAAGAACTGGCGGATGTCGAGGTCTCGGTTCGCGGCAGCCGGGGAGAATCCCTGTCGAAGGCGGAGATCCTGCAGCGTTTTCCGCAGGTGGTGGATCCAACCCAAGTCTGGGAGCCTACCCGGGAAGAGAGTCGCGGGCGAGGAGACTCCACGACGGAGTCGGCAGACGCCGCGCCGCGAAGACCGGCGGCGCGAAGTGGCGCTGCGGGCGTCACTGCCACGGGATTCCCGTCGATCGAGGGATTTGAAATCGAGTGCGAATTGGGACGTGGCGGGATGGGCGTCGTCTACAAGGCCCGGCAACTAAGCCTCGACCGCACCGTCGCGCTGAAGATGATCCTCGCCGGACAGTTGGCGGACAAAGAGGACGTGAAGCGATTTCACCTCGAAGCCGAAGCGGCCGCTAACCTCGATCATCCCGGCATCGTCCCGGTCTATCAGGTCGGCGAGCACGAAGGTCGGCACTACTTGGCGATGGGGTTTGTCGAAGGGGGACGCCTTTCGAGAAAGATCGCCAAAGGTCCGCTACCACCCCGTGAAGCGGCCCAGTGTGTCAGGAAAGTTGCTGAGGCGATCGCTTTTTCGCATCAGCACGGCGTGATTCACCGAGATCTGAAACCAAGCAACATCCTATTGGATCGCAATGGGGAACCCAAGGTTAGCGACTTTGGCCTGGCAAAGCGAGTGGAGGGCGAAAGCGGCTTGACCGCTACCGGCCGGGTCCTGGGAACGCCCAGCTACATGCCGCCGGAACAGGCATTGGGCAAGGTCCACGAGGTGGTGGAAACGGCGGACGTCTACTCGCTGGGAGCGACCCTTTACGCTCTGGTCACGGGCCGCCCACCCTTTCAAGCCGACAACGCAATCGACACACTTCGCCAGGTGCTGGAACGGGAGCCGGTCGCGCCGCGGTTGCTCAATCCCAAGATCCCCAAGGATCTGGAGACGATTTGCCTGAGGGCGCTGGAAAAAGAAAGGAGTCGCCGCTATTCTTCGGCCCGCGAGTTGGCGGACGAATTGCAGCGATTCTTAAACGGCGAACCGATTCACGCCTGCCCGATAAGCGTCCCGGCGCGCCTCTGGCGGTGGTGCCGCCGCAATCCTCGCGTGGCCATCCCTTCGGCCGTGGCCGCCGCGTTCGCACTAGCCCTGATGATCGGCGGCCCCGTCGCCGCGGTTGTAATCAATCACCAGAAGGACATGGCCGACCAGGCGAGAGTCGAAGCGGAGAACTCGGAAGCATTGGCCACGGATCAGAGCGAACTCGCACTGGAATCGCTTTCCACGCTCGGACGCGCGGTTCAGGATCTGCTGCATAAAGTGCCCGGAGAAGATGCACAAATACTGCGAACGGAACTTCTCCAGACCGTTCTGTCCGAGATGCAAAAGGTTTCAGACAAAGGCGGACCGAAGTCAATCATCTCCAGTACGGCTCTCCGCCGGATGGGTGACCTCTACATTGAGGACGGCAGGCCGGATGAAGCACTCCAGACGTACCGGCAATGCCTGAACGTGGTCCAATCAGCAGTTGATGACCCCCGGCTTCTAAAGAAATACGAAAGGGACCCTTCAATTCTGTGGCAGAATCTCGCCCGCGTAAACGACGCCATCGGAAACGCCCTGCTCCTTCAGAAGAAGGCCCCCGAGGCTCTAACCCATTTCCAACAGTCTCTTGCCTGGCGACAAAAGTGGCTGGACGGGGCCCCGGAGAATGAAAGAGCTCAGCAGGACATCGCGACGTCGCTGGGCAACCTGGGCAGCGTGTTTCAGCTTCAAGGGGATCGCAAAAAGGCTCTTGAAAGCTATCAGAAGTCGCTCGAGTTGCGGCGGGCGTTTTACGAACATAATCCGGATAACCCTTTGGCGAAGCGCGAGCTGGGTGGTGCACTTCGAGCCGTAGGTGTGGTGCACAAACAACTGGGCGACTACGACCCGGCAGTCCGTTGCCTTCAAGAGGCACTACCTCTGCTGGACAGTGTGCTGGCGGACTGGAAGAGCCAACCGGGATATCAGGGCGAGTACAAACTGGAAACAAACCTGGCTCTCTTCCACGCTGACCTGGCCGAAACGTACCTCCTCGCCCAAGACTCCCTGCGTGCTATCCAGCAGTACAAAGAGGCCGTCAAGCGTCTCGCGGAGCTTCACAACGAAACTCCCAAAAATGACTTTATACGCCGCGCGTACTGGGAGGCGCTTTACGGTTTGGCCACCTGCGAACTACAAACCGATTCCGATGCTGCAACGACTCACTTTCAGACCGCCCTGGAAATCAGCACTCCCGGTTCTGTGAAACGTATGCTAAGCCAGGCGCGTTGTCACATGACGGACGAAGCCGGCAAAATGGCGGAGGAATTCGCGGTAACGTACGCCGAAGACAATTTGGGGCTCTACTACGCCGCCTGCGGGTTCGCCCTTTGCGCGTGGTCGGCCAAGGAACAGGAAGACCGGCAGACGTTCGAGCGATTTGCCGAGCGCGCCATCCAAGTTCTGCAGGCGGCGATTGCCAAAGGGTATGACAACGACGCGGAACTAAAGAGCAACCCGGAACTGGATGCGATCCGCGATCTCCCCGAGTTCTCGTTGCTGGTAAAGCAACTGGAGCAGATTGACATCGCAGAATAGTCAAACAACGCCGGTTGGAAGAGAAAGCCAAGGGGATCGATCCCGAAGTCCTTAAACAGATCACCGTGGTCGAGTTTGAAGGCTTCAATCCGCAATGTCCGAACGACACGTCGGCGGAATCTCCGTAGCTCCAGATGTCAGAACGCGAGTTGTTGCCTCGATTTGCTGTTGGTCGCAGTTTTTTGACCGAACGCCCCTTTCGCACCATAACCAATGGCTTCGCTCTGGGCAGAGGCTTGTGTACAATGGAGAACCATGGCAACTGGCCTTGAGAAGATCGCGTTGCTCTACGACGATTCAGCGTACGTGGAGACGCTGCAGCCACGCCGGAGACCTTCGGCGGAGATGCCGATCGGTCTGATGGGCCGCCAGGTGGCAGGCAAGCAGTTTCTCGACGCCTATTTGACCCACGGGACCTGGGGCGAGCTGGTGGCGGTGGTTCGTGACGCGGGCAATGCGGAATCGTTGGCCCGGTTGTGCCAGACCCATCCCTCGAGCCGCGGCAAGCGGCGGCGCCTGAAGCTGGTCGAAGAGCGCGAGTTTCACCGGACGTTCTTTCCCACCCCGCCCGCGACGCTGTTGCACACGCCCTGTCCGCCCGATTCGCGCTTCGCCTGGGCGCGCCAGCACGGTGGTCCCGGGGCATTTGCCCTGTGTGGCGTGACCCATACGTTGTGCTCGGCAGTGGTGGTACGACTGTTGTGCGACCTGGTCACCGCACCATACGAGTCTTACGACGCGTTGATCTGCACGTCGGAAGCGGTAGTCGACATGGTGCGTTCGGTGACCGGCACCTATGCCGACTATTTGCGTGAGCGTCACGGCGGTACGCCGGGGCTCCGCGTTCCCTTGGAGATGATTCCCCTGGGAGTCGACCCCCAGAGGTTCCACCCCGCGACCGCCGACCAGCGTGCCACCCAGCGCAAGGCCCTGGACGTCAGGGACGACGAAGTGGTGGTCCTTTTCGTGGGACGGCTGTCCCAGCATGCCAAGGCGCACCCGTTTCCCATGTTTCGGGGAGTTGCGCAGGCGGCAAAGTCTACCGGCAGGAAAGTAAACCTGGTCCTTTCCGGCTGGGCCGCCAATGAGGCGGTCTTGAAGTCGTTTCGTGACGGTGCGGGCACGTTTGCGCCCAACGTGCGGACCACGCTGGTCGACGGGACCGATCCCCAGACGCGCTTCGCGGTTTGGCAAGCCGCGGACCTGTTCACCTCGCTTTCGGACAATATCCAGGAGACCTTCGGCCTGGTGATCATCGAGGCCATGGCCAGCGGACTGCCGGTGGTGGCCTCCGACTGGAACGGCTATCGTGACCTGGTTGTCCACGGCCAGACCGGCTACCTGGTGCCCACCACCATGGTCAAGGACGCGACCTCCGACGTCACCTCCCGATTGCTCTTGGGCGAGATTGCTTACGATCATTTTTTGGCCGAGTGCAGTCAATCGGTGGCCGTGGACGTTGCCTCGGCGGCAGAGGCTTACGCGCGGTTGCTCGATGACGCCGATCTGCGCCGGAAGATGGGTGCGGAGGGTCGGCAGCGGGTGCTCGATCGTTTTTCCTGGTGCCGTGTCATCAAGGCCTACGAGGAGCTGTGGCACCGCCAGGAAATGGAGCGGTTGGCGGCAGGGGCCGGTCGAGCGACGCCCCCAGCGGCGTTTGCCGCCCCGGCAAGCTATCCTGCCCCGGAGCACGCTTTCGCCGGTTACCCCACCACTTGGCTCGGCGATGACGACCGATTGCTGAGCGTTGCCGGCCAGGCAACCGGCATCGACGGCCTGCTTACCATGCCGCTGGTAAACTACGAGGCAGATTCCCGCTGCAGCGATCCTGCTGCGCTGCGGGCGATCATCGCCGCCACCGAGAGACCATGCACGATGGTGGAGTTAGACGAGATCCTGCGGCGTAGTGGAGTTGATCGCCGGCCGGGCCGGGCGACCTTGGCGTGGATGCTCAAGTACGCCCTCTTGCAGATCGCCCCGCCAGAAACAGAGCAGTAAGCGGATGGGCGCGATCGTTGCCAATTACGTTTGCTTGGGCGAAGGCATCCGAATCTTCCAAACGGATTTGGCCCAGAGTGGATATAACGGATCCGGCACGACGGGCCACAGGGCAGTGTATTCCGGCTGGAATCCGTCGAAGGAGCCTGCGAAGGAAATTCAAGTACGAACGACGGCCCATGGCATACCTGCTCACGGAGTTGACAGCCGGCCGCTAACGTAATCAGTGTAGCTCATCAGAGTCGCCAGCACAACCCTTGCCCCGCTTCCTCAACACCATAATGCCATTCCAAAACGTTGGATGACCGTTATACGCCGTTGAGCAATCCAGCAGTATTTCGTACTCGTTGCTGCTGTCTGCAATGAAATCCAGGGTAGCCCGCCGAGGGGAATCCCAGTTCGTATCATCGATCAGAATGATGCCGCCTTCTGACAGAAACGGCTCGGCGATTTGCAGGCCCTGTAATTGGTTTTCGTAACTATGGTCGCCATCGTAGAAATACAGACCTATAGGTGCATCGTGCATTTTGGCAAAGTAGTCTCTATAGTCGCCTTGATAGAAGCGATGGTTCTTGCTCCCGTAGTGCTGGAATCGTTTCAGGAACGATTTCTGGGGGTGACCGTATCTGGAAGTGAACTGCCGGAAACTATCGATCCCAATACATGTACAATTCGTATTGCCCACTAGTCCCGCCAGAAATGTGAAACCGAACCAAACTCCTACGTTCACAAAGCAGCAACTTTCGGACAGTTGCGAGACTCCCTTGTTGACTATTGCTCCTATAGCAAAGGTAGACATGCGCGGTATACTGAGCAAGTCGCTCAGCTTGGAGAACATTTCATTGCTTTCCACCGGCAGCCTGGTGTTAACGAGTTCGAAGTATTTCTCATGGCCCTTGATCGCCATGAGCAGATCTTCCGGAACTGGATCCTGTGGCTGCACATATCGGAAGGAAATCGCTGCTACGTAATCATCAACAGTCATTTCAACGCCTGGCGGAACTGATCGGCGTGCCTCGGTTCCTGGCAGCGGTGGCACGCAACTGATAGTAGTAGCCGCTAAACCGGCTGTCAACTGTTACCGTAAGACTTTAGCCATCTGAAGTGGCGGTCGGTAGTCGGGGTAGTTTTCCGGTGGTTAGATACTCGGCGTCGACAGCGATCCCTCCTTTTCTCGGCCGCTGGGATTCCTGCCCGCGCGACAGCCTGGAGACCACTGGCGGTGAATCACGGCTGCGAGTCCCAGATTGCCATACGTTATTTACGGGCGCCTCGAATAACCACCGGGGCTGTTGAAAAAGTCGCCGGAACCACAACACGTTGTGCTGCTAGCATCGAACAGACCACAATATCCTGTGCGTACGCCGACTTCTTCAACAGGCCCCGCCCATTGATGACACCGGGCGGAGACACCTGCACTGCCCCTGTCGGGGGGACGCAATCGCCGGATTCTGAATCAAGCCGACCGAGCCCAATCCTGGCAGATTTCGCGCCCCCGAGCGGCGAGAGTGATCGTCAATTCGTCGTCACCCCCAGTTCCTCCAGTGCAGCCACCGCCCACTCCCGGACCTCCTCGTCCTGATCGCCACAGACCTGGGCCAGCGGTACTGCCGCAGCGCGGACATTCGGGCCGAGGCGTGACAATTGCCCGGCGGCTCCGGCTCGTTCAGCGGGTTCAGCGGCGGTCGACGCGGCGAGGAGTTGGGGAACGTCAGTGGGCATGACGGTATTGGACCTTGGCGGTGGCGGCGGCGTGCTTCGGACGCGATTGTAGCGCCTATCTGCCCAGTGCCCAATCGCGGTTGATGACACCGGTGACTCCTCTCTCGGCATGCGGTCGTTGTAAAACCCCATCGCCTGCCGTGCCCGTTTTAGGACCTTGGTAATACCATAACTCGCTACTTCTTGCGTCTATTTGCGAAGGCTTGCAAAAGCGACGAAAAACGCGTAAACTCCGGCCAGAGAAGGAACTTTCAGGCTTTTTGGCATGTTAACGGCGCTAGCTTCCCAAGCTGGACGTCGCGGGTTCGAATCCCGTCTCCCGCTCCTTTGGACACCCGTTGTCAGCAGTGGACAACGGGTGTTTTCTATTGACAGGGGAACGACTTACGTCGTTTGCCTTTTCTTTTTCTCGTGCCACCCGTTCGTCGGGGTCTTTGGTCAGCAGTGGACATGAATGGCATGAATGGTCAGGATCTGGTGCAAACCCTGGTGCAAACTTTCGGAACGCCTTTTCGCTCCCCCCATCAGTGCCCGTCGCCATTTCCGCTGCCTGATCGTCGCCGTTGAGCGGCAAAGCGGGCAGGACATCCAACGCCCCATGAACGTCCAGCAGCCTCGGGTCGGTGTACACGTTCATGGTCAGGTCCAGGGTCGAATGCCGCATCGCCGCCTGGGCGGTCCGTGGGGAGACACCACCCTTGCTGAGGTGTGTGCCAAAGCTGTGCCGCAAGGCGTGAACGTCCACGGTGCGGCCCCTGTCATCCCGCTTGGGGATGCCCGCCATTTTGAGGTCTCCGTTGAGGACCTTGACCAAGTTCCGGGGTATGCTGAACACCGGTGTGCCTGCTGGAAGCCGTGCCGGTATCGGCTCATCTCTCTGCCTCGCCTCCTCCTGCATTCTCTTCAACTTGTCGTCAAGCCACTCCTTCAACTCTGCCGCCAAGTCGGCTCGTATGGCAATCTCGGAGCCCTCTCTGTTCTTCTCATCGGCGGCGGCCAGGACGGCGTAGGCAATTGCTCTGTCCAATTCCAACTGTCCGACAGTTAGCGAAGCAAGCTCGGCTCGGCGAAGTCCTGTAAGGACGAGTGTCTTGTAGACCAGTGCCCGTTTCCAGCCCAACCTCTGCAACCGGGCATGAGTCTCGGGGCGAAGTTTGGCAACGGGCTTCCCCCTGTTCTTGCCATGCCGAACCGTCATCTGATCCAAGAGCGGACGCTGACGAGCGACAGCCAGCAATCTGATCAGTTCCTCTTCATCTAAGGAACGGCGTTGGCGTCGTTGGTCCGCCTTCTCGTCCGCCTTCTTCACCCGCGAGAACGGATTCTTGGCCAGCCGGTCGGCAGCAACACACCAGTTGCAGAACGCTACCAGGGAGGCTCGATGGCGATTTCGGGTGCGGGCTCCCATTCCTGCCCTTGCGTTGAATGCGAGCCATTGCTCAAAGGCGTCTCGGTTCAGGTCTCCCAACTTGGCGAAGCCACATTCGCTGGCGACACGGATCAGGTCACGTCGGACATTCGCCCGGTGTTCTTCGCAAGACCCCTCAGCTTCTTGGTGGAGGAGATAGGCATGGATGTGGTCCAGTAGCGAAACGGACTGATGGTCGGCGATAGCGTCTTCCCTGACACTGACGATTCCGGACCTGACCTTGTCGGCCCGGCGTTCAAGTTCAGCCAGCACTGCCTTGGCAGCCGTCTTGTCGCGACAACCAGTCCGGGCTTCCACAACGACCCCCGCACCGTCACGATATTTTGCAGTGTAGGTTCGAGCCTTGATGACGATGCGATCCTCACCCTTGCGACCAACGGTCACTGGAGCAGTTGCCGTATTGCCGCCACGCTTTGTCCACCTGGCAAAGCGTTTGCCCTTGCGGGTGAAAATCTCTGCATCTGGGGGCAGCTTCTTTGTTGCAGTCTTGTGGAACACGCTTCCCATCGTTTACCTCACATTCTATGCCTGTCTTGCCATTGTTGTCAGATCACCGTCGATTTGTCAAAGGCGACACCATACCAATGAATGCGTGCGTGTCCAGGGACGGCAATCACTCCAGGCCCATCACCTGCTCATGTGCCTTGGCTGCCCTGACGAGATGTTCGTAAATCTGCCGAATCTCCTGATTCTCAATGATTACTTCCACCTGCCTATGTTCGCTTGGAAATGCCACGCGGAAATGATAGGACAGGTAAATCAGCACCAACTCGCGAAGATGATCGTTGCGGTCGTCCACCGGGTCGTGGGTGCCGTCCTCTCGAATGCGAAGTTCAGTAGTCGCAGTGTGCCGAACAAACTCCGCGATGTAGTTGATGGCACTACTCACTTTCTCTTTGCGGAATCGCATGGCTTCTCTTTCAGTTCGAGTTAAATAGCGGGTATGCACAAAACCAGTTTCAGGACCTTCTCATTGGGGCCGACATCCGCCGTCAATCCATTCGCTTATCTCATCGGCCGACCAGCGGACCAGATGTCCAATCCTAATCGGCTGGGGCATTTTCCCAGCGTCGGCCAAACGCCTGACTTGGCGAGGGGAGCAGGCGAGCCAATCGGCGACGGTTTTCACATCGATCAGACGGGGACGTGAATCGTCGGGAGTGGGTTGTTCTGTCATGGGCGTCGGATCCATCTCTCGCCCGTGCCGAGTCTGCGGCTTCTTCTCCATCGGCCAAGGGTCACGGGCGTCCTGCCTGTGCTTCTTGTTTCGCCGGGCGGGTCGGTCAGGGTTGTTCTTCATATTGCGTACTCTCGTCAACTTGTTCAGCGTTGCTCACTCCTCGGAAAACCCCAGGTCGGGGCGGACCACGGTGGGCCGGAACCACTGGATTCTCACTTTCTTCTTACCGGGGCCATAACGAACCGCATGTAGGTGGCCTGTACGAATATGGGCCGACTGAAGCTCGTACTTGCCCTTGGGACCAGGACTCGCATTGGCAGGAGGACTGCCAATGAACATCTTGTTAGTGCCGATATTCCAGCCGACCTTGCCTCGGCGTCTTGCCTTGTCGATGAGCTTCTTCTTCGTGGCGTCATCCGCATCTCCGAACTTGGCTCGGTGCTTGGCAATCACTTCGTATTCGAGAAACTCCTCGTCCGTGCAATTGGCCATGAATCCAACGGTGGCAACAAGCCGCAGGCAATTGAGAAGGACTTCGTGCAGTCTGGTTCCAGGACAGGCACGCTCGAAATCATGCGTCTCCATTAGCTGGATGGTATTCAGGAACTCGGCTTCCAGCGTATTCTCGTTGTCAGTGGACACGAACAGCCCCCAGTGCCTTGTTCCGGCCTCGGAGTTCCGCTCGCCAGTGTCAATAAGCAAGGTGAGTTGCCGGTCGCGTGGGATATGTTGCGGATTCTTGGCCATCAGGACGTCTGGGAATGTCTTTTCCGCCATGAATGCCCACACGCCCCAGGCAAAGAGAATAGACTGGATGAACAACTTGCCCGGCTCGATGGACAGGTCGGGGTGCTCTTCCGCAAGTCGGATATTGACAGCAGGAAAGTCTGCCGGGACTTCCAGCATGCTCGCGGAGATGTTCTCCATACGAGCCTTACATAGGTGAGATGCGGCTTGGGGATGGATGTTGTAGTAGGGCTTGCCCCCGCGTTCCCACAGGCACTCCTGGACGAGCTTAGTCTTCTCTCGCTCAGAGTCTTTCGTGTTTTCACGAGAAAGGAAGGTTATGTATTCGCGGAGCCGAACATCGCGGGAGAATCGCTTGATGGTAGGATCGCATTTGACTGCCTCGTCGAGGGTCGTATGCCATTTGTAGAAATCCATGGTGTTCCTTAGTGGTGTCGTGCCAATGGTACTTTCGGTGCGTCTCATTACTGCGAACAGCATCGTGAAGTAGGTAGCTGTAAACGGGGCTTCCCTGCCCCAGCACGCTCCATCGCTCGACAGTTATAGATTCTCCGCCGACTCGGTGGCTTCGAGCATGTCAATCGCTTCTGCGATATCATCCCGACTGCGGTTGAGCCGATTCAACAGGTTTGCCTTGGCCTCTTCGAATGAGTCGAAGAGACAGCCATCGTCTTTGGTGTCGTCGCTGACTTGCTTGATTAGGTAGCCGCTGAGCAATCCCGTCTGTACGTCCGCAATGGAATACTTCATCCGTATTCCTCCTGTTTCGAAAGTAACACGCTTGAATCCTCCCTGAGGACAAACTGGCGGTCTTCCGTATCCGCCGCTTACGCTGTCTTGCCTATTGCTGCTCAACCGCCTTGACTGCATCTGGATACCCAAACTTGGCGAAATGATGCAGGCATGCTCCTTGGCATCGTCGGACAACGTCCCGAAATTCGGCACCGTCTTCCAGCGAGTCTGTAAACCCAACAGCTTCTCGAAAAGCGTTTTGGTGATGACAGCATTCGCCGGTCATGGTCACTGCTACGGAGGTAATCTTCATATTCGTATTCCTTGCTAGAATGGCTCTCGGAAGAAAGATTCGTCTGAGTGAATGACTTGCGGCACGCCGTTGTCATGAAACCACTTGATGAGACCGAAGTCTCCGGTCTCCCGGATCTCAGAAACGTCGAGTCCTTGAACTCGGTCAATGAGATTCTTCTTTTTCCAATCCGGGAGGCCGGAGTGGAGAATTGCCCCAAACTCAGGCGTGTTGACGTAGCCAGGAAATAGCAGCGTCTTCGCCACGATAAAATCATCGACGATTTCAGCCGGGCAGTAGCCGACTCGATAGTAGTAGTGGCCCGCATCGTGCTCCCACTTGCCCAGCACCTCTTTGACGTACTGACCCGTGAAGAATCCCTTCACGCAGTTGTCGAAGAAGGTGAAAGCCATCTGCCCATCGTGAAAGTCGCGGCGTTCGAAGTGGATACACTGGTCGAACAGGGAAAAGGCGTCTCCGAGTCCCCCATAAGTCTCCCACGTCGGTGCAATCCTCATGCAAGTGTTCTCGATGGCGTGCCGTGAGAATCCGACGACCTTCGGTTGCCCATCAATGACCAACGTCGGGCGATGACGAGAGTAGTAGATAGTTCCGTAAGAACCAGGACGTTGGCAGAGGGAGCGAAGAATGACGTAGATATTTCGCCCACCCGGCAACACCTGCACGTCGTGGAAGGGGATCCAGTGTAAGAGTTCCTCTTGGGGGATGCGTGACACAATGGCTTGCCCAAGCTTGAGGGCAAGGTACACGCCTGTCGTTAGGGGAGTCCTTTCAACCGGAAGCTTCATAACACCTAGTCCGAAGCGACTTCCCGCCTTGAAGAGATCAGTCTCGATGGGGGCAAAGAGACTCCGGTCTCGAAGGTCGATGCTCTTGATCGTCTTCTTGATCAACTCCACAAACTCTGGCGGAGAATTGTTCGTCTCATATACGAACTGGGGAAAGTTCTCCGCATACATACGCCTTTGCACGAGTGCCAGCTTTCGATTCTCCTTGGCCTTCTTTCGTTTCTTCTGCTTCCGGCGTCTTCTCTCGGATGGCTTACTCAAGGGTGCTGTCCTTCATGTTGGTGAGATTTGCTCTCTCAGTCCTTCGGCGGGCGGATGAATGGATCCTTCTTGATGAGTAGACGGAAGCAGCCCTTTTGAAGCTTGCGGACTATCTGCTGATGGTCATCGCCCGGCTCCAGTTCAGCCGTGAGTGCTACCGAGTTTTCGAAGGAGTTGTATTGATGGCTGAGTTTTCTGCCAACGTGTGCGGTGATCGTGGTGATCCGCATGGGTGAGTTCCTTTGCTGTCATTGGTTTGTGTTAGAGAGCGTCCTGACTGCCGTCCTTATTGAGCTTGTCCATCAGCCTCTTCACGGCCTCCATGCCGTCCCGCATGGCGACCATGGTGAGCATTGCCACCATTGGCAAGCTGCGAAGGACTTCCGACGTTACGACCTGCGTGTTGAACGTATGTCCGTCATCGCCGAAGAACTCGATCAAGACGTTGCCGTCTTTGAGTGGCTCAAAGTCAAATCCAGTTGCGATTGGGTTGCTCATAGTTGTGGCCTCCGAAGGTGCTGGTTGTCGATCCGACAGTAGGAGTCGCGTCGATATATTCATGATTGCCATGAATCGGAGATACAGCTACCGACGCAGCGACGGAGCAAGCCGCGTCGAAGACACTGCTGCCGATGCGGTGACGGAGCAGCAACGGAGGGAAGTGAACCAGGACGTAACAAGGACGGAGCACGTCTTGCTTCACTACGGCTACAGCAATGGCCGAAGTGAGGTGGCGTTATACGTGGGCGATATGGCGGGAGGCCAGTGCAAGAGAGGATAGTTGCTGTGGCGGTCAGTTGCGTTGCGGCCTTGGTGGCATGGCCATGCTCGGCTGATACGCTTAGATATGCACGAAGGAAAGAATGCCCTACACGGGACACATTGGGGCCGCTAATGCTATTGTCGAGACCGCCATGTCCGTGTTTCAGCCCGCAGAGCCCTGTGATGAGGTAGAGTTCAGTTAGTGGGGCCTGGCCCGGAGAATATCTACTTGGGAGAGCTTAGGATGAACCGCCGACCTAAAGAGAAAGTCGAACTGCCGGTGGAAGCCTATGAGGAGTACACTGATTTGCGGAAACAACTTGAGCTTCTGCTGTCCCGCATGAAAAGCGTAGCGAGTTCCCGCTCCGCCAGGTTGTATTTCCAACTGTTCGTATCCGCAGACCTAGACAAACCACTTAGCATGGCGATGTGGTCCACCTTCTGTGCCGCAAACAACGGGCACTTGTGTCCAGGTCATTTTCGGAAAGTGGAGATAGGAAGAGAGCCCTTATACAGCGTAGAGCCTTCGCCGAACGGGTTTCCTCAGCGAATGCCAATCTACTATGATACACTTGAGGAAGTGTGGGAGTGGGAGCCAAATGGGCTTGTGTGCAGTCGGTTCTTTGGGATTGGCGAGGCGAAGGACTTCGAGAAGGCAGTAGATACCTTCAAGAAGCTCGCACAAGAGTGCGGTGACCTTCTGAGACGCATGCAGGACATGAGTCTACCTGATGCTTTCAAGCCCATACTGCCCGACATTGCCAGGCAGCCATCCATTTGCGATCTCAAGAGCCATCATTCCTTTTTGACGATTGCAGGCCATACGTACCATCGTCGCGAGGCTTGGTTGAAGGATGTCCTCGACAAGCCGCGTACTGATCCGGACATGACGACAATTGGATTGGAGGAACTGCCAGCTTACAAGATCACATGGCTGCGGATTGACAAGGAATTGGACCAGGCATTGCGTGTTTGGCTGTCACACACTGACGGTATCCTACCGATCCCACACACCGACGACATCAAACCGATTCCACACACAGAACCCTCTAAGCCCAGGTGGGATCACGACACATACATGCTCTGGCTAGGAAATACTCCGGTGAAGCAACTCGATGAAACTGCGTGTACCCAAATACCTGTGCTTCGCAAGCTTGAGGAGAAGGGGTGGCCGGAAGAAGGAATAGAAGATCCGCTGCTGCCCGAATTGGGCAGAGATGGGGAGCCTATGGAAGAAAGCGAGCGTCTGAAGCGTACCGTCCGGGCTCTGAACAGTCACCAAAAACCAAGGCACCTGATGCGTTTTAGACAAAAGAACTACTTCGTTAGGTGGGAGTTTGTGACCGATCCGTCGCGTGAAGAGGATTCTTCTTGACCCCTTGCACGGTGGACAGTCAGTGTCCACGCCTTCTCATTAGTCACGCCGGGAAACGGACCCTGGCTCATTGCAGCGTCCGTGATACCCGAACCGAGTACGCCCGCACATTGAGGCGTAAATCTCGTTCGCTGCACACGTCAGGCAAGACGTGACCTTCTCTCAGTCTGCAACCACACTGGCTTGGCTGCCACTGAGTATCTTGTAGCCCTCCTTGCCACTCCTCCGTCTTTGCTCCGTTTTCCAGGATGCCCGATCCATGAGAGAATCAGGTGTGTCAGCCACGCCAACCGCTGGTGAGGCCATTCACATTTTCGCCCACGAGGAGAAAAACGATGCAAGTCAATCCCGATTATGTCGCCAGGAGACCGTCACGCCTTTCTGGAACAGCCAGACCGCCGAGCTTTGGCTGGGCGATAGGCTGATCAAGCAATTCCGCCAACCAGCCCAACTACAACGGCTCATCTTGTCGTGCTTCCAGGAGGACGATTGGACACGGCGGATCGATGACCCACTCCCGCCTGGTGTAGGCAGAGATGGTGTGCCCATGGACTCGAAGAGACGCCTTCGAGACCTTGTGTCCTCCCTAAACGCAAACCACGTCACGTCGGGACTCTTACGCTTCCGGTCTGACGGCACCGGCGAAGGGATAGTGTGGAGTTGGCTGAATAGCAGTCACGTCAACTCCGCAGCTTCACTCTGTTAGACAACTACCCGCAAAGTCATCTTCAACCACTAGGAGAAACGAGATGCACATCAAAGACGAGAAAGAACTCCACAAGCTCGGTGCCGAAATTGATCCGGCCAATCCCAATCGGGCGATTCCGATTCAGAAGCCGAACCCCAAGGACAACCCGAACGTCCCTCCGGAGGCCAGAAACGCCGATTTGACCACACCCCACAAAGGTGGCGGTTTTCCCGGGCTGGGAAAAGTAGAAGACGAATTGCCGCCTCCTCCCAACCGACGATGGGGTGTGGCGAAGCTCGGGAAGTATGCCCATCAACGTCATGAAGATGCCACGCAGATGATGCGGAGAACGGCCATCCATGTCTACCGTGAGGGCGAGGCTCTCCACCTGGCGAAGAAGAAGCTCAAGAAGGAGAAGGGGTACGGTGGATGGGGTGGCTTCCCGGAAGAGCACGGCATCTCAACATCGAGCGATGCACGAGCATGAAGGCTGTACAAGGATGTCGATTCTCCGGACGAACTTGAAGGGATGACCATTACCGAGGCGTCGGAGAAGTTTGGCATCGAGAAGCCTTCACAGAAGCCGCCATCGACAGAAGAGGCGGGCTCGGGAGGGCACGGCCCATCTGCCGGTACTGGCGATGCTGACCACGATGATGAAGCCCATGTGGTGGTCGTCCCAGCCGATGACGAATCATCTGACGACCTTGAAGAGGATGACTGCGACGACGGTCCAGTCTTGCATGCGTCCGATGTCCTGGAGCCCTTTGTGAAGAAGCATGGTTGGAGTCCTGCGAAGATCAGCCAAGTTATGGCCCATTTCTGGGGAAACGTCATCCAGGCGAAAGACATCCTCAATGATATCGACGCCTTTGAGTTGCAGGGCGAATTGGAGGCTTACCTCAATGAGAATCACAGCCTGGATGACGATGTCCCGCCTCCGAAGGAGGATCCCCATTCTCCGTTGGCAGTTCTCGTGAAGCTCCACGAGCGGTTGAAGTACTTGGCCGACGAGTTGAAGGAACTCAACTGGAAGAAGGAATCGGCAGCCGATTACCTTCGTGAGGTCAACGGGATTCACAAGCTTCTTCCGCAAATCCAAAAGAACATCCCCAGCGAGGACTGATCCATGATGCTCTCCAAGTTCATCAACACGATTGTCTGCTGCGATTGCGTGGACGGAATGCGTCAATTACCTGATGACGGCATTACTAACACCGTAGCTTCGCCACCGTATGACAACATGCGGGATTACGGCGGCCACCCTTTTGACTTCAAGGCTTTTGCCGAGCAACTCTATCGCATCACGATTTCGGGAGGCGTTGTGGTGTGGGTTGTCAAGGACGCCGTCATCAAGGGCAGCGAAACGGGCACCAGCCTGATGCAGAAGCAGTATTTTGGAAGCCTGGGCTTCAGGTTTCACGATACCATCATCATGGCTAAGAGGGGAAGCCGTTCCCCCGGCAATGTCCGCTACGGACCTCCCGAATATGCATTCGTGTTTTCGAAGGAGAAGCCACGGACGATCAATCTGCTCAAGGACAGGAAGAACAAGACGGCGGGCAAGATGGCCAGCTACACTCGCCGACGAAAAGATGGGCAGCTTGAATCAGGGGGAAGTGGCGTTGTCATCGCCCCCTGGGGTGTCCGAACGTCGATATGGGAGTACAGCGTTGGCTCACATATTGCCAAGGAGGTCTTCACAAAGGAGCACCCAGCCCGGATGCCAGAACAAATGGCCGAAGATCACATCTTGGCATGGAGTCGTCCTGGTGACTTGGTATTCGACCCGATGGCCGGTTCGGGGACCACGCTCAAGATGGCATTGTTGAACAACCGCCGGTATCTCGGGTTTGAAATCCACAAACCCTACTATGAGATCGCACAAAGGCGGCTGCACTTGGCTCACGAACAGCACAGACAAGAACTGAACAACTTCCTTTTTTGAGGGGTACCCCTCGCCACAACAAGGACTGTCTCGTAATGCTATCCAAGTTCATCAACACGATTGTCCACTGCGATTGCGTGGACGGAATGTGTCAATTAGCTGATGCCTGCATTCCGCTTACAGTCACTTCACCTCCTTACGATAAGCTCTGGCCGTATGGAGGCCACGAGTTCCACTTCGAGCCAATTGCTGACCAACTGTGGCGAGTCATCATGGTCGGCGGTGTGCTGGTCTGGATCGTGAGAGACACAATCGTCAAACGTAGCGAAACAGCAACCAGTGCCAGGCAAATGCTCTACTTCAGGCAACTCGGGTTTCGGAAGCACTCCACCATGATTATGAAAACGGCACAGCCCGGATTGCCGCAAAGGGTCAGGTATGCGACCCAATTCGAGTATGCCTATGTGTTGAGTAAGGGCCGACCTCGTACTGTCAATCTCATTGGTGATCGCCGCAATGTTTGCGATGGGCAAAGGCATAGGGTCCACGAGCCTGGTTCGGATGGCAGGAGGAACACTGTTGGGAACCACCCGGACAAGGTCGTTGGAAAATACGGGCTTCGAGGGAATGTTTGGGAATACAGCCCTGGGGGCGGAAAGACGACGAAGGACAAACTGGCGTTCAACCATCCGGCCTTGATGCACGAGGAGATGGCCGAAGATCACATCATCAGTTGGAGTCGTCCCGGCGACATCGTCCTCGACCCAATGGCCGGATCGGGCACCACACTCAAAATGGCGTTGTTGAACAACCGCCGGTATCTCGGCTTTGAAATCCACAAGCCCTACTATGAGATCGCACAAGAGCGGCTGCACCTGGCTCATCAGCGACACAGAGAACAACTGGACGACTATCTGCGGAACGGCAGTGTATCCAGCTAACCATTGAAACCAGCAACTTTGAAAGCACAGCGATGCGACTTGTCAACACGGCTATCATAGTGGGCGATGTACTGAAAGTGCTTCAATCGTTTGAAGACAACACTTTTGATGCGGGCCTATGCGATCCTCCTTACGCCCTGGAGTTCTTGGGCAAAGACTGGGACAAGGCATTGCCTAGCAAAAAAGTGTGGCGTGAGGTCTTGCGGGTGTGTAAGCCTGGGGCAGTGTTTCTCGGCTTCGGTGGTCCCCGCACCTATCATCGTCTAGGTTGCCACATGGAAGACGCCGGATGGGAAATCCGGGATTGCCTGATATGGCTTAACGCTCAGGGGTTTCCCAAAGGCCAGAACATATCCAAGGCCATCGACAAGAAGCTGGCGGATGCAGGTTTCAGCAATCCCGACGAGCACGATGTCTTACCGCCCGCCTATTCAGAAGTGCAGCGGTGGTTCGGTTACAGAACGGCACTGAAGCCCGCGTATGAGCCTATCGTTGTCGCCATGGCACCGCTTGACGGCACATTCGCTGACAACGCTCTGAGCCACGGTGTTGCTGGACTGAATATCGATGCGGCGAGGATTCCTTTGGATACCGCCGACGTGGGTTCAGAAGAACACAGAGGTCGCTTTCCGGCCAATGTCATCCTCGACGAGGAAGCTGCCGCAATGTTGGACAAATGCAGCCCGCACAGTAAGGGTGGCAAGTACCGGCGAAGTGGTCATCGTGCCCGGAAACACAAGGGCCAGCAACTATACGGTGGCGGATTGGGCGGTGGCGGGCAGCAGGCCCCGGATACCTACGGTGATGCCGGTGGGCCGTCCCGCTTCTTCTACTGTGCAAAAGCAGGTAAACGGGAGCGGAATGAGGGACTGCCAAGTGGGCAGAAGAACGGCCATCCCTGCGTCAAGCCCGTCGCCTTGACCGAATATCTGGCTCGATTGATCCTGCCACCTAAACGTGATGAGCCTCGGAGGCTACTCGTTCCCTACTCCGGGTCTGGATCCGAAATGATTGGGGCGATGTTGGCGGGATGGGATTCCGTCTTGGGAATCGAACGGGAAAAAGAATACGTGGACATCGCCCGCAGGAGGCTGGCCTATTGGAAGAAGAAAAGGAAGTAGAGCTTCGTACTAATCACGAGCGTTTTTCACCAAGGAGTTTACATCTATGGTTGCCGTCTCAAAGAGCCTTCAATACTGGCAAACGCCGCCTGAGGCCATCATTCCATTGGCCAAGTACCTTCCCGAGGGTGCCCGGATTTGGGAACCCGCGTGTGGCGAGGGACGAATTATCCGTTGCCTTGAAGAACGCGGTTTCTCGGTCTTCGGAAGCGATATCCTAGATGGCCAAGATTTCATGTCGTCCATGCCGAAGCGGCCTTTTGACATGATCGTCACCAACCCGCCCTTTGGAAAGATGAGTGATTTTCTGGCCCGGTGCTACGACATCGGCAAGCCGTTCGCCCTGCTGCTGCCGTTGTATGGGCTAGAAACCGAAAGGCGAACGGACTTGTATCGACAGCACGGCGTGGAATTGCTGCTGTTCAACAAACGGGTGCGATACTTCACGCCTGGGCCAAATCCCGTGCTGGGCACAAGACCGAGCTTCGCGTCTGCCTGGTTCTGCAAAGGGATTCTGCCTGAGAAGCTCGTCTTCGACTGGCTAAGCCCAGTGCCTAAGCCCAAATCGTAGCCACCTTTTTATTTTCATGATGAGAACGATGACGGACTTACTACATAAGGGCAGGAGGTGAAACCATGAAAAGAGACAATCTATTACTAAGCGACGTGGCCCGAATCCTCGGCGTGAAGGGCTACCAAATCAACTACGTGCTGGTCAACGGGATGGTGCCCGAGCCACGGCTACGCATTGCCAACAAGCGGATCTTCACATGGAGGGACGTGGAGCGGCTGGCCGGCCATTTCGGCCTGGATTTGGACGAGTTGGGTCAACAGTAGCATAGCACCATAGGAATGAGAGATGAAAGAGTTGACACCGGAAGAACAAGCCCAGCTTGATGCGATGACTGACGGCGAGCCGAAGCAAGACGTGTATGGGTGGAACGAAGATTTCCAGAGACGTATCCTGAGTATGGTACTGAGGGACGAGACATTCTTGGCGGAATCCCAAGGCATCATCGAGCCGGTCTATTTCGAGAACGATGTCCATCGGCTTCTCTGCGGGATACTCTTCCGCTACTTCGCCAAGTATGGGTCACCTCCACACAGGGTCACGCTTGAGCAAGAACTAAGCGATGCCATTAAGGAGAAAGATGCCAAGGTCAGACTCTATTATCAAGGAGAGTTCAGTATCGTCTATGACTACTACGTGCCTGGTCTGGAGGAGCGAGATTACTTGCGAGATATGACCGTTACCTTCGCCAAAGAGCAAGCCGTCAAGGCCCTCTGTATTACAAACCCATGAAAGCTTGTTTTGACAGCAAGGATTCTGCGTTAGGACGCGAGGGCTAGGGCGGGAATCTGGCGGAGCTTGAGGGCCGTGGCCATGATCTGATTTCCGCG
>SDBV01002672.1_pt1 | contig 26615 bp, 29 predicted proteins | sample 2277081 | NCBI WGS metagenome assembly SDBV01 (sample SAMN10402039, study PRJNA504765) | marine sediment metagenome | isolation source: marine sediment core GS10_PC15, 223 cmbsf | place: Arctic Ocean: Southern Knipovich Ridge | collected 2010 | reverse complement strand
TGAAGAGCAGGCGGCTGTCAATCCGCCACTGAGAGGTAGGAACGCTAACTATGAAGCGTCTCTGAATGTATCGACTCATGTGTCAGATACAAGCCTCCGGCCTTGTGCCGGGGGTTATTGACTCTTAGGTTTAGTATCAACTTAATAGGTGAAGGTAAACATCGGCTTTTCTCCACGGAAATTGCCGACTTAGAAAAACCACGCGATTGGCAAGTATCGCTTTGTCATAGAAATAGTGTTCCCGTTTTGCCATCTCTTCTCCTCTTGATCCTCAACAAAAAAATTGGTAAAGTAGATATCTTAACTATCTACCCATAAAGGAATGCCTGTTTATGTTAAAAGAATCAACTTATCCAGAAAAATATCAAATGATTCAGGAGTGGCTTCCTTTAATCATACAGTCGATCCGTAAGGACTTAAGACAGGGTCATCTAAAGAAAGATCGTGCGTTTTTGATGCAACATTTTCAAGGAAAAAATCCGAATAAATTGACGATCGATGAGTTGGTTGCGGGGTATGCTCCTTTATTAAAGGAGGGAAATGAGGAACTTTGGGAGTTCTTTATCGATCGCTGGCTGTTGAAACATACCGATATCTATTATTTTTTTGAGCAAAATATGAAGGAGATAGATGAGGAATTTACTGAGCTTGATGAAATTGAGCTTTCAGTGGCGAAGAAGATTGCAGAGGAGTCCACACAGCAATTTGGAGCGAAAAATACCTTTATCTTCAGTGTGTTGAATTCAGTGGTTTTCCCGAAAGAGGTGTATGATCAGTTGCAGGCTGCGGCACGGGAGTCGGTCGTGGAGAGGGAGGAACCAGTTCCTGAAAGTTCGATTCAAGATCATAGTAGTGAACTGAAGAGGCTTGAGAATCGCTATGAAAAGAAGCTTTTGGGATTGCAAAAGAAATATGATCGCGATGTGACGGCGTTGAAAAAACAGATTGCTAACCTTCAAAAAAAGTTGACGGCTCTTCATGAATAATCAAGCATTTCCATTTAGGCTGACTCCGCAAACTGATGACGAAAAGTTTATGATGGAGGCATTGAAACAAGCTTGGTTGGCTTATCAAAAAGATGAGGTTCCTGTTGGCGCTGTTTTGGTGCACAAAGGGCGAGTCATTGCCCGGGGGTTCAATCAAGTGGAGCTGTTGAAAGATGCGACGGCTCATGCCGAGATGATCTGTTTGACGGCCGGAGCCAATGCGTTAGATGATTGGCGTTTATTAGAAACGACATTATATTGTACGATTGAGCCGTGTGTGATGTGTGCGGGAGCGATGTTACTTTCGCGGATTCAGGCGCTTGTTTGGGGAGCTCCCGATATACGCCATGGGGCGCATGGAAGTTGGGTCGATTTATTCGCTGAAAAGCACCCCACTCATTCCATTGAGGTGAGAAAAGGTGTCTATCAAGATGAGTCGGCTTATTTAATGAGAGAGTTTTTTGTGAAAAAGAGGGGGTCTTCCAATGAATCATGATTTGTGTTCTGAGTTGTTAGAAGGCCAAAGAGAAAAGTTGCTGAAGTTGGCTCGACGCATTGAGCCGCATGTGACACATGATGACCTCCTGCAACCCAATGATTTTCCCGAACTTGAAAATCATCCTGAATTCAGGTATGAGGAAGGTGTTCTCCATGGCATTCAATTAACGATCATGGCTTTGAGATCAGACGGAGCATAATATGTCGAACCAAAATGCGCCACCCATTCCAAAAGAGATTGCAGACTTAGTTGATTCTGATGAATGGAAGGGGCCTCCTGGAAAGAGCATCATTGGCCACCGCAGTGCCATGATAGAGTATCCCGAAAATACGCGAAAATTACTGGAAAAGAAGATCTTTACCTTTCAGGATCTCATTGATTTCGAGTGGCAAGAAGTTCAAGCGATTCTTATTCATGCGGAAGCCATCGAAACTCTCACTACATTAGGTTTTGACAAAAAGGACTTTCATCTCTTTGATGCTCCTCAATTGATTGAAGTCGTTCATCATATTGAGGCTTTTGATGAGATTGTGAAGGAGGGGATTACCACCACAGAATTGTCAAAGTTTAGCGGCTATCAGCTGAAGTTGGTTTTGGAAAACCCTAAAACGATGGCGGCGATTCTTAAAAACTTTGAGGGAGTCGATGATCTCCTCCAAATGAGGTGGAATTGGATTGAAGAGATGCTGATGCGTCCGGAAGATGCGCTTTCATTATTAGAACATGGAGTCAAGTGGCACCAAATCGATCATCTGCCTGCCTGGGATTTTGGATGGTTCTTAGTCCATCGCCAAGAAATTCTCATTCTATTGGAATATGGGATCGATTTTGAAATCATTGCTCGTATTGACGACAAACATCTGAGATTAGCGCCGGCATTTTCTCCGATGATTGAAGCGGGTCTTCTGCATGAAGATCTTGAGAAGTTAGGTTTCTATCAGCTGTTTATGATCCTTTCTCATCGCGACACATTTATAGACGTTATGGAGAAGGGGTTCAAAGAGGAGTTCTTGAAATTGGATTCCTTTGTGATGGAAAAGCTGTTGCAAAATCCTGATCAAATGTATCTCATGCGGGAGAGTGATCCAAATTTTCTTAAAGAACTTCAGGGTATTCGACCTGTAAAAGTGGACATGTTGATTCAATGGAGTGACAACTTCAAAACCTTGGCCTCTCATGGGGTGACAACGGCTGTGATTAAACCTTTGAGCGATGATCAGTTTGAATTAGTCCTCGAAAACCCTTCTGAATTTATACCTGTGGTGGAACTTGCGACAAAGTTTCATCTATCTCCGGAAAGTGCTCTTGATATCGATCTCGATGTGACGGCTCAGTTCAAAGCCAATCCAGAGAAAGTGCAGACCTTGCTGGGAATTGGTTTAGATATTGATGATTTGACGCGATATCCTCTGGTTCTCCCTCAAGTCATTCAATATGCCGATAGCATCGTGGCCCTAGCGAAAAAGGGAGTGCCCACTGAGGATATTTTTCACCTGTCAACAGATCAGATCAATTATGCCTTTGCCCGATTTCCTTTGTTGGATATTTTACCTGAGCTAGGGCTTAAGATTAAGGATCTTGACTTCTTTCAGATTGAGGAGTTCAAAGTTGTTCTTTCAAGTCTAAAAGCTCTTTCGATTTTAAAAAATGGGGGAGTCGATTTGAGGGGACTTTCGGAAATCACTCTTCCTCATTTAGGAATCATTCTTAAATATCCCGAGTATGTTCTTTCGTTGATAAGGAGGGGAGTCCCTATTTACAAATTTGGTCGGATGAATGAGCACAAGTTAGATGTGTTGCTGAGGGATCCGTTGACTCCAGAAGCGCAGGTGCTGATTCAAAATCTGATGGATATGTGAATTACGTAGAACCACATCCTGTCTATCCTGACAATCCTTTTATCCTGTTTTATTAGCACAGGATAACAGGATAAAAAGGATAGTCAGGATGGACAGGATATTTTAGATATTCACTTTTATTTTTTCTTCTTAAGGGAGATTTCGTCGAGACGGGTCTTTTCCTTTTTGGTTAAAGACTCTTTCCCCGATTTGGATATCTTGGAAAGAATACGGTCCAGAAATTCTTCATCACTTTCGACAGGCTCACCAGTCTTAAAATCGAAGATTTTTGGCCCTTTTCTTCTCCATCGATCGGGACTCCTCACACGATCACCTAAGTCAATGAAAAATTGATCGATCTTCGACATGAAAGGGTAGGGAGAGGAAAAGCCTTTAAAAAATGTGGCGAATAAATAACCAAAAAGTGTTCCTGTGATCAACATAATCAACGAAAGGACAGATTCATTTGAGATAAAAACGAGCAGCGATGCTCCAAGTCCCCCGACCAATAACCATTTCGTTTTCACCGGAATGATGAAAAACAGCAAAATCTGACTGTCCTGGTGCATCAATGCCCACACCACAAAGATGGCATATAAGCTAGCTGTCGGTCCTGCGTAGGGGGACATAAACGGACTCGATGCATAAATGGGGAGAGTCAGCAGCGCCGCACAGATGCCCGCTCCAAAATAGAGCTTGATAAAAGACCAAGAGCCAAATCGATCGACAATGTGGGAGCCCATCATCCATAAAATAAACATCTGGAAAAATAAGCTGATAATGAGCCCAAATGAGAGGGTTCCCATCGATTGGAGAACAAACAGGTAGCTGAAAGGCTGCCACAAAAATAGTGAATAAATGCTTTGGGCTGAGAGACTTAGAAGACTTTGAAGACCAAATCCTGCATATTTCAACAGAAGGGGATCAAGAAACGCAGCCACGAGCGTCACCCCGCAAATCGCTGTGATCAGTTGACGTATCAGATTGGGGGTGCTTGCCGGCCCCATTGTTCCAAAGGTTGTTTTCATAAGGGATATTTTACATGAATTTCGGACATATGTAAAGAGAACTGGTCAAGACATAACCTCTTTGATAAAATTCTCTGATAATGACTTTGAAGTGTTTTCGATCACCTCATTTACAGATGGAGACATGCTACCTATAAAAATACTTTTTAGAAATAATTGTACCATTTCTTCAAACCCCTCATTTGTGATGGCGACAATGCACATCCTAAGAGTTTGTTTTTCTAGCTCAGTGAGCTCTGTTGATGGAGTATAGTTTTTGCAATTTTCATCTATAGCAGAGTACTCAGCAATAAGCTTTACTAGTGCCTCAGAATCAATCTTCTTGATTTGTCGGCAGAGGACGTCCAATCCGCGATCAGGACGCCGATCAATCGTCACCCGGTGGTTAAAAGTTGTAAGTATCGATGCAAGATTCTCTGCAAAAATATTGAACGCAGGGAGTAAACTCAATGTCAATGACTCACAAAACTCAGCTTGTTCAGGTGTGAGTTCTGCTTCTGATGTTGAATGGCTTTCTTCTGTTGAAGTTTCTTGAATGAGCTGGGCGCTTAGTGAAAGATCATCAGATGTACATACAATGCGATATTTTCTTCCAGCTGCGAGCTCTGGAGGATATTCTAGTTTCACCGTTTCATCAGTTCTCGGGTATCTTAATTCGGGAGTGATCCGACCAAACCTATCCATCGTTGTGTACTGACTATTTCTCGTGCTTTCCTCAAAAAAACCGGCGTTAAGAGTGAGATTTTTGACTTGGTCGATTGTCGCCTTAAGCGATTCACTCACCGATGACCGATAACCCTCTCGGCATGAAAAAGACAATTTATGAGGCCCATCAGGGGATAGATCTTCCGGGATGTGGACACTTATTTCTTGTGACGAATTTTTAAATATAAGATCGACAACGTCCACACTCAATTTTCCACCATACTTGCTTGTAGGGCCACTCCATCCAAAAGATAAAGTGACAGTGTTGCTTGTTGATAAAGTTGAAGATGAAAGAAGGTGATTCATAGTGTATTCCTTTTCTTAGTTGTTAATAGGGTAAAGTAAAAGTAGAAAAAAAATCAAGATTAAAAAATTTTTGGTGGTAAATTGACAGGTTTGTTAAACTTCATAAGTTTAAGTATTCTTAATTTAAGATTTAGTAAGATTGGTAATTTTGTTTTTTAAAAACTTTGTTTTTAACGTAAGGGCAAGCCTGCGACCTCCAAGACTCTCTTTCTTTTCTGTTGAATTGAATTACCAAAACCCTTAATATAGTTGTATAAAACGTTTTGGAGATAACAAATGAAAAAAGAAATACACCCTAAATATCAGAAAATTCTGTTCATTGACACGCCTACTGGCCACAAATTTGTTTGTGGAGCTGCTATAGAATCTGATGAGACAGAAGAGTTTGAGGGACAGACTTACCCCGTATTCCGAGTACCGATTTCATCATATTCTCACCCTCTATTCTCTGGTAAAGGTGGTCCTGTGGATGCTGAGGGAAGAATCGAAAAATTCCGTAAGCGATATGCTGCTAAGCAACAAGCTCCTGCTGAAAAGAAAAAAGAAAAGAAAAAGCCGAAAAAATAGCAAATTATTTAAAGAGATTTTCGTCCGTCACTTGTGTTTGACCTTGAGTGGCGGACGTTTTTTATACACCAATTAACAATGAAAGAAAAAATTTTACAATATATTGATCGTCTTCATGTTGTTGAAGAGGCTTTAGGAGATCCTGAAGTGGTTCAAGATCAGGCGAAATTCCGCGAACTGACTCAGGAACACTCCCGTTTAAACGGTATCAAGGCAACATGGGATGGTTTGGAGTCAGCTAAGCAGCAGCTTAAGGATAACGAGGAGATGCTGCGTCAAGAAGCGGACGAGGAATTTGTGAGGGTTCTCGAGGATGATATCGCGGGATTAACAAAAACTGTTCACGATCTGAACATTCGCTTGGAAAACCTGCTTGTTCCTCCTGATCCAAACGACAACCGGAACACGATCATGGAATTACGCGCGGGGACGGGCGGAGCTGAGGCGGCTCTTTTTGTGGCGAATTGTGTGAGAATGTATAAGCTTTACGCTGATTTCATGGGGTGGAATTATGAACTCCTTTCATGCACTCCCTCTGAGATGGGCGGTTTTAAAGAATACGTGATGGTTCTTTCAGGACCCAATGTACACCGTCAACTCAAGTACGAAGCGGGAACTCATCGCGTGCAACGTGTTCCTGAAACTGAGGCTCAGGGGAGAGTTCACACCTCTGCCATTACTGTGGCGGTGTTAACTGAGCCTTCGAGAGAGGAGGTTGTCGATGTGGATGAGAGAGATCTTCGAATTGACACATTTCGTTCTTCAGGTGCGGGAGGACAGCATGTCAATACCACTGATAGTGCCGTGCGGATCACGCACATTCCCACAGGAATCGTGGCGGCGTGTCAAGAGGAACGGAGCCAGCACAAAAATCGTGAAAAGGCGATGCGTTTCTTGAGTGCGAAGTTGGCGGAACAAAAACGATTGGAAGAGGAGCGTGCACGTGCCTCTACTCGTTCCGCACAAGTGGGAACCGGAGATCGTTCAGAGCGTATTCGTACCTACAATTTTCCTCAAAATCGCCTGACTGACCATCGTATTAATTTGACGCTCTATAGTTTGGAGCAAGTGATGAATGGTGAGCTTGAAGAGGTAACATCGACTCTTGTGAAGCATTTTCACCATCAAAAACTTATGGAAGCTGAATGATCATTGAAGAAGTCGCGCAACAAACACTGGCCTTTTTAGAAAAGAAGGGCATTAGCTCTGCTCGCCGCGCTACGGAAGAGATGCTTTGTCATGTCCTATCTCTGAAACGCATGGATCTCTATCTTGATTATCAACGTCCGCTAAATCAGGATGAAGTTGCCGCTTGTCGCACGATTTTGAGTCGATTGGGGAAAGGGGAGCCCATTCAGTATATTCTGGGGAATGTGAATTTTTACTACTGTGATTTTGAAATCAGTCCCCATGTCTTGATTCCTCGACCCGAAACTGAATTGCTTGTGGATAAAATTGTTTGTGAGCTGAAAAAAGAGTCCCTTGTCGACAAAAAATTGTGGGATATTTGCTGCGGATCAGGGTGTATCGGAGTCTCACTCAAAAAAGCTTTACCGGAACTTGAGGTCACATTATCAGATATTTCCTCTGAAGCTGTCGCATTGTCCAAAAAAAATGCTCAAAGTAACGATGTTGATGTTTCGGTTTTAGAAGGGGACTTGTTTGCTCCTTTTCAAGGAAAAGCTGATTTTATAGTGGTGAATCCTCCGTATGTCTCTCATGATGAATATGCTCTGTTAAGTCCATCCGTTAAAGATTTTGAGCCCTCCCTAGCTTTAATTGCAGGAGATGATGGTTGTGACGTTTATCGCGCATTGGCGCGGAACATAAATAAATATTTAAATCCTGGTGGGAAGCTGTGGTTGGAGATTGGATACCAGCAAGGGGAGTTGGTAAAAGAAATCTTTGAAAGTGAAGGATTGAGCGAAGGAATTGTGGAGCAGGACTGGTCTGGTCATGATCGTTTCTTTTCCCTTGAAAATGAATGAATTTTTGAGTATTATGGGACCCGATTTACTGTATGATGAGGGCACTGTAGCGCTATGATGGGGATATCGGATCGATTTGTGGGAATATTTTCGAAAATCCGCGGCAAGAAAAAGCTGACGGAGGAGAATATTTCTGATGCTGTTCGCGAAGTTCGGGTAGCGCTCCTTGAAGCTGACGTGAATTACGGTGTGGTCAAGGCTTTTATTAAACGAATAAAGGAGAAGGTGGCCGGGACGGAGTTGTTGCAATCGGTGACTCCAGGTCAGCAGTTTGTCAAGCATGTACATGATGAGTTAGTGGCGTTGATGGGAGAGGACGAGGTTCTTTTGGATCTTGCTGCGAAACCAGCTGTTGTGATGATGTGTGGTTTGCAGGGATCGGGTAAGACGACTCAGTCTGCCAAATTGGCCAAGTTTGTCATGCGGCAATACGGGAAAAAGAAGCCCTTGCTTGTGGCGTGTGATTTACAACGTCCGGCAGCTGTTCAACAGTTGAAGATGTTGGGTGAGCAGATTGGGGTTGAGGTTTTTGCTGGAGAAGGCGATCCCGTATTGGTTGCCAAGAATGCATTGACTCATGCGAAAGCCAACGATCACGATGTGGTTTTTGTGGATACAGCGGGTCGTTTGCATCTTGATGAAGAGCTCATGTTGGAGCTTGAGAACTTAAAGCGGGCGATTGACCCGCAAGAAACTTTATTTGTTGCGAATGCGACAATTGGTCAGGATGCCGTGAATGTTGCCGCTGATTTTAATCAGCGGATCGAGATCACGGGAACCATTTTGACGATGCTTGATGGAAATGCACGTGGCGGAGCCGCCATTTCCATCAAAGAAGTGACAGGTAAACCCCTGAAGTTTGAAGGGATTGGTGAGACGCTGGATGACATCCAAGTGTTCAACCCCTCTTCGATGGCTGACCGAATTCTCGGGATGGGGGATACGATTAACCTTGTGCGGAAAGCGCAAGAACATATTGATGAAGATCAAGCCAAGGCGCTTGAAAAGAAACTTCGCTCGGCATCATTTAGCTATATGGATTACTTAACACAGATCCAGATGGTGAAGAAGATGGGATCATTCAGCTCTCTGATGAACATGCTGCCGGGGATGTCGAAACTGAAAAATCTTAACCTTGATGAACGTGAGTTAGGCAAGGTTGAGGCGATTATTCTTTCGATGACCCTGAAAGAGCGAGAAGGAACTGTAGATTTGATTCCACGCCGCCGTAAGCGCGTGGCCCGTGGAAGTGGGACTTCAATCGACGATGTCAATCGTTTGGCGAAGTCTTTCAAGCAAATGAAACAAATGATGAAAAAAATGCCAAATATGAAACAAATGCAAAAGATGTTGGGAGGAGCCGTATGACGTTAAAGATTCGACTGAGAAAACAAGGACGGAAGAATCACCCTTTTTTCCGTGTGGTCGTAGCAGATTCACGATTTCCACGTGATGGCAAGTATGTGGAGTGTATCGGTTGGTACAATCCATTTGAGTCAGAACAAGGTAAGGGATTGAAATTAGATGAAGGTCGCGTTGTCCATTGGTTGGAACGTGGTGTTCAATTGTCTGAGAATGCGGAAGCGCTTGTCGCTCGCGAGTTTCCTGCTGTGATGAAGAACCATCGCGATAAGCAAATGGCGCACCGTACAAAAATGACTGCAAAAAAGCGTGAAGCGAGACGTAAAAAAGCCGCTGCAAAATAAGGGAAAGATGGAGGAGAACGCACTCAAGATTACGATTGATGTTCTCTCTCTTTTCCCCGGTTATTTTTCCGGTCCTTTTGATCAGAGCATGATTAAAAGGGCTCGTGACAAAGGACTGATTGAGATTCGATTGACCGATATTCGCGATTTTGCAGAAGGGCGCCATAAGCAAGTGGATGATCGCCCTTATGGCGGAGGCCCGGGAATGGTGATGATGGCACCTCCGGTCGTGAAAGCGATCCAGAGTGTGAAGACTCCCAAGTCCCATGTGGTCTACTTAAGCCCCCAGGGAACTCCGCTAACCGCACAGAAGTGTCAGGAGTTATCGAAGCACGAGCATTTAGTTTTTTTGTGCGGACATTATGAGGGGGTCGATCAGCGAGCGCTTGACTTAGAGGTCGATGAAGAGGTGAGTATCGGAGATTTTGTGCTCTCCAACGGATGCATTGCTGCCGTAGTGGTCATCGATTCGTTATTGCGTTTTGTTCCGGGTTATCTTGGGAATGAACTTGCAGCGTATGAGGATTCATTTTGTGAAGGATTATTGGATTGTCCTCATTACACACGACCAGAAGAATTTGAAGGGATCAAGGTCCCAGAGGTATTATTAAGTGGTAATCACCAGCAAATCAAAAAGTGGAGACGAGAGCAAGCATTGAAAAAAACTCGTGCTGTGCGTCCCGATTTGTTGAAGAATGAAGGAGAAAACTAAATGAGTAAGTCAGCTATCATTCAAAAGCTGGAGCAAGGGAATCTTAAGAAAGATATTCCTAATTTCAAAGTTGGAGATACTGTTCGCGTTCATATCCGGATTATTGAAGGATCGAAAGAGCGAACTCAGGTGTTTCTAGGCACTGTGATTGCACGGAAAGGGACAGGTCTTTCTGAGACTTTTTCTGTTCACCGTGTGGCTTATGGAGAGGGAATGGAACGTATATTCTTGCTTCATAGCCCTAGAGTTTCTAAAATTGAGATCGTAAAGCGAGGTCGAGTGCGTCGCGCCAAGCTGTATTACCTAAGGGGAACAAAAGGTAAGAAGGCGAAGGTAAAAGGAAATCTTGCGGCAACTTTAAAAGATGTGAGCGAGAGAAAGAGATTGTCTAAGGAGAAACAAGCAGCGAAAGAAGAAGAGGTTGTTGCTGAGGCTCCTGTTGAAGAGGATGTGGCTCCGGAGGCACCAGAAGAGAGCTAACCCAAGTTTACCTCTTGTAGTGTAGAATTTTCTTCGTCTTGTTAGCCCTAAGTGATTTACAATTTTTGAGCTGGGTTAAAAAACCCTATCTCAAAAATCGTAAATCCCTTAGGACAAACAATACTTTGAAAATTCTGCACTACAAGAGGTAAACTTGGGCTAATTCACAATTGGTGGGGACAGGTTTTTGGAGGAAAAGCTTTTTTACGAGCGGAGGGCCCGTGCACGTGGGTATTCCGCAATCGTGGGAATTGATGAGGCAGGACGGGGACCTCTTGCAGGTCCAGTGGTTGCTGCCGCTTGCCATCTTGGGAAAGATGTGCATATTTCAGGGATCGATGATAGTAAAAAGCTGACTCCTGCAAGACGAAAAGTGGTGTTCACAGCATTGGTCGAGCATCCGGATGTGAAGTACGGCGTTGGTATTGTGGATGCCAGGATGATTGATAAGGTGAATATTCTCCAGGCCACAATTTTGGCTATGATGCAGGCGGTGGAGAAGATGCCGATGATGCCTGATTACCTATTGGTGGATGGACTTAAGCTCCCGAATTCGCCCATACCATCAGAAAAAATCATCAAAGGGGATTGTTTGTCACTTTTAATTGCGGCAGCGTCGATCATTGCGAAAGAGACTCGAGATCAGATCATGGATGACTATCACAAAGAGTGGCCAGAATACGGATTTGATACCCACAAAGGATATGGCACACGCAAGCATATGGAAGCCCTTACAGCATGCGGTCCCTGCCCGATACATCGGGAGACATTTGAACCAGTCAAGAGTGCACTCTTGACACATCACAATTGAGTTGGTAGGTTGAAAAAATGGCAAAATTAAAAAGCATGACGGCTTTCGGCCGGGCCAGTCAGTCTTCATCCATTGGAACATTTCATGTTGAAGCGCAATCTGTTAATCGTAAACATCTTGATGTCAAGGTTTTATGTCCATCTAAATTAAGACCTTTTGAGGTTCAAGTTCAACGGCGGGTGGCAGCTCGCATTAATCGTGGGCATATTGTGATCAATATATCATTAGATCATGAAGAAGCGGGACATGTGTTGGTTCGTCCGAATATTGAATTGGCGCGTCAGATTAAGGAGGCGGGAGATACTCTTGTCGAAGAATTGCAGCTGGACGATCCCAATTTTTCTTCTAAGCTCGTCGGTTTTAATAAAGAGCTGTTGTTGATGGTTGAAGAGGAAGGGGATGAAAACGAGTACTTAATAGCATTGAATGAAGCTGTTGATAGTGCTTTGGAACAGTTGGATCTCATGCGGACATTTGAGGGAGATAATCTCGCGAAAGACATTGAGTCGCGAATTCATCTGTTAGAGAAGGGTATTCTTGAGATTGAGAAGGAAGTCGAAGGGACAGTTGACAAGCGTCGGGAAAAGTTGAAAGAAGTAATAGAGTCTGTATTGCCGGTAGCCGAGAATGAGGAGTCTCTTTTAAGGGAGGTTGCTTTTTATGCTGAGAAGGTGGATGTGCAGGAGGAGATCACACGGTTTAAGTCCCATTTGGAACATTTTCTGAAGACGATGGATGAGGAAGGGGCTGTTGGGAAGAAGCTGGAATTTATTGTTCAGGAGCTTTTCCGTGAAATCAATACTGTGGCTTCGAAGTCACCGGAAGTGAGTGTGAAGTATTTGACGATTGAGATGAAAGCGGAAATTGAACGGATCAGGGAGCAAGTTCAGAATATAGAATAATGCCTGAGAAACAAGGAAAAGTATTTGTCCTAAGCGCACCAGCAGGGACCGGTAAAACGACATTGGTGAAGCGGCTTACAGAGGAATTTTCCAATGTAGTGCAGAGCATTTCGTATACTTCCAGGAAGAGACGACCAAATGAGGTGGACGGAGTCGATTACCACTTTGTGTCGAAGGAGGAGTTTGAGAGAAAGTTGAGCCAAGGGGAATTCTTGGAGCATGCTCAGGTTTACGAAGACTATTATGGGACCAACAAAGAATGGGTCGAGAAGCGCTTGAGAGAGGGAAAACATGTATTTTTAGTGATCGATACTCAAGGAGCCAAGCAGATCAAGAAATTGATCCCCGCGGTCTTTATTTTTGTGTTTCCTCCGAGCCTAGAAGAATTGAGGCATCGCTTGGAGCACCGGCAGACAGAGAGGCTAGAAGTGATTAAAGAGAGGCTTTCGTGGTCAGCTAAAGAGATTGAGGCAGGAAAAAATTATCAATATCATATCGTCAATGATGAATTAGAAAAGGCGTACACAGATTTACGCAAAATCGTCATGACAGAAGATCATTCAGAGGAGAATATTTATGGAGTTTGATACGTCACTCACTAACGAAAAAATTAAGAAGAAGTTTAAAAGTCAGTTTGAGTTGGTCAATTATCTGATCAATCAAGCTCGTGACATGATTAAATCAGGGCGGCAATCTCGTGTGGATGTCGATTCTGACAATGTGGCTGTCAATATTGTGGCTGAGTTTATTGCAGGGAAGGATCAGCCTGAGGAATTAGAGCTTGATCAGGTAGATGTGATTAACAACGAAGACATGAATAAGGAAGAGGCCTCACCAGAAAATTCATAGAGGGGTTATGGAGTCTCTTTTTTCAGCATATGTCTTATTGATCGGCATCATTTTATTTATGGTGCTCATTGCATGGTTGGGTTTGAAGCTAACCGTAAAGACAAAATACCCTTTGAGCCCCTATTCTCAGATGCCTTTGCGACACGCGAATACTCTCCGTTATACAACGTTTTTTATCGTGAAAAAGTACTTGAAGCAGATGGAGGATCTGGATAATCGGGAGTTTGACCTCAACCGCGCTGCGCTTTGTCGAGAAACAGGAAGAATTTTCCCCAATGTTGTGAATTGGAGGGGAAAAATCTATGTGGACTGGACATTTTTGCAAAAGCGTATGGCCGGAACTTGGGTTTCGTGGGGGAGCCTTCCCGATGACCGTCAGCTCGATCTGTTAGATAAACATGGAACTCTTGAGGGATTTCAAACCGAGTCTTCATCAGAGAATCCCCTTCCCCAAGAGTACGAAGCTGAATACAATTTGATAAAACCTGGCCCACTTTACGTGAATTTAGAAAATGATGTTGTGATGGGTTGGAAGGTGATCCCAGAAACTGAAGTTGAAGTGCTTGTTGTGAAACGACCAATTATCCATATATAACCCTTGGGTAAAAGGAACCAAATGAAACAGAAAATTTTGATCACATCCGCTTTGCCTTACGCCAACGGACCTCTTCATTTTGGACATATTGCAGGCGCTTATCTTCCAGGTGATTGCCATGCTCGCTACCAGCGATTTAAAGGTCGTGATGTCCTTTATATTTGTGGTTCTGATGAATATGGAATCGCCATCACACTCAGCGCTGAAATGGAAGGGAGGACTCCGAAAGAACAAGTCGACCTCTATCACAAGATTAACTCTGATTTTTTTCGTCAGCTGAATTTTTCCTTTGATCACTACTCGCGCACAACTTGGAAGGGACACGCTGGACCGGTTCAGCAGTTTTTTAGAGAACTTTTAGAAAATGGTTACATTGAAGAAAAGGTCACCGACCAACTTTATTCAGAAGAGGACGGCCGGTTTCTTGCAGATCGATATGTTGTCGGGGAGTGCCCTTCATGTGGCTATGACCCTGCTCGTGGCGATGAATGTCCAAAATGTGGGGCGAGCTATGACGCCATTCAGTTAAAGAATCCCCGTTCTAAACTGACCGGTTCATCGTTGAGTCTTAAAAAGACCAAGCATTGGTTTTTACTTCTGGAAAAGTTTCGAGAGCCTCTTCTTGAGTGGATTGAGACGAAAAATTGGAAACCTAATGTCATCAATTTTATCAGGGGGTATATCAAGAACCTTCATCCACGAGCCATCACGCGCGACATGACCTGGGGAATCCCAGTTCCGTTACCGGATACGGATGGAAAGGTGCTGTACGTTTGGTTTGATGCTCCCATTGGGTATATTTCATCAAGTATGGAATGGGCACAAGACATAGGTAAACCAGACAAATGGAAAGATTACTGGTGTGATGCCGACACAAAACTGATTCATTTTTTGGGGAAGGACAACATTCCGTTTCATGCGGCGATTTTTCCTGCAATGATCATGGGTCAGAACCAGCCCTATAAGCTGGTCGATGATGTCCCTGCGAATGAGTTTTATAATCTCGAAGGGCATAAATTCAGTAAGTCAGAAGGGTGGACAATTGATTTAGAGGATTTTTTCTCGAAATACACAGCGGATCAGATCCGTTATGCCATTGCTGCGAATGCACCTGAAACGACCGATTCAGAGTTCACCTGGAAGGATTTTCAGTCCCGCTGTAATGCAGAGCTTTTAGGGAAGTATGGGAACTTAGTCAATAGGGTGATGGTGTTTGCATCGAAGCAGTGTGACGGAAAGATTCCTTCATTGGGAGTGCTTGAAAGTGAGGATCAGGCCTTTTTGGAGCGCCTGAAGGAGCTGACCGAGCAGGTGGATGAGTGTTATGCCCAATATCGCTTACGTGCTGCCTGCCACTTGATTATGGAGATCGCTCAAGAGGGAAATGTCTACTTTAATTCCAGGCGACCTTGGGTCCAAGCCAAAGAGAATCGGGATAAGATGTTCACCACAATACGCTGCTGTGTTGAATGTTTAAAGTTATTGGCGCTTGTGTCTGCTCCGATCATCCCTGAAACAGCGCAAAAAATTTGGCAGATGCTGGGAATATCTTCGAAATTGTCTGAACAGTCATGGGATGATGTGAAGAGCATGGAGTTGCCAGACAATCAGGTTCTTGGGAAGCCTGAGATTTTGTTTAGAAAAATTGAAGATACCGAAATTGCGCAAGAGCTGGAAAAACTTGCCAAAATGACTAAAAAAGTCAAACAATCAGGAGAGATTAAATTGGAACCTTTAAAGCCTTCGATTACATTTGATGAGTTTACTAAACTGGACTTGCGCGTGGGTCAGGTTGTGGCGGCAGAAGCCGTCCCCAAAAGTAAAAAGTTGCTGAAACTCCAAGTCGACATAGGACATGAAATCCGGACAGTGGTTTCCGGAATCAGTCAGTTTTACAAGCCCGAGGAGTTAGTGGGCAAAAAAGTCGTATTTGTGGCGAATTTAAAACCGACAAAACTGATGGGTATTGAAAGTCAGGGAATGGTTTTGGCTGGATCGCAAGGGGATTTGTTGGAGTTACCAGCGGCAGAAGCCTTGCCGCCTGGAAGTGTGGTGAGTTAGAGGATGATTCCAAATTTGTAAACAGCCTCTTAGGTTAACTCAGGTCGTTTTTAAGTTTTTCATATAATTTAGGGAAATTCTCTTTTAAGATAGAAATTTTTTCATTATCGTTATTTGTTTTACTTATTTGCTCTAAAGCACTTTTGATTTTTGATCTATATTCTTCGGATCCCTTTTCTTTTTCCACTATTCTCGTGAGTCCCCTATATGCTGTATCAATCAACTCTTTGTTTGTGTCTCTTTTTTCTGCGGTCGGTTCCAAAGGCATGTTAAATTCCTCAAGCTCAAAATCCTCCACTATCATTTCAGGTGTTTCCTTAGCATGACTTTCACCATAAGGGTCAGCAGGAAATGCTGTTTCAGCAATTTCACCCGTGATTTTGATTCCTTGCAAAGCTCCTTTTCCGATCAATCCTCCCGCTTTTTTTAGAAATGCTCCGTCTTTCGCTAAAGCTCCCTTGTTTTTAGGGGCGTCTCTTGTTTTGTCAGTTGCTTCGGTGACTGGGGTTCTCGTTACCTTGTGATTGCGAGCTGATTTTAACCCCTTTAGCTTATCAGTGATTGCTGAGGTCAAGTTACTGACAATCTTACCGATTTTTTCAAATGGTGGAATTTCCATAGGACAAACTCCTAATTAAGCAGTGGCTTTCATGACATCATTGAAATCGCTAAACAATTTTCCTACTTCTTCATTGTCTTCGATTTCATGTAATCTGTTGAGCCCTGCATCTTGCCACATTTCTGCAGATTTCAGATCTCCTTCATTTAGGCAACATTCTGCTGCGTACAAGTAAGGAAGGGGATCTTTCGTATCCACTTCAGCAGCTTTGATATAATTTTGAGTGGCTTCAATATATTTTTCTTGGTTTTGACGGGCGCTTCCTAAGCAAAACCAGAAATCAGCATTGAAGGGACAAAAAGTTGTGAGCAAAAAGTAAAGGTGTTCAGCGCTTTTCATTTGATTGTTTTCGTATTGATCTTTCGCAATTATGAGAATTGATTCCAGCGATTCGTAAGAAATCCCAATGATATCGATAATCTTGTTTGGTTCATTAGCGATACGATCGGCAAATTCTTCCATCCTTTCCCCAACTCCATGGAGTTCTTCAAACATTTTTTCCATATATTGTTGACCATGGATTTGAGGGCCAACTACAGCTAAGACATGCAGGGCATTTTTGATGTTTTGGGCCTCCTCGTTAAATCGCAGCATTTCACGAATCTCAGAACGCGCTTGTAGTTCAAGTACTTCCATGGGAATCAATTTGCTAGGTTCAAGAGGACCGCGCTCCTCCATAATGATATCAACAGCTTTCTTGAGGTCTTCATTGGGAGAAGTGTTCATAAACTATCCTTTCTTTCTGATATAGTTTAATTATACAATAATTAAGAATTAAAAATTAATAGTTTATAAAGTAATGAAAATTATAAATAATTTTGATTTTTTATTATTTTTTATATAAATGGACATTAAAATACCTATTTCTGCGTTTTAATTTGGAGTAAATCGATTCTTCGATTTCTTCATTTTTCCTAAGAGACGTAGGTTCTTCCTTTGCGCAGCAAATTTCATATTCCTAAGTCATTGGGGTTTAATACATTGATATCGCAAGAAATCTAGAAGGGATCCATAACCTTGATGGAATCAAATTTGAAGCCGATGACCATTCTCAGGAAATGGGGGTCAGAATTTTTTAAAAACCAATGTGCTGAACATGATGGGTATTTTGTAGCTTTGTCGATAAGCCCGTGTTTGACGGGATTTTGCATGACGTAGTTCAATCGGGCAAGGTAGGAATTTCTGTAGGTAATTTGTGAATCCCAGTATTGATACCAGACTCGACGATCAGATTCGCCATCGATGGCATTGACCACCATAGCACTTCTTCGGTGAATTTTTTTGATTAGATCGGGAAGACAATTTTGTGCATTATTGGAGTGGGCAATAAAATGGTAGTGATTGGCGAAAACAGCCCATGCTTTGAGCACCCATCCGAAATTTAAAGCTTCTTGAAGGATAATGTTTTGTAAGGCGTTTAGTTTGTCATCTGAGTTAAAAAAAATGTCGTTTGTATAAAGTTGAGGCCGTAATCATATAAGTCCCATCAACTGAGTACTTATGGGGAGGTTGATGAGGATAGAGATCTGGAGTTGACATATTTTTCTCCTTTTAGCGTTTGAATGGTAATGTAATTAAGAATTTAAGAGCAACAAATAGATATGAGATTTGGAGTAAATCGATTCTTCGATTTCTTCATTTGCGAAGCAAATTTCATATTCCAAAATCATTGGGGCATGTGAAATTGCTATCGCAAGGAAGCGTTTCACCGTTTTAGGAAAAATGAAGAAATCAAAGGATTGATTTACTCCAAATTATACGCAAAATTTACATTTTTAAAAATTATTATAGTGCCTATTATCTGATTTAAAAAAAAGTAGGTAGCAATGATCAAAAATTCTCATCTAAGCAGAAGATTGTCTCTCGTATCATGGAGGCCCCCAAAAGTTGATAATTTTTTTCCTGATTTGTTTGATTCTCAGATTTCGAGAGTTTCTATTCATATCAATACGGTTTCGCAAGAGCGAAGGGTTAAATATTGGGTCAAACAGATCAATCGCCTTGACTCGACAAAACTTGATTCTAAAGCCTTTCTAGCGTTTAAAAAAACGTTTTGGGAGCCTTCTGATGATGAGTTAACACTACTTGAAATGGCCTTCCCAAAGTTAGATGCTAAAGGAAGAGAATTTGTTTTCACTCAAATTCCTGAGTATTCCCATTTACTTATAAAAACCCTGACAGAACAAGACACGACGCGTTTCTTTTCGTCTATTTCCATACAATCTGCTTTTGCTATCGCTTTTAATATTATGGAACTCTTAAATGATGAGGTTCCCAGTTTTATTGTTCAAGCCATGGAATCAAAAATGAGAAAAGAGAGTGCTCAAAATATTCTCACCATTCTCGAGGATTATCTAACCTTTGACAGTCTGAAACCTTTTTTCAATGCTTTACATTTTGATTTGAAATTTTTTATTACGGGTAACTCTAATGAATCTCATGCTCCCTATTTTAGAAGTTTTTGGAAGGAGTATAAGCTTTTTATGGCTCAAAGGTTTGAGGAAGGTGTGAAAATCCTTCTGACTTCATTCAAACAGGTGGATCAATCGTTCTTTTTTGCTTCAGTAAGCCTGCTCGATGATCAGCAGCTCCTATTCTTACTTCCACTTTTAACAAAAGAAATGTTCGAAATTGTTGAGAAACCATATATGCGGCTATTTACCAAATATGCTGAAGGTTCTAATACTTCGGAACTCATTTTAACTTTGAAATTAGCTGCTGGGCCTCATTTGACTCCGATCATCAATCAGATCATACAGAATTCAGAATCTGAAAAATTGAGTGAACTCTTAATGGAGGATGTTCACAACCATCTAAAATATGTGAAGGCGATTCGTGAAAAATCAGGGACAAATCATAAAAGAAAAATTATTAGCCATATCATGGAAAATGGCAGGTTTTTTTCAATTCAAAGACTTTTTGAGAAACTCCTTAAAATGGCAAAGCTTGAACCATCAAGTCGGGAGACGCGGCGCATTTTCTTATTCACCGGCTTGTTCGTTCAAATGCACCCCCAGTATGTGTTCCGACTCGAATCGATTATCAGAAAAATGTTACAGGTGGAAATCGAAAGCGAGCGTTCGAAAGAATTCCTCGATTTCTTAAATTCGGAATTGCATGTCGCAAAAGAAAAGCAATTTGCACATGACATGCTCGAATTACTCAAACGTGAACCTGAAAAAGTTTCAGAAAACATCTCGAAGATTGTTTACTCTTATTCCCATTTTACAACCACAAAAATCTTACTCCAAAAGATTCAGGATCAAATAGAGTCAAGTGAACTCAGAGACAGCTTATTATCTTTGTTAACTTTTTGGTTAAAATATCGCGCGACGAATAAAGAGTTTGATCTCCATAAAAATCTATTAGAAAATGTTATGAAAAAATTGTCCGATTGTGATTCAAAGGCCTATAAAAAATTTTCTTATGCTTATCAAGTTAAGATGTCTATATCGAATTTGAGTGTTGAAGAAGAAAACAGTTCTTCAAGTCCCAGAATTAAGATTGAATTTGAAGAAGTCCTTGATAAAGCAGAAAATCATGATAACTATCAAGATGATCTGAGATTGATCGCTACTGATCTCAGAAATTATGCCATCGAAATATTTTCTTCGATTTCTTTTGATGATTTTATGAGTCTCAATTGGTTAAATCATCCTGGGTGTGATTCGACCGTGAATAATGTGATCACCGAGTTTAATCGATTATCTAAGTTCACGGCAGTCAAGATTTTGAACCCCGAATTGGCTTCTCATGGGCGAGCTGGTCTGATTGATTTTTTTATTTCTCTTTGTCAAGTCTGCTATGAAGGAGGTGACTTCCACTCAACTTATGCGCTTTATAGCGCTTTCGATTCTTCGCAAATTCAACAATTGAAGAAAACTTGGAGACATGTGAGTGTTCGCCATAAAAAAATCAAAGCAAAATTAGACGTTGACTTGGATATGAGTCATAATTATCAAAAAATTCGTCAACATATGAAATGGATGACTGAATACGGACGTCAAATTTGTCCTTGCATCACGATTATTTCTCAGGATCTTTTTTCTCTTAATGAAAACATGAGGAACTCAGATCTTCACCATATTAACTATTCCAAACTTGATGCCTTAGGCAAAATATTTAAAGATTTTCATCGTTGGCAAATGATCTGCCAGTCAGATCATCGATCTCGATTAAGATCGGATGTGAAAAGTTCTATGAAAAAAGAATCATTATCTAAAGATTTGTGGAAATTGTCACAGGAATGTGAACCGAGGTTCAGGTCCTCAACAAAATGGTAGGCGTTCAAAAGAACGCCCATTTTTTAGATCTTATAACCTTGAGTACGCATGTCTTTGACAATTGCGCCGATGCCACGCTTTTCAATCGTACGCATAGCAGCTGTGGAAAGCTTTAACGTCACAAAACGCTTTTCCTCTGGAAGCCAGAATCGCTTCTTCTGAACATTTGGCTTGAATGAGCGTTTCGTCTTCCCTGTAATCTTAAGACCAATCCCTTTCTTCTTCTTCGCTATACCACGAATCGCATAGGTATGACCCCTTTTAGGCCCCTTTCCGGTAACTTGACACTTTTTACCCTTGACAAGCTGTTTTTTCTTAGGTTTTGCACACTTTTGCATCGATTTTCTCCTAAACCTGTTCAGTAATTGATATGGAATAATCCTATCACAAAATAATCTTTCTTTACAATTAAAATCCAAGGTACAGAGAGCTAATGATTTATATGTATTAATTTTTATTCTAAGGTTATTAAAAAATTTAATTTATAGTATGGTATAATAGTAACTTAGAAGTGTAGTTTATTATAATTATTATTTTAATTCGGAGATAGTTATGGATAGTCATGGTAGTGTTTATTCAGAGCAAATTTTCAAGGATATCGATCGGGTAACTCTGAATTTAAATCGAGCCTATAGAGATTCAGCTTTAGTTGGTGAGGATAAGAGGCTTAAGTCGGAGTTGACAGCTGAAGAGCGAGCACTTTGCCAGGAGATCAGTCAATTGGCCACTAAAATTCAGTCGGTTAAGAATGATCTTCGGGGGATGGAGAGAAAGGATTTAAGCGCTCAGAAGGTGAGAGTTCTCTATCTTGAAAAAGCGGCATTGAACATTCAACTGAAATTATTGGCCGTGAAAGTGCATGAGTTACCGAGGACACGAGAACTTAAACTTCAGAAGGGGCAAATAGAAAGAGCACGTAAAGATGTGAATCATAAATTGAAAGAATCTTTGATGGGGTCGACTCATAAGGAGTTGCAGAGGATTCAAGAAATGGCGAAATCTGAACGGGAATTTGCCGAGATTTTAGATATTCATGCTTGGACGTTTCTTGAAAAGAATCAGCCGTTGATGAGATCTCATGATTTTCTCCCAAAAGTGAGAGACTTTGAAAGTCAGGTTCAGTTGATAAAAGCTGAGAGAAGAAATCTTCGAGAAGAACTTTATCAGTACGTTTCAATGAAAAATGAACTTGAGGATAATCTTCGGCATGAAACAGATAAAAAAAATATAAAAAATTTGCAACGGCATCTTTCTGCAGTGAAAGGAGAAATTCGAAAGATTGAGGAAAAACGGGCAAATCTTCGTGAAAAACAACTTCAAATGATGTTGGTACAAGGTTTGGAACTTGTGGGTGAAGTTGAGGATAAACAGCCCCTCTTTGACAGAATTGATAGTCTTCAAAAGGAGTTTAATGAGTTATTTGAGTATACTGGAGCTTCAAATAAACGTGTCTCACTTGATCCCTTTTCGGAAATCCGGATATTGACTCCGTTGGAACTACAATTTCGAAAAAAATGTGTCGAATCAGGTTATTCCACCACTCATAGCGACCTCTTGGATAATTTTTTGAACGTTATCCAAACAGGTAAAAAGTTTCCGACCGAAACTTTGGTTGAGGATTTTATGCATTGGGCCCATCAGTTTCCCGATCAGGCTCAATTTATGGTTGAGGGAATTTCTTTGATGGTGGCAGCTGCCAATGACGCTGAATTGACACAAAAGTTTGGGGATTTGATGGAGTTTCTTGCTATTGAAGCGAACAAGTCTTTTGCCCCAACAGTTGTGACCGATGAATCTTTGTATTATCTAGAGTTGAGTGATCTCTTTCGAAATATTTGGCATCTGAGTAAAAAAGGAGATGTCAATGCGAAAACCTTTTTGGACGACCAAGGTTTAACTTTTTTAAATGAGACGATTGATTTGCAAAGAGGGTCTGGACTTACTACTTTTGAAAAATCCCTGGCTGATTTGCGAAGACGTGGAGCTCCATTATTCAATAAGCAGGTGAGATTGGGAGTCGAAAGCAGTAAAAATTACAAAAAAATGGCCCATAAAGAATTTCTCTCTGAGGCTTACGAAGAGGCATTGAAGTCTAAGAGAAAGGGTAAAAAGCCAAAGTTAAAGGCTTCTATTCGTTTCAATTGGAAAGAGGTCAAGAAGTGGACAAAGGAAGTCGTAACCGCAAAGACAACTCGTAAAAGGGTTGCGCGTGCGGTAGCTCTTGCAGCTTCAGGTGCGGGAGCAGGTGTGGTCTTAGCTGCGGGTTATGGGATTACCATTCTTACAGGAGGAATTGGGATTGTGATAGGAGGTTTCTTGATTGGGGCTTCAGCGGGTACTTTTTCATTTTTATATTCTTCACTGAATAAATTTATTGATAAAATTGATACGACGCCCAAGATTGGTGAAGATGAAGCTCTTAAGCTCATTCTTTCAACTGATTATGTGATTGAAATGAAAGAAAGAGGAGTGATTCCCAATTATGGGAAAACACCAAAATTGAATCGAAGTCAAAAAAAGGCAAGGTCTCGATTGCAGAAGGCGATTATTGAGGATCTCAAAATTAGAGACTCAGATACACCTTTGGAAATCATTGAAAAGTTTACCAACTACGTGAATGACTGTTACCCTTCGAAAGCAGTTTTTCGTACACAAAATGATCCTGCGGTTAGCCTTGCGGCAGTCAATTATGCGATAGACCGCGAACTTCGAAAGAAGATTGCTATGTCGGTTGAGAGGCATTCTGAGGATTGGAAGTATCCTGGAAAGGTAGAAAAAACCAAAGACTATAAGAAACGTATCTTGAAAGAAATTGGACTACGCTAGTGAGTAGATCACTTGACTTGCTCAACAGTTCTCTAATTTTTTTTTCACAGAGATACACAGAGAAGAGCACAGAGGAACACAGAGGTTATTTTTTAAATCAACACCATATTACCCGATCAATTTAGTATTGACAATTTGGGCTTTGACGCAGCCCAAATTGTCAATACTAAATTGATCGGGTACTAGGTTTACTCTAAGGGAAGCCAATGATCTCGGATGTTAAAGCGTTTATATTTTGATTCTTTGATCTTTTGATCAATGGTTTCTTCGACTTCCGCGTCCATTAAGCTTTTTCGGATTTCGTCTCGAAAGCTTCTTACTTTATCGCGGATTTTTTGAATTTCCTCTGCCTCTTTATCTCCGACATTACTGGGATCTTCAAAAAGCTTTTTTGCCATGGCGCGGTCGATTCCCAACTCATTTATCAGATCACGGCGGACAGAGGCCATGAACTTGATTTCCCGTTTAGTATTGATGAGTAACATGGCCCGTTCGTGTTTGATTTGTTCTGGGGATTTACGTTGTTTCGGCGATTCTTCCTCTTGAACTATTCCAAGGGTGCTGGCGATTTCGGCGAGATAGAGAAGTTGTTCGATCTCCATTTCGGCCATACCGGAGTCAAAATAGCGCTCAACTTTATGAAAATCAATCTTAGCCATGATATTTTCCCTCTATACCTATTATAATGTAATTTAAGAATAATTTGAATTTGTAAGGTTGAGAACGAATCTAGTGGGGTTAGAGCTCAAGATTTGCTTCTCCCTGACACCGAATTAGTTATTTTGTTTTGACGCTATGGTCATTTTTTGAGATAATGAGACTAGGAGAGGATTGGAATGGAAGAGCTTCAGGTCGATGTAGTCATCATAGGATCAGGGCCAGCAGGGCAAAAAGCAGCGATTCAAGCTGCCAAGCTTGGCAAGAAGGTGGTTGTCGTTGAGAAAGACGGTAAACCTGGCGGAGCTTGTCTTTATTCTGGGACGATCCCTTCAAAAACTCTACGCGAAGCGATCGTGGATCTTACCGGATTTCATCAGCGAGTGATTTATGGTAAGGACTTCCCCATGAAGGAAGTGACCATTAATGATCTTAACTTCCGTTTAAATAGCGTGATCGAAGAACAAGGGAAAATCATCACACGTCAGTTCCGAAAGAACGACATCCGGTTTATCATTGGTTCAGCTCGATTTGAGAATAAAAATATGGTAATTGTGACCGGTGAAGATGGTCGGCTTTGCTATCAAATTTATGCTGATAAATTTATCATTGCTACTGGTTCGAAACCGCGGAATCCTCCGGACCTAGAATTTGATGATCATGTGATTCTCGATTCAACCCGATTACTTTCCATTGATAAAGTTCCTCAATCAATGTTGGTTCTTGGGGGTGGAATCATCGGGTCTGAGTATGCGAGCTTCTTTTCCGCTCTCGGCACTGAGGTGACGGTGATCGATAAAAAAGATCATATGCTTCCTCTTCTCGACCACGAAATCGGGATTCATCTGCAAACGGCTTTGACAAATTTAGGGCTCAGATTTAAAGGAAAAAAAATTCCTGCGGAAATTAAGCGGGTCAACGACCGCGCTCATGTTCGTTTTGAAGATGGAACGTCGTTAGAAGCGGATACTCTCCTTTTTGCTTTAGGCCGTCTTGCAAATATCGAGAACTTAAGCATTGAAAATGCAGGGTTAGCCATAAGTCCAAGAGGTTATATCCCTGTGAACGCGTTGTTCCAAACAAAAGTCTCTCATATTTATGCCGTGGGAGATGTTGTGGGCGGGCCTTGTTTGGCTTCGACGAGTATGGAGCAAGGGCGATTAGCGGCTCGTCATGCGTGTGGAATTGAGACGCACCATTTTCCCACATTTTATCCGGTGGGTATTTATACTATTCCAACAATTTCTTGCTGCGGATATACTGAGCAAGATTTGATCGATATGGGATTCCACTATGAAGTGGGACGAGCTTACTATTATGAAATTGCTCGCAGTCACATTGCCGGAAGTAATGTAGGAATGTTTAAGATCCTATTCCACTCCGAGACTCTTGAGTTATTAGGGGTCCATGTGATTGGGAGGGGGGCTACCGAGGTGATCCACATTGGTCAATTGGCCATGGGCTTTAAGGCTCACGTTGATTACTTTATTGACCAAGTATTCAATTATCCCACCTATGCAGAGGGTTACCGTATTGCTGCTCTGAACGGGATCAATAAAATTAAGAGAAGAAGATGACAAGTCCTAAACATCCAAACGATCAAGAAGAGCAAGAGCCAAGAAAGTTGCCTGAGTTCATCATTATTGATGAAGGGGAGACTTTTGAGTCAGAGGAAAAAAGGTTTCCGAAATTTAAGCAACCACCAATTAAAGAGGTGACTTGGAAACTGAGGTTGGGATGTGGCCTGGTTTCAATTCTCGCCTTTTTTTGGACTGTGGGATCGTTAATTTGCACCATCACTTTGGGGATTGTGACATTGCTGACATTCAATTATTTTCCTATTTTTAAACGGGGAACTAAGATGTATTGGGGGTGGACGCGGGGAGGAACAGTGGTGACACTGGGATTGATCGTGTCTGTGTTTAATTTTTCCTTGGGCCTTGTCTTTATGGTCTATTACTTTTCTCAGGTAAAGGATGAGTGGCAGAAAAAGATGTTCACCCGCATGGCGCCTCCTCATATGAAAGACTATATGTAAACGTTTTTTAGTTTCAGATGTTTTGGTAAATATCAACAATTCCCGCTGGAAAATTTGTTGATAAAATATAATTTCACCACAGAGGTCGCAGAGAACACAGAGAAAGAAATAATGAGATTCTCTCTGAGTTCTCTGCGACCTCTGTGGTGATTTATATGC
>SDBV01002671.1_pt1 | contig 26616 bp, 18 predicted proteins | sample 2277081 | NCBI WGS metagenome assembly SDBV01 (sample SAMN10402039, study PRJNA504765) | marine sediment metagenome | isolation source: marine sediment core GS10_PC15, 223 cmbsf | place: Arctic Ocean: Southern Knipovich Ridge | collected 2010 | reverse complement strand
GAGCGTCATGGCGATGATCTCGCCCTCGAAGCGTGTCTCGCTCGGGCACATGTCCCGTTGCAGCGCGTTCACGTGCGAGTAAAGCCCGAAGACCTCTTTCATGAAGCCGTAGTGCTCCATGTCGCCGCAGTACATCGTCCCGGAGCACTTGCCCGTCTGCCAGAACGTGTCCTCCTCCTGCGCAATCTCCTGCAGCTCGGCCAGGATCTCGTCGCGCGGCCGTCCCTTCTCGGGCAAGCCCCTGTTAACGCCGTAACGCTCTGCGTAGGGGTAGGGTCCTTTAGCCACGGGGCACCTCCATGCGTCTCATCATCCGTTAAGCGAGTCGAATATCGGCCTATTGCGATCAAAGGCCGCGAGGAACTGTTCGAACAGCCCGTCGTAGATTGCGCTTCGTTCCGGTCGCGGATCGTAGGTGCGCCTGACGTGGCTGATCCTGGGAAAGTCGGCCATCTTCAGAAGACCCAACCGCTCGAACCCCAGGAACGCCGTCGTCCGCGTGATGCAGTGGCGAGGGTCCTCCAGCTGCAGGAGCGGCCGGCCCATTACGTCGGCGAGTATCTGTGACCATTCGTCGGAGAGCGCGCCGCCACCGGATAAGTATATCTGCTCGAACTCGTTCCCGGAGAACTGCTCGACGGAAGGCAGCAGCCAGCGCAGGTTGTAGGCCACGCCCTCCAGGATCGATCTCACCATGTGCGCGCGCGTCGTGCTGAGCGAGATGTTAAGAAAGCCGCCACGTGCGTTCTCGTTCGATGAGGGCGCGTGGGAACCGGTCAGCCAGGGCAAGAACAACAAATTGCCGCTGCCCGGTGGAGCGTCCCGGACGAGGTCGTCAATGTGGCCGAACATGTCCTCGGTCGTGTGGTCGGCGAGAGCGTCGGACGCGAACGCGACGTTGGTCAGGAAGTGGTCCAGCGCCTTCGCCCCGATCCCGTTCTCCGCGATGGCGACATATCGGCCGTCTATGGCGCTGGGACTGCTGACGATGGCGTGCTCCAGGTCCGAAGCCTTACTGGGGAGGTGCGCGAGCACCTGGCTGGTGGTGCCGATGTTGACGCCACCGCGGCCTGGCTGGAACGTGCCGGTCCCGACTGACACCGCCTGTGTGTCGTTCAGCCCGGAGAGTACCTTCGTCTCGGTCGAAAGCCCAACCTCGGCCGCTATCGCCGGCAGCACCGTGCCGACCGGCGACAGGATGGGTACGAGGTCGGGAAGCTTCTCGCGATCGATTCCCGCCATCTCGATCAGCGTTTCGTCGTAGTGCACGGCGTCGAGCTGCCGGTTGTCGGTAAGCACCATCATGAAGACAGTGCAGGCGTTGGCGGTTAGCTCGCCGGACAGCCGCGCCGTGAGGTAGTCCATCGGCTCCAGGAACTTGTGCGTGCGCTCGTAAACGTCCGGGCGCGCCTCCTTGACCCAGAGCATGTGCGAAAGTGAGTCGTTGCCGGAGGGGAGCGGCATGGCGCCGTGGACGTCGATCCAGGTGGCGATCGCCTGCGGATGCCTGCCGTAGATCTCGCGCGAGCAGGCGCCGCCGCGGCTATCCATCCATAGGATGAGGTTCATCACGGGCCTGCCGGAGCGGTCCACCGGCACGACGGACGAGAACTGGCTCGCTACCGCAACGGCGATGATCTCCTCGGCGGGGCGGGCGGCCTCTTGCACGACCTGCCTTATCGCGTCTTTCGTCGCGGTCCAGATCGCCTCGGCGTCCTGCTCCGCGCCGCCGGGCTCGACGAGGACCGTCTCGACGGGACGATAAGCGGACGCGACGACTTCGCCACCCTCGCTGACCAGGGCGGCCTTCAGACCGCTGGTCCCGAGATCGAGCGATACAATGTACCGGGAGCCGCTCAACGTCTGCGCTACCCCACCGGGGCGCGCCGGTCCGTACGCGTACTCAGTCGAAGTCTCATAGCAGAATCATCCTAGCACCCAACTCGGAGGCTCCGCCGCCTCTACGAGCGATCGCCTGCGGCCAGCAGACGCCCCCGCACTTCCTCGTCCGTCGCCAGGTCGATCGCCGTCCACGCCATCGCCAGCGCGCCGTCGATCACCGCCTTGTCCGCCGCCTCTGTGGCGCAGTGCTCGGTGAACTCCGGCTGGTGGTTCCCAGCCGGCCACGAGTTAATGCCGATCATCGGGTGGATCGAGGGCATCGCCAGCGAGACGTTCCCCATGTCCGTCGATGCGGCGAAGCGCTGGAACTCCGGACGCATCTCCGGGAACTGACGTCCCAGCGCCTCCGCGTTCCGCTTGTAGGCGGCCGCGATATCGCTGTCGTGCCGCATCTCCGCGTAGGCGTACGGCGAGGCGATGATGTTGACCTCACAGCCCGTCGCCAGCGCGCCCGCCTCGAAGCAGCGCAGCACCTTCGCCCGCACGTCGTCCAGCTCCGTCAGCGTCAGCGCGCGGATCGAGTACGACGCCGACGTGTGTGCCGGGACGACGTTCGCGGCGTCTCCGCCCTTCGTCACGATCCCGTGCACCCTGTCCGTCGGCTTGATGTGCTGTCGCGTCAGGCCGATCGCCACCTGCGCCACCGTCAGCGCATCCGCAGCGTTGATCCCCATCTGCGGGTTGGACGAGGCGTGCGCCTCTCTCCCCGTGTACTCCACCTCCACCCTCTGCGCCGCGATGATCGGCGGCTCCACGACGTCGACCGGCGCCGGGTGGACCATCATCGCCGCGTGCACGCCATCGAAGGCGTTGCGCTCCAGCATGAAGATCTTGCCGCCACCGCCCTCTTCGGCGGGGGTGCCCATCACGCTGACGGTCAGTCCGACGTCATCCGCGACGGCTGCCGCGGCGATACCGGCGCCGACCGCCGCTGAGGCGATTATGTTGTGGCCGCAGGCGTGTCCGATCCCGGGCAGCGCGTCGTACTCCGCGCAGATCGCCACGTGCAGCGGGCCGCTCCCCGCGCGGGCGATGAACGCCGTCGGCAGCGAGCAAGCCCCGCGCTCCACGGACAGGCCGCCCTCCTCAAGCGCATCGGCCGCCCAGCCACTCGACTTGTGTTCTTCGAAGCGCAGCTCGGGGTTGGCGTGGATGCGATGGCTCAGGTCGATGAGCGAATCGCGGATTTCGTCGACGCGCGCCCGAGCCGCTTCCTTCGCTTTCACAGAACGAATCCTCCAGGCACCAGGCTCTTATGCGGTACCGGCCACGGCCAGCGCCGCCTGCGCGGGCGATATGGCGTTCGGGTCGGTCATGATGTTCACGCACGCCGGCCGGCCGGATGCGATCGCGCGTTCGATCGCGGGCCGGATGCCGTCGGCTTCTTCGACAAACTCCGCGTAGACGCCGAACGCCTCGGCCGCCTTCTCGTATCGCGTCGGGCCCAGTTCCGTGGCGATGACCCTGTCCGCGCCGAGCGTGACCATCTGCTCGTGCTTGCACATGCCCCAGGCCTGGTCGTTGTTGACGACGACGACGATCGGCAGGTCGTGACGCACCGCCGTGTCGAACTCGGTGAAGTTCAGGCCGACGGAGCCATCTCCGGTCAGGAGGATGACCGGCTCGTCAGGGTGCGCCAGCTTGGCGGCAAGCGCGAACGGCAGCCCGATCCCCAGACAGCCGAGGTAGCCGTGGCCCAGGTAGCGCCCCGGCCGCTGAGCGTTCAGCGCGAGTTCTCCCCAGACGAAAGTGTCGCCGCCATCGACGCACAGTACGCCCTTGTCTTCGATCAGGGCGCTCACCTCAGCGGCGACTGTGTAGGGATGGATGCAGTCCTTGGAGGCACTGGGGGACTGAGCAATCATCGTGCGCGCCGCTCCGGCTGCGGTGGCCGCCGCCTGCAGCCACTGCGAACGGTCAGGCCACTGGCGTTGACGTGCGGCCGCAGTGAACGCCCGCAGCGCTTCTCGGCAGTCAGCAACGACGCCAACGTCCACGCGTCCGCCACGGCCCAGCTCCTCCGGCTCAACGTCGATCTGGATGACGCGCGCCGATGACGGGACGATCGACTGACGGCCGCCCGTGAAAAGCCCAAAGCGTGCGCCGAGCATCAGAACGAGGTCCGGCTGTGCGCCCATCGCCAGAGCGCGACCGGCACCAAAGAAGCCGCCGAGTCCCAGCGGCGAACCCTCCGGGACAGCGCCTCGCGTCTGGCCGTTGGCGATCACCGGTGTGTCCGTCACCTCGGCGAAGTCGCGCAACTCGTCCGTGGCGCCGGCGAACCAAACGCCCCTCCCCGCCATGAGCAGCGGCCGTTCGGCTTCAGCGATCATGCCGAGCACGCTCTCTACGGCCTCTTCGGACGGGCACGGGCGAGATGGCTGGTTCGCAGGCGCCGTCGGCCAGCGCAGGGAATCAGGTTCCATCTTGGCCGCCAGAACGTCCGCCGGGATCTCCAGGAAGACAGGCCCGGGGCGGCCGCTCCGCGCATGATGGAACGCCAGCGCGACGTACTCCGGTATGCGGGCCGGGTCGTTCACGGCGCGGCTCCACTTCGTGATCGACTGCATCAGCGGAACGCCGTGCATTTCCTGCAACGGCATCGTCTCTTCCTCGCCGAGCGCGTACCGCCCGCCGATGACGACCATCGGAACGCAGTCCAGGTGAGCGTTAGCCACAGCCGTCACGATGTCGGTGACGCCGGGCCCGGCGGTCACGACGGCCACTCCGGTCTCCCCGGTGAGGCGCGCCCAGGCGTCGGCCATATGACCGGCGGCCTGCTCGTGCCGCGTATCGACGATCCGAATGCCCTCGTCGTAACAACCCTGAAAGATGGGGTCGACGTGCCCGCCGTGCAGGCCAAAGATATTGGTGACTCCAAGCTGCTTTAGTACGCGCGCTACGGCCGCGCCACCAGTTATCGTCATCGTTTCGCTCCTTCCGCGGCGCCGTTCAGTGGCTCGATGTCCACGCTGACGCCCCTGTCCGTCGGCACCGGCTGCCAGTGCCACGGTCGATACTTGAGATGGCCGTAGCCGCCTGCCAGGTGCAGCCACTTGACCATCCCCGGCTCGACCTCCGATTGGCCAAGCCAGGCCTTGTGCTGATACGGCTCGAAGCCGTTGTAGAGGATCACCTGCCCCGGTTTGACGGACGGCGACAGCTTTGCGGCAAGTTCGATGGACGCCACATCATTGTGGAGTCTTACAGGCGCCCCGTTTCCGATCGCCTTCGCTGCCGCGTCATCCGGGTTGATCATCACGAACGGTTCGCCGCGATGCGTGTTCTGGATGATGTTGTTGATCATGTTCATCGAGTGGACGCTCCAGCGCGGGTGGCCGCTCGTCAGGAAGAACTCACGTCGCCCACCCTGCCTGGGGTCGTCCTTGTGGCAGGGCAGCTCTTCACCGGCCTCCAGAAACCACTCGTGGTCGATGTAGAACTGGGCGCGGCGCGTCAGCGTGGGATACGGCTGCTTCTCCTCGACGTGCCAGCGGAACGGGCTGTGCGTCTGATCGGGCTCGATGGTGGAGGCCTGCGCCAGGCCGTGACCGGCGATACCCCAGCCCTGCCAGCGCATCACGCCCTTTTCGCGGAACGTCTCGATACTGGCGTCCGGCGGGAGGATGCCGTAGACGGCGTCGTCGCGGAACGCCTCGTCAAGGCGCTTCTCCTCCGAGCGAAGCGCACCGCCGAGCGTCAGGCGGTCGGTGGCGCCCTCGAGGTCTGTGGTCTGGCCGCCGGCCTTACTGACAATCTTCGTCTGACCGCGCGCCTTCGCGCGCTCTTCGAGCTTCTCGACAAGCGCGAGGCCGATCTCGTAGTCGGACCTAGCGTTGCCCGGCGGTTCGATCGCCTTGTCCATGAAGACGGTGTTCAGGTGATGGATCGCGGGCATGCTGATACCCAGCTTCTCGTAATGCTGCGCCGCCGGCAGAATGTAGTCGGAATGGAGGCCGGTCGTCGTCATCCGGTAGTCGATGGAGACGATCATCTTCAGCTTCGGCCACAGGTTCTCCAGGAGCATCTCCTGCCCGCCCCTGTGACGGCGCAGGACGTTGCCGCCGGCCTCGACAAGCACACGCGGCTCCACCTCCTGCCACACCTTCGCCAGCGTGTGGTCCCACCACCCCTTGTCCAGCGCCTCCTGGTAGTACTCGTCGAAGGTGCGCTTCATCGAGGGATCGGACCATTCGGGATTGTTCCAGCGCTCCTTGTAACCGAACTGCTCGTACCAGAGAAAGACCGGCGGGAACGTGCTGGCGCCGCCGCGCGAAGAGGACATCTCCATCGCCCGGTTAATGACCATCTCCGTAGTTAGCGTGGGGTCGTCAGCGGTCATCATGGGGCGCATCATGATCATCTGTTGCTGGAACGACCGCGCCGCGTCCTGTCCGGGCGCACCCTTGGCGGTCTGCAGCGACGCCCCGTCCAGGCCGCCGATACCCCAGGACTGCGTGCCCGCGCCCTGCTTACCCCAGTTACCCGTCAGCGCCAGCAGCAGCGCCATCGAGCGCTCCATCAGGTCGCCGTGGTACGACTTGCCGGTATTCCAGCCGGCCATGATCTTCGTGCGCCTCGACGCGACTTTGCGCGCCAGCGTGCGTATCGTCTCCGGGTTCACGCCGGAGATCTCCGACGCCGCTTCCGGTGAGTAGTCTTCGAGCCGCCTGCGCAGCCGCTCGAACGCCGGCTCCACTTCGACCTCCGTGCCGTCCAGAAGCTTGATGCGGATGCCGCCCTCAAGCGCGGGAGCGACGTCGCCTGACGCCAGCGTGCCACGCGGCGCTGGAACGGCCTGCCCGGACTTCGTGTCGAGCCAGAAGAACTGGTCTTCGCGCTCGCCGGGGTGGAACTCGTTACCCCGCAGGAAGCGCCCCGTGTCCTTGCGCACGAGCAGCGATAGATCGGTCTGCTCCCGAACGAAGCGCTCATCGTAGAGGCTCTCGTCGATGATCACGCGACACATCGCCAGCGCGAGCGCGGCGTCCGTGCCGAACTGCACCGGCACGTGGTAGTCGGCATGGATCGCGGACGGGCTGTAGTCCGGAGCGATGATGACGACTTCACCACCGTTGTAGCGGCACTCCGGCACGTAGTGATACCACTGGATCGCAGAGTAGACCGGGTTGTTGTGCCAGATGATGATCAGGTCGGCCAGGAACCAGTCGTCCGCTGAGGCGACGGGGTTGAACTTGCCCCAGGTCATGTAGAAGCCGGGGTTCCAGTCCTGGAACTCGGCGTTTCCGTCGGTTGTCGGCGAGCCAATGGCCGAGGCGAACGACCGCGCGGGGGCGGCGCCCAGCTCCGGCGTCATCAACGTGATCACCGACTCGGGGCCTTGATCTCCACAGGCGTCGAGCATCGCGTCAGCGATGTCGGTCAGCGCCTCGTCCCACGAGACCTCTTCGAACTTGCCCTCGCCGCGCTCACCGACGCGCTTGAGCGGGCTCGTAACGCGGTCCGGGGCATCGTGAACATACCCCCAGCAGACGCCCTTATTGCAGCCCATGGGGTTCATATCGGGGACGCCCGGCTGGACAACGGGAAGAGTGCCGGATTGCTCCTCGCGGACGATCTTGCCGTCACGAACGAAGACGCGAAACGGACAGCCGCCGGGGTAGCAATCGACGGCGTGGCTGCCCCAGGTTACCTTGTCCCACTTCCAGCGGTCCCGGTACCTCTCTTGCCCGCCACCGCCGCCTTCGCTCGATGTCATGAATCCCCCGTTCGGCTCCAGTTGTCTTTGAACGCCCGTAGCGCTCCTTGGTGCGGGCGCACCCACACACCGGAATTGTCGGCGGCACTACAAGCGCCTTCAATCCGGCAGGCGATGGCAGGGGTTGTGCGGGTTTTCCCCACACGAGACAGGCGAAACGGGACGAGCCATCAGTCAGACAGGCAGCCAGTCGCTGCCGCGCGGGCAACGACTCACATCATCGGCATCCCGCCGACGGGGACGCTCCGGCGCCCTTGAGGCGTCAGCGCTTCACAGAGGGACGATTACTTTGCGGGCTTCGCCTCGAACTTGGTCTTGCATTCGCCGGAGCAGAAGTAGATCGTCTTGCCGTCTTTGACGAGCGATGTTGCAGCGGTGGTCGGCGTGAGATCCTTACCGCAGACGGGATCCTTGCCGCCAATGAGCGACTGAAGGCTCTCCGGGCTGATGCTGGATGTGAACATATGATCCTCCTAACAGATTTCAGTACCTATGGTAGCAGCCCCGTGCCGGCGACGTCTGTCAGGCGGCCTGAGACGACCCGGTAGGGTGCTCCCCGACCACGCCCGGTTCGTAGGCGCACGATGGGTCGGCGGCCAGGTAGTCCCCCGTGACGCCGTACGCGCGGGCGCGGCTGCCGCCGCAGACCGTGCGAAAGTCACATTCGCCGCACTTTCCCTTCAGCAGATCGGGATCACGCAGCTCTCGGAAGAGTGGCGAGTTGCGATATATCTCCGCGAACGGCCGTTCACGCACGTTGCCGCCGGCCAGCGGCAGAAAGCCGGACGGGCAAACGTCGCCCGTATGCGAGATGAAGGCGAACCCGCTGCCGTCGTTGATGCCGATCATCGGGCGATCCAGGCCGTCCTGGAACCGGTATCCGGCCCCGGCCACGTGCCCTTCGCCGCCGTCGGCGCGCGCTCTCTGAATCGCGACCCGCCTGTAGGCGGGCCCCGCCGTCGTCTTGACGTCGAAGGACGCGGAGCGGGATATGTCGCACAGCCAGTTGTAGACGTCCTCGTGCTGCTCCGGCGAAATCATGTCCTCGGCGCGACCGCGACCCGTTGGTACGAGAAAAAAGACACTCCACTGAACGGCGCCGGCGGCCGCGATGATCTCCGGCATTGCCTTGAGCGTCGAGAGATTGTGCCGCGTGACCGTCGTGTTGACCTGCAGTGCCAGCCCAGCGTCCGCGATCCGCTGCGCGACCTCGATCGTCCGCTTGAATGAGCCAGCGAAGCCGCGGAAGCCATCGTGGACAGCGGCCGTGGGCCCATCCAGGCTGATCCCGACGCGGCGCACGCCTGCATCGCGTACACGCGCCAGGTTGCGTGGCGTAACAAGCGCACTCGCCGTGGGAGCGAGGGACGTGCGCAGACCAACCGAAACAGAGTACTCGAGCAGTTCGTAGACGTCCGGGCGCATCAGCGGATCGCCGCCGGTGACGACGAGAATCGGCTCGCCGACGGCGCGGATCTGGTCGACGACGTTCAGCGCCTCCTCGGTCGTCAGCTCGCGCGAGTCGCGTTTCGGCTGCGCCTCCGCGCGGCAGTGCAGACAGGCCAGGGCGCAGGCACGCGTGATCTCCCAGGCGACCGTGAACGGCGACTGGTTGAGATCGATCCCGGGCAACTTGCGGTCGTTGGCGACGCGCCGTGCCGCGCCTGTCTCGCGCGTGTCGGTCACGTGGCGGTCTCCTGCACCGGCACCAGCCATTTATCGGTGTTGGTTTCATCGGGCTCGAAGCCGATCTCAGCGTCCGTCAGATAACAGGCTGGGTCCGGCGCGAGGAAGTCGTCGAAGTAGCTCTCGGCGCGCGCACGCAGGTTGCCGTTACAGATCGGCATGAAGCGGCAGGAAGCGCACCTGCCGACTATCGGACGCGGGCTTTCGCGAAGCGCTGCCAGCCTCGGTTCCGAGAGATCGGTCCAGATGGCGCTGAACGGGCGTTCGCGCACGTTGCCCAGGATGTAACCCCACGAGAACTGGTCGGCGTGAACGCCGCCGACGGGGTCGACGGAGGAGACGGCGACACCCGATTGGTTGCCGCCATTCCAGGCCAGCATCTGCCAGACCTCGTCCGCCCGCTCGGGCTGCTGGCGACCGACCCGCATCCAGAGGAGAGCATTGTCGGCATGGTTGCCCACCGTGAGCACTTCCTTGTCCAGGCCTCGCTCATGGAACGACTGAGCGCGGTCAAAGACATATTCCACCGCGGCGCGCGTCTCGGCCGGCGCCAGGTCGTATTGACGGACGCGGTCGCCACGGCCGGCGTACGCCAGGTGATAGATGCAGCAGCGGTCGATGTCTTCTTCCTCCAGGAGGTCGAAGATCCTGGGTAGATGATCGATGTTCTTGCGGTGAGCGGTGAAGCGCAGTCCGACTCGCATGCCGGCGTCGCGCAGCAGCCGCAGGGCCTTGAGCGATGCGTCGAACGCGCCCAGCTTGCCTCGGATCTTGTCGTGCAGGCCTCCGATGGCGTCAAAGCTGATGCCAACGTAGGAGAGGCCGGAGTCGATGATCCGTTTTACGGCCTCTTCATCGATCAGAGTGCCGTTGGTTGAGAGCACACAGCGCAGCCCGCGCTCCCGTGCGTGCCCGACAAGTGAGAACAGGTCGGGACGGATCAGAGGTTCGCCGCCGGAAAAGAGAACCGTTGGCGCGCCGAACGACGCCAGATCGTCGAGGAGCGCTACGCCTTCCTCGGTCGTGAGTTCGTCGGGATACTCGCGGTCGTGCGAATCCGCATAGCAGTGCATGCAGTGAAGGTTGCAGCGGCGCGTGACGTTCCAGACGACTACCGGCTTTTTGTCCTCCGAGAAATGAAGCAGGTGCGACGGCAACCGCGACGAATCCCGCCCGTAGCGAAGGGCGTCGGCCGACGTGGCCGTTCCGTTCAGCAGCCGTGTGACTGAAAGCATTCTCTAGACATTATACGAATCGATGACGCGGCGGGCCGCGCCAAGCGACAGCACCTCGTTCGTGCCGTCTTCGATCATCGCCGCGCGGGCGTCGCGGAAGAGCTTCTCGATCAGCATGCCCTTGGCCAGGCCCATCCCCCCGTGCAGCTGTAGGGCATCGCTGGACACATTGAACGCAGCTTCTGTGCAGAACACTTTCGAGGCCACGGAGTACTGGAGGGCCGGCGGCATCGTCTGCGAGTTGTAGATCATCGCCGCGCGGGACAGCTGGCGCGACGCCTCGACGCGGATGAACATGTCCATGAGCTTCAGCTGAACCGCCTGGTGCTCGCAGATCGCCTTGCCGCCCTGCTTGCGATCGCGCGCATAGGACAACCCTTCTTCGAAGGCAGCGCGCGCGACGCCGGTAAAGACCGCGCCCATGCCGGCGTTGGCACCCGCCAGCACTGTTTCAATCGTGAACGGGTAGGCCTCGGTCGCCACCAGCATGTAGTCCTTTGGTATGCGCACGTCCTCGAGGAATATCTCCCCCTGGTTGAGCGCCCGCTGGCCGAGCTTGTCCAGCGGCTTTCCGCGGGTGACGCCGGGCCTGTCCAGCGGCACGATGGCGACGGAGCTGCCTGCGGCGCCACGCGAGCGATCGACGCCCAGGAACATTAGCGCGTGGGTGGCGATCGTGCCGTTCGAAACCCAGGCGGACTTCTGGCCGTTGAGCACGTATTCGTCGCCGTCCTCCCGCGCGAAGAGGTCGAACGCGGTATCAGGGTTGGTGAATTGCTCCTCGCCAATGAGGAGGCTGTCGGAGCCGTGCTGGGGTTCCGTGATCGCCCAGCAGCCGATGTAGCGGGCCTCCTTGTCTTCTGCGAACGGCTTGACGATCTCCTCCAGCACCGACGCCTTGCCGCTCATCGCCGCGAAGTTGAAGGGGAACGGAGCGACGCCGAAAGAGATCGCAAAGTCGGAGCTGGCCCATCCCATCTCTTCCGCGTAGATGTGACCGCCAAGGGGCGACATGTCGACCCCGCCCAGGGACTCCGGCAGCCCACGCGTGTGAAAGCCGAGTTCGTATGCCTTGCGGAAGACGTCCCAGAGTACCGAGCCGGAGGCGATCACCTCCTCCGGCGGCAGTTGGTCAAGCTCCGCCGCAGCGGGGCGCAGGTATTCGACACCGAAGCGGTGGACCTGATCCTTGACGCTCGACTCATCGAACGTCAAGTCTTTGTTCAGTTCAAGGTAGGTGGTCATAGGTGTACCTCTCAGTCAGACTCAATGCCAAGTTTGGGGCTGTGGAGCCATCCTTTCCGTCCGGCAGGCTCTATACCCGTGTAGGGATTTGCACCACACTTCGTAGGCTCGGCGGAAGTCGCTCCGCCGCCGCCGGGTCCGGCTCGGGCATGGGGATGGCGTTGTGCGTGTGCCAGTATAGTATAGGGCCCTCGATCCCGCCCTCTTGCGCCAGGCCGATTACCGCACTCATCGTCTTCGCAGTGTAAACGGGGTCAAGCTCCAGATCTTCCAGATCAGCCGCCACCGCCAGAGCTCGCGCGCTGAGTTTGCTCGGCCGAGCGTAGCCGGGGCCAAGCCAGTCACTGCTGATGCGCAGACCGCTCAGGCTCACGCGCGCCAGGTCACGATCACCCGCGCGCTTCGCCAGCAACTTCGTCACGTTGCGCGCCAGGCGCTTCACAGCAACGGGCCAGGCGGTGGGCGCTCGGGTCACCGCGACACCAATGACCTCCGAACCGAGCCCGGCAAGCCGCAGCCCCGCGAGCAGACCGGCGACAGTGGCGCCCGTTCCAACGGGGATGACGATCGATCGCGGCGCCGGCAACTCGCCGGCAGCCACCTGCTCCGCGAGTTCGAAGCCGGCGTTGACGAACCCGAGCGCGCCCATCGAACTCGACCCGCCGGGCCCCAGTATGTAGGGGCGGCGCCGGTCGCGAAGCCAGTAGCGCGCGATGAAGTACGGCGCCGCTGCCGCCGTAAACGCGTGGTTGCGGGTGTAATAGATGTCCGCGCCCGCGGCGGCCATGCGCAGGAGCTGCCGGCCGGTGTCCGGCCCGGGCTCCTCGTACGTCAGCAGAAGACCGACGTGCAGACCGACCTGCGCGCCGTAGAGCGCCGTGGCCAGCCCGTGGTTGGTTCCGAGGGCGCCGGTGGTCAGCACCGTCTTCGACTTCCGGCGTAGAGCATCCGCGAGCACGAACTCGAGCTTTCGTGGCTTGTTGCCCCCGTAGATCGTCCCGTAGAGACCGTCGTTCTTGAGCCAGACGTCGGGAAGACCGAGCGAATCGGAGAGCCGGCCCAGACGCGCGACCGGGCTCGGCCCGGCCGAGAGGGGGACGATCGGCGTCCGCTTCGCGAGTCGCGGGAACCGCACGAGAAGCGGCAGCTGCTCCCGGCTGCCGGCGGCCGCCCCGCTGGTCATTACCAGCCGAGTGCCTGTCGGGCAGCCGGTGTCATTTTCGATGGCTCCCAGGCGGGCTCCTGGACGAGCTGAACGTCCACGTCTGCAAAGCCAAGCGCTCGGACCCGCTCCCGCACGTCGTCCAGGATCTGACCGGCGAGCGGGCAGTGAGGCGACGTCAGGGTCATGCGCACGGTCACACTCTGGCCGTCAACCTCGACGCCGTAAACGAGCCCCAGATCGACGATGTTCACCGGGATCTCCGGGTCGCGGCAGTCGCGCAAGGCGTTGAGGACACGCTGCACCGGCGGCGTGACCTCGGCACCCTGGCCGTCACCTGCCTTTAGCCTTTCGAGGTCTTCGATCAGCGCCTGTACGTCGATGCCGTGCATCTCGCAGGCCATGCCAAGCGTGATGTTCGGCGTCAACTTCGCGCGCATCTCGGGATCGGCGAGCGGCTTGAACCCGTATGAGAGCAGCAGTTCGAGAGAGCCGGGGACACTATCGAGCACGTCCGCGACGATGTTCTCAGGCTGGATGGGGCCGGACGGTTCTGCTTTCGCTCGTGGCTGCATGGGGTCCTCCTTCCGCCGGTTCGGCGCCCGGCGGCGGCGCGATGGGGTCACAGTGCGGATGATGTTGTAGGCAAACAGTGAGACCGCCAGGAAGGCGATTGCGCCCGAGGCGGCGATACTATCGAAGCGAAACGTCGTGGAGCCGGAAGGGATCACGGCGTGACCGACGCGCATGATCACGGCCATGTTGATGAGCACCCAGGTGAGGCGCAGCAGCCGCGGGCTGTACAGGCTCCTCCCGGCGAACGCCGGCAGCGCGCGTGCGCCAACGCCGAAGATCATCTGCGTGAAGAATCCGATAGCCAGGGCGTGGCGGGCCGCGCCCTGCTCCAGGAAGTCTGGCCGGAAGTCGCCGGCCAACCCCTTGGACGCGTACCACGCCTCGATCGCGAAAGCGACGACCAGCCACACGTAAGCGACTCGGATCAGCCTCTCGTGTCCACCCGCCGGGGCGCTGTCATCGGCCCGTACGGGCGCGCGATGAAGGTTCAGCGCGAAGACGAACAGCAACACCGCCGCTCCCATCCCGTAGACCGCGGCCGTCTGTAACCACTCAGGGTTGCTCCAGCCAGCGTAAGCGGCCAGCCAACCGGAGCCGACGCGGGCGAGCAGAGCGGTGTTGAACAGCAGAAGCACCGGCGTCAGGAACCGGACTTGCGGAGGCCTGAGGCTGACGAAGTGAGGCAACACGCGGACCGACACGCCGAGGATGAAGAGGGTGATGAAGCCGAAGATGTACATCTCGAGGAGCGGCGTGCCGCGCGACGCAGCAACGGTCGTGAATCCATCGGACACGACCCTGGCGACCACCACAAGATTCATTAGGGAAGCCGCAGCGAACCAGGCGACAGCGGCCAGCAGGAAACGATCGTAGTTCTTGCGCGACGTGCTGTTCAGCGTTGACACGACGACGCTGAAGAAGGCCAGCGCACCGGCGAGCTCGATCACCGCCGAAGCGACGAACAGCGCGCCGGCGAGACCAGAGTCCGCCCACGGCTGCGTCGCCGTCCTCAGTACGACACCACCGGCGAGCAGGCCGACGGATGCGATGGCGAGGCCGGGCAGCCTCAGCTCCGTGTTCTTGAAGCGCGGTAGAACGTGATAGGCGAGGCCAGCGATAAAGATGCCGACAAAGCCAACCAGTTGCAGGTGGCCGTGCGCCTGTACGAGCGGCGCCCAGCGAATGCCGAGGCCGATGTCCCGGCCGCCGCCCAGTGCGACGAGAATGGCCAGAGGCAGCCCACCGGCGAGCGCCAGCGCCAGCGCCGTGAAGATGGCGAGGCGATACGTCTCGAACGGCTGCTTCGGCCGCTCATCAAACACCGGCAGCTTGACGGCCCCATCGCGCTTGGCGGCGAACTCGTTGAGGGAACGCAGGAGCGCCGCTGGGTCGACCTCGTGGACGCGCGCGAAGAAGGCGATCGGCTCGATGGGCCCTTCCGCGCCACCGCAGTTGGCCAGTCCGTGTCGCTCGAAGACCGCCTCGATGCCCGGGTACGCGGCCACGGCCTCGCGGACCGTCATGTGCGGGCCGACCAGAGGGTCGGGGCGATCAGTCATCAAGGGCCGCCCGCGCAAACAAAGGAACGGTCACGGCGGGTGGTGGCCCCGCCGTGACCGCAGATGCGGAACACATTGTCTTACTTCCAGATGATTTCAGCAGGGTCTCGGGCGAACGGCCCGAGAGCATCCTTCCACTCGTAGAGTATGAGAGCATCCATCACCGCTGAGTCTTCGCCGCGGCGCTTCTTGGCCATCTCGTCCTTGAGGTTCCCCAGCGCCTTGTGCACGTCCGGTCCAAAGAGCGACTCCAGATACTCGGGTGGGATTCGCTCACCATCCTCGATGATGGAGCCGTCCTCCGCAAGCGGGGCCGGCGACAGCGGCGGCACGTAGAAAACGTTCGGTTTCGTGCCGAATTCGGCGTGCAGCGGCACCGCCACCTTCCAATCGTTTACGAACTTGCTGACCAGGCTCGTCTCGTCATCGATGAAGCCGATGAAGACGGCGCGGCCAGGACACTGGCGGACGCAGGCCGGCGCCACTTGCTTCTCGATGCGTGGGAAGCAGCCGATGCAGTGCTGGCTAACGCCGCGCTTCTCGTTGAAGTAGATCTTCTTGTACGGACAAGCCGCCGAGCACTGCTGCTGGCCCGTGCAGTTGTCCTCATCGCGCAAGACCAGGCCGAACTCTTCGTCTCTGTGCAACGCGCCGGTCGGGCAGGCCTCCAGGCACGGTGCGTCAGTGCAGTGGTTGCAGAGGCGCGGCAGGTAGAAGTAGTAGGCGTTCGGCCAGACGCCGCCGCCTTCGTCCTCGTCCCAGTTCGGACCCCAGTCCTTACTGCCCGCGATCTTCTGCAGGTGCACGTCGCGGCCCTTGCCGCCGTGGAGCACCTCATCGTAGTTGTAGTCCCAACCGCCACCGAACTCATCATTCGTCGGCACCTTGCCGAGCTGAACCTTGCCGTCCTTGTAGCCGCCACCCATCTTCTCCCAGTCCTTCGGCGTGCCGAGGCCGGGCTTCGTGTTGACGGTCATCCACCACATGTACTCGGTGCCGGCCTCACCCTCGTTCCAGAGGACCTTGCAGGCGACCGAGCAGGTCTGACAACCGATGCACTTGTTGAGGTCAAAGACCCAGGCAAGCTGCTTGCCCTTTGCCGTCTTTCCGTTGGTCGTCATGTCTCTCTCCTAACTCGCCGCCGCCGAGGCGGAGACTTTGTCGATTTCCACAGCGACTGCCCTGTCCACGGGAATGGGCTGCCAGTGCCATGGCCGATACGTCAGGTGCCCGTAGCCGCCGGCCATGTGCAGCCACTTCACCATCCCGGGCTCAATATCGTTCTGTGAGAACCACCTCTTGTGCTGATACGGCTCGAAGCCGTTGTAGAGGATGACCTGGCCGGGAGCCACGGAGGGCGAAATCTTCACAGAGATCTCCATCGCTCCGACGTCGTTGTGCATCCTCACTTGTTCGCCGTTTTCGAATCCCTTGGCGGCCGCGTCGCCCGGGTTCAGGAAGATGAACGGCTCTCCCCGGTGCGTGTTCTGAATGATGTTGTTGGTCAGGTTCATCGAGTGAATCGACCAGCGCGGGTGCCCGCTCGTCATCTGGAACTCACCCTTGCCGCCGTGCTTCGGGTTCTCCTTGTGCACCGGCAGCTCCTCGCCGGCCTCAATAAACCAGTCGTGGTCGATGTAGTACTGGGCGCGCCGGGTGAGGGTCGGATACGGGATCTTGTCCTCGGTGTGCCAGCGGAACGGGTTGTGGGTCTGGTCCGGTTCGATCGTCGAGGCCTGGGCGATTCCGAATCCGGCTATGCCCCAGCCGGTTGTGCGGATCACGCCTTCCTCCCGTACCTTCTCCAGCGAGCTTCCCTTCGGCAGAATCCCGTAGACCGCCATGTCCTTGAGCGCCTCGTCGAACTCGACCTCTTCGTCCGCGTAGTAGCCGCCCAGCGTCGCCCGGTCGAAGGCGCCCGCGATCTCCATCGACGCCCCGTTCTGGGCCTTCACTTCTTTGATGCCGCGCTCCCTGGCGCGAGTCTCGATCGCCTTCACGAGCAGCTGGCCGATTTCACGGTCAGACTTCGCGTCTCCGGGCGGATCGACCGCCTTGTCGATGAACACGAAGTTGAGGTGGTGCGGCGAAGGCATGCTCTGGCCCAGCTTCTCGTAGTGCTGCGCCGCGGGCAGGATGTAGTCGGAAAATAGGCCGGTCGTGTTGATTCGAAAGTCGACCGAGACGATCATCTTCAGCTTCGGCCATAGCTCCTTGAGGAGCACGTTCTGACCGCCGCGGTGGCGCCTCAGGACGTTGCCGCCTGCCTCAAACAGCACACGTGGCTCCGTCTTCTCCCAGGTCTTGGCCATGAAGTTATCCCACCAGCCCTTGTCCATCGCCTCCTGGTAGTACTCGTCGAAGGAACGCTTCATCGACGGGTCAGACCATTCCTTCTTGTTCCAGCGCTCCTTGTAGCCAAACTGGTGATACCAGAGGAAGGCCGGCGGGATCATGCCTCCCATGCCCCCGACGCGGGCACCTCCCATCTCCTGGAAGCGGTTGAGTACCATCTCCAGCGTCATCGTCGGGTCGTCCTGCGACAGCATGCGCCGCATCGCAATCATCTGCTTCTGGAAGTCGCTCGCCGCCTCCTGGCCGGGCTTGCCCTTGGCTGACAGGAACGCGAACCCGTCGAAGCCGAAAATCGACCAGGATCGCGTCCCGGTGCCCTGCTTCCCCCAGTTGCCCGTGAGGGCGAGAAGCAGCGCCATCGCCCGCTCCATCAGGTCGCCGTGATAGTACTTGCCCGAGTTCCAGCCGGAGAAGATCTTCGTGCGCTTCGTGGCCGCCTTGCGGGCGATCATGCGGATCATGTCGGCGTTGACGTTGCAGACCTTGGCCGCCTTCTCCGGCGTGTAGTCTTCGAGCACCTTGAGCAAGCGCTGGAAGACCGGCTGCACCTCGACCTCGGTACCGTCGAGGAGCTTCATCTTGAACGTCCCCTCGAGCGCCGGCATGACGTCGCCTATCGCGAGTGTCCCGCGCGGCGCCGGCACGGCCTGCTGTGACTTGACGTCCCACCAGAAGAACTGGTCGTCCCGGTCGCCCGCGTTTACGTCCGGGCCGCGCAGGAAGCGGCCAGTGTCCGAGCGGACGAGCATCGGCAGGTCGGTCTGTTCCTGGATGAACTTCTTGTTGTATATCCCGTCGTCGATGATCGTCTTGCACATCGCCAGGGCAAGCGCAGCATCCGTGCCAATCCGCACCGGGAAATGATAGTCGGAGTGGATCGACGAGGGGCTGTAGTCAGGCGCAATGGTGACCACTTCGCCACCGTTGTAGCGAGACTCCAGCGTGAAGTGGAACCACTGGATGTTGGTGTACACAGGGTTGCAGTGCCAGATCAGCGTCAGCTCTGCGAGGAACCAGTCGTCCATGGACGAAACCGGGTTGAACTTGCCCCAGGTGGTGTAGTAGCCAGGGCTGAAGTCCTGGAACTCCGCATTGCCGTCCGTCAGTGGTGAACCGAGGACACTGAGGTGACTACGCGACGGCGCAGCACCGACCTCCGGCGTCATCAGCGTGATGATGGACTCCGGACCCTGATCCTCACAGGCGTCCAGCATCGCGTCGGCGATGTCGCGGAGCGCCTCGTCCCACGAGACCGGCTCGAACTTGCCTTCGCCGCGCTCGCCGACACGCTTCAGGGGGGTCGTTACGCGATCGGGGCCGGTGTGCTGATAGCCCCAGCAAGAACCCTTCTGGCAGCCCATCGGGTTCATGTCTGGAACGCCCTTCTGGATCACCGGCAGCGTGCCACTCTGCTCCTCCCGGACTATCTTGCCGTCCCTTACGTAGACCCTGAACGGACAGCCGCCGGGATAACAGTCGACAGCGTGGCTTCCCCAGGTAACCTGGTCCCACTTCCATTTGTCACGATAATGCTCGGATGCCCGTGAGCCGTTTCCGCCTGATTTCGCGCGCGGTGTCATGACTGCCTCCGCTGATAGTCGAGGTTTGCGCCTCTGCCGACGCACCACCCGAGTATCCGGGTACTGCGAAAGGCCTTCAGTCGGGTAGCAAGCGGGTTATGGTGTCCGGTTTTTCCCCACCCTGTGTCGGCAAACAACGCATCGTGCGCATCGAATCGTGACTGAGTCCGGCGGCGGCGGGGCGCGCGAGCTACGCGACGATTGCGCGGCTGGCAGAGCAGGCTTCGAGCTTGAGAGCGAGGTCCAGGTCGGCAGGCGTATTCATGTTGAAGCTGCTCAGGCCCGCCGGATCAATCCGGGAACAGTGCTCCTCGGACAGATAGAGCACTCGCAAGCGCACGACGACTTCGTGTACAGACCGGGCATCGAGCCGGAGGAGCGCCTGAGCCGTCGTCGCCGCCGACCGCGAATAAGCGGCGTGCAGGTACTGACTGACCCCCTGCGAGATCGGCACAACGGCGTCGAACGTCCCCAGACGGTCAACGAGGTGGCTCAGCAAGGCCGGATTCAGAAAAGGCATGTCGCACGCCACGATCAGACAAGCGTCGTGGCTTGCCGCCTGCAATCCGGCCGTGACGCCAGCGAGCGGCCCAACCGAGCCGGGCGGATCGGAGACCCAGCGCACGTCAGGACCGAAACCCTCGGCGAGGCTCTGTTCGCCGCCAGCGATGATCACTTCCGGGCAGACGAGCGAGACCGACTGGACGACGCGCGACAGCAGAGTCTGCTCCGACAGCTCAAGGCTGGCTTTGTCCTTGCCCATGCGCACGCTGCGCCCGCCGGCCAGGACGATGCCGGTCGCCTGCCGCCGATCGCTCAAAGGTCCACTCTCCGGGAAAGCCCCTCCGTCGAAGGCGCCAACGAAAAGCGCTCCTCGATGAAGTCCGCCACGCCGGCGGCGTCCTCCAGGTCGAACTGCGGCACCCGGTAGTCGAAGGCGGCGTCAGTGACGATCGCCAGGAGATCATCGAGCCTCGCTGTGATTTCGTGGCTGTGTGCTGAGCGGGAAACCTCGATCTTCATCGCCGAGGCGCCGCGATAGCCCTCAGTGAGAACGATGTCGACGCGGTCGTCCACCATCGCCACCAGCCCCTCCAGATCGCGCTCTGCGATCGGGCGCTCAATCAAGGCGAGCTTGTCCGCAGATGAGAGGATGACGATGTCGCTGCCGGCCCTGGTCAGACGCCAGGAGTCTTTGCCCGGGTAGTCAACCTCGAACTCATGGACATCGTGCTTTATCGCCGCCACGCGGTAGCCGCGAGCCTTGAGATTAGCGATGAGCTTCTCGAGGAACGTTGTCTTGCCGACGCCGGAGTTACCGACGAAGCTGATTACGGGTATCATCATCTCCCCTAAAGGCCGGTCTCGAACCCGGATCCTTCCACATAGGTTATAGGAGCCGCTTCCGCTTGTCTGTCAGGCTTCCGAAGATCGGGCCGTGAGGCAACGCCCCACCTACAGACGCTAATCACCGGGCACCAGATAACCGCGCTTGAGAGCGTACCGGATGAGTTCGGAGCGGTGGTGCAGGTTCAGCTTCTCCATGATGCGCTGCCGGTAAGTATCGACCGTCTTGGGGCTGATCACGAGCTGCTCCGCGATCTCGTTGTTGGTATAGCCCTCGACTGTCGCTTTCAGCACTTCGCGTTCGCGGTTCGTAAGCGGATCCTTATCGTCCGCCTCTCTGGACTCTCCGCGAAGGTACTCCTCCAGGAGCTTCTTGATCGCCGACGGGTAGAGAAACACGTCTCCCCGGTTCGCCGTGCGAATTGCGTCGATGAGCTCGCTGTCGGCGGAACTCTTATGCACGTAGCCGGACGCGCCCGCCTTCAATGTCTGGAACAGATACTGCTCGTCGGCGTGAACCGTCAGTATCACGATCTTCGACTGCAGGCCCAGGTTCTGGATCTCCTCCGCAGCCTTGAGTCCATCCATCTCAGGCATCGACACGTCCATGACGATGATGTCCGGCCGCAAGGTCTCCGCCAGCTTCACCGCCTCGATCCCGTTCGAGGCCTCTCCCACGACGTCGAAGTCCGGCTCCATGTTTAGGAGCGCGCGCAGGCCGGAACGCAGCACCTGATGATCATCCGCAAGGAGAATTCGAATCTTCGCGTTCGCTTTCGTCTGGCTCATCTCGCTGTCCTTATCTCTTTGCCAAGTGGTACTCGCGCCTCTATCTTAGTGCCCTTGCCCTTCTCTGACTCGATTCCAACGACTCCCTCGACCAGCGTCAACCGCTCTCGCATGCCAAAGAGACCCAGGCCAGAGCCCTGCGTAGGGCTGAGCTCTCCCGGATCGAAGCCGTTTCCATCGTCCTTGATGACGAGCGTGACCTCGTTGCGGCCCCGCTTCAGCTGCACCAGCGCAGTCTTCGCGGAAGCGTGCTTGGAGACGTTCGTCAGCGCCTCCTGAAAGACCCGGTAGAGTACAAGTTCGACATCCCGCGGCAGCCTCCGCCCGAACCCCTCAACTTCCAGCGAAACGGCGATCGGAGTGCTCTGCGAGAACTGTTCGGCGTAGGACTGGAGTGCCGGCACCAGTCCTAGGTCGTCCAGCGAAGCCGGCCGCAGGTCCATCGCCATGCGCCGGACGGAATCCAGCGCGCCCGACGTCAGCTCTCGCAGCTCCTCAACATTCTTCAGTACTGCTGCGTCCTCGGTCGAGCGCTCCAGGAGCCGCAAACGGACGAGGATAGAAGTGATCGCCTGTGCTGTGTCATCGTGGAGTTCTCGCGCGATCCGTTTTCGCTCCTCTTCGTGAGCGGTCAGGATCCGCGACGACATCTCTTGAATTTGGCCGTGATAGACGCGCGCCTCACCGAGAGCGGCGCCGAGATCGTCGAGGACCTCGCCGACGAAGCCTGAGTTGTCGCAGAGGGTACAGCCGAGGGGCGGTCTGGGCACGGTCGCGGGAAGGGTGTCTTCCTTCCTGCGCACCGGCAGGGTGCCACCGCTGAGACCGTAAACCAGGCTGGTGCCAAGGAGACTCACCGCGTGTTGCACGAGTGCGTAGATTTCTACATTGCCGCGGGTTCCCGCCTGGACAAGCCCCACGTCGGCCAACGATTTCAAATGCCGGCGCGCGATGGGAAGGGGCATGTCCAATTCACGCGCGATTGCTGACGGCTCGTCCTGCCCCACAGCGAGACATCGCAGGATAGCCAGCCGCCTGTCGCTGGCCAGCGCCCGCAGGACACGCGCAAGGCCTGGCTCCGGCTCCACAGCCACATTCGAAACCCGCCCGTCGATCGGGCCACGCGCAATGTCCCTTTTCTGAGTCACTATCTCCTCCGGCATGTACGGCAATGCCCTACGGGGCCGCCGACGGCCCCAAGATTAAGTCTCCCCTTGCCCGACAGACAGGGCCAAACGGCCCTGAGATTCTGGCTTCAGAGGTAATCACCGTACATGAGTATGCAGGCCGAGCCAAGCACGTTGCGTGTGGTGATTGCTGATCGCCGGCCTCACTTCCGTGAGACTCTACGCCGCGTACTTGTACAACGAACGCAGGCAGACATCGCCGGCGAGGCGGACACGCTGCACTCGGCCCTGCATGTCGTGCGGACCACGGGCGCGAACGTCGTGCTCCTTGATATCGATCTCGTTATGGGCCAGCCGGCAGGGCGGCTACGCGCGATCGCGGACAACCTGCCCGGCCTGACGGTCATCGTGCTCCTCAGTGAGGACTCCCCGGGGTACCGCCGTGCGATCGCTGAGCGGTGGGGTTACGCCTGCGTGGCGAAGGATAAGGCGGAATCTGAACTTCTTCAGGTGCTGCCGCCTGTCCGGGCCCGCGACAAAGTCTCCGGCGGCTAGCCCGCGTACGACGGCTTGCCGTTAGGCCAGTCGGTCTCTACCTCTTTGATATAGACGCCGTACGAAACAGGCGGGCTCTCGAATATCGCCCTCTACGGCTACGAAGGCACCACCGTAGCGAGAGGCACCGCCCGGACAGCCACGAAACGCTGATTGCTTCTGCGAAGGCCGAAGGCTTTACGACTCGAGGCCGATCGGCGGGCTGCCGTCTGCCGGGGCGATGTCGCAGCGGGTGGCGCGCATAGCCGGGCAGGGTTGCCACTCCGTGGGCCAGTACTTGAGGTGGCCGTAGCCGCCGGCCAGGTGCAGCCACTTGATCATGCCTGGCTCCAGGTTGGATTCGTCCCACCAGTTTTCGAACTGGTACGGCTCCCAGCCGTTGTAGATGATGACCTGACCCGGGCGAACAGACGCTGACACCTTCGCCTCGATCACCATGCGGCCCATGTCGTTGAAGACGTTGATCTTCTGCCCATCTTTGATGCCGCGATCGGCGGCGTCGTCCGGGTTGATCTGGGCGTGCGGCGTGCCGCGATGGGTCTCCTGCATGATGCGGTTGACGATGTTGTTGGAGTGGATGCTCCAGCGATTGTGGCCGCTGGTGATCATGAGCGGATAGTCGCCGCCGGCGGCCGGTGGGTCCTTGTGGCAGGGCATCTCTTCTCCGGCCTCGATGAACCAGGGGTGATCGATATAGAACTGGGCGCGGCGGACGAGGGTGGGATATGGAAGCTTCTTCTCAACGTGGTGGCGGAACGGTGTGAACGTCTCGTCCGGCTTGATCTCTGAGGCCTGACCCAGGGCGCGCGGGGAGACGCCAAGGCCCGTGAAGCGGATGAAGCCCTTCTCGCGGAGGGTTTCCAGCGATGACCCCTCGGGCAGGGCGCCGACGATGGCGGTGTCACGCACCATCTCGTCTGTGAGCTGCTCTTCATCATGGAACGCGCCCTTGGCGGTGAACGCATCGTAGAGGCCGTCGAACTTGCGGACGACGCCTTTGATGTCCCGGAATTCCGCGATTCCTCGGGCCTTCGCGCGCTCCTCGATTTTAGTGACGAGGTCGCGGAAGATCGCCCACTCGCCGAGCGATTCGCCGGCCGGCTCGAGCGTGCGGTCGGAAAAGGTGAGATTGAGGGTGTGGGTGCTGGGGATACCGAAGCCGATCTTTTCGTACTGCTGGGCCGCGGGGAGAACGATGTCAGCGTACATCGCCGTCGTGCTCATGCGGACGTCGATGACGGCGACCATCTTGAGCTTGGGCCAGAGGTTCTTGAGGAGCAGGTTCTGGCCGCCGCGGGTGCGGCGAAGGGCGTTCCCGCCCATTTCAATGAAGACTCGCGGCTCCTGGTCAGCGGTCGGATAGGTGACGCCGTCCCACCAGCCTTTACTCATCGCCTCGTCCCAGTATTCCTGGAAGGGCCGCTTCATCGAGGGGTCGTGCCACTCCGAGCGCTTCCAGATGCCGTCGAACCCGGCGTGGTTATACCAGAGGAAGATGGGCGGGACCATGGCCGGGTGGGTCATGGCGGTCGCTCGCTTGACCATCTCGATGGTGGCGATCTCGTTGGTCATCGTGGGATCGATGTTCTGGACGGCCTTGACCATCGTCTCCATCATGCCGATGACGTTGCGCGTCGCCTCCGGGCCGGGTGCGCCCTTGCCGGGCGTGATGAAGTAGCCGTCGAGAATGGCGCCCAGCCAGGCGCGAACGCCGGTACCCTTCTTGCCCCAGTTTCCGGTGAGGCCGAGGAGGAGGAGTTCCGAGCGCTCTATGAGGTCGCCGTGGTAGTACTTGGAGGCGTTGCCGAGGCAGCAGATGATTGCTGTCCGCTTGCTGGCGACCTTGCGGGCAAGGTCACGCATGGTTGACGGGGCGACCCTGCACATCTTCTCGGCCTGTTCCGGGGTGTAACTCTCGTTCAGCCGCCGCCGGATCAGTTCGAAGACTGTGGTGACCTCCACGCTGCTGCCGTCCTTGAGTGTGGCCTGGAACGTGCCCTCCAGCGCGGGATCAGCCTCACCGAGACTGAGGTCGCCGCGCGGGGCCTGCACGATCGAGCGTGAGTTCTGGTCGTGCCAGTAGAACTGCTCGTCGCTGCCGCCCTCTTCGGTATCGCTCTGGCGAAGATAGGTGCCGGTATCGACACGGACGAGGAGGGGCAGGTCGGTCTGGTCCTTCATGAACGGTTCGTCGTAGAGACGTTCTTCGATCACGACCTGAGCCATACCGAGGGCAAAGGCGGCGTCCGAGCCGGGGGCGACGGGGACGTAGTAATCGGCGTGCATGGCGGACGGGCTGACGTCGGGGGCGACGGTCACGACCTCGGCGCCGTTGTAGCGTGCTTCGTTGATGTAGTGCTGATGGGGAATGCGTGTGGCGGCGGGGTTGGAGAACCAGATAAAGATGAGTTCGGCGTGGAACCAGTCGTCGATGGAGCTGACCGGGTCAAACACGCCATAAGTAAGGTAGTGGCCGGGGGCGAAGTCGTTCATCTCGGCGTTCAGGTCCATGGTGAGCGCACCGAGAAGCCCGGTGAAGCGGCCGCGGCCGACAATGCCTCCGCTGGGGGTGTTGCAGCCGCTGAGGTGGATGATGGATTCCGGCCCCTGCTCTTCGATGGCGTCGATGACGGCGTCGGCGACTTCCGTGAGGGCTTCGTCCCAGGTGATCTGCTCCCATTTGCCGCTGCCCCGTTCGCCGACGCGCTTCATCGGGTGGAGGAGGCGCTCCTGAGAGTAGTGCATTGACGCCCAGGCGACGCCTTTCTGGCAACCCATGGGGTTCATGTCCGGGACCCCCGCCTCAATCGCGGGCATGGTGCCGCATTGCTCCTCGCGGAGGGCGATGCCGTCCTTAACGTATACACGCATCGGACAGTTGCCGGGATAGCAGTCGATGCAGTGACTCGCCCAGCCGATGCGGTCCCAGCGCCAGCGGTCGCGGTACCTGTGATCCCGCTCCTGCGCGCCCTCGCTGCGAGTTGTCTGGGTGCTGTCAGCAGACATGATTTCGCCCTCCCTCTTATCGGCTGAGCGGATCGTAGTGTCAGCCATGAATCCCTCTCAGTCCTTTGCGACTGCCCCTGACAGTCTTTTGGCCGAGCGTCAGGCCGTCTATCAGGCAGCCCACAGAAGCCCGGTGGGGTTTCGCCCGACCGCGCTTTGTTGGTGGTTGCCCGATTGGGTTCGTGTGCCGGCAGTCGCAGGATGGGGGCATGATTAAAGCGCGGCGCGTGGAAGCGGCTGATTCGGCACTGATCGATCCCGCCGGGAGCGAATGGCGGAGCGCCGAGGCGACCCGCCTTTCGCTGGACCCAACCCCGCTGATCTCACAGCCTTCTGTCTACGTGCAGGCGAAGTGGGAGACCACCGAATACGGCGCCACCGGCACCGTGTCGGTGCAGGCGCTCCATAACGACAACGGCATCTTCTTCCGGCTGCACTGGGACGACGCGACCGAGAACGACGACATTCGCGACACCGACCAGTTCACCGACGCCGCAGCAGTCCTCTTTCCCGTAAACGAGGATGCCCCGCTCTCCAGCATGGGTTCGGCCCAGCAGCCAGTGAACGCCTGGTACTGGCGCCCGGACATGGAGACACCTTTCAGCGTGACCTCCGTGGGCACGGGCTCGACGCGCCGCACGGTCGACCCCAGCCTGCGCGGCAACGGCGCCCACACGGGCGACGCCTGGTCGGTCGTCATCGGGCGCGCGCTCCAGTCCGACGGCGACGGATACGTGCAGCTGGCCGCGGGCGAGACGGCAAAAGTCGCCTTC
>SDBV01002670.1_pt1 | contig 26618 bp, 27 predicted proteins | sample 2277081 | NCBI WGS metagenome assembly SDBV01 (sample SAMN10402039, study PRJNA504765) | marine sediment metagenome | isolation source: marine sediment core GS10_PC15, 223 cmbsf | place: Arctic Ocean: Southern Knipovich Ridge | collected 2010 | reverse complement strand
GGAGCGGGCCGAATTCCCGGCCGGCGAGCGGCAGGAGATATGGCGGCTGAGCGATCCGGATGATTTGCACGAGCTGAGCGCGGCGCTGAGCGAACAGATCTTCTTGATCGCCGACGGGCATCACCGCTACGAGACGGCGCTGGCCTATAGAGAGAAGCTGATCGAAGCGGGCGCTCCGGAGACCGGCGACGGCGGCCACCAGTACGTACTCGCCTACCTGGTTCCGGAGGGCGATGAAGGGTTGAGCCTGGAGCCCACGCATCGTGTGATCGCGAAGAACGGCCAGCTGGATTGGCGAAGCGCCATCAGCGGATCCGAGGGGCGGTTCAAGGTCCGGAGGTTGAGCGAAGCCGACGTTCTTGAGCCGGAGCCCTTGCTGAGAAGTCAGATGGGCAAAGCCTCGTTCCTCTTCGTCGTGGGCGGTGAGGAGGGCGGCTGGCTGCTCGAGCCCAGCAGCGCGGATACCGATATCCCGGCGGTGGCTCTCCACGAGATCTTTCTGGAGTCGGTACCCGGCTGGGCAGAAATTCCGCTGGAAGGACGAGTGGGTTTCAGGCGGGACGCTTCAAAAGCCGTGGACGAGGTCAGGTCGGGCGCCGTGCAGGCAGCGGCGTTGCTGGCGCCATCGGCGGTGGCGCAGATCCAGGAGGCGGCACGGTCGGGCCGGCGGTTGCCGCCGAAAACGACGTACTTTCAGCCGAAAGTGCCGACGGGCATCGCGATCCATCGGGTCGATCCCACAGAGGATTTCTAAGCAGCTTGCATGGAGATGAGGATCGGGATGAAGAAACTCAGTTTAGCGCACAGCCCGGACGCCGATGACGCGTTCATGTTCTATGCGTTGGCGAAGGGGAAAGTCGAGACGGGTGAGCTGGCGTACGAGCACGAGCTGCAGGATATCGAGACGCTGAATAACCGGGTGATGAATCGAGATCTCGATATTTCTGCGGTCTCGATGCACGCTTACGCTTACGTATCTAACGACTACATCATGCTTCCGCACGGTTTCGCGATGGGCGAAGGTTACGGTCCGCGGATCGTAGCTCGCGAGCCGCTGGACGCAGGGGATCTCAGAGGTCGCAGTGTGGCGGTTCCCGGTCGACTCACTTCTGCTCACCTGGCCCTAAAGCTTGTGGAGCCGGATATCGAAACGCGCTTCGTGCCGTTTGACGAGGTGATGACCTATGTGAGAGAAGGGCGCGCGGATGCTGGCGTGATCATTCACGAGGGCCAGCTGACTTATGCTGACGAAGATCTCCATCTCGTGCTCGATCTTGGCGAATGGTGGCACGAGCAGACAGGGCTACCGCTGCCGCTGGGTGGGAATGTCGCGCGGCGTGCGCTGGGCGATGAGGTCATCGGCCTGATCAGTAAACACTTGCGGCAGAGCATTGAGTATGCGTTGGCCAACCGCCGCGAAGCTCTGGAGTACGCTTTCGATTTCGCTCGCGACATGGAACGAGCGCTTGTCGATGAGTTTGTGAGTATGTATGTGAACCGGCGCACGCTTGACCTGGGCGCGGACGGGCGCGAGTCGGTGAAGCAGTTCCTGGAGCGCGGTTATCGTGCCGGCATCATAAGCCAGGAGCCGAGAATCGATTTCTTCGACTACTGAGAAGCATAGTCCGGGCTGCCAGGTCTGGATCAGGGATCCAACGAGGAGGCAAGAACTCTGATGATTGAATCAGCGACGACTAGCAGCATCCAACTCGAAGCGCTGACCAATGAGGAAAAGCTAGATTTCTTTGGAAGTACCCCGTTCTTCTTGGTCCACGCGGCAGCCGTCGCTGCGCTGTTCACCGGGATCAGTTGGCCGGCGATAGTCGCCTGTCTGGTAACATTCTGGGTGCGGATGTTCGGTATCACCGCGGGCTACCATCGCTACTTCTGCCACCACTCGTTCGCGACGAGCCGCATATTTCAGTTCACTCTGGCTTTCATCGGCGCGAGCGCGGCACAGAACGGTCCGCTCTGGTGGGCATCTCACCACCGCATTCATCATCGCTTCTCCGACACGGAAGACGATGTCCATTCCCCGGGTCTAAGCGGGCTGTGGTGGTCACATGCGGGCTGGATCCTGTGTCGCAAGTACGTCGGGTATGATGCCGAAGTCGTCAAGGACCTCGCTCGCTATCCGGAGCTGCGTTTCATTGGGCGCTACCACCTGATCGCCCCCGTATCGCTGGCTGTTGGGATGTTCTTTCTTGGCGCCTGGCTCGAAAAGGCCTGGCCGGGACTCGGCACCTCTGGTTGGCAGATGCTCGGCTGGGGGTTTTTCGTTAGCACGGTTCTCTGCTACCACATCACGTTCCTTGTCAATTCGGCGGCCCACTCGGTGGGGCGGGTGCGTTTCGACACCGGGGACAACAGTCGAAACAATTGGTGGGTCGCGCTGCTCACGCTGGGTGAAGGGTGGCACAACAACCATCACCGTTGGCCGGCGTCCGAGCGTCAGGGCATGTATTGGTGGGAGATCGATGTGACTCATTACATCTTGAAGGGTCTATCCTTGCTCGGGATCGTTTGGGACATCAAGGAACAGCCCGCCAGGGCCTACGCGGAGGCGGCGGGCAAAAAGAAGGCCGCGTGAAGCTGGCGACCTGGAACGTCAATTCGATCAGGGCCCGGGAGGCCCGGGTCCTGCGCTGGCTCGAACGGCAGCGACCGGATGTCCTTTGCTTGCAGGAACTGAAGGTGGAGACGGATGCCTTCCCGTTCGAGAACGTCCGCACAGCCGGCTACGAGGTGGCGGTACATGGCCAGAAGACCTACAACGGTGTTGCCATCATCAGCCGGAGGCCGCTGACTGATGTAGTCCTAGGGATGGACGGGAAAGATCCGAACGATCAAGCACGCCTGATCGGCGCCGAGATCGATGGTGTGCGCGTCATCAGCGCCTACTTCCCCAACGGCCAGGCGGTAGGTTCCGAGGCCTACGAGTACAAGCTCGAATGGATGAGTTGCCTGCGTGAGTACCTCGAAGCCAGCGCCACGCCGGACCAGCTGTTGGTCATCGCCGGAGACTTCAACGTAGCGCCACGCGATTCCGATACCTATAACCCGCTCCTCTGGGGGGGCAGCGTCCTCTGTCACGAATACGCTCGCGACGCGCTGCGCCGCCTGCGCGAGTGGGGGCTCGTCGATGTGTTCGAACGATTCCATCCCGAAGGTGGCATCTATTCCTGGTGGGACTATCAACTCCGCGCTTTCGAGAAAGATCATGGCCTGCGTATCGACCATGTCTACGCCACGCGGCCCCTGGCGGAGCGGGCAATCGGGGCCGCTGTCGATCGGGAAGAGCGGGCGGAGAGCGAACTGGGGAAACCGTCTGACCATGCGCCGGTGATCGCCGAGTTCGATCTCGGCTAGCGCGCGTCAGAGCGCTTCTAGAGCCGCCCCGATCTCCTCGCGCACCCAGGCGTCACCCTCGATAACGAATCGCTTCTCCAGCGCCTCGCGCGCGTTCCGGGTGCCGATCTGACCCAGGGCCCAGGCGGAGTGACCACGCACGAGCGGCTCCGGGTCGCGCAGTCCGTCGATGAGGACGGGTATGGCGCTCTCATCACCCCAGTTCCCGAGCGCCACGGCGACGTTGCGCAGGAGACCGCGGCGCCGAGCTCTGGCGAGGGGTGTATCGGCAAATCGCTCGCTGAATTCCGAGTCGTTGAGCCGCATCAACTCGAGGAGCTCGGGGCCCGTCACGTCGTCGCGCGGTTGAAAGCGTGGCTCGGACGTCGTTTCGATGTCATCGTTCCAAGGGCACACTTCCTGGCAGATGTCGCAGCCGAAAATCCGGTTTCCGATAAGCGGTCGCAGCTGGCGGGGGATCGGCCCGCGCAGCTCGATGGTCAGATAGGAGATGCAGAGTCTTGAGTCGAGCTCCCGCGGTGCGACGATCGCGCCCGTGGGACAGGCGTCGATACAGCGTACGCAGGAGCCGCAACGGTCGGGCAGGAATGGTTCGTCGAAGATGAGCTCTGCGTCAGTTAGGATCACACCGAGGAAAAGATAGGAACCCAGATTGGGGTGGATGAGGACGGTGTTCTTGCCGATCCAGCCGAGTCCGGCGCGCTGCGCGTGGTCCCGCTCGAGGACGGGCCCGTAGTCGACATAGGCACGTGTCGCAACCGCCGAATCGAGCTCGGAAGCCAGAACCTGCTCGAGGACCGCGAGCTTCTCTTCAAACACGAGGTGGTAATCGGTCCCGCGGGCGTAGCGGGCGACGACGGGGCGCGAGGGATCGTCGATAGGACCGGCATCGCCGTTGTTGTAGTTCATGGCGACAACGACGACGGATCGAGCGCCATCCAGCGCGCGGCGGGGGTCGATTCGCCGCTCCACAGCATCGGGCCGCTGCAAGTAGCTCATCGTGCCGGCATAGCCCCGTTGGAGCCATTGTACATAAAACTCGGCGTGCGCAGGTGGCTCGGCGGGCGCGATCCCGATGAGATCGAAGCCCAGCCGGCGGCCCCGCTCCTTCAGAGCCGCCGTTCTCGCGGCTGGGTTCTGCCGATCGTTCAGTTGGATTCGATCGTCCAAGATTGAGGCCCCGCGGTCGACAGCGTGACGGTCCCCGTCACGACATGGGTGCCGTCCACTCCTGTCGCTTGGCCGGGACCGGGCCCAGCTCCATTTCTTCGTCACCATCGCTGACATAAACGAGCATGTCGCTGGGCATGGTGCTCGCCTGGCTCTCCGGCCTCAAGCTTGCCTTGTCGAAGGATTTAGAGCTACAGCCGCATGCTGGTCCCAGGCCCTCCAGGCGGATGGAAGACGTTGCAATATAGAGGAGAGCAACACAGAGGGCTAAAGGTGGGGGCTGCCTGTCAGGCGCCGAGCGCGGCGCGGCGGTGCATTCGCTCTTCGGCATAAGTCTGGACCTGGCGCTCGATCTCAGCGTCGTCCCAGCCCAGTGGAGCTGCCAGCGCTTTGGCGGCCCGGCGTGCAACGGCGAGGTTATCTGAGCCACCCGCGTAAATGAGATGAGTTCGTCGCGCCATGAAGTCGGTGAGCGTGCACGTCATCTCCATCTCGACGGCATAGCGAGCTTCGGCGACCGAGTACGGTAGGGGCGGTGCAAGCAACTCACCGAGAGCTGGGTTCTTTTCGATCGCTTCGATGATCGCTCCGTACTCGGTCCCGTACCGACGGACGAGATGACTGCCTGATTCGGTGGGCAGCCCGATCTTTCGTGCCCGCGCTTCGGCTTCGGCGATCACGGTACGGAGCTGCTTGCGCGGTGGGGCGCCGACGATGGGTGATTGATCGGTGATGCACCCGGTGCGAGCACCGACCCCGAATTCTTTCCGCAGTCGTGGGGAGACGCGATCGACGAGTTCCTCCGCCATCGAACGGTTGGTAGTGTACTTGCCACCTACGATGCTGAACAGATTATCAGGTACTTCGAGAATCGTATGCTCGCGTGACGTCGCGCCCGCGCCCTTGCCAGGCTCGGCGACCAGAGGGCGGAGGCCGGCGTAGGTAGCGCAAATGTCTTCGATCTTGAGATGTGCTTCGGGCATGAGGGCGTTGACCGAGTCGAGCAGATACTTGGCTTCTTCGGGGCTCGCCCAGACTTCATCTGGCGATCCCTTGAACTCGACCTCGGTGGTACCAACCAGAGTGAACCAACCCCACGGGATAACGAACATCACACGCCCGTCGACCGCCGATTCGAAGATGATAGAGTTGCGAACCGGAAAGCGTTCTCGGTCGAAAACGAGATGCGAGCCTTTGCTCGGGTGTAGGAACCCGGACAGCTCCTGGCCTGCCATCCCCAGAACGCGACCTGTCCACACGCCGGTGCAGTTGACCACGAGGTGTGCTCTGATCTCGAATTCCGCTGCGGACAGCTCGTCGATGACTCGGGCTCCGACGGCCCGGTCTTCCCCGTCCTTGACGATCGAAGTGACGCTTACGTAGTTGACCGCTACCGCTCCGGCTGCCGCGGCGGAACGGATCAACGACACGGTGTGTCGCGCGTCGTTGGTCTTGGCATCGTAGTAACTGGAGAGCGCGCGGAGATTGTCGCGGCCAAGCAGCGATTCGACATCGGCCGCATCGGTGACTCGCAATCGCCGGCGATGTCCGATGGAGCGAAAGCCGGCGAGGATGTCGTATATGGCGAGACCGAGCCGCAAGAGGAAGGGGCCAGTGCGGTCGCCTTTATATATGGGAAACAAGAAAACTTCCGGCTCGATGAGGTGAGACGCGGTGCGTATCAGCAGTTGACGCTCTCGCAGTGCCTCGAACACCAGGCCGAAGTCGAACTGCTCCAGATACCGTAGGCCGCCGTGGATCAGTTTTGATGAGCGACTACTCGTTCCAAAAGCGAAGTCGGTCTTCTCGACGAGAGCGACGCGAAACCCGCGGAGCGAAGCGTCCCAAGCGACGGCCGCCCCCGTCACCCCGCCGCCGATCACGAGTATATCAAAAGTCTGTGAGGCCAGCTTCTCGAGATTGGCCTGCCTTTCAGTGGGCCCGAAACGAACGGCGGGTGGTGGTTTTCTCATTCGGATTCTTGGGTGACCGTCAAGACAATCTTGCCGAACGCCTCTCCCGATTCCAGACGCTCGTGGGCTTCACGGGCGCGCTCCAGCGGCCAGACGACATCGATGACCGGTCGCAGCTGCTTATCGAAGACGAGCTTCATCACTTCTCGAAACTCAGAATCGCTGGCCATCGTCGTCCCGATTATCTGGAGCTGCTTCCAGAACAGGCGTCGAATATCGAACTCGGCATGGTGGCCGGTCGTCGCACCGTAGGTCACGAAGCGGCCGTTCCTAGTCAACACACGCATCGCCTCCGACCAGATCGCCTGCCCGACGCTGTCGAAGACGACGTCGATGCCGCGCCGCTCCGTCAGCGTCCGGATCTCGTCTGCGAACGATGCTACGTTGCGATCGATAACGAAGTCAGCGCCCAGCTCCTTCACAGCCTGCATCTTGCGCGCTCCGCTGGTCAAAGCAAAGACCGTGGCACCGGCGTGCCTGGCGATCTGGATGGCGGCCGTCGACACACCACCCGAGGCTCCTGTCACCAACACGCTTTCGCCGGCCTGCAGGCGGGCGCGGCTGATCAGGCCCCGCCAGGCAGTCTGAAAGACGAGGGGGACCGCCGCAGCCTCCTCGAAGGGGAGATCGTCCGGCAGCGGCAGCAGGTTGCGGGCGGGAACTGCACAGAACTCAGCGAAGCCGCCGTTCACATGCTCGCCGAGAACCTTGAACGCGACGCAGAGGCTCTCTTCACCCCGGGCACACCACTCGCACTCGCCATCCCAGAGCGCGGGGTTGACCAGTACACGGTCGCCGACCGCGAACCCCTCCACGCCTTCCCCCAGCTCCTCCACGCAGCCAGCCAGCTCCGAGCCACCGATATGGGGGAACTCGAGCTCGAGGCCAGGCAGGCCCCTCCGCACCCAGAGGTCCAGGTGGTTGAGGGCGGCGGCGCGCACAGCCACCAGGACATGGCCGGGTGGGACGCCCGGCCGGGGTAGCTCGGCGATCTCGACGACCTCGGGTCCTCCATACTCACGAGTGATGGCTGCTCTCATGATCGGAATACTGGCTGCCGAGGGTGGTTACGGGCAATGGGTCGCTCTTGCGCCGAAAGGCTTCAGGGCTTTTGATTGCAGCATAAGACGCAGGGAACGTGGGCCGCCGAGGTTCGTTTGCGCCTTATGGGCCAAACTTCTCCAACAGCTACCCAATGCTCGCTTACCTAATCATCGTGGTCGGGCTAGCGCTCGGGATATCCTTCCTGTGCTCGATCATGGAGGCCGTGCTCCTTTCAGTCCGCTATTCCTACATCGGCGTTCTCAAGGAAAGGGATGAGGCGGCAGCGCTGGTGCTGGCGCAACTGAAGGAGGATATCGAGGAGCCGATCGTCGCGATCCTGACTCTGAACACGGTTGCTCATACGGTTGGGGCCACCGTCGGTGGGGCGCTGGCGTATGACATGTTTGGTAGCAAATGGATCGCGGTATTCTCGGGGTTCTTGACGCTGGCGGTGCTGATCCTCTCCGAGATCATTCCGAAGACCATCGGAGCTACTTATTGGAAGGAACTGGCGAAACCTGTTGCCTATGTTCTCCGCTTTCTGGTCATCGTGATGAAACCTATCTCGATGCCGCTGACCCTGGTCAATCGACTAGTGCGTCCGAAAGGGAAGCGAATGCCGACCATCAGCAGAGGAGAGCTCGAGGTTCTGGCGGAAATCGGGCGGCGCGAAGGCACGATCGACGAAGAAGAATTCGAGGTCGTCACTAACATCATGAACCTGGATCGGGTGAAGATCGGCGATGTGATGACGCCTCGCACTAGCGTAGTCGCTGTGCCTATCGAGGCGACGGTTGAGGAAGCGAAGGCAGTGATGCTGGAGCGCGGGCATCTACGGCTTCCGGTCTATGAAGGAACCATCGATCAGATCGTCGGCGTCATTCTGGCCCGCGATCTGTGGCGGGCGGATCGCGACGGAATCACAGATCTCCGTGAAGTGAAGCGGCAGCCTCGCTTCGTGCCCGTCACAAAGCATGTTGAGGACCTCATGCGTGAGATGCGCAGCGAGAGAATCAAACTGGCTGTCGTGCTCGACGAGTTTGGAGGCACTGCCGGATTGGTTACCCTGGAGGATCTTATCGAGGAGATCGTCGGCGAAATCCAGGATGAGCACGAAACGGAGCCGTTGCCGTTCGAAAAAGTGAGTGACGTCGAAGTGCGGCTCGAGGCCGCGATGCCGATTTACGAAATAAACGAGCGACTCGGCATCGAGTTGTCTGAGGAACTCCAGGACACGATTGGCGGGTTTATCTTCGCCGAGCTGGGTCGTATCGCCCGTGTCGGCGATGAGGTGAGCGTTGAAGGTGGTCGGTTTCGCGTTCTGGGGATGGACGGAAGGCGCATCGACCGCCTGGCTTTCTTTCGGGCTCAACCTGAGTAGGCGGCGACTGCGTCAAGCCCGAGTTCAAAGAGGAAGATAGAGATGATCGAAGGCATTGACTGACCGATGGACCTGACCCACACCGCAACTTCTATTGTCACGGGCCTGATCCTCCTTTTTCTGGGGGCGGACGCCCTCGTTCGAGGCAGCAGTCGACTGGCACTTCGCGGCGGGATCAGCCCCCTCGTCGTCGGTATGACCGTGGTAGCATTCGGGACTGGTAGCCCCGAGCTCGTCGTCAGCCTGCACGCGGCTATCATCGGACGTGAGGCCGTCGCCGTCGGCAACGTGGTGGGCTCCAACATCGTCAACCTCGCCCTCATCCTGGGGCTCGCCGCCATCATTCGGCCCATGTTGATCCAGTCGCAGTTATGCAAGCTGGATCTTCCCATCCTGGCCAGTTGCTCCGCCATCCTGACGCTGCTCCTGCTCGACCGTGGTCTCGGTCGAATAGAGGGGATCTTCTTGCTCGCTGGCTTCATCACCTACACGGCGATCAACGTCAAGAAGGCACGCCTCGAGCGAGTCGAGGTTCAAACCGAATACGAGAGCGCGCTTCCAAGGAAGATTGGGAGACTCTGGCTCGACATATTTCTCATTCTGCTTGGACTCCTGCTTCTCATCGGCGGAGGTGACCTTCTGCTGGGAGGGTCGCTGAAAGTTGCCACCCACTTCGGCGTCAGCGATGCGCTCATCGGCCTCACCGTCGTCGCCCTCGGGACCAGCCTCCCCGAACTCGCCACCAGCACCCTCGCCGCCTGGCGCGGCGAGGGCGACATCGCGCTAGGTACCCTCATCGGATCCAGTGTCTTCAATATCCTGGCGGTTCTGGGACCGGCCGCGGTGATCAGCCCGATGCACGCCGGCGGCGTCACCATCCTCGATCTTGGCACCATGACCCTCGTCGCTTTCCTGATTCTGCCGCTGATGCGCACCGGATTCCGCCTCAGTCGAGGCGAAGGTTTCGTTCTGGTGGCTGTCTACGTCGGGTACATGTATCTGCTGTTGGGCTGAAGCGGTGCTGGCTGCAGTTGATTTTCAGTCTCAACTAGCGTAATTTCTGGATGGTCTGGAAAATGATAATGATTATCAATAACTGAGAGCCTGGTAGAATTCACTCCCTTCGGCGGCCAGGATTCCCGTGCGCCAACAGTAAGGAAATAGGCATGAGTACCAGCACAGACACCATCAAACAGCTAGCGAGCCAGGAGTACAAGTACGGCTTCGTCACGGATATCGAGCAGGAGCTTGCCCCTCCAGGCCTCAACGAGGAGATCATCCGGCTGATTTCGGGAAAGAAGAAGGAGCCGGCGTGGCTTCTGGAGTGGCGCCTGAAGGCGTACCGCCACTGGTTGAAGCTGGAGCGTTCAGATTCTGAGCCGAAGTGGGCGAAGATCGAGTACGGCCCGATCGATTACCAGGCGATCCGGTACTATGCGGCGCCCAAGAAGCGTCCGGGGAGTCTGGACGAGGTGGATCCGGAATTGCTGGCGACGTACGAGAAGCTGGGGATCTCGCTCGATGAGCAGAAGTGGCTGCAGGGCGTTGCGGTGGACGCGGTGTTCGACAGCGTGTCGGTGGCGACGACTTTCAAGGAAGAGCTGAAGAAAGTGGGAGTGATCTTCTTGCCGTTCTCGGAAGCGGTGCTGGAGCATCCTGAGCTGGTCCAGAAGTACCTGGGGTCCGTGGTCCCTTACACCGACAACTTCTTCGCAACGTTGAACTCGGCGGTCTTCACCGACGGCTCGTTCGTATATGTGCCGAAGGGTGTTCGCTGTCCGATGGAGCTGTCGACGTACTTCCGGATCAACGCAGCGCAGACGGGTCAGTTCGAGCGGACGTTGATCGTGGCGGACGAAGGTAGCCATGTGAGCTACTTGGAAGGCTGTACGGCGCCGATGCGGGACGAGAATCAGCTACACGCGGCGGTGGTGGAGCTGATTGCGCTGGACGACGCGAGAATCAAGTACTCGACGATTCAGAACTGGTATCCAGGGGACAAGGAAGGGAAGGGCGGCATCTACAACTTCGTTACGAAGCGGGGCAAGTGTCAGGGCCGCAATTCGCACATTTCCTGGACGCAAGTGGAGACAGGCTCAGCGATCACGTGGAAGTACCCGAGCTGCATACTGCAGGGTGACAATTCGGTGGGCGAGTTCTATTCGGTGGCGCTGACCAACAATCACCAGCAGGCGGACACGGGTACGAAGATGATCCACATCGGGAAGAACACGAAGAGTACGATCGTGACGAAGGGGATCTCGGCGGGCTTCGGGCAGAACACGTACCGTGGGATGGTGAAGATCTTGAAGGGTGCGGATAATGCGCGGAATTTCACACAGTGCGATTCACTATTGATCGGCGATAAGTGCGGCGCGCATACGTTCCCCTACATCGAGGTGAAGAACCCCACAGCTCAGATGGAGCATGAGGCTTCTACATCGAAGATCGGTGAAGATCAGGTGTTCTACTGCCAGCAACGGGGCATCAGTATGGAGGACACGATCTCGCTGATCGTCGGTGGGTTCTGCAGGGAGGTATTCCGCGAGTTGCCGATGGAGTTCGCGGTGGAGGCCCAGAAGCTGCTCAGCGTGAGCCTCGAGGGAAGCGTCGGGTAGTCGACTTTCAATATTCAGGTAAATAGATGCTAGAGATAAAGAATCTGCACGTAAGCGTCGAAGGGAACGAGATCCTCAAGGGCTTGGATCTGAAGGTCGGTACCGGAGAGGTGCACTCGATCATGGGGCCCAACGGCTCGGGTAAAAGCACACTGGCGCAGGTCCTGGCCGGAAGGGATACGTACCAGGTAACGGAAGGCGAAGTGCTCTATAAAGGAAAGGATCTGCTCGAGATGGCGCCCGAGGAGCGGGCCTGCGAAGGCGTCTTCATGGCCTTCCAGTATCCGGTGGAGATTCCCGGGGTAGGCAGCGTCCAGTTTCTGACCGCCGCGCTGAACGCGCTGAAGAGGCATCGGGGAGAGGAGGAGCTCGACGCGCTGGAGGTCTACAAGTTTCTGAAGAGCAAGCTAGAGTTTCTGCACATGGATGAGCAGCTACTCCAGCGCTCGGTGAACGAAGGGTACTCCGGTGGTGAAAAGAAGAAGAACGAGATATTCCAGATGGCGGTACTCGAGCCAAGCCTGTGCATCCTGGACGAGACTGACTCCGGGCTCGACATCGATGCCATGCGCATTGTGGCCGATGGCGTGAACTCGCTACGCCAGCCCGAGCGGTCCTTCTTGGTGATCACGCACTACCAGCGCTTGCTCGACTACGTTGTGCCCGACTATGTGCACGTGCTGGTAGATGGCCGGATCGCGAAATCCGGCGGTAAGGAGTTGGCCCTGGAGCTCGAAGAGCGGGGCTACCACTGGCTGGAGGAAGAGTTGGAAGAGTTAGCCGCTTCCACCGGCTCGTGAGCGGCGGAGGGCGAACGATGACAACGGTGACTGACGCAGAGGACCGCTACGTCCGGAGCTTTGAGACATTCGCCAGCACGGCCGGCGGAGCCGACTGGCTGCAGACGATTCGTCGTGAGGCGATCGAGTGTTTCTCCGAGCTGGGCTTTCCGACGAAGCGAGATGAGGACTGGAAGTTCACGAACGTCGCACCACTCGCGGGTACGGAGTTCGTTGCGGCGAATGGCGCGAGTGCCGAGGCAGCCTCCCTAGAAGCGTTCCGGCTCCCCGACGGGAATGGGCCGCGGTTTGTGTTCGTGAACGGACGTTACTCTGCGCAGCTGTCCTCGCCTGTCGAGAGGGGTGGGTTCAAGGCGGGCAGTCTCGCGGCGGCGCTGACTGATTATCCTGAACTGGTGGAACGGCACCTGGCGAGGTATGCCGACTATCGCCATGACGGGTTTACCGCTCTGAACACGGCATTCCTGCAGGATGGTGGGTTCGTCTATGCTCCGAAAGGAGTGATAGTGGAGGAACCCGTTCATCTGCTCTTCGTCTCGACGGAGGCGGAGGATCCTACCATCATGCATCCACGTACGCTGATCATAGCAGAAGCGGGGAGCCAGTTGACGGTCGTCGAAGAGTTCGTGTCACTCGGAGACGGAGTGCATTTCTCGAACGTGGTTACAGAGCTGGTCGCGGGCGATAACGCGGTGGTGAGACATTGCGTGATCGAGCGCGAAGGGGAGGAAGCTTTCAACATCGGGACGTTGCGTATAGAGCAAGGGCGAGACAGCAACGTATCGTCGCACTCGATTCTCATAGGCGGCCGGCTGGTGCGGAATAACGTGCACCCTGTGATGGCTGGTGAAGGTGGTCATTGTCTGATTAACGGTCTGTTCTTGCCTCACGGACGGCAGCACATCGACAATTTCATGCGAGTTGAGCATGCCGCCCCACATTGCGACAGCCGGCAGTTCTATAACGGCATCCTGGACGGCCATGCGCACGGTGTGTTCGCCGGCATCATCGTGGTTCACAAGGATGCCCAAAAGACGGATGCGAAGCAGACAAACCGAAACCTGCTCCTCTCCAAGAATGCGCAGGTAGACAGCAAGCCACAGCTGGAAATCTACGCCGATGATGTCAAGTGCACACACGGGGCGACCATCGGGCAGCTCGACTCGGACGCGATCTTTTATTTGAGGGCACGAGGTGTCCCGGAAGCAGATGCGAGGGCGCTGTTGATATACGCATTTGCGAACGAGAATCTCGAGCGCATACAGGATCGGGCAGTGCGGGCGTATGCCGAGGCCGTGGTTGCGGAGCGCATCCCAGAGATCGGCGCGGTGTTGGGGTCGGTTTGACCGCCGGGATGAGTGGCTGATGACGGATCTTCGGGAGCTTTACCTCCAGGTACTTCTGGAGCACAGCCGCAGCCCGCGTAACTTCGGGAAGCTAGCCGGCGCGAACTATCGAGCTGAGGGTCGAAATCCGCTGTGCGGTGATGAGCTTACGGTCTATGTCGATGTCGAGGAAGGGATGGTTCGAGACATCGCCTTCGTGGGCTCGGGCTGCGCGATCTCGAAGGCATCGGCCTCGATCATGACCCAGGCGGTCAAAGGGAAGACGCTTGAAGAGGCGCGCTCGCTTTTTAACGATTTTCAAGAGATGGTGACTAGCCGCGTGGGCGAAGAAGTGGAAACCGAGCCGCTGGGAAAGCTTGCGGTTTTTCTGGGGGTGAGGGAGTTCCCCGTCAGGGTGAAGTGCGCCACGCTGCCCTGGCACACTCTGAACGCTGCGCTGGAGGGCGAAGAAGAACCCGCCAGCACGGAATAGGAGAACGGGGAGCGGTCTTGCCGAAGTTCGTCAAAGTTGCGACACGGTCAGAGATTCCACCAGGGTCGATGAAGGGTGTGTCGCCGGACGGCACCCAGCTCTTGATCTGCAATGTCGACGGGAGTTTCTACGCTCTGCATGATGAGTGCACTCACGAGTGCTTCCCATTGTCGGCGGGAGAGCTGGAAGGAAGAGTCATCACCTGCATGCTTCACGGCGCGCAGTTCGATGTAGGGTCAGGCGAAGTGTTGGCTTTGCCGGCATACGAGTCGCTAAGAACGTATGAGGTGCGGATCGAGGGTGAGGACGTTTTCGTAGCTCTCGATTAAGCGAGGAGTTGGATAGATGGTCGCGGGTACAGAAGTCGGCGCTGCTCTCGATGTCGCTGCGATTCGCAAGGACTTTCCGGTCCTCGATCAGAAGGTGGAGGGCCATCCGCTCGTATACCTGGACAACGCCGCATCGTCCCAGAAGCCGCGCGCAGTCATCAACGCCGTCAGCCGTTATTACGAGACCACGCACGCGAACGTCCATCGTGGCTTACACGAGCTCTCGATGCGTGCGACCAAAGCCTACGAGGCCGCCCGTGGGAAGGTCGCAGCGTTCATTGGTGCGTCCGAGCCGGACGAGGTCATCTTCGTGCGAGGCACGACGGAAGCGATCAACCTGGTGGCTCATAGCTGGGGCACTGCGAACGTCGGTAGCGGAGACGAGATTCTTCTCACGATACTCGAACACCATTCGAACATCGTCCCCTGGCAAATGCTCTCCGCTCAGACCGGCGCTCGGCTGCGCTATGTCGAGATCGACGCGGATGGAAGGCTGCTGATCGACCAGCTCGAAGATCTTCTGAGCGAGCGGACGAAGCTGGTTGCGATGACCCATGTCTCCAACGGCATTGGCACGATCAATCCGATCGAAGAGATAGCGGAAACGGTTCATGCTGCGGGCGCGCTTCTGCTGGTGGATGGTGCGCAGGCGGCGCCTCACCTGCCGATCGACGTGTGCGAACTGGGTTGTGACTTTTATACGCTTAGCGGCCACAAGATGTGTGGGCCAACCGGGATCGGCGTTCTATGGGGTCGGCCGGAGTTGCTGGAGTCGATGCCGCCGTATCAGGGTGGGGGTGAGATGATCGAGACGGTCGAGCTGGATCGTTCGACCTACAAGGCAGCGCCCCACAAATTCGAGGCGGGGACGCCGAACATCGCCGGCGCAGTCGGTCTTGGGGCAGCGATCGACTATCTTGAGGGTATCGGACGCGAACGCCTGAGGCAACATGAAGAGGATCTGATCGCGTACGCGATTGAGCGAGCGCGAGAGGTTCCGGGTCTGCGTGGTTTCGGGCCCGAGACCGAGCGGGTGGCGGTCCTTTCCTTCGAGGTCGAAGGCATTCACCCTCACGACATGGCTCAGTTCCTAAACGGCCAGGGAATCGCCGTGCGGGCCGGGCACCACTGCAACCAGCCGCTCATGCGCTGGCTGGGAGTATCGGCGACGACGCGAGCATCGTTCTATCTGTACAACGACCGCGACGACGTCGATACTCTCTGCGGGGCACTGATCGAAGCACGGGCCTTTTTTGGGGTCTGAGGTTCAGACGCGATCTTCCGGTGCTTCCGGCTTCAGCAACTTGCCGCGGCGCACAGTTCCCTTTCCGAAGCGTTTGGTCAGGCGATCCATTACATCGGCGACTCTTTTGCCACTCTCGTCGTCATCCACATCATCGAACAATCTCAGTTGCCGTTCCGGCGAGTTGGCGTGGAGGCCTGAGGCGCTGATGCCAATCAGGCGTATCGGCCGATCTCCAGGATCCGCGGCTTCCAGCAGTCGGAGAGCGATCGGGTAAATCGCTTCGGTTGTGGTGAGCGATCGATCCAGGGTGCGTCTGCGCGTGCGAGTCTCAAAAGGGGCGAGCCTCAGCTTGAGGGTGATGGTCCGGGCGGCGACTCCTTTGTGGCGCAGCGCAGCCGCGACATGCTCTGTCAGGCCCAGCAGTATAGTCCTGACATGCTCGCGGTCGTCGGTGTCGGCTGCGAACGTTGTCTCTTTCCCGATCTGTTTCCGATTGTGGTCTGGAACCACTGGCCGATCGTCTACGCCGTTGGCTAGCTGGTGAAGATGATGGGCGTGTGCGGATCCGAAGTTACGTTCGAGCCAATCGAGGGGCGTCGCGGCAATATCTCCGATCTTCAGGATCCCCAGCTCCCGCAGCCGCCTTTCCGTCTTTGCGCCAACGCCCCACAGTCGCGATACGGGCAGGCGGTGCAAGAACTCTTTCTCTCTACCGGGCTCGACCACGACCAGCCCATCGGGTTTCTCCAGATCGGATGCCATCTTGGCAAGGAATTTGTTGGGCGCGACGCCGATCGAGACTGTGAGTTTCTGTTGCTGGAGGATCTCCCGTTTGATTCGGCGGGCGATCGTCACGGCGTCACCGAAGAGGCGCTGGCTGGCAGTGACATCGAGGAAAGCCTCGTCGATGCTGAGTTTCTCGATGAGCTCTGTATAGGATTCGAATACCTCCATGATGTTCTTGGAGACCTGGCCATAGAGTTCGCCACGCACGGGCAGGAATGCGGCGCCCGGGCAGCGTCGGTACGCTTCTGAGATGGGCATGGCGGAGTGGATACCATACTCGCGGGCTTCATAGTTGCATGCAGAGACGACGCCCCGCCCGCGCCCGCCCCGGGGATCGGCGCCCACGACGACGGGTTGGCGTTCGAGGGCGGGGTTGTCCCGCATCTCGACCGCGGCGAAGAACGCGTCCATATCGGCATGAAGAATCGTGCGCATATCAGCGGATAGATGTTTGACCACTGGCCCGGCGCTTCCTACGTTCTAATACAAGTCATGAAAGATGCAACACTGGGCGGCTACCTGCGCGAGCACGAGCGACCACCCGGATTCGAGGGGTGCGACGGTGAGTTGTACACAGTGGAGTTGTTAACGGATCCCCTGGAAGGGGCGAACGAAGTACGCTGGGGCGCATATCTCTTCTTCCTATGCTGGCGCGACAAGTCGCCTGCGGGCCACATAGAGAGTGACTACCTTGCCACGTGTGACACCGAGTCAAAAGCGCGCGAGGTTGTCGAGAAGCTCACCCTCCATGAGATCAAGTCAATCCTCGACGAGCTGACCCGCAAGTGAACGACGAACGTGACAGCGCTATCGGCCGCGTGCTGCGCACCTCCGGTGGCATCTACGTAGTGGATGTTGGCGGAGAGCGACTCGAGTGCATGTTGCGTGGACGGCTGAAACGACGTCACGATCTGGGCCGCGTAGCGGTAGGGGACGAGGTAGTGCTCGAGCCACAAACCGATGGTGCGTTCGTCATCACCGGGGTCAAAGAGCGCCGCAGCAAGATCTCGCGGAGAACCGCTCACGGCAGGCGCGAGCAGATCATCGCAGCGAACATCGATCAGCTGGGCGCCGTCTTTGCGACGGCAATGCCCGATCCAGTTTTCCCACTTCTCGACCGTTTTCTCGTGCTGGGCGAGGCGAGTGATATAGAGCCTTTCGTCGTGGCAAACAAGATGGATCTCACAGACGAGGAAACAGCGAGGGGAATGTTCGGCCTATACGAGAAGATTGGTTACCAAGTTCTCTACACGAGCGCGAAGTCCGGTGCTAACGTGCCGCCCCTGAAGGAACTGTTGGCCAATCGAACCACGTTGCTGGCGGGCCCTTCTGGCGCTGGCAAATCGACGTTGTTGAACGCGATACAACCGGGTCTTGGTCTGGCCGTGGGCAAGGTCAGCGAAGCTTTGGAGAAGGGAAAGCACACGACGGTAGAGGCTTCGATGCACGCGCTGGATGGGGGTGGCTACGTCGTCGATACACCGGGTCTACGCAAGCTGCACATCTGGGAGGTGGGAGAGCACGAGCTGGGCTGGTGTTTCCGAGAGTTCCGGTCGTACCTGGGTAACTGTCGCTTTCACAACTGCAGGCACCTGCACGAACCCGAGTGTGCGATCAAGCAAGCGGTCGAGGCGGGCCGGATCGATGGCCGTCGATACGAGAGTTACGTGCGGATTCTTGGAGAGAAGGAAGAGGAGCGCAGTTACTAGCGTGATGAGCGATAGCAGGACGAAGCAGTTGAAAGCCGATCGTCTGATCGAAATGATCGCTGCCGAGCTGGCTGCCCGAACGCCGCGCCGCGCCGACGCGGACAGCTTCGAGGCGGAGGCTGCGGTGTGCTTGATGCTGAGGCCGGCGGGAAAGGGGGGGGGACTCGAATTTCTGGCAATCGAACGGGCCGTGAGTGCACGAGATCCATGGTCGGGTCATATGGCGCTGCCGGGCGGTCACAGAGATCCGGCGGATGAGGATCTCTGGGCTACGGCGAAGCGCGAGACGCTGGAGGAGGTTGGGATCGACGTGGCTCGCGCCGGCTCTCTGCTGGGCCAGCTGGACGACATCGCGCCGCGGGCGCGGCGGATCCCATCGATAGCGATCACCCCGTTTGTGGTCGCCGTGGGAGCCAACCTGGAAGCTTCCGAGAACCGCGAGGTTCAGAACACCGTCTGGGTGCCCGTAGGAGCGCTGCTCGAGGAGCGGTACCAGGGCCGGCTCACTCTGGGTTCGGCTGCGGAGAGGAGCTTCCCGACGATAGAGTACAAAGGCTACGTGATCTGGGGGCTGACCTATTCGGTGCTGCTTCAGTTGGAACCGGTTCTGCGGAGCATCGGGTACCCGCTGAGCTTGGATGGCTAAGCGGGGATTGATCGTCGGCTGTGGCTACACCGGGCGCAACCTCGCCTTGCGCCTGCTCGAGATGGGTCTCGAGATTACCGGGACGACGCGGAGCGATGCTCGCGGCGAGGAGCTGGCGCGGGCCGGCATCAACCCGCTGGTTGGCGATCTTACGGATCGAGATATCCTGCGGAAAATCGATCGTCTCGGGCCGCAGGTCGTCTTCTATCTGGTTCCGCCACAGCGTGCGGCGGATGATCATCTATCCGGGATCATCTCGGCGACGGCACGAGCGCCCCTCGATGCGTTCGTCTACGGGAGCAGCACCTCGGTCTACGGCGATCTGTCAGGCGAATGGGTGGACGAGAGCATGCAGCCACAGCCCAGCGGTAATCTGGCAAAGCTGAGGCATGCAGCAGAAAGAGCTCTTATCCGAGCGCAGTGGGAACATCAGACTCCGGGAAGGATCTGCCGTATCTCCGGCATCTACGGGCCAGGTCGGACGCTACGTCGCGCTCTAGCGAATGGCGAGTATGCGTTGATCGAGGATAACGATACTTGGGTCAACCGCATTCATGTGGAGGATCTGGTCGGCGGCCTGGTTGCCGCGTGGAAGAAGGGCTCTGACGGCAGAGTGTACAACCTTGTCGATGATGAGCCACACCGTGCATCGCAGTTCGCTTATCTAGCGGCGGATCTCCAAGATTTGCCAAGACCGCGTTGGATCAGCCTGCCGGAAGCTAAAGAACGTTATGACGCTGAATGGTTGTCGATGAGGCTGGCCAACCGCCGCGTGAGTAACGCACGACTGAAAGAAGACTTGGGGATGAAGCTGAAGTATCCGAGCTATCGTGACGGTTTACCAACCGCAGTACAGGAGCTCAGTTGATGGTCGACAGGGATTCGAAGATGGGTAGGTAGAGCGCTATCACCATCCCGCCGAGGATGACCCCGACGACCGAGATCATGGCGGGTTCCATCGCCTTCATCAGGCGGTCGGCGGCCACCTCGACTTCCCCTTCGAAGAAGACCGAAACCTTCTCGAACATCTCGTCGAGATTTCCCGTCTGTTCACCTACCCTCACCATCTTGGGGACCAACCTGGGCATTATGCCGGTCTCCTCCAGGGGGCCGCTGATACCTTGACCGGCTTCGATCGCCTGTCGAGACGACAGGATCGCGTTTTGCAGAACGACGTTGCCGGCCGTGCCGGCTCCAGCGACGAGTGCGTCGATCAGATTGACGCCTGCGGATAGGAGCGACGCCATGCTCTGGCTGAAGCGGGCGATCCCGGTCTTGAGTATCAAGTCACCCATGACTGGAACCTTCAACAGGATGCCGTCGATGATCTCATGACCCGATGTGGTTTGGTAGAACTGTTTGATAGCGGTGATCACACCGAATACCCCGAGGCCGACCTTCCACCAATGCGCTTGTAGGAATTCCGAAAGGTTGATCAGGACCTGAGTTGGGTACGGCAGTATCATTCCACTCTCAGAGAACATCTGTTCAAACGTCGGCACCACGAAGATCAGCATGACGCCGGCGCTGAGGAAAGCGACGGCGAGGACGATCGACGGATAGATCATCGCGCTACGCATCTGCTCTTGCAACGCTTGATTCTTCTCGAGAAAGATAGCGAGTCGGTTCAGTATCGAATCCAGGATTCCGCCCTGCTCACCGGCCTCAACCATGTTCACGAAGATGGTCGGAAACACTTTCCGATGCAGGCGCATGGCTTGGGCGAGGGTCATCCCGGACTGCACATCAGCCGATACCGCCTCGAGCGCTCTCTTCAGACCCTTGTCATCGCTCAAGTCAGCCGCGAGATCGAGGGCCTGGATCAGGGGAATACCTGCGTCGATCAGCGTGGCGAACTGACGGGCGAAGAGACACACCGACTTAGTCTTCGCTTTGTAGCTACCCCTAGTCTTGGACTTTTGCTGCTCAGCTTCTTTGACCCATTCAGGGATCAATCGGTTGCGGATGAGCTGTCGCTTAGCATCATCGATGGTCAGTCCACGTATGACACCTTCCTTGATTTCGCCGCCGGTCAGGGTTCGGGCGCGGTATCTGAAGATGGAAAGCGTTGTTGACATATGGTCTCGTCAGGTGGCGGCTATTCTGCTATCTCGAACCAGCTGTCTAGCGGACAGAGGTATGGCGCCTGTGAGAATACGAGGTCGCCGCAGCCCGCACGCAGGCTGAGGCCTCGAACCGCCAGTAAGAGAAGCCTTCAGCGTCATCCAGTGATAGATATTATGGCAGAACCGCGGGGGATAAGGAGGTTGCTACGCAATGAAATAAACCAGAGTGGTCGTTATGTTGCAAGTCCGAGAGGTTGAAAACATAAGCCGTTGTACTGAAATGACTTACGAAAGCGGACCGCGACGTCTGCGTCATGAAGGCGGCTAGAAGGCGCCAGTGACCTCTCTTCTGGGCTCGGGGTGGGGGTGGGCGATGGACTTCGGTCGCGATTAGTTCTGATCGCTTCTGGACAGCGAGACCGTGTCCACAGCGAACGAGCTGTTATCGGCCTCGGTCGTGGGTATCAGATCGACTCGGGCGACCTCGGTCGGTTCGGTAGTGGTCTGGCCGGAGGCTTCAAGAAACGAGAAGGACAGCTTCTTCCCGTCGCCTTTAAATGGACCCGCGAGGAGTTCGCTCTCGGTTCCATCATAACGCGCTAGCCACCAGGAGTTGGCATCCAGCTCCAGCCGGTAGACGTGCTGGCGGAAGGCGCGTAGAGGCGATCCTACCGGCACCGCCGTGATCGCCGAATCGACCTTGATGGTTTGCTGGGTCGCCAGGCCCGAATACTGACAGGGCATTTCAGGGCCGGCCGGGTTTATAGCATTGACGGACCTCGCGATCCAGCCAGCGGGCGTGTAGACCAGAACGCTGTCGCCCTCTCCAGCCGAAACAAGGCCGTGTATGTCGGCGAGGCCAAGCCGGCGCGAGTCTGCGTCGACGTGGCAGACGATGGCAAAACCTGTGGGCAGGCGAACACCCATACTATCGGCCGCAACAAAGACATAATCTCCCTTGCCGGCGCTGGCCCCTCGAAGCGAGGCAGTCAACACCGATGTAGCCAGACGGAGGGCATCGTGTTGCCCCACCGTTGAACGCTTGTTGGCAGAGTAGCGCTGCTGGGCTCCAAGCGATCGAAAGATCGCAGTCGCGATCACGCCGGCGATCATGAGGACGATCAGCACTTCGAGCATGGTGAAACCCGGGCTACGGGGACGGGATCGACCGGTATTCACTTTCCCAGCGGTCTCTCTAGTCATGGGTCTTATCAGCGTTCCTTCGAAGCTTCATTCGAGGCGTGCGGTTGCGAGCCGTGAACCTATAGATGGTTTCTCGGTCAGACAGAACCGCGGAGGATAGGGAGGAGTTGCAGTTGAATTAAATAAAACAGAGGAGCGCGGAACGGCAAGAGGCGGCCGGACACTCGGGGACTAGAGAGTCCTCACCTTAGTTGACCCAATCAGCAATGAAGATGTTGGTTTCGCCAGGCAGTTGACCGTTGCGGTTGGAGGCCCAGACGAGCTTTGTGCCATCGTAGCTGAACATGGGGAAGGAGTCGAAATCGGGATCGTAAGTGATGCGTTCGAGGTTCGAGCCATCGACATCGATGGCGTATAGATCGAAGTTGCGGCCATTCGGATCGTGGAGGTTGGAAGCAAAAATAACCCTGTCGCTGCTGGGGAAGAAAAAGGGTGAGAAATTGGCGGCGCCGTTGTCGGTGAGCCGGCGCTTATTGGAACCGTCCGCGTCCATAACGTAGATGTCGAGTGAGCCGGGTTGGATGAGGTCACGCTGAAGGAGCGACAGGTAGTTCTGTCGTTCCGCTTCGGTGGTGTGACGCGAAGCGCGATAGACGATCTTGGATCCGTCGAGAGAGAAGAAGGCGCCACCGTCGTAGCCCAGTTCATCTGTGAGCTGTTTGACGTTTGAGCCGTCCGCATTCATGACATAGATATCGAGGTCGTCGTTGCGCAAGGAAGTGAAGAGTATTCTTGAGCCGTCCAGGGAGATGGTCGCTTCGGCGTCGTAGCGCCAGGTGTCGGTCAGCCGGCGGATGTCCGAGCCATCGGGATTGGCCGTGAAGATGTCATACCCGGGATAGAGCGACCAAACGTATCCCTGGGAGTAGTCGGGCCGTGGCGGGCACTGTTCGGTCACGAGATGAGTGGAAGAATACAGGATGCGATCGCCAGATGGGAAAAAGAACGAGCATGTCGTTACCCCGGCGCCCGTGCTGATCTGTCGCAACTCGCTGCCATCGATCTTCATAGTGTAGATTTGATCGCAGTGATGTGGAGAGCGGGTGGATTGAAAGACCAGATATCGATCGTCGCGTGAAAAGTAGGCTTCGGCGTTCTGCCCACCGAAGGTGAGTTGCTGGACGTTGGTGAGGTGCCGTTCGTCTTCTGTGGCGCGCTCGTGATTCAGAGACGCGTCGGCTTGGTCGCCAGCGCGGCCGCAGGCGAGAAGACTGGCGGCTATGGGGATTACAACGGTGACGATCATCTGAGGGCGCTGAGATCTCAAAGGTTGTCTCTTAACGTTCGCTCCACCTCGGGGATGAGATCACCCCAAGAGGCAGAAGCGTTCTTGGTGACGGTGACAAAATCTTCGGCTATCAAGAGCGACTCGACGCCGGCGATACCGAACAAGGCCCGGGCTAACGGATCATCGACGGCAGAGCTCGCATCTAGATAGGATCTGCTTCCACCGCCGGCGATCAGAATGCGGTCGACGGTGAACTTAGCTGCGTTGGGATTGGGTGTGCCCTGAACCGTGATGTTCGCTTCAGGCATGTTATCTCCTAAGAACTGAGGCTGAGGCCCTGAAAAGCTAAGCGGTCAACCGACGGACAGACAGTCCTCGATGATGCTCAGGGCGAAAGCAAGCTGCTCTTCAGTAATCGTCAATGCCGGTGTCAGGGTCAGCACGTTGCCGCTGGTGCCGCCAGACGTAAGGAGGACCCCTCGCTTGAGGGCATCCACCATGATCGCATGCGCCCGGTCGGCGTCCGGTTCGCGCCGCCCGCTGTCGGTGATGATCTCGATCCCAATCAGCAGGCCCCGCCCTCTGACTTCTCCAACTCCACCACGGTCGCCCAGCCCCCGCAGGCGCCCGCTAGCCGCCTCGCCGAGGCGGGCAGCGCGTCCCAAGAGCTTACCGTCCTTGATCTGCTCGATCTGAGCCAGGGCGGCCGAGCATCCGAGGGGATGGCCAAGAAAGGTGCTGGTGTGAATGGCTTCCCCGCTGCTGGGAGGCCAGGCGCTCATTACGTCGGGTGTACCAACGCAGGCGGAAAACGGCAGGACTCCGCTGAGCGCCTTACCGATGCAGATGAGATCGGGGACGGCTTCGGGCTCGTCGGCGGCGAACCAGCGCCCGGTGCGCCCCATCCCGGTGAGAATCTCGTCGAAGATGAGAATCAATCCGTGCCGATCACAGAGTTCGCGCAGTCCACGGAGGAATCCTTCCGGGGGCACGACGATGCCTCCGCGACCCTGAATCGGCTCGATGATCACCGCTCCCATCTGCTGGCCGCTCTCCGAATCGAGGCGGGCGTCGAGCCACTGGAGGGCGGCGGCTCCGATGTCGCTTGCATCGACCAAGGGAGTTGGCGGGCGGTACGGATTGGGAAACGGTGCCTTGATCGTGGGGATGCCCAGCTGGTCCTCGAACGGAGCGCGGAAGTGTTTACGGTCGGTGACGGCAAGGGCGCCGTAGGTGAGGCCGTGATAGGCTCCTTCGAAGTAAACGACGCCGGGAGCGCCGCTGGCGAGGCGGGCGGTCTTCAGCGCCGCCTCCACGGCTTCGGCGCCGGAGTTGGCGAGGATCGCCACGGAGAGATCGCCGGGTGTGATCTGGGCCAGCTGGCTGAGGAGTCTGACCTTGATCTGTGGCGGGTGGACGTCGCCAAGACTGAGTTGGAGACGAAGGAGCTGCTGGCGAATGGTCTCGGTGACTCCGGGGTTGCGATGGCCGCAGGCGGCGACGCCGAAACCGGCTGTAAGGTCGATGTAGCGATTGCCATCGACGTCAAGCACGTTGCTGCCGCTGGCCTCGCGCCAGAAGATCGGCAGATCCTCCGAAAAGAAAGTGATGTTGGGAGACTCTAGTCGCTGCAGCTCCGCCGCGAGCTGTCGCGAGCGAGGTCCAGGCGGCAGGCTAACGATCTCGGGGAGCAGATCTCCCGAGGTCAGTGCGTCCATTGGGATCGTCCAGGGCCTCGAGCGCCGCTATACCTTGCTGTGGGTCGGCTGGGTGGTCTCGGTTCCATCATCGAGTGTGGTTTTCTCGAAGTCAGCGAAGATCTCGGGAGCTTCTACTTTGAGGATCCCGAGGACCGCGATTGCGAGGCGACGGATCTCGATATCGGCGGCCGGCGACGCTCGCATCTCGATGAAATGGCGCCAGGCGCGAGCGTTGCCGGTAACGACGATCTTTGTCTCGGCCGAATTCGGGAGTACGGAGCGCGCTGTCTGTCGAGCACGTTTCCGTCGCAGCGTCGCCTTGGGCTCATCCCGGATTTGTTCTTCGATGTCAGCGAGGAGCTTGCGATAAGCGGCGAGCGAATCTTCGCATGCCTGCTTCCATGTCTCGAAGGCTGGGGTGCCATCAACGATCTCAGGTGGGAGAACGAACGCTACGCTGGACTCATCGACGTAGCGCTGGGAGAGCTGCGAATAGCCGAAGCCAGCGCGATGGCGAACGAGCTCGTGAGTCAGCGCACGTGAAACATTTTCGAATAGCATCGTGAAGACAGCGTGCTCGAGGACGCTACCATGTTTTACGTTGAGTAGATTCTCGATGTACTGCCTGTTGGAAGTTCGGCCCTGGATCGTGGCATGCCCGCCCAGTACGTCGGTGTCTTTTCCGAAGCTGAGATAACACAGTCGACCCGAAAACTCGACGAGCTGTTGCGGATGATTATCTGAATCGCTCTCCCAGTCGATGCCCGGGTGACCCAGGAAGACCTGTCTGGCCAACAGCGTGACACACGGTGCGCGGAGTATCTCCATCGAATGATAGTCCCCTCTAACGGTTGTGCCGGCGTCTTAGCGCCGCCTCAGCCAGGCGGCAGTCAGGAGACCAAATACAAGACCGGCGGCAGCGCTCCACCAGATCTCGGGTGGCTGACCTTCCCCGGTGGCTATGTCGCTCGCAGCTTCGGCGTCGGGGGCCGGCCGCTGGTCGGTGTCTTGGCTCGGTTCCAGCGGTCCAGCCGCCGCCGCGACTTCGGGAGGAACCTGGGCGATCGCGCCGCATTCGGAGCAGCGGGCTCGACCGGCTTCCCGATCGGTTCGGCTGCCGAACACGAGCCCGCCGTCACAGGCCTCACAAGACCCTTCGAGCCCGAGTGGCTCGATCAAGGCGTAGAACTTAGAGCGCGAAACACCGAGCTCGGAGGCCAATTGGCCGGCGGGGCGGTCGGTCTGCCAGTAGAGCTGATTGGCTTTCGGCGCCAGGCGGTCTGAATGGGCTTGGGGCATCAGGTCCGAATGAGCATCGGGCGTAGGCCGGTATCTGTCGGTCGGCGCGCATTGTAAGTTGACGGAACAGCCGATAACACTCTCATGGATCGGGTTCTCATGGCCAAGATACGAAAACTGAAAGCCGTGCGCAGCCTCGTGCGGCTGGATCGACGGGACGAGTACCGAAGGGCGTGGGGTATCTATCGGAAAGCCATCCTGAAACTGGAGGCAGGGGCGGGGGCAGGGGCAGG
>SDBV01002669.1_pt1 | contig 26624 bp, 27 predicted proteins | sample 2277081 | NCBI WGS metagenome assembly SDBV01 (sample SAMN10402039, study PRJNA504765) | marine sediment metagenome | isolation source: marine sediment core GS10_PC15, 223 cmbsf | place: Arctic Ocean: Southern Knipovich Ridge | collected 2010 | reverse complement strand
CATCTTCTGCTGGAACGACAGTTTGGGTCGCCAGGCACCAATGGCGCATGGACTTAACCATGTTTTTCCCAAGACCAAAGGAGGCCATCAGCCCCTCAATATCGTTAAAGTCGTCGTGTGCACGAACCCACTGAACCCCTCTGGGCAACCAGGAATGGCGGAAAGGGAACGTCTCATGACCGGAGAAAGACCCCTTATCCGGAATCATCCGTCTTCTCCATGAACCCCAAAAAGCCATGTGCAGCTGATGCATTCTTTCCCGACCTTCTTAGTTTGAGTAACCGGAAATTTCAGGGAACCCATTTAATGGTCCCCCCCGTCTCCGATATCTCTTGCAAGGTCGAGGCCAATTACGAGTTCATCTCCGTTACCCATATATTCGTCCACACGTTCAAGGAACCATCCCTTAAGGGTAATTCCTTGGAGTGCCAACATAGCGTGGAGTTGTTGCTTTTTGCGCGGGTCAATCTCGATAACGACCCGTCCGCTCGGACTTCTAGACATGGGGATACTCCTATGGCGAGGGTTACCTATGTGACAAGTGTAATGTAACACTTGTCACTTCGCGTTTACAACAAGATTTTGGGGTTTGAACGGATTTAGGTGCTATATGTGGGGAGTACGGAACTTCTTAATTAGTGGCTAATGTCTGGGCTATTTCACGATCTTTTACATATTTTGCAGTATGTCCTGAGCAGTTAACACACGTTAAATGGCCCTAAGCCATTTAACGTTTCCGCTGCCTCAAAAACTCCATCTGATCCAGCATCTGCTCCCGATCATTCCTGGATAACTCCTGAAACTTTTCATAAAAGGCCAGGAACTCGCTGTTCTGGGCCATATCTTCAACTTGTGATTGGTCGCTCTGGCCGATCAGGTAATCCATGGACACATTCAGCACCCCGGCGATCCTGTAGAGTACCGGAACATTTGGTGTACGTTTGCCGCTCTCTATCTGGGATATGGCCGCAGGGGTGACCTTCGCCTCCTTGGCGAGTTTCGCCTGGGTTATGGACAGTCTTTCCCTTTCTTCTCGGATCCTTTTGCTGATAACCATCGTATCAAGCTTTTCCGGCATGAAACGCTCCTGATGTGAGGTTTAGGACCAATGTCCAATGTCCAATGTCCAAGGTCCCAGAACCTGGAACCCTATTCCCTATTCCTTATCTCTTATCCCTTATCCCTTATCCCTTATTCCTTATTCCCTTTTCCGATGCCCTGACCAGGACTTACTTAGGCACCTTACTTCTCCGTTAACAGAATAGCAACATCAAGTTAACAGAATGGGTTGACAGCCTGCCCTGCCTATGTTACTCTTTTGTTAATGTTTTAGTTAACATCACAATATTTTAATGCGCCAGGTAGTCCTTACGACCCGGCCTCAAACGATCCTAAAACCATCCCTCACAACTTATCCGTAGCCGAGACAAAAAGGAGGAATCATGAAGCACCGCCAACTCGCATTAGTGATCGTAATTCTAGTCAGCCTCCTGACCACCTGGCTGGCCCTCCCCCTCTATGCCGCTGATTTCATCGGCCCAAAGTCTGAATTTATCGGACAAGTCGTCGGTGTCGTGGACGGAGACACCATCGATGTACTGCACAATGGTAAAGCGGAACGAATCCGCCTGTACGGCATCGATTGCCCGGAGAAGAAACAGCCGTATGGAAAGAAGGCCAAATGGTACACCTCCGAGCTGGCTTTCAGAAAAACCGTGACAGTCATAGTCAAGGACCGCGACCGATACGGCCGAACCATCGGAGAAGTGATCCTTCCGAATGGAAAAAGCCTGAACCGGGAGCTCGTCAGGGCCGGCTATGCCTGGTGGTACAGAACGTACGCCCCCAAGGATATTGAACTTATGAACCTTCAGAAAACTTCGAGAAAACTGAATGCGGGATTGTGGACTGGTGCTGAGCCTATAGCACCGTGGGAGTATAGGAGGAGAGGGTGAAATGGGATAAATTGGGATGAGGTAAAAGGAATAAGGGAAAAGGAGAAACTTATACCTTATCGCTTATCCCTTATACCTCACCTTATCGCTTATACCCGCCTTAATACCTTATGCCTCATTTTGGCCTCTCAACCTTCTTCCTCAGTCCCACCACCATCCTGCTGACTTCTTCACAATTCTTAACGATCAATTCAGTCTCCAGAGCACCGAGATAGCCGAGCCTCCCAACCATTTGAGGTCATTGGGGTCGGGAAATTGTCAATCTTTATACAGATAGTTTGTTATTGCTATATTCCCGGCCCCTAACGACCACGGATTATTAATCTATCGGTTTAATTTCCCGCAGAATCCTATCCGCATTCCGGACGTTGTCTGTGGTCAGAGGCTGAACCGATCGTAGCTCTCTAGTAAAATCACTCATTTCAACCGGGGTAGCACTCGTCTTCTGCTGAACAGTGACCGCGAGCTTATTAAGCGCTTCTCGACTGGCGCTTTGATTGTCAATGACCTTCTTAACATCGGCGGTGAGCAACTGGTTGGCCTGCTGTATGTTCTGAATGTTAGCGTTTAAAGTATTCACATTTCCCATCAACCTTTGCACCTCTATTTTGACATTCCCAATATTTACAATGATGTTCCTGGATACCGGTAACGCTACCAGAACAAATCCCACAGCCAACATTGTAAGGCCAAAAGTACTTCCCTGCTGCTTTGTGAACCATACGTAGCAGGCGGTGAGGACCGCGACTGCCCCTACAGCCATAGAAACGTAATAGAAAATATCCATTTTACACCCCCGACCATCAATCCTTGTCTGTTTCTTCCTCAATTAATTTGTCAAGGTCCAGACCGCCAGGTGCTGTCGACAGGAGCATTTTCTCCAGACTTTTATCGCTGTCAATCCTGACCTCCAGCTGTTTCCGTACGGTTCTCATGACCATTTCTCCGTAAACCAGCCACTTTTCGTCTCCGTTGCGGTATATCTGAAATCCCCTGTATCCAAGCTTAGATGGTATGCGCAATTCACTATCGGCAGGGGTAAGTGCCGCCCATAGCTGTTCCATCTCGTCAAGGATGGATTCATCAATCGTCCACTCTGGATCTGGACGGCCGGAAAATATCCGGCAGATGACAGTGGTCTTCGTCATATTTCTACCTTATCTTGATGTGTCCATGCTTCACGACCATAAAGGTGCAAAACTCAGTGTAACCTCCCCGCTCCGCTGTCCTCGGATCGGAAATCGCATTACCGGAATTGTCCAGATTTGTTGCCTGAGTTCCGCCCGGTTTATGAGACCACCTTTTGTTCTTACCTTTTCGGTACCAATGAAAATCCCATCCTGGCCAACTAACCAAAGTAACGAGATGGCCTTCAGTAGGACAGACATTGTTAGCGTCGGGCGCATCGATGAGGCCGTCACTGACGGCTCCATCCTGGGTGCTTGTCTCACCTGTCGGGACGGAACATCCCGATAAATCTGTATACATGTTGCCCGAAGCCCGGCCAGGTTGGGCGAAGGTGTCCGTGCGGTAGTTGGTAGAGTAATTATAGCAATTGTTATTGTACTGAATTTGCCCTCCGTCATTCCACCACTCCGGTTCATAGACAGGCGCACATCGGCAGCGTCGCCAGCACCACCAGTAACATGGCCACCACCACAGACAGGGCCACCATCTCAGATGCCTCCTTCTTTGTAGTTCTACGATCCTCGGGTCCAACAGATACCTCAATTCCCTTAAGCGTTCTATTTCCTCCGTGAAATCTGGAAAACCAGGGCCTGGATCCATGCGGTTGATTAACCCAGTACTTCCGCATACAAAATCCTCAAGTGCTTCATCGGCCGCCCGGAAGACCTGCCCGTCGGCGAAAACATCTCCGTGTGCGTATCTCAAGATTTTGGGAAATGTCTTATCGATCTCACCCACCTGTTCAACGATTAATCCTCGGTAACCCAGGATGGGTTCAAGTGGCAGCGCAACTCCCTTTTCCTGTTTCTCCCCGGCTGGTTTTAATCTCCCACTAATGTCCGCCGATTCCTCCTCAGTCAGGTCAATAACAGGATTTTCTCTTCCACTGAATACATCGATAACAATTCTGAGTTTCATCTTCCCGTCCCCCTTTTCGTTTTTCATCCCCCATGAGGATGTTCCATCCTGGCCTCCAAAACCTGCTCCCAATCTGTGGGGTTGTTGCTTGCCCTCAGACGTAGCCCGTTTCCATAGGGGATCAGGTCATCCTTCGATTCTCTAAATTGGTAATAGGATTGACGATAGCTCGGTGAGATGACGATCTCGACAGTGCCCGTGTACTCGGTCACAACAACCAGAGGGTTCGATGAATCATCATTATATTCCTTAAACACCGCGCTGCCGATCAGGTCAGGAATATTGTGCCCGGTGCTTGGCTCGGAAGAGACGATCACGCACCTGGGCTGAAGGCGTTCAAGCCGTTCCCACTGGGTTCCTCGCTTGCTTCCGTGGTGGGCGGCCTTGAGTACTTTGCACCTGGATTCCAGCATCCCTTCACTGTCGAAGTGGGACCAGTTTTCCATCTGGGCATCGGCAGCGAATACCATGGTGAAAGATCCCCACGTCAAACGAACCATGATGGAAAGGTGATTAACTCCATACCCTTCCTTTCCCTCGAGTTTCGTCACCAGTCCATTAGAAGGCCCCAGCACCTCCAGGTAAGGCCTGTCCCTGTGCACGACGGGATCTCCTGCGGGGGGATCATCGATGAAGTCATCCGGGTAGATCCTGCTGTATCCGGATAGGAAGCGAACCGGGACTCTGGTCGCCTCGATCCTGTTTACAATGGTTTTGTACTGGTTAGACCCCCATCCCTTTTCGTGCCAGAACGGGGACAGGGTTACGGACTTGACGCTGTAATGTTCAAACAAACTATTGGCCGCCGTATAGTGGTCACGATGAGGATGGGTGATGATCAACTCGTCAATCTCATCTCCCGGATCCAGCCCAATCTTACCGAGAAGATCACGAAGCTTGTATGGAATTACGGCATCAATGATAATGATCTTTCCTCCCGGCGTCCTGATGACGGAGGTGTCCGCCTGGCCAACGTTTACAACAAAAACCGACATCGTATCCTGAGTGTCGACTGGCATTTTATTCACCTCCCCATCGATCGTTGTTGAATCCGGCGGAAGACCGTCATTGGTTCCTCCCCTTCTGTTAATCCTACTTCACCGAGTGCTTTTTCCTCCCAAGGCTTATCCTTTGCGGCCGCCCTTGATTCGGCTTTCTCCTTCATGTCGAGGAGCACGCTGTCCACCACCATCTGAACCGTGGGATTCTTATCCAGCACTGCATCAGCCTGCCAGGCGTAGGAGATTAAGGGTGCCTCCTTCACGGTGGGGGGAGCGACTTCCATCCTCAACTTCTCAATGGGTAGTTCCAGTGTAACTCTTTCATCGATCAGGCGGTTGGCTGACTCTTCCACAATCTTCGCCCTGATCTCATACCGGGTCTTGGCTTCCTTTGATCTCTGAAGACCCTGAAATGCCAGGAGAAGATCTTCAGGTGGATAGGGGAAGCTTAATCCGTACTGATTTTCGAAGTGATTAAACTCCTCATCACTGACCTTGATTTCTAGGCCGTCTGGATAATCTTGAAGGATATCCCTCTTCTTCTCTACGGTGGTGGTTTTGATCAACGTCTTCAGTTCTTCGGGCGGTATCCAACTCATCAGTACGTACTTGTCCTCATCGGTCTCGTGGTAATAGTAGATCCTCTCATTGGGAACTTTTATAGGCATAGCACCCCCCTTTCCTTTTCACCCAGACTGCGTCTTGATCAATCCCAAGTACTTTCACGTCAGCCTGAGATTCCTTTTCTTCAATCCCCCAATCCATACTCCGGCACTGGCCAGCCCTTGCTCTCAGCACCTGGCTGCAAGACCCAACGTCTGATAGCAGTATCGCAGATGGCGTAGCCCCAGTTAATGAGCTTCCCCTGTTCGGGGTCGGAGAAGCGGTTCAGCCTCGTCCGCATCCTGCTCAACTCACTGGTAGCCGCGCTGTCTACCACCATCGCCGGCACGTTTGTGTAACCTGCAAGGCCGTACCGTTCCACTTCCGAGGCGATGCCCCAGTATGCACCCTTGACCCCATCGTCGATGTAGTACTGCATCAGGCGGCGCTTTCTCTGTGCCCTGGTCTGCTCGCCGATGATATCCAAGGCCCTTTTCGAACGGGCGACCTGGCTGAAAACAAGGAGTTTCGGCCGGGGCATCAGTTTGAAGGGGGCTCCAGCGTCGCTGACCAGCACCGTTTCGTACCTGTCCCAGATCCTCTCCAGGCCCATGTTGTCGTAGATTCCCCCGTCCCCGAGGTAAACTCGGGACCGGTATTCCGTTTGGTCAAACAGGTCTGCTCCGCCCGGCTGGGACCAGTGGTCCGGGTCAAGTTTGAGCCTGACCGGGCAGAGCAGAGGGGGAAAAGCGCTGGAAGCGGCAACAGCCTTTGCGAGGGGGATGAGGGGGGAATCGTACCGGCCCACCCGGTAGTCGGCCATGTAGGGGCTGGACATCCTGAAACTGGCCCCTGTCTGAAGACTGGTAGCGTAAAGGGTTACTCGCGGACTTCCCCTTTTGTTGGGCAAGTCTTTAAGGGTTGCTTTTCCGAACAAATGTTTGCGGTAAGAGTTGGCAAGGATGTCGCTCGGATGGATAAGGGGAAGAAAGACACCGAGGCCTATGGCTGGGATGTCGACGGTTTTTAAGCAGAAGTCACGAAGGGGCTTCACCACCTCCTCGACGTAGTTGGTAGCGACGTTATTGTTGAAATTCAGTTTTTCCCATTTGAGCCCAAGGTAGGCCGCGACGATGGAGCCTCCTGATACTCCAGTGATCTCATTCAGGGGCTTTAACAGCCCTGACTCGTTAAGCCTCCAGAGACTGCCCAGATGAAACAGCGTCGCCCGGAACCCTCCCCCGGCCAGTGCCAGACCTGTTCCCGGCTCCCGTACTTTTTGCGCCCCCATACCGCACCTCCCCCAAAGATATGATCTTAATCCCGATCCGGCTGACAACAGAAAGTACGCCGAGACAAGTTCCCACCTGTCTCAGTGATGTTTCCATATCTTCGCATTGTGATGGGACCCCCAATATAAACAGTAATTTTAATGGACACGGAGCGCAATTACAAGTGATCGTTTTAAAGGAAAATTGCACACTATTGTGTGCAATGGGAACTTCTGGGGGTCAGGCCGGAAAGGCAGTGCATAGTACATTGTACTGAACAGTACATAGTACATTGTACATAGTGCAACGGTGACAGGCAGTGAAGAAAGTGCAGGGAGTGCAGGAAATGCAGTAATATTCTTCTGCACGGGAATTCCGCCAGGCACGCGGGTGCACTCATGCACTGATGCACTTCCCTTATCCCTTATTTTCCCTTCCCTACCACCTCCACCCTCACCTTCCTCTCCAACGCCTCCGCGATCCGGCTTACCATGGACAGCGAATGACCCTCGTAATCCGCGTCCTCCAGTCGGCTGATTACCGACTGGGTCGTGCCGATGAGGTCCGCAAGCTGTTTCTGGGTGAATCCCGATTCTATTCTCATCTGATAGATCGTCCGGGCCACCTGGGCGCTCAGACGTTCCTCCTCCAGGGATGCTGCCCGCTTCGGGTCATCACCTATATAGCGGTCGTGAAGGATTTTTACCGCTTTATCTGTTTTCTTTTTCGCCAATCTGATCACTCCCTGTACGTGTGTATTTCAGGGTCAGCCGAATACACGTTTTTGCGCTTTATCGCCAGTTCTATTTCTCTTGGCGGCACAGCCTTTTCCTTTATCAATCCATGGGAGATCACGGCAATCTTCTTATGAAAGAAATACAGTATCCGATAGTGATCTCCCTGGTAACTTGCCCTCAGTTCGTAAATATCGTCTCGCAGGTAATCCGCCTCGGGCCGTCGAAGTTCATGGCCCATTGCAGCCAATCTCTCAATCCTTACAATGCACTTGTCCTGCACCTTTGGAGGCAGGCCGTCCAGCCACCGGAGAAATGGACAGGTGCCGTCAGCATCAGCGAACAGAACAACATTCATCTCAGGCACGGCACACCAATACTTGAAGGATTATCGCAAAATAAGCATAAACGGTCAATCGCGATTTTGCGATAAGTGTGTTGTAATTTGGAATTTCACTCATGTACGAGGAAGTGCAAGACGGAGGCCAAAGGGGAATCTGGTGGGGTTCAGTACAGAAGTGCAGGTATATGGCAGTGCAGTAGTGCAAGAGTGCAGTGGTGCAATAGTGCGAGAAACTACTGCACCGTTATCCCACCCAGGTATGCGGGTGCACTACTGCACTGGTGCACTGATTTCCCCTATCCCTTTCATCCTCTTCATCCCTGTTAGAAAAAGCAGTGCAAAGGGGGCCATGGGGGTCGGAATTTAACAATACCCCTATCCAAAGTAAGTTAATCATACCTTCTATCCCCACTTTGGCAAAGTAATACTGGAAGTGCAACGAGTGCAGGTAGTGCAGGTAGTGCAGAAGCCTACTGCACGAGAGACCCGCCAGGTAGGCGGGTGCACTCATTCACTTATGTACTTATTTTAGATCTTCTGCACGGGGACCCCGCCAGGCACGCGGGTGCACTCATTCACTTATGTACTTATTTTAGATCTTCTGCACGGGGACCCCGCCAGGCATGCGGGTGCACTCATGCACTAATGCACTCATTGGCACCCCTTGGGGTCAGAGCTTCCGTCTTCGCTCTATGAGCTTCGCCGTGACAAGTCCGCCGTCGCTTCCACAGTCGCTGAAGCTATGCTGGACTGGCAAGCTATGGCGGGACAAGCAGATTCTCAGGTTTTTCTTCTTTGGCCCTCATTTTGCTACTTCCTGAATCAGTAAGCAATCTATCTCAGGAGGTAAGCAATAATGGCACGTCCATTAATGATCATTCGTGTCAGAGTATGAATTTTAACTAAAGTCAGTTCCTGGTGCCAGAAGGTCGGTACCTAGAACCTAGTACCAAGGATCCAGGAACTACGAACCAGGCACTGAATTCCCTCCTTATCTCTTTGCTCTTGTATCTCTCCTTCCCCAAAGCAACATTTTGTCACTTTCCTAAATAAATGTCCTGCTCCCCTTTATGCTGCTTGAAAACCGGCTTCGTAAAAACTAATGATTTCAACACATTACACACCATCATCCCTCTTAACAGTTGGGTCTATTATTGCATGTCCAGCGGGGATGGAGGCCGCACATTGGAAAACAACATAAAACTACTGGTGACCGGCATCGGCCGGAACCGCTACGCGATCAGGGACGAGGATGTTCAATCCGTCCATGAAATACAGCGGGTCCACCGTATTCCCTTTGCCCCGTCTACCTTTGCCGGGATTTCCTCCATCGACGGGGCCATGACCAGGCTTTTCGACCTCCCGGCCTGCCTTGGGCACGATCCGCTGGATGGATCAGGGGAAGGGCAAGCTCTGGCCTTCTCAAGTGGCAACGGAAAGGACGCCTTTCTGGTCAAAGGGGGCCTGACCCGTATTGAGGTGAAAGCCGAATCTCTATTCCCAATGCCCCCGCACTTGACCTCGCCCGTACTGGAGTATTGCATCCTCCATTCGGGGAGGTTGATGCCAGTGGTCAACATCGAGAACCTCTACCGGCGTCTGTTGGAAGGGAATTTGGCGCCGCCGGCCTGCAGTTTACCGAAAACGTTCCATAAAGACCGTTCCTCACCTGGTTCTGCCGGGAAAGGGGTGGCTATTTTAAAGGTCGGTGGAGAGACATTTGCCATTCCAGACAGTCTTGCAGCACATAAAGCGATTCGCCTTCCCCGGTTGGTGGACATGCCCCTTGCTCCGCCTTACGTACCGGGTATCGTTTACCTGGACGGTAAGGTATGGACTGTGCTGGACCCGTCCGTACGCCTGAATACCCGTGGGGAAAGTGCCCACCGTTCTTTTCTCCCCTTGGGAGGGAAGCCCTTTGGACTCCTGCTTCACGGAACCAGGGGCCGATTAGATAAGAAAAAGTTCAACATCCAGCCACTCCCGTCACCGTTCAAATCCGATCTTCTGAATTCGGTCATCGTGTCAAAAAACGAAATAGTCCCCTTTCTCGAAACCGGTTTCCTGCCAACTGACAGGAAGGTGGAGTTTGCCGAGGTCAAGTACAGGGCAGCATCGAAGTTCCGTGCTCACTTCAAAAAGAAACTGGTCAAGGTCCTGATATTCGAACTCGCGGGCCAGCGTTTCGGCGTCCCCGCATCCCAGGTTGAGACAGAGGCGGCTGCCCTTCCCTTCAGATCGATGCCCAGTTCACGGGCTATTGCTGTGGGAGTAACTCAATGGAACGAATTGGTTCTTCCGGTGCTGGACCTGGCGCGCTGCTTCGGGGAGCAATCCCGTGTGGGACCGGGCTGGCGGATGATCCAGCTTAAGAACGGTAATTTTCGGGGTCTTTTACTCGCCGAGAGAGTCCTGGGGGAGATCTCACTGCCGCCGGAAAGCCAGATAGCACTACCCATCTGTCTCTCATCGAAGTTCGTGCACGGTTGTTTCCTGCAGGACGAAGCCTTGAGGTTGATCCTCGATATCGAGGCCCTGGTTACTCATTTCAAGCACGACCAGGTGGCGGATTCCTTCAGATACCTCACTATGAGAAAATGGAAAGAGGAGGACCTTTTAAATCCCGGATTCACGGTCAACATGAATAGTCCGTTATCTGCTGATGAAATGCCAAAGGAAGAAACACCCGGAGCCGACTCCCCGGTCGAGGCACATCCCGACCAGCACCCTTGGGCCGGGCCAGGTGAAAAGAAACCGGACGATGAACGGAAAGTAACACCTTATCCGGCCTCAGCTGAACGATCATTGACAGTGGAAGAAGAATCCACAAGGGAAACGCCACAGGCTGATCCGCTGCCAGAGGAGGACAACCTCTGCGAGCCTACTGATTTGGAATCCGATGAAAGCCATCGATCATCACCGGAAGTTGGACTGGACTTACACCAGGAAAACAACTCCGAACCGGAGTCGCCGGAGCCCGCCATGACGGATGAAGCTGAAGCACTCTTGCCGAGCGACTATATAAGAGAGCCGGAACAGCTTGAAAAACCCGTCCAGCCCCACAATGAAACAGCGGATAATCGCTTTCCCCGAACGCATGTATTGACTACTGATCCAGAAAAAGACGGTTCTCTTCCGGAACACGGCGATGAGCCTCTGGATCTATCAGATACGGAGGGTTTGGTAGCTGACACATCAGGTGAGTCGGAGGACAGTGCACCTGACCGGTTTATACAGCCGAAAATTGATGCGCAGCACGAACCATCTTTTGAAGAGTCGGACGATGCAGCAGCCAGAGCATCAGAACCTCACCACACGGACAAAAAGTCAGAGACGCTGCTAAACGGGGGGCTCTTCTCAGTGGGCAGCGAACGGGTCCGTATCCCACCGTTCAGGCAAGATACTAATCAGCTTCGGAACAGGGTGGATTTGGTAGTAGAGACTTCAAAAGAGGATAAAGCCGAAGGACAGTCGGGTCGCCGCAAAAACAGGGGAGGCTGGCTGGCCCTACTGATTTTACTTCTCCTCGTAGCCGGCGGATACCTTTTTTCCACTGATCTCTTTCAACGGCCTACGGAACTGCAAACCACTAGTCACGAACAGTCCGTTGTTGTGGAACCGTCAGAAACGAACAATGAAAGACAAAGCGGATCGTACGAAATCCGTGAAAACCCACCTGGCGGAGTTGAACCGAAGATGTTCATCGCCGACGATGCTCCATCTTTTCCATCTCGCACAACAGATGCCTCGTACCCAAAAGAGACCCCGGTCGATGGCCAGACAAGCGACCCTTCCCTGGCCATCGACCCCGCCGAATTCGCCGCTGTTGAGGTGACCTCCAATGAAACAGGGATGTCTGCAGATATGCCTATGGCGGAAGGCTCCGGCATTGAATCTCCAGCGACCCAGGAAACACCTCCCTCCCTGATCCTGGAGTTTAAAACCGAGGAAGGTACTGTGTCTTTGAAATCGGTCGCCGCGGTCCCCGACGGTGCAAAACCACCTGCCGGATCCCGGATTCACGTTGTCGAAAGGGGCGACACCCTTTGGGACATAGCGGAAAGGTTTACAGGAAACCCCTTCAATTACCCGAGCCTGGCGAGCGCCAGCGGGGTTGAAAATCCGGACCTTATCTACCCCGGACAGCAGATCGCCATTGTGATCGCTCGTAGCGACAATTGAGGTCTCATTGGTGTCAGAGTAGGAATTATAGCTAAAAGCAGTGCCTGGTTCCTGGTGCCTGAAGGGCAGAGCGTAGTACCTGGGTTCATGGGGGCAGGGCGGGAATTTAACAATATCCCTCCCGTTTAGTAGGTTAATAGCACCCTCTAATCCCTACTTTGGCAAAGCTTTTGTCGCTATAAGGCGAATCTCAAATCTTAAATCTCAAAGGTTTACCCAGAGTTGGATTTACCTGGCTTGCCATACCGACTGGATTCCGGATCGCAGCGTAGCTGCGTCCGGAATGACGTAAGAGGCGGGTGTGTTTCGCCTTCCCACCGCGTCCCCGCGTCACCGGGTCCCCGTGTCAGGCGGTTTCTCTTCGTTTCCCCCTGCGAACCCTGCGCCTCCAGCGAGTCGTAGATCCTGAGCTTGTGGTTCGGCAGGCTCACCATCCTGAGCTTTGTCGAAGGATCGAAGGGTGAAGCGAGCGGGCGAGAGACTACTGCACCGTTATCCCGCCCAGGTATGCGGGTGGACTACTGCACTGGTGCACTGGCACCCCTTGGGGTGTTGTCAATAAGCTTTTTATATTTGTGGTGAATGTTTTTAAGAAGCACTGATAATGCCCTTAAAAGTAGAGGCTATGGGTGTCCTGATGTTTTCCGTCTCGCTGACTGATTATTCTGAGCTCTGATGTCGGGAATGTACCGGGCGAATAAGTAACATTTCCATCACAGAGGTTGACCTGTCACCTGCCGTTGTTAAACTTATCATATCTTGGCAGTTAAGTAGGAAATTGCTGGAGGAGGCGGTTATGTTCGGTAGAGTTCTGTAGTTGATGGATGGAGCCAAGGAGAAATAGAACGTCACGCCCCCCAGGGTGTGACGAAGGGAGGTAGGGTTATGCTTCCAGCTGGTGCACTGATGATAGAACACAGACTCATTGAACGCATGGTTGACGTGCTTATCACTGAACAGGAAAAGATCAACAGACATAACGCGCCTGACACGGATCTCCTTCTGGCGGCTGCTGATTTTTTCCGAACCTATGCGGATCGCTGCCACCACGGAAAGGAAGAGGATATACTGTTCAGGGAACTGCAGTCCAAAACTCTTACAGACGAGCATTTGAGAATACTCAATGAACTTAAAGATGAACACACCACCGCCCGCACCAACGTCCATAGCCTGGTAGATGCCCGGCAGCGCCTTCTTGAAGGAGAGGCGGAGGCAGCGGAGGAGATCCAGCAGGTCCTTGGGACCCTCACGACTCTCTACCCGGTGCATATAGAAAAAGAGGATAAGCGGTTTTTCATCCCGGTCATGGACTATTTCAGTAAGAAAGAGCAAATGGACATGGTGCACAGGTTCTGGGAATTCGACGAAAGGCTCATCCATCGAGTCTACGGGGATGTCGTTAAGCACTTTGAGAAGTAGAAAAGAGTTGAAACCGGTTTTTTCAATACCAGTTCTTCTGCTATACTTCCCGGTACTGCGGCACCCGTGGACGCACGGCACCTGTAGGAGGAACCATTGGGGTCAGGGGATGAATTATGGCATGCCCCTACCCAAAGTAAGTTAATCATACTTTCTATCTCCACTTTGGCAAAGCTATTACCGCTATAAAGCGAATCTCAAATCTCAGATCTCAACTCTCAAAGGTTTACCCGGAACTGGATTTACCTGGCTTGCCATACCGACTGGATTCCGGACAATCACGCAAGCGTGCTTTCCGGAATGACGGAAGAGGCCGGTGTGTTTCGCCTTCCCACCGCGTCACCGCGTCCCCGTGTCCCCGTGTCAGGCGGTTTCTCTTCGTTTCCCCCTGTGTAACCCTGTGGTGCAGCCTAGGAATGGCTGCGCTGTGAACCCTGTGGTGAAAGCTTTGATCGCTCTTCATAAAAATACGACCCGTCTTCGTTCTTCGAACTACGCCGCGGCAGGCTGTTGATTATAGGTTTTACCTCGATACTTAGATACGTAGATACCTGGATACAGCTCTTTCCGGAATGACGGAAGAGGCCGGTGTGTTTCGCCTTCCCACCGCGTCACCGCGTCACCGGGTCCCCGTGTCAGGCGGTTTCTCTTCGTTTCCCCCAGACTTGGCCTTTCTCAGCCGGCCCTGAGCTTGTCGAAGGGTGCCCTCATTTTCCTCAGCCTGCCCTGCCTGCCTTGAGCTTGTCGAAAGGAGCAAGTGAAACGCGTCGAAGGGTGGTAAAAACATCGCTTTTATAGAAATTGCAAAGTGCTGGATTCCGGATCACGACGTGGTCGTGTCCGGAATGACGGAAGAGGGTTCTGGATTTTGAGTTTGGGGTGTGGGGTTTGAAGATTTATTCTGCGTTCTGCGTTCTAAATCTAAACGCGATGCTGAATTTATGTCACCTGGTCTTATACGCTTCCTTCCTGTGAGCTACCCTCACGACAATAACGATGACTTCCGCATCGAAGACCTGATACAGGATCCGGTATTTCCCCTGTTTCACACGATATTTTTCCTGGCCCGAAAGTTTTTCACAACCATGAGGGCGAGGGTTCTCGGCCAGGCCCTGAATGCGGTAGACGATCCTCGATCGATCCTTTTGCGGGATGGACTCGATCTCCTTCACCGCCGAAGGTTTAATGAGGATTTTATATGACGCCACGTTTTTTCAGGTCCCGGACGACTTCCTCGAAGTCCAGGCTGGGCTCCGCAGCACGGGCATCGAAGGCGGCCAGATCCCCGGCATCCTCGGCGAGGCTTTCCCTTACTGCCTCACTCACCAGGTCGGAAACAGACCGGTCCATCTGGACCGCTTTGAGCTTCAAGGCCCTGTGCAGGTCCGGGTCGAGGTAGATGGTGGCGCGTTTTGATTTGTCACTCATGTCGACACCATAACGTCATAACGTTAAAGCGTCAACATCATTATGGTCGCTGGAATATGTCAGGCTCATTTGTGCCGTAGTCTGGAGGGCCATGGGGGCCAGGCCACCTGCCCTGAGCAAGTGCAACGCGTCGATGGGGGAATTTAACAATATCCCCCCCAAAGTAAGTTGGGTCCAGTGGGATCGTATCTTAAGGGTGAGGAACGTTTCCCCTTTAAAAATCCTTTACCGCACCGTACCATTAAGTACATTGTACGAGGAAATAACAGGAGGTCTTTTCCCATGGTTGATCTTTGGACCGAAATACTCCAGTTCCTGGAGCAAGGCGAGCCTGTGGTGGTCGCTACGGTGGTGGGCCACAGCGGGTCCACGCCGCGCACGTCCGGGTCGAAGATGATCGTTCGCGGCGACGGGCGAATCAGCGGAACGGTGGGGGGCGGCGCTCTGGAGGGCGACGTCATCCGGTCGGCTTTAAACCTGTTTGCCACACGCAGCAGTGCGATCCGGTTCTACGACCTTAACGAGACCACCAGTACCGATGACCTGGATCTGGTCTGCGGCGGCCGGATGCACGTGTTCATGGAGTACGTCCCCGCCGACCGGACCGCCATCGATGTGTACCGTGCCCTGGCTGATTCCCTCGCTGCCTCGCGACGCGCCCTTCTCGTGGCCCTTGTCCGGGGGAACGATGACCACCTTCAGGTGACACGCTCGGTGCTTACACCCGACGGCCGGCCGGTGGACCCCGCCCTGGACGCTATCCCGGAGTCTGACGAACTTCACGAGGCCCTGGCCTCCGCCGGCGCGGACGGGGCGGCCCGCATGGTGCCGTTGGGGCCGGACCGCGTGGTCATCGAACCGGTGACCCCGCCGGATACGGTCTACCTTATCGGGGCGGGGCACGTCTCCCTGGAGGTCGCCTGGCTGACACACCGCCTTGGCTTTCGCACCGTGGTCATGGACGACCGGCCCGAGTTCGCCTCCAAAGAGCGGTTTCCCATGGCCCATGCCCTTCGGGTCTGCCCTGACTACGAAGATGTGTTTGAAGGGCTCACCCTCGGCGAGGACTCATACATCGTCATCCTCACCAGGGGCCACCGCTTCGACAATAAGGCGCTGGCCCAGGCCCTCGCCTCCAGGGCCGGTTATATCGGCATGATCGGCAGCGCCAGGAAAAGGGACACCATCTACAAGGGGCTCACGGACGAAGGCGTCGACCCGGCGCAGCTTGAACGGGTGCACTGTCCGGTAGGTCTTGACATCGAGGCCGAAACGCCGGCCGAGATCGCGGTTAGCATCGCGGCCCAGCTCGTCGAACACCGCGCCCGCCGCCGCAGCCATGGCTGATCTCACCTACGCAGCCCTCGTCCCGGCGGCAGGCCTGTCGTCGCGCATTGAGGATTTCAAACCGCTCCTCGAGATCGGCGGACAGACGCTCATCGAACGCGTGGTCAACCTGTTTAAAACGGCCAGAGTGCACGAGGTGGTCGTCGTAGTGGGCCATCGGGGCGACGAACTCATTCCTGTCCTTGAGGGGACCCCCTGCCGCGTCGTCATCAACCCGGACTACCGTGACGAGATGTTTACCTCCGTCCAGGTAGGGGCCTGGGAGCTGCGGGGCCGGTGCAACGCCTTCTTCGTCCTGCCGGTGGATATCCCCCTCGTGCGACCCCTGACGGTCCACCGCCTCATGGAACGGTTCCGTGACCGCACCGCCCTCGTCTGCCATCCCTTGTCCGGATCAAGGCGCGGACACCCGCCCCTCATGGACAGTCGTCTCATCGACGACCTGCTGACCTGGCAGGGAACGGGCGGCCTCAAGACTTTTCTGGACAGCTACGCGGATCACAGCGTGGATGTCCCAGTCGCTGACGCCTGGTTCCGGAGGGACGTGGATACCGACGAGGACCTCGCCACCCTGCGCAGGGATTTTGAAAGGTACACCATCCCCACGCCGGAAGAGTGCGAAGTCCTATTGAATCATTACCTGGAGGTTCCCGAGGCCGTCCAGGCCCACAGCCGGGCCGTCGCCGGGGTCGCCACGCGCCTGGGGGGCGCCCTTAACGCCGCCGGGGAAGATCTCGACCTGGACCTTCTTACCGCAGCGGGCCTGCTTCACGACTCCTTCAAGGGCGAAAAGGACCACGCAGGAAAAGCAGCCGCCTGGCTTGAGCGAAACGGGTTCCCGGAAGTCGCCACGATAGTTGCAGACCACATGGACCTGCCGTGGATGGAGGGGGACCTGGTGGACGAAAAGGCACTGCTCTACCTTGCGGACAGGATCGTCGAGGAGGAGCGGATCGTCACACTACCGGAGCGCAAAGCGGGCGCCCTGAGAAAATACGGGGCCGATGAGACCGTACGGCAGAATATCGAGGCCCGGTTCGAGGCGGCGGCAAAGATCCAGGCTGCCGTGGAAAAAATCACGGGCCGGAGTTTAGATAACATCCTGAGCGGTTAAAAGCCTTAACGCTAAGGGCCGCAGTTTAACCCCTTAATCTTATTGAGTTTTAGCTCTACTGCGGCTCTCTGCGGTACGCCACAGGTGGCCGTCCTGCGGTTCTCTGCGTTACAGCTTTACTGCTATTAAAGAAATCAAAGCCTTAACGCGGAGGGCCGCAGGAGTGCCGTCTCTCAGGCACTATCGCAAAGGGCCGCAGTTTAACTGCTGAATAAATGGTAAGGATATTGCATTTACCTGAACACCATGTGGAATCCAAATGTTTATTCAAAAGAACAAATCAATCACTTCAGCGGCAAGGTGATTGAAGCCGGATTTAAGGTTCATTCCAAACTAGGTCCTGGACTGCTCGAAGGAGCTTATGAATCTTGTTTGGAATATGAAATAAGCAGGATTGGATTGAATGTGGACCGACAGAAAGTTTTACCTATCACTTATGATGAGTATATGTGTGTTGATTTTGGCTACAGGCCAGATCTGATAGTTGAAAGCTGCCTTTTGGTTGAACTTAAATCTGTAGAAAAAGTTATTCCTTTACATGAAGCACAATTGTTGACCTACTTGAGGCTCAGTGGTTATAAGCTTGGTCTCCTCATTAATTTCAATGTGCTTCGACTCCATGATGGTATCAAAAGGTTTGTACGAGATTTCTAACTGCGGCTCTCTGCGGTACGGCCACAGGTGGCCGTCCTGCGGTTCTCTGCGTTACAGCTTTACCGCTTTAAAAGAAATCAAAGCCTTAACGCGGAGGGCCGCAGGAGTGCCAGCTCCCAGGCACTATCGCAGGGGACCGCGGTTGAAACCCTGGATCTGCATTTGGTTTAACTGCGGCTCTCTGCGGTACGGCCACAGGTGGCCGTCCTGCGGTTCTCTGCGTTACAGTTTTACTGCTATTAAAGAAATCAAAGCCTTAACGCGGAGGGCCGCAGGAGTGCCAGCTCCCAGGCACTATCGCAAAGGACCGCAGTTTAACCCCTTAATCTTATTGAGTTTAGCTCTACTGCGGCTCTCTGCGACACGGCCACAGGTGGCCGTCCTGCGGTTCTCTGCGTTACAGCTTTACCGCTATTAAAGAAATCAAAGCCTTAACGCGGAGGGCCGCTGGAACGCCGACTCCCAGGCGTTATCGCAGGGGACCGCGGTTGAAACCCTGGACCTGATTTGGTTTAACTGCGGCTCTCTGCGGTACGGCCACAGGCGGCCGTCCTGCGGCTCTCTGCGTTACAGCTTTAAATGCGTTCAAAAAATCCGGATGAACTGAATTCTGAAAGAATTCCAATCAGGCTTTCTTGAGCGCCTCAAGCACCCTCTCCCTGGTCATGGGAAGCTGGTACAGGCGGATGCCGGCCGCGTCGCAGATGGCGTTGGCGATCACCGCCCCCATGCAGACGATGGCCGGCTCCCCGCCGCCCTGGGGGGCGGCCTTAACGTCCTGCACGATCACCGTCTCGATCTCGGGGACCACGGAGAACCGGGGGATCTCGTAGGTGTCGAAGTTAAGGTCGCGGATCTCCCCCCGGTCGAATCGGACCTCCTCCGTCAGGGCGTAGCCCAGCCCCATGGTGACGCAGCCTTCCATCTGCAGCTTCGCCCCGTGAGGGTTGATGCAAAGCCCCATATCCTGTGCAAGGGCGACGCGCTTGACCGTGACCTCCCCGGACTTTTTATCCACCGCAACCTCGGCCATGGTCGCCACGTAGGCCCCGGACCGGATGCCGCAGGCGACCCCGAAGCCCCGCCCGCTTGGACCCGCGGCCGGGATCCACCCGAAGGGCTTGGCCACCGCGGTGAGCACGCCGCGCATCTTCTCATCAGTCAGGTGATCGAGACGGAACTGCAGCGGATCCATCCCCGCCTTCGCAGCCATGATGTCGATGTGTGACTCCCTGGCAAAGGTGTTGGTGTTGGTTCCGGGCGCCCTCCAGGGCCCCACGGCGAAGGGGTGCCCTTTGGTACCGCCGCCGTACCAGTGGCCCCGCGAGACCTCCAGGTGGTGGGGGATGTCGTAGAACTGCTCCGCACCGTCGGACCCCGCGAACATGACGTCGTAGTCCCACAGGACGATGCGGCCGGACTTGTCGAGGCCGGAGGTGATCATCACCACCGCCGCGGGCCTGAAGGTGTCGTAGAAGAACTCCTCGGCGCGGCTCCAGGCGACCTGGACCGGCCGGCCCGCGATGGCAGACAGCCTGGCCGCCTCCACCGCCTGGGCGCTGGCGCTCTTGCCGCCGAACCCGCCGCCCACAAAGGGGGCGATGACGTGGACCTTGTCCGAGGCCAGCCCCAGGGCTCTGGCCACCTGGTCTCGCACGCCGAAGGGGGACTGGGTGCCGGCCCACACCGTGGCTTTCCCCTTCTCCACATGGGCCAGGGCGGTGTGTGTCTCCATGGGGGCGTGGGCGACGTAGCTGTTAAGATAGGTCGCCTCGAAGAGCTCGGTTGCGGCTTTCCGGCCCGCCCTCAGGTCCCCGCCCTTCGACTCGATGCTGCCCTCGGGGGCAACCCTTTCGAGATGCTCAAAGATGGTGCGGTCGTTAAGTTCCGACGGCGAAGGGTCAAACTCAGCCTTTATTTTGGACAGAGCCGCCGCGGCCGTGTCCGGCTGTTCATGGAGCACGGCGACGAGGTCCCCTTCCTCGATGACCACAGCGCCCTTGACCGCCTTTGCCCCGGAGGTGTCAACGCTCTTGAGACGGGCCCCGTGGGCGGGTGGCCTTAAGATGCTCGCGTAAAGCATACCGGGCAGACGGATGTCCCCAGCGTACCTGGCCTCGCCGGTGACCTTCTGAAGGGAGTCCCGGCTGGTGTGGGGTTTGCCGATGACCGTAAAGCGCGAGGAGTCCTTGAGCTCGGGATCGGCTTTCATGTGCTTTTCGATGACCTTGCCTTTGGTCAGCTGGGCGTAGGTCACGCGTTTGCCGGAATCGTTCTTGTCCACCACAGCACCGTTGGCTGTCTGGAGCCTCTCGGCCGGGACCCCCAGGCGCTCGGAGGCCATGGCAACGAGGGTGGCCCGGGCCCGGGCGGCGGCTTCCCGCAGCGGGGGCCCGAAGAAACGGGTGGTCATGGAGCCCCAGGTCCCCCGGTCGTAAGGGCAAAGGTCCGTGTCGCCCATGACCATATCCACGGTGTCGTAGGGGACGTCGAGCTCGTCGGCCAGCATCTGGGCCAGGGAGGTGATGACGCCCTGCCCCATCTCGATCTTGCCGGTGAAACACTTGACCCGCCCCTCGGCCCCGATGGCGAGGTAGGCGTTCAGATCATCCACCGCTCCGAATAGTTCCGCGGGGTCGGCCACGGTGATGTAGAAGATGAGCCCACCGCCGAGGGCCCCCATGCGCTTTAGAAACTCGCGGCGCGTAAGGGACAGGGTGGGGGCTGCCTGGCTGCCTGGGATGGATGCTCTGTCCTTACTCATGACGTCACGCTCCCTTTCATCTCCTTCGCGGCCGTCTCGATGGCCTCGATGATGCGCACGTGGGCGCCGCACCGGCAGAGGTTTTCGTTCATCCCGTCGATGATCTCCCGGCGCGTCGGCTCGGGGTTTTGGGCCAGGAGGTCAACCCCCCGGATGATCATCCCGGGGGTGCAGAATCCGCACTGGAGGGCGTCGTGCCTGATGAAGGCCTCCTGCAGGGGGTGGAGTTTGCCGTTTGTCGCGAGCCCCTCGATGGTGATCACCTTGCGCCCGGCGACTGCCTTCAACGGGGTCTGGCACGAGGCGCGTACCTTGCCGTCCACCAGGACGTTGCAGACACGGCACCAGCCCTCGCCGCACCCGAACTTGGTGCCCGTCAGGTTAAGATCGGTGCGCAGAATCCACAGGAGGCTGCGCTCTTCGTCGACCTTAAGGGACACATCCTTGCCATTGAGTGTAAAGGAAATGGATTTTTCCACAGCGTTCGCCCTCCCGGGTTAATGTCAGATTAATGATATCAGTGTATGAATTTTAGCATATAAATTGGTCGGGAGCTGCTGGGGTCGTAGGTTGAATTGGGAACTTCTGGGGGTCAGGCCGGGAAGGGAAACGCCCTTTGGGGGCGTTGTAGAAAGTAGAATGTAACAAGTAGAAAGGGGGGACGCCCTGAAGGACGTAGTAGAACGTAACAAGTAGCGAGGTTTTTCTTGTTACCTGTTACTTGTTACTGCTTTTCCCCATGCACCAGGCACCGCTTTCCCCCTTCCACTCCCACTTCCAACCCATACACATGTTGACATAGGTGATATATATGTATACACAGGTTTAACTTTTGTTTACATAGGGGGTTGGCTATGAAGTTCCAAAGACCTTTAAATGAGGTATTTCAGAACCTTTCCCACGTAAAGGTCCTACGGGTCCTTGTCAATTCTGAACTGGATCTGACCGGCCGGCAGATCGCGGCCCTTGCCGATTTGAGTCCCATGGGAGCTAAAAAGGTCCTGGACCACCTGGGCGAGCTCAACTTCCTCGCCATAAGGCGGGTCGGGCGAGCTTATCTTTACCGCCTGAAGGAAGAGAATCTCATCGTACAAAGATTGTTAAGGCAACTTTTTCTGAACGAAAAGAAGATGCTAAGCGATGAATTTATTAAAGTTGCAGAACATTTCAGCGGATTGGCTCACAGCGTATATCTTTTCGGCAGTGTCGCCAGGGGAGAGGAATCATTCGAAAGCGATATCGACCTTTGCGTCATTGCAAAGGATGTCAACCAGCTTGAAAAGGCTGAGGAAAAGGCCATGGAAATGTCAGACTACCTGAGCCAGGCGACAGGTATCACCCCTACGATCCTCGTCATGACCAGGGAGGATTTCCAGGACCGCTACCAAAGTGGCGACATTCTTGCAAAGAATATTGTCGAGGAGGGACAGATACTTTATGGACCCCGGGGGTTCTGATATCCCATGGTAAAAAAATCGAAGACAAGATCTGTCAGTGAGCAGCAGGTACGAGCGCACCTGGAAAAGGCAGTAGAATTCATGCGCAGATCACAGGCCAGCTATGCAGAAGAGGATTTTAACGCCGCAGGTCTTCTCGCTGTCCATGCTGTCATCTCAGCCAACGACGCCGTGACGGGACAGTACGGTCAGATGCGGGCTGCCGGTGAAGATCACCAGAAAGCCGCTGATCTGCTCAGGGAAGTAGCTCCCACCCGAGCCAGGGAGTGGCAACTCCAGGCCAACAGGCTGAACAGGATCGTCGGGAAAAAGAACCTGGTTGCCTATGAAGGCCGCCACCTCACTTCTAAAGAATCTTCGTGGCTTGTGGAGCAAGCTGAAAGGTTTGTAGGTTGGGCGAAAGAGGTTGTTCCGATATGAAATTCGCCCGCCATTACAGCGAATTCTATATATAGGAGAGCGCGAGCGAGGGCTCAAACATTGGCCCCGCGATTGCAAAGCTTATTCCATGCGCATAACCGTGGACTACAGGGAGCGGAGTTCGGGACTGGTCGAGCTGCTCGAAAAGCACTGCGAAGTCGAGATCGGCAGCCTGGCCTGCGGTGATTACCGGATCAACAACCATATCCTGGTGGAGCGTAAAACTGCCCGGGATCTTCTCCTTTCCATCATCGACCATAGATTTTTCAGACAGATAAGACGCATGAAAAATCTATTTTATAGAACTTTGCTAATCGTTGAGGGCGATCCATTTAGAACAGACCTGAAAGTGCCGCCTGAAGCCGTAAAGGGCGCTCTTCTTTCCTGCCAGGTGATCTGGCAGATGCCTGTCATCTTCTCTACCTCTACGAAGGATACGGCCGAAATTCTCATGAATATGGGCAGGCAGATTGAAAAACACAATGACGTGGTTCTGCTCCGGGGTGGCTATCGACCCAGGAGACTAAGGACGCGTCAGCTCTATTTCCTTCAGGGACTGACGGGTGTCGGCCCGATCCTGGCGAAGCGGCTGCTGGAACATTTCGGTTCGCCCCGAAATGTCTTGAATTCAACTGAGGCAGAGCTTTCTGCAGTGGAGGGTGTTGGTAACGGGCGAGCGTCTGCGATCCTGGAAGTATTAGATGAGAATTTCAAGACATAAAAACCGCCCCATCCTTCAGGCGGTTTTTATAAGGTTTTTCCCCTATTTTACCCTTCAGATCAGCGGGAACGGTGAACACCATTTTCTTCCCCGACTTCGCCTGCTCCAGAAGCCCTTGCTTAGCCAGGCTGAGTAGATCCCATCGGGCTGTGGCATAAGCGACCTTATGGGAGTTCTTGTGGGACTGGACAGTATACCCGGCATCCGGGTGTTTCAGGGCATGATGGAGCACAGCCTGCTGCCTGTAGTTCAGGTGGGGCCACAGCCTCATTTCTCCAAGAGCTGAGTCATATTCCTGCTGTTTCCGGTCAAAGTACGAGTGGAGATCATCGATGGCGGTCCGCAGAACTCCTAACTGGTTCATGAGGAAATAGGTTGCATCACAACCGTCCGTTTCCGCATATAGAAAGGACCTCAGGTATTGCCTGTGAGCACGTAGAATCGTCCTTGATATGGAAACGAATTCCAAAAGCCAGTACCCTTCTTTCAAAACGTACCAGTAAAATAGAGCCCTTGCTGTTCGGCCGTTTCCATCCACATATGGATGTTCGTAGGCCAGCCAGAAGTGAAGGAGGATTGCCTTTACCACCGGGTGTACGAAAGATCCATCGTCAGAGTTCGCGAACCGGCAAAGTTTCTCCAGTCTCGACTCAAGTTGTTCGGCAGGTGGGGGAATATGCAAGATCGTGCCGTCTGAGCCATCGACAACCTGGATCCTCTCGTCAGGCCTGCGCAATCTGCCGGCACTGTCAGGATCATCAAGGGTGTTTTCCGTCAGGGATGCCTGAAGCGAATTGAGAAGACCTACGCTAAGTGGCTCTCCAGCCAGCTCCTTGATCCTTCCGATAGTGACATAATTGTTCAGGATCATCTGTTCGCCCCGGTTTCCAGGTCTCTTGCCTGTCCTGAGCATTTCCTTGGCCACTAGTCTCGTTGTATCGGCACCTTCGATCTGACTGGAGGCGATAGCCTCCTCCATGAGCGAGCTGATCATGTATCTTTCACTGGCACCCGATGGCAGTCCTGGAGTATCGAGACCGATACTTCCTGCAGCGTTCCTGTCCAGGTGGTGCAGCTCCCTCATAGCCAGATCCGGGATCCAGTAATGAAAAACTTCGCCTCCGGATGTCTCCAGGGGCAGATGATCCGATCGGTATAACCTCGCGGACCTGACCAATTTCCATATTTCCTCTATTCTGACACTATCCGGTACTTTCTGATGCTTCACGCGGTCCCAGTAAAGGTATTCCCGGTCTATCTTTGCCAGCAGCTCCCGGCCTTCCGGGGAAACCAGGAATTCGCGAGTTCCGGAAGAAGGCTTGGGGGGGAAATACTCAGTCCTGGGAGGCGGTTCAGGGAGTTTCATAAAGTATCAATCTCCTATCAATATTTATCAAATTGATAGTTAATTGTAGCTAGCTATCAATATTTGTCAAGTTGATAGTTAAGCCTTGTTGTCATGCATTGGAAAAACAACCACTTGATGGTTGATTTTCAACCACCCAAGGGGATCATTCATCCGGTCCCCTGTGCTCCGTCATCTGTTCGTCCACCCAGTCCTCTTCCTCGTAGATCATACCCCGGCGGCCCGGCACCGTACGGATGCGGCCGGCCCTGTAGAACGTACAGCTCTTGGGACCGTAGCAGAAGGTCTCGAACCGGAACTGCTTTTCGGACGGGTTCCAGTGATCCACAGTGATCTCCACCGGCATCTCGCAGCCCCATATACAGGTGGAGCACTTCGCACTATAGGTCCGTGGATCCAGGCGGCGGTGGCCGCGCTCACGGTAGGTCGGCAGATCGAGCGGCACACCGTGGAAGGGTGGACTCTCATCCTTTGAATCCCCGGCCTCCTTTTCTATCCGTACTCCGCTTGTCTTGTAGTACTCGGCTGTTTCCAACCGCCTATCAGACACAGGGGCTGACAGGCCGCTCAACTCCATGCCCACCCGAAACTTGTTTTTTTCGTGGGCTCCCTTGCCAACGGCCACCTGGAATTCCCCCGGCTTACCCCCCCTCACACCCTCGATGCCCAGCACGTAACCCAGGTAGCTGTGCTGAAACTGATCGAAGGAACGCATCAGGCGGATGCGGGGCTGAACTGACAGAAGACGACCACTCCAGGGTATCTTTTCCGATCCACTTTTCGGCTTCACCATATCTCTACTTCTCCATCCATTATGTTATCAGTTTGCTATTATTTTCTATCCGATTGTATAGTTGTGGATAGTAGCCCACAAGATCCTCTTTTCAGTGCTTGCTTAATTCACCAATTCCGCCTTTTTCACACCGCAGCACCGCTTGTACTTTTTCCCGCTTCCGCAGGGGCAGGGTGACTTGCGCGCCAGAGAACCTCCACCGGGCCCTGGCCTTGCCGACCCGGTTACGTCCGCCCTGGCGTAAAGGGCTGTCCATCCCATGCACTCCTCGATCCAACCGAGAGCGTCCATGATGGATTGGCCGCGGTGATCCATATCGGGCAGTGTTTTCTCCAGCAAATCCGGGTTCTCGTACATCATGCGGCACCAGTCACCTTCTCCCTCCACGTCCTTCAGCCAGGAATTGGCGCACGGGAGGCGCTGACCTTTGGGCGGCACCTTGAGTTTAAAGCCTCGGACAAACCCTTCAGCCAGATCGGCCGCTTCTGAAAGAAGACGCGATTCGTCCACTTCCATCCGAATACCGGACGAAAAAGCTTCGGGAAACGGACGTGATGACGACAGCGATCTGGCTGTGTCGTTCCACAGATACAGGAAGGCGATACTGAGTTTTTCAAAATCCTTCTGGAACAGAGCTGTCATGTCAGCATCAATGAACACCTCCTCCAATGCCGAACCGGGATCAACGGCAAAGGGGTTTGCCAGTGCACCACGCACAACGCCGTGGATAAATGGGATCGTTGACTCACTCCCGTATTTCTCCACCTGCTGCGTAAACCACTTGTTACCGGGATATTTCGAGAATGGGGCTTTTTTCTTTTTCATATTTGACCTCCATTGCTGATGGTTTCGCAAAAAGTCAGCAACGCGCCCCGGGTGGGGCGCCCGGATCAATGACAAGCGTTGCAAGTCATTGATTCGTAAGGAAAGCGAAAATGACACTTTT
>SDBV01002668.1_pt1 | contig 26626 bp, 18 predicted proteins | sample 2277081 | NCBI WGS metagenome assembly SDBV01 (sample SAMN10402039, study PRJNA504765) | marine sediment metagenome | isolation source: marine sediment core GS10_PC15, 223 cmbsf | place: Arctic Ocean: Southern Knipovich Ridge | collected 2010 | reverse complement strand
GTCTGGGAGATGGGCAGGTAATCCCGGTAGCCCCGCACTGGCACCTTCCACGTGCTGTCCGGTGCGATCAGAGACAGATCAAGCTGCTCAACACTTTCGATGGTGTGGTACTTACGGAAGTAATCCCTGAGGTCCAGCCTGTAGGCCGATACCTTGAGGTTTTTCACATTTCTCAGCTGAAGGTGGATGACAGACTGCTCATCCGTGCTGTAGATGCGGTCTGTTCGAACGACAAGCTCTTTTTTGGTCATGCCTCGGACCCTCTCCGCGGCCACCCCACTCATACTGCTCCAGGTGAGCTTCCGATACGCCTCGAGGGCCCCCTTGAGATCGCCAAGCTCGTTTTCGAGGATCTCACCAATGCGTAGCTGCGCTAAGCCCGATTCCTCCGTCTGCGGATACTTGCTGACCAGCCTGCGAAAGGATCCAGTGGCGCTTTCAAAATGGATTCGGGCTTTAGCGAATTGTCCGGCTTCCCGGCCATCTTTGCCCTGCTGGTATTCAATCTGTCCAAGAGCGAAAAGGATCTGTCGGGAACGGTAATCCAGAGGATGCCTGTTCAGGAACTCATCCCACACCGAGCGTGCCCTGTCGTATCGGCGTGCGGAAACCAGATCCACACCGATCTGATACTCGGCGTTGATGATGCCCCTCTGGGCAGCCGTCCAGTCGGGACCGTTGGGAAAGCGTACGGTGTATTCGCTGTACGCTTCGATAGCGGGCTGATGCTTCTTCTGTGCGAATAGCAGGTTTCCAATGAGAAAGAGTGCCTTTTTTTGAAGATTGTCGAACTGCACTATGGGTGGCTCTTCAACGCCGACGAGTTCTCTCAGCTCGATGTCTGCCGGGCTTTCATCGGCCCGGACCTGAAAATCCCTCTTCTCCAGGAACGCTCTCGCAGCGTCAATGGCCGCGTCGGTTCTCCCCCGGTAGTGAAGAGCCGAGACGGCGTGCCAGGCCACGGTTACCGCTATCGGGTCATCGGGATAGAGGGAGAGAAGGCTGTTCGTGGCAGTTAATCCGGCTTCGAGATCGGTATCCGAGCCGGGATGGGGAAAGCCATGGGTGACGGCGATTCTCCGCATCGCCAGGCTTCGCCATTTCCGGATCTCCTGCGGGGTGTCCAGGTCGTCTGTCAGGGACCCCGCCATCATTTGGCCCACCGAACCTTCTCTCCGACCTGACGCGACGCGTTCCGATGGTGATTCGCCGCCGGTCTCGAGAAGAGCGAGAAGATCTTCCAGCTCGGTTCGTGCCATTCCGTAATCGCCGGTACTGATGAGGCTCTCGGTCAGTCGATAGCGCGCCTCACCGCGATGTCCACCGCGGTAAGAGACGCTTTTGCTGTCACCCCCATAGCCTTCACGCCGCCAGTCGGGATCGAAATCACGGAGGTAGGAACTGTATTCCCAGGCGGCATCATCATAGAGTTCGTCCAGCTCTCGCATATGAGCCATCTGGAACCGGATCTCTTCACCGAGCTCCGGTCCGATCTCAAGATCCAATGCCTTGGTGTAGAAGGAGTGGGCCTCGTCATAATCCGGCTCGGGCAGATCCAACTCCTCTGGTTTTGGAGCGTAGGAGAGACTCTCGGCAAACTTGACGTAGACCCCGGCAATATCCTCTTTACGCTGTTCCGAGAGCAGCCTCCGGGATTCCTGCTCGTAGATCCCTTCCGCTTCTCTGAACTGTTTTTGCCTCAGGTAGATTTCTGCAGCTAGAAATCGTATCTTGTGTTGCCAGGGGCTCGGCTCCCTCATGGATTCGAAACAGACCTGAAGAGCCTGCGGATAGTCCGGGACCTGATAGAGAGCAAGAGCCCGGAGCCATCCGGCGTACATCTTTTTGTCCCGAGGAATCGGCCCCCTCACCAGTACTGTGTCGGCCTCTCTGAAGCGACCCCTCTGCATCAGATCTTCCGCTCTCAGCACTGCATCTTTCAACTCGATCGAATCTCTGAGCTCTAGATTCCCCTTCGGGAATCTTTCATTCTCTTTCGAGAACCTTTGGGTTCCTTCCGCGGCCTTTTGGGCTCCCTCCGCGGTCCCGTTAGGCTGGGTCTCATCCGTTCTTTCTTTTTGTCCGACAGCGAAGATCGTGGCAGAACACAGACAGGCGAGTACTACGACCAATACGAGAAGCTTGAAGGCCATTTCCGCTTTTCTCTTCATGGATCTGCTCCTTAGAGAGTGCATTGCCTGCAGTTTCGAAGCCACGCGGCCGGCTGAGGCGCATGCTTCTAAACTGCTTGGTAAAAGCCCACCGCATCGGCGGTGGGCTTTTACAACTCCCCCATCTGTACTTTAATGCAGCGTAATTTGATTTGCAATGCGCGCATGTCGCTCATCCAACCTCACGATCAACGAAGGGCGCACTGTGCGGCAATTATAACCTTGCGTGGGATAAGTCATAGACGAGTACATTGGCTTGACAGTCTCACCCCGCGCCATTAACTTGTGCCTGTCCTCCACCAGGAGGAAACAACGAACCACATGTCGGAGGGCCGTCATGAATGATACGCTAAAGGTTGGATTTGCAGGCGCCGGTTATGCCGCCAGTTTCCACTATGAGTCTTTGGGCCCTCTGAAGGGATTTGGAGTGCAGCCATTCGGAGTCTATTCGAAGCAAAAGAAGAGTCGCGAATCCTTTGGCGGCGTGCGGGATTTGAAGGCATTCGACTCATTGGAGGGGCTACTCGACGCGGTGGATGTGATCCACGTCTGCGTGCCCCCCTCTCTGCACGAAAGCTTCACGGTTCAGGCCCTGGAGAGGAATGTTCACGCCATCGTCGAAAAACCTTTTACAGGATACTTCGGCCCTGAGGGGGATGAATCCTTCAAGGGGAACGAGTTTCCGAAAGAGGCAATGAGAGAGGAGGCTGTCAAGAGCGCTTCCAGGATGATAGAAGCGGAGAGGAAGAGCCAGGGCAAGATCTTTTACGCTGAGAATTGGATTTTTGCACCGGCCATTCAGAAGGAAGCCGAGATCGTAAAGAAGACTAAAGCCCAGATCCTTTGGATTATCGGTGAGGAATCCCACTCCGGCTCCCATTCGCCCCTCTACGGCATCTGGAAGTTTTCCGGTGGCGGGGCGATTATGGGCAAGGGCACCCATCCGCTGACCGCAGCGCTGCATCTGAAGCGGATCGAAGGAATCGCGCGCAAGAGATCTCCCATCAGGCCCAGGAGCGTTACCTGCAGAACCCATGAGCTCACCCGGATTCCCGATTTCGAGGACAAGGGATTCCTGAGGACGGATTATACCGATATCGAAGACTTCGGAATGGTGCACATCCTATTTGAAGACGGCACGATCGCGGATATCTTTTCTTCCGAGATCGTTATGGGGGGAGTCAGCGACTGGATGGAGGTGTATGCCAATAACCACAGGACACGATGCAAGATCAGTCCCATCGACGCCCTTCATACTTACAATCCTGAAGAGTCGCAGTTCGAAGATGTCTATGTGATGGAGAAGATCGGCACTAAGCAGGGCTGGAGTCATCCTGCGTTGGATGAAAACTGGAGCAACGGCTTTGTGCAGGAGCTCACACACTTCTATGGATGCATTAGGGAAGACACGACCTCCTATTCGTCCTCCGAGCTGGGTTATGACAGTGTTTCGGTTATCTATTCGGCTTACCTCTCTGCCGAGAGGGGTGGGGCTGAGGTGGAGGTAGTCTGATCCCTCTTCCATGATTCGGCTCGTCGTTTTTTTGGGCAATCCCGGCATGAAGTACGCCTCGACCCGGCACAATCTGGCCTGGCTCGCATTGGAGTGTCTCTCCTTTTACGGCGGTTTGACCTGGAAGAGGAAGTTTCGTGGAGAGTATGCTCAGGAGACGATTCAGGGAGAACGGCTTGTGCTGCTCAAGCCGCTTACCTTTATGAATCGAAGCGGCGGGTGTGTGCGGGAAGCGGCAGGATTTTATAAGTTTCTTCCGGAGGAGATCCTCGTCGTTCATGACGATGTGGAGCTGGATTTCGGTCAGATTCGATTCAAGTGGGGCGGTGGGCTCGGGGGCCACAACGGTCTGAGGTCTGTCTCGGAGTCCCTTGGCACAAAGGGGTTTTGCAGACTCAGACTGGGAATCGGGCGTCCGGTTCGTCAGGAGGTCTCCTCTTACGTGCTCGGCGGATTCTCCCGAGACCAGGAGGAGCTGCTTCCGGAGTTCCTTGATAGGGCTGCAGGAGAGCTGCAGGAGAGTCTCCCCGGTGGACCATCGCTACCCGCATAGGCCGGCGCTTCTCGAATGAACCTGTCGACTACAGGCCCATCTCCTCTTTCACGACATTGACCGTGCCGGCAAAGATCCCTGGTGCAATCCCCACATCCATCCGGATGGTCACATCGGGATGCTCCAGTTGCCCGGAACCCGTTGAAAACGTACCACGCTCTATGGTGATCCAGTTGTCCGTTCCCCCTACTATCGTGAACTGGAATCTCAATCGCGACTTTTTTGATTTCTTCTGAATTTTGAAGTTGCCGTTGCAGGCCTCCACCAGTACCTGAAGATAGTCGGGGATGTCCTCCACAGCAAAGCTTCCGCTTTTGATTTTTGAAGCGACACGGGTTTTGAGATCATCTTTTTCGTTCTTATCGCTTATTCGCTCTGCCGTTGTCTCCTTCTCGCCGATGGACATCCCGATGCGATACGCCTCGTGAACGGCATCCAGGATCGTGCCGATGGTTTTGCAGTCTCCGACCCTGATGATCGACGCGACCTTCAGATCCTGCGTATTGGTCTCCAATGGAAGATCGGATACAGCCTGGCTTCTCCGAGCAACAACGATGCGGTCAAAGTCGAGAGTCACGTTCTGCCCTTCGGATCGACAGATCAATCGATGCCCCTCGATCTTTTCTGGCGCTGTCTCGAGTCGAACGCGAATGCAGTCATTTTCCTCGATTATTTTTGTCACCTCCCGGGCCACGAGAGGGTAGAGATCATCCCCCAATCGGTTGCCCGGTTCCACAATCGTCACACGCTTATCGTGGGCACAGAGGTGTTCGGCCACCTCGATTCCGATCATTCCGCCTCCGAGCACGATGATGCTCTCTTCTTTCGGGGTAACGCCACCCAAGACCTCGCTGTAGGTTGAGCAAAAGTTCCGCTTCAGGCCCGTGATGTCCGGTGTATCAGGTATCGTGCCGGTGGCCAAAACAATCACATCGGGCTTGAACGCCTCGACGATACTGGTTTCGAGGGCCGTGTCGAGCCTGAGCTCTACGTAGGAACGTTTGGAAGACCGTTTGTAGGAACGTTTGGAAGACCGTTTGTAAGAACGTTTGGAGGGCCGTTTGTAAGAACGTTTGGAGGGCCGTTCGGAAAGCCGTTCTAAGAGAGCCTCGAAATAGGGAAGAAGCAGGCCAACCTCTCGCTTCATAGGAGCGACACTGGCGAGCCTCAGATTGCCGCCTATCGCGTCGTTCTTTTCGATCAGCAGGACCTCGTGCCCTCTCAGAGCAGCGATCCGTGATGTTTCCAATCCGGCAATACCGGCCCCAACGACGAGAACCCTCTGCCTGGTTGAAGCCGCTTCGATCTGTTCTTCCGTACTGAGAAGATCGGGATTGACGGAACAGGCCACGGGCTGCTCGATCATGATCTGGTTGAGGCAGGCGTTGCACCCAATGCAGGGACGGATCTGGCCCTCCCTGTTTTCCATCACCTTCTTGGGGAAAAACGGATCCGCGATCAGGCCCCGCCCAATGGCGACCAGGTCGGCTCGATCCTCCCGAAGGATTGTCTCCGCTGTCTCCGGTGTGTTGATCCGCCCGACGACGCATACAGGCATGTTGTCGAGCGCGCTCTTCACCGAGACAGCCGCGTCCGAGAAAACGCCTCTGGGATAACTCATGTAAGGGACCACAGGGAAACCAGGGGAGTCGAAGATCCCACCTGTTATGTTGATCAGGTCCACACCCTCCTCTTCCAGCCTCCGGCAGAGCCGACAGGTTGCTTCGACCTCGGCTCCACCTTCGATGTAATCTCTGCCGTTGATGCGAAAGCAGATGATGAAATCATCACCGCACCTCTTGCGGACAGCCCGAAGGATCTCTACGTGTATCCTGCTGCGGTTTTCGAAGCTTCCGCCGTATCCATCGGTCCGCAGGTTTGTGAGGGGAGAGAAGAACTGGCCCAGAAGGTATCCGTGGCCTGCATGGATCTCGACGCCATCGAAGCCGGCCCGTCTGGCCCTCTCGCAGGCCTTTGCGTATTCCCGGATGAGCTTTCTGATCTGCCCTCTCTTAAGCGGTATGGGTACCTCGCCTGTCATCTGAAAGGGCACATCCGACGGCGCGACGGCCTTTAAGCCGATCAAAAATGAGGAGGCCTGGCTTCCGGCATGGTAGATCTGCAGCAAGACACGGGTGCCGTGTTTTTTTATGGTTTCCGTAAGATGCGCGAAGGGTTCGATTTTACTATCGTCAGCGATGGAGAGCATGCTCTGGGTGCCGCTGCCGCGTCTGTCGAAGTAGGCGCCCTCCACGATGATGAGTCCTGCGCCGCCCAGGGCCCTTTGCTCGTAGTAGCGATAGGATTGGTCTGCCAGATTCCCGTCTTCGTCACCCCAGTTTGTATCCATTCCCGGCATGACGATACGATTCCGCAGCTGCAGGTTCTTTATGGCAAGGGGTTGGAGCAGTTTCATCTCTCTCCTCTATCCTACCAGGGTTGTACAGAAAAGCAAAAAGAGCGGGAGCCGCCCTTGGGGCCTCCAGGGGCTCTGAGAGGCCATCAGCCAAAGAAAATTAGCAGTGCCTGCACCGAGTTCAAAAAGACCAATCACCAAACGGACGGCGGACCCGTGGCTAGGAAGCCTTAGGCGGTGGCCTTTTACAACAGCAGGCGCAGGAGTTGATTCAGCTCGGTAATGACGGCATCCGGTGAGAGATTGCGTATCTGATCGAGATCCCTTCGAAGCCTGAGAGATCGCGCGTCACCGGCAAAGAGCACGGTCTTGAATCCAACCTGGGCAGCGGCCCAGATGTCGTTGAGCATGTCGTTTCCCAGATAGAGCGTTTGTCCGGGCGTGACGCCGTAGAGAGCCAGCTGCTCCCGGGCCAGCTCGAAGAGATAGGGATCCGGTTTAGCGCGGAGGTGTCTGTACGAATAAACGGTGAGTTTCGGATCGAAGGGGCGTACCGCCTCGTCGCTCGTGGCAATCGCACCGTTTAAAAAGAAACTCAGGGTGAGGGGAGTGAAGAACTGAGCGTTCGAGACGAGACCGAGGTGGATATGCGTTCTTTGCAGTTCTCTCAGAAGCTCTCTGAGGCCGGGCATGGGATACACGGGATTGCAGAGGACCTCGAAAACCACGGCACACCTTTCGTAGTCGGTGATCAGTAAGCTTTTGGCGGAGCCCTCTCTCTCGAGACGGCTCACCACCTCTTGCCAGACCCTGACTATATCCACTTCGGGAAACGGGATTCCTCTTGCTTTGGCGTCCCGGTGCATTTTCTGTATGGTGGTCTTGAACAGCTCGACGGAGCGCCTGCTTGCCTTTCCAGGCGGGACCTCGGGTGGAATCTCAACATGTCCCTCTTCGAAAGCCTTGAGAACCGCCTCCTCTCTGAATTCGGCAACATCGACATCCCCGGAAGCAGAGATGAGCAGAGTGCCGTAGATATCGAAGAGAATCGCCCTGACGTCGGGAATCCCCGTAAGCCTCGGGGAGATCCGGGTGGGTCTAGGCTCGAGGGGTGGGAGCGTTTCCAAGCAGCTCCGCATAAATGGAACAGAGTCGTTTTCCATAACCGTCTATTGAGTAACTCTCTCTGATGATACGCTGGTTTTTCTGGATTATCCGCTTGGGAACGCTTCCAAAGAGAACGGATTCCAGACCGTTTTGACGTATGAAGCTTTCACGGGCCTGCCTGTCCGCGAGGAGATGTTGGATGACAGACCTCTGTCTGGCAGGAGGCAACTCGGCAAAATCCACTGTCGCCTCTTGGTCTGCAACCGACAGACAATCGTAGAGAGAGGAAAAGTCCATACCCTCGTCGAGAAAATCTTTGATCAGATAGGGGATGTTTCTGCCGACCACGGGTTTACCAAAAAGCCACGGCTCCAGGTAGCTCATGCCGAATCCTTCCTGCCTGCTCGTCGTGATGATGCGATCAGCCGCCTTCATGAGAAGGGGAAACTCCACACGGTGGCCTACGTCGAATAAAACGGGGGCCGAGATGCTCATTGCAAACTCTTTCCACTCGCGGTAGAAGGGTATTTCCACAGGGTTGTGGGGAGCCAGGGTTACGAGCCAGGAGGCTTTGTTCTCAAAGAGGGAGGCCAAAAGAATAAACTCGCCGATGTTCTTACGCCTGATAACCCGAACGGGATAGAGAATAATGGGTTTGTCGGTGTCCAGTCCCAGATGGCGACAGACCTCTTCTCGGGCGTTCTGACTTCCTTCTAGCTCATCACTTCCGGGATTTGCTACGCTGAATCCGACTGGATTGGGGAGATACTTTATCCTGTTCGGTTTGATGTCCATGCGTTTGAGTCGCTCGACATCCTTTGAGTTGAGAGCGCCGTAAAAGCAGTTTTGAAATCGGGGATAGAGAACCTCCACCGGGCTCTCCGGGAAGTAGCCCAGGATCCGCTCGTTTAAAGCCCTGTTCGGCGTACGGTCTTCGGCAAAATCGTGGCAGTGATAGAAGAGGCTAAATCCTCCCTGAGCCAAGAGGTACAGCACATAGGAGAGCACGGGATTTTTGCCCAGGTTGGGGTTATGCATGTGAATGATACCCTGCCCATCGGCTCGAGCTTTGAAAAAGGACAGTAGAGTGTCTCTGTGCTCCAGGCATTCCTGTTTTGAAATCGAATCCGGCAGGTAGTTCAATTTGGGATGGATAAAAAGTTTCTGACGGGAAACGAAAGATTGCTCTGGAACGTATCCTGCAAAAATCTGGATGCTGTCGACACATCCCTGCCCGGCCAGCGCCTGAGTCTGTGACTGAATAATGCGAGTGACTCCGCCGGGTTGGAGATGGTAATGACAGATGGAAAGCCTCATCTAAGTGCGGCTCTTTGCTCGCTGTTCTCTATACGCGTCCAGCTCGATCATGGGATTACGCTCCATCTCTCGTATGGGTATCGCGTTGATGTTATGTTTCCGTTTGTCGTTATCGCCGACCTGAATCAGAGTAAAGGATTCTGGGCGCACAGGTCCCAGTTTTTTATACTTGTTTAGCCTGTTCCAAAAGGTCTGCAGAATTCCGAAGGACATCTTACCCAGAGCTGTTGTGGCTTGATTTCGGTGTACACGTTGTTCGAGATCTGTCTGGGCCAGGATATCCAGCCCCCACTTTTGGTAGATATCGATCAACATCCCGGTCTCCACGCCGTAGCCTATGGGAAAGGGGATCTGCTCGAAGATTTCTCTGTAACCGGCGTACTCACCCGATAGCGGCTGGATTATGGCCGAGAGCTCCGGAAAGAACTGTGAAAAGAGCGGTCGTACGAGGATTTCTGTTACCCGTCCGCCCCCTGACTCACGGGTTTCGCCGGCGGTCACAAAGGGCCGCTTGTAAAAAGCCTTCACAAATCTGACTCCCTTCTTGAGAAGAAGCGGTCCGACCAAACCATAGACAAATCGGTGATGTATGTTCTGAATATCAGCATCGACATAGACAATGATATCGCCCTTCAACAGGTAGAGGGCTTTCCAGAGATTTTCGCCCTTTCCCCTGTAGTCGCCTTCCTTCGTCAGATAGGCCGAAGCCTTGTAGGTGTCGGCTCCGAACTCACTGGCGATTTCGCAGGTCCTATCGGTTGAACCGGAATCCACAACTGCGATTTCATCGATCAGGGGATATCGATCCATGAGCTCCGCTTTCATGAGAACAATGGATTTGCCAATGGTTTTTTCTTCATTCAGCGTGGGGAAACAGACGCTAATGGTTAGGTTTTTCTTCTCTTTAGCCCTGACAAGCTTCTTCAGGTCCCTGAATTCGGTGTGGTGGTACGTTCGAGTTCGAAGCCAGTCATTTGCGTTTGTCATTGCAGTAATCCCTATCGATGGCAATCAGCAACATGAGGATCTGCAGTATGCCGGTTGGTATAGGCTTGATATTGACAGACCCGCGGGTACCTCTGCTCAGATTTCCTGTTGTGACCCCCAGGGCAATGGATGGGATAGAGTAGGAGAGGGGGATCGCCAACTCCCAGTGATTGTATGTCATCATGGGACGGTACCCAAGATAGTTGATTATCTTTACCGCTGATTTCACGAGCGGATGGGAGTAGCTTAAGCCGGCTGCTCTGTATCGGCCAAAAAACTCGCTTTTCACGATCACATCGTATCTGGCGGCGATATCCATGCAGCGATCGTGTATCTCCTCGAGAATCTGCTCCATATAGGCATCGTCTTCGCTGAGCACTTCGAGCTTGATCTCGGCCTCGGTGCTGATGGTGCTGTAGCGTTCTCCTCCCGAAATCATGCCTATATTGATGACCGTTTTGGGTTGGCGAGGTAACGGTATCCGGTAGATCTCATTGATGATCTCGCTGATCGCTATGATAGCGCTCGTGTTCGTAACGCGTCCCCAGGGTGAATCCGGTTCGAGGTCGATCTGGCAGTTGATATCACCCCTGCTCCGGCTCAAGGAGAAGTAGTTGAGGGTTCCCAAGGGAATGCCTACGAGGTTGATGCAGAAGTCGATGTCGTTGTGACGCTTTCGCATGAACTCCCGCATTCCGCCCTGGTCACCGCGGCCGTGATACCTGGTTGCTGCGAGGATGACCACATCGCTGTCCAATTGGAGTCCGACCCGCTTCAGGACATCCTGTATGGTGATCAGGGTGGCCAGAGCCATGGTATCCTCCGGCACGCCCCGCCCCAGGACCTTGTCCTTTGAAATCGTTATGCTCTGGTCAATAACCGTGTCCGTCATGTGGTCCATGTGTGTAAAGAGAAGGATCTGCCGCTCCCCCTTTTTGCCCGGGATGGTGCCGATGACGTTGTCCACTGCATCGGATTGGGGTTCCTGTATTCCGCAGGCCGTGAAGCGTTCCAACAGAAGAGCGGATCGTTTCTCCTCCTCAAAGGGAACGGCAGGCACCTGGGAGATCATGGATAGATTTGAGAGGACCATTTCTCTTGTGGAGTTGATCGCATCGATCCACTGGGACCGTTTGTCCTTGAGGGTGAGCAGAAATTCATCAGCCTTTTTTTTCATCGGTTTCACTCTCTTCCATTCAAGGAGTATGTGGTATAACTTCTTCTAATAAAATGAATTATAATAGAAACCCTCACTATTGATTGTAGCAGTATTGTAGCAGTATGACGGCTGGCTGTAAAGGAACGCCTAGATGATGGTTATGCAGCCGTAACTGCAGGCCGTTATCTCTTCGTAGCGTTGTCTGTAGCTTTTCACGGCTTTGGCTAAATAATCCAGAATCGACTGGGCTGTCATCCCGTCGGCACCAAGGGACTCCGCAGCCATATCGCCTGCCAGTCCGTGAAGAAAAACCCCCGCTTTCACGGCCTCACCGAGCTCCAATCCAAGCCCGAAGGCAGCTGCAATGGTCCCTGTCAGCACGTCCCCGGAACCAGCGGTAGCCATACCGGAGTTGCCGGACATGTTGATGAAGACACGGCCCTCGGGATCGCCTATCAGGGAATGAGCTCCCTTGAGAACGATTGACGCCCTCAGTTGTTCTGACCACTCCTGCAGGACGTCGATCCTGTTTGCTTTGATGTGTGCTGCTGAGGCGCCTGTGATTCTGGCCATTTCCCCGATATGGGGGGTGAGAACGGTGGGTGCCTCTCTGCGTGTCAACGAATCGATATCTCCGGAAATCGCGGTCAGTCCATCACCATCGATCAGGAGGGGCTTCGAAATGGCCGGTACGAGATCCCTGACAAGAGCCTGGGTCTCTTCGTTCAAAGAGAGCCCTGGCCCGAGGATGACCATGTCTGCCAATTCTGAAAGCTCGAGAAGGGAATCCCTGCATTCCGGCGCCAGGGTGCCATCACGTGTCTCCGGCTGGGGGTGAAAGACGATCTCACTTCCCTTGGAAGCGATAAAAGGAGCAACGGACCGAGGAGTGGCCAACCGAGAGTATCCCCCTCCGGCTCTGAGGAAGGACAAGGCACAGAAGTAAGGGGCTCCATAATAGTTGGCCGCACCTGAGATCACGAGCACATCGCCGAAGTCTCCTTTGTGGCCGTCCGGTTTTCTCTCCGGCAGGGCAGGGGGCGTATTGATCTCGATCTTGAGCTCTTCCCTGCCGTACAGGGACGGGGGAAAGGTGATATGGGAGACGTAGAGTTTGCCACCGCGCTCGAATCCGGGGTAGAGCAAGTTCCCCAGTTTCGGCAGGCCGAATGCAACCGTGTAGTCCGCATCAACGGCAACTCCCATGATGTCTCCGTTATCCCCGTTGATGCCAGAGGGCACATCGACACTGAACACCGGTTTTCCGCTCTGATTGATGAGTTTTATGACTTCGGCGAATAGACCCTCCACCTCCCTTGTGATGCCCGTTCCGAATATGGCATCGATCACGGCATCACATTCCTGGAGCTCTCGATTGAGGCCGCGGGTTGATTCAAGGCGTTTGATTGGAAGAGAAAGCTTCCGTGCAATTTCCAGATTCAGCTTTGCCGCGCCTTTGAACTTGTCCTCATCACCCAGCAGCCAGATCCTGGCATTCCCGCCATCCGAAAGGATCTGTCGCGCTATCACGATCCCGTCTCCACCGTTGTTACCGGTTCCGCAGAAGAGAACGAATCGTCTTCCCCTTACCCCCATTTCACGTTGTATCGCCGTGTGGACCGCTTTTCCGGCATTCTCCATGAGAAGATGCTCCGGGATCCCGTACTCTCCGATCGCGTACCGGTCCATGGCTCGCATCTCTTCTACGCGGCTCGCTTTCATCTCTCTTCTCCAGATTCGAATTCTTGGGATGCTGGGATGGGAAGCCCTTGATAGCCGCGGCAATACCAGGTAGTATCGATACCCGCTATCAACTCCCTACTATAAGATTTTAAGAGATTATTATGAGTTTTCATAGTGAAAAGCTGGCTGCCATAATAGAGCAGGTGAAGCTGCGGCGAGATGCGGGTGAGCCCGTAGCCCTGAGCAAAAGTTCAGTCCCTCACCTTGTTCCGGATCCGAAAGATCCCCGTATCGATAGACCGAAGATAGATCTGCGAGGCTTAAACGATATCATCGCGATAGATGAAAGAGAGAGGACCTGTACGGCCGAGTCGGGTGTTACATTCTCAGACCTCGTGCTCGCGACACTTCCCAAGGGTCTCATTCCGCTGACGGTTCCCGAGCTAAAGGGCATAACCGTTGGTGGGGCCGTCACGGGTTGCTCCATCGAGTCGATGTCCTACAAATACGGCGGATTCCATGACAGCTGTCTGGAGTATGAGGTCGTAGCCAGCACCGGCGAGGTACTGGTCTGCTCTGAGCAGAGGGAAAGCGATATCTTTCAGATGCTGCACGGCTCTTACGGCACACTGGGTATTCTGACAAAGCTCAAGTTCAGGCTCATACCGGCAAAACCGTTCGTGAAGATGTCCTACGTGACCGTAAGGACCGCCGAGGAGTACATGGAGATTCTCAAGCAGCACTGTGAGGCAAACGACTACGATTTTGTTGATGGAATCGTGCATGGACCGGATCAATTTGTAGCCTGCCTCGGCACAATGGTGGATGAGGCGCCTTACACCTCAAGCTATGAAAGGGCGAACATATTCTACAAGAGCACGGCTCGACTGGAAGATGATTTCATGACCACCTACGACTACTTTTTCCGCTACGACACCGATTGTCACTGGATCACCAAGGCGGTCCCTCTGTTGGAGTGGAAACTTTTGCGAATCCTTTTAGGCGGTTTGTGTCTCGGATCGACCAACCTGATAAGGCTGAGCAGAGCGCTGCGCCATTTGCTGGGGTTGAAGAAAAGACCCGATATCGTGGTAGACGTGTTCATCCCCTCGCATAACTTTCTCGAGTTCTACCGCTGGTACAAGAGGGAGCTCGCATTTTTCCCCCTCTGGATCGTGCCCTATCGGATGAAGGAGATTTATCCGTGGATCTCAGAGGAACACAAGCGCAAAATCGGCAAGGAGAATCTGCTCATCGATTGCGCGATTTACGGCATGAGGAACAACTCGCCGGGCAAGGATTACTCAGAAATCTTGGAGCGCAAGGTTTACGAGCTGGCAGGTATCAAGACCCTGATATCCAGAAATCACTACGATGAGAATACATTCTGGTCGATCTACAACAGACCCCTTTACTCCCAAGTGAAGAGCCGTACGGACCCCTCACATCTGTTCGGTGATCTGTACACAAAGCTCCATCCCCACAGAAACCAGCGGTAACCTGCTAACCTTCCGTCTTGCTTGACCGGGCATACCCAAGCCAGTAGGATCTGGGCGACGCGAGAGGTTGATTTTATGAAGTCGTATGCGGATATTAACGCCAAAATCGAATCCAAAAAGGCCGTGGTTCTCACGGCTGAGGAACTTATCGACTACGTCGAAAAGAAGGGTCTGGCGAAGGCGGCCGATGAGGTCGACGTCGTCACCACGGCCACTTTCGGTCCGATGTGTTCTTCGGGTTGTTTCCTGAACTTTGGTCACAGTAAACCCAAGATTCGCATGTCCGAGGCGTGGGTCGATGATGTTCCTGTCTACTGCGGCTTGGCTGCCGTCGATGTGTATCTCGGTGCAACTCAGCTGAGGTACAACGATCCCGCCAATCTCTACTACCCCGGCGAGTTTCGATATGGGGGCGCCCATATCATGGAAAAACTGGTGGCCGGTGAGAAGGTGCAGCTCTTTGCCCTCTCGTAGGGACCGACGATTATCCCAGAAGAGAAATCCGAACGCTCTTCGACATAGGTGATCTCAATCAGACGATCATGGTCAATCCGCGCAACTGTTACCAGAATTACAATTTGGCCGTCAACCTCTCCGAGAAGCCCATCTATACCTATCTCGGTTTTTTGAAACCGCGTATGGAGAACCTCACGTACTGCTCGGCAGGGCAGCTCTCACCGCTGCTGAACGACCCCTACTATGAAACCATCGGTGTCGGAACGAGGGTGGTGGCTGGCAGGAGCCCGGGGCCACGTCTATGCCGAAGGCACGCAGCACAATTCCCTGTGTGAGAGAGAACCCAATGGGGTTCCCTCCGAGGGAGCCGGTACCCTGGCGCTGACTGCCAATATGAAGGAGATGAATGCCGATTTCGTTCGTGGTGTGAGCTTCAGGGGCTACGGCGTCTCTCTCGCTGTGGGAGTCGGAGTTCCCATCCCCATTTTGAATCAGTCCATACTCGAGCGTACGGCAGTGCGGGACAGGGATATTTACGCCCCTGTAGTCGACTACAGTAGCGATTATCCCGACCGTACAGGCAAAGTGATCTGCAAGCTGAGCTACGAGGAGCTCAAGAAGGGCGAGGTAAACATCAATGGGAAGAAGGTTGAGGTAGGGTCGCTATCTTCGTATGCCAAGGCTCTCGAGATCGCAAATCTACTCAAAGATGAAATTGATCGGGGAGAGTTCCTGCTTTCAGAGCCGCTGAGAAGCCTGCCCACCGAGCAGAAGATGAAACCTGTAGAGGTAAGGAACAATGGACGATGATCACGAAAAAATTCTTATTCTGGTTTCCTAAAAGTGAGACAGAGAAGCCTATTGTCTACCACCTCGTGAAAGACCACAACCTGATCATCAACATCTTTCGGGCCAAAGTGACTCCCGAAGAGGAGGGCTACCTGGTTCTCGATGTGACAGGCAAAGAGCAGGACATCCAGAGGGGACTCGACTATGTGAGAACCTTCAACGTCTCCATCAACGAAGGAAGCCGCGGGCTGCGGTGGGATTCGAACCGGTGCACCCACTGTGGCAACTGCATTACCCACTGTCCCACAGACGCTCTGCATATCCCGGATCCCAAGACGATGAAGGTGGCTTTCAAAGAGGAGCTATGCATCGAGTGTCTGAGCTGCGTGGAGAACTGTGTGTTCAATGCCTGTACGTCCATGTTCTGATGCGTGAGCAACGTTTGGCCCACTTCTCCTGGAAGGGCGCCAACTATCGTATCTGTTCATCGAGAATCGAAATCATAACAAAAGAGCTTGTCCATCAGAGAGCCCTGCTCGAGGCTTACATCCAGCGACATCCCGAGTTTGCCAGGTCCCTTGAGCCGATCGTCCTGAGAACCGATGCCCCGGATATCGCGAAAAAGATGGCGGCCGCTGCACAGAGCGCAGGTGTCGGTCCCATGGCGGCAGTCGCAGGTGCCATGGCTCAGGCTGCGGGAACGGCTGCAGTGAGAGCGGGAGATCGAGAAGTCCTGGTTGACAATGGGGGAGATATATATATCTCAGCTGAGAGCGAGATCGTCGTAGGTCTCTTTGCCGGTGAAAATGCCGTGTCCCGGAGTTTGGGCTTGAGGATTGAGCCTGCCATGATGTCCCTTGCAATCTGCTCGTCCTCCAGCCAAATGGGGCACTCCCTCAGTTTGGGGCACTGCGATCTGGCGTGTGTGATTTCTCAGGACGCCGCACTGGCGGATGCGGCGGCTACCAGGGCGTGTAACTCCGTAAAGACACCCCGAGACATCCAGCCAACACTGGAGATGATTGTTTCGATACCCGATGTCTCAGGCGTCATTATTGTGGAAGAGGGCCGGATCGGTCTCGCCGGCAACCTGCCTGCCCTGGTTGGACATACGGATGAAAGCTTGATGCGCAAGGTCTTCCCCCCTGCGCAGCGCTAGTGGAGAATAGTGAAGTGTCTATAAGCGCCGCGCTTCAAGAAAATTCCAGAAAAGCTCCCCTTTTTTGGATATTGTTTATGGATTAGAGTATACTAGTTGATTGGAGGCGAGATGGCACCACGAGAAGGAGACGTCGGGAAACACTATGTCTTAATCTCAGAAAAGATCAAAGACAGGGTAGTTGTTCCGGCAACCCTGTCCTATCCTCTTTTTTTTGTGGAAGGAGACATCCTGGAGAAATCCCTCGAGCTCATAAAGGGCAAGGGGCGAGATCATCTGTCTCTCCTCTTTTTCTTAGCATCCGAAGAGGTGGGCAGGGTCGACAATTTTCTAAAGGGTTTCAACCTCCAGGAAGTGGCGTACGGCATTGTGGGATTCTTTACACGTTGGACGCCCGAAGAATTCTCCATCCATCCGAATTCTCTACTCACCGTTCGAACATCAACCGTGACACGCGAGGAGTTCGGATTCCTCGTCACAAAATCCTTTTCCACAATCAGCGGGTTGGTTCGGCAGAAGCGGCAACAGGAGAATCGTTTTACAACCCTTCTGGATGTCCAGCAGGATCTGGAGGAGTTGATCAACATCGGAAAGGCGCTGTCGCTGGAGAAGGATTCGGACCGGCTCCTGCGCTCGATTCTGTACCTCAGCAAAAAAATCACAGGTGCCGATGCCGGCAGTATCTTTCTCGTCGAAGAGGTCGATGGAGAGAACCGACTGCGCTTTACGTACTCCCATACCTTTTCCAAAGATCTGGCGTACGAAGAGTTCGCAATCCCGATGGATGTTCGGTCCATCGCCGGTTATGTGGCCGTAACGGCCAAAGTACTCAACATTCCCGATGTCTACAACCTCCCATCGGAAGCTCCCTATTCCTTCAATCATTCCTTTGATGAGAAGCATGGGTATCGCACAAAATCCATGCTCACGGTGCCTATGCGGAACCATATCGATGAGATCATCGGAGTCATCCAGCTCATCAACTGCAAAGAATCTCTCGAGGGCGATCGTGTCTTTTCGGGAAACGAGGCATTCGAGGTTCGACTTCAGTCGAAGGAGGACTTCGAGAGCAAGGTCATTTCCTTCGAATCCCGATACGAGAGTCTGCTCGAGGCCGTTGCCAGTCAAGCGGCCATCGCAATCGAGAACAACCGTCTTATCCAGCAGATCGAGAACCAGTTCGATGAGTTTGTGAAGGCTTCGGTAGCGGCTATCGAATCGCGGGATCCGGCAACCGGCGGGCACTCCGAACGTGTGGCAGGGATGAGCATCAGGATGGCGGAGGCTATCAACAGGCGAACCGAAGGAGTCTTTAGGGAACTGTCCTTTTCCGAAAACGATCTCAAAGAGCTGGAAATGGCGGGACTTCTCCACGATTTCGGCAAGGTATACATAGATCCCAACATCTTTCTGAAGGGTAACAAGCTTTTTCCCAAGGATCTTTGCTTTCTGCTGATGCGCCTCGACTTCCTCTATCGCAGCGTCGAGTTGCACTATACAAACAGGCAGCGGGATACCTATGCTGACAGATTGGATGATACACGATCGCAGATCAGGGAGTTTGAGGACGAGAAGTCTCGCCGGTTGGCCGATCTCCTGCAGATCATCGAGCTGGTTGAGATTCTCAACAAGCCTTTTCTTGAGAAAGGTAATCCGGAGGAGCTTCTCCGGGACCTCGAGAGCCTGGGGAGTGATCTCAAATTCAACGATCTCGCCGGCAATCCGATTCCCCTCCTCGTCGATTACGAGAGAGAGAATTTCCTCATAAAAAGGGGAAGCCTCAACGCCGATGAGAGGAAAATCATCGAGAGTCACGTGGATCACTCCTACACATTCGTGAGTAAAATTCCGTGGCCGCCCGAGTTCAAACGCATACCCGAGCTCATCCTGAAACACCATGAGAAGCTCGATGGCTCAGGTTATCCCCAGGGTTTAGAGGGGAGAGAGCAGATCCCGATTCAAGCCCGGATGCTGAGTGTTGCTGACATTTTTGACGCCCTAACATCGCCTGACAGACCGTACAAAAAATCTGTTCCGATGGAACGCGTTCTGGCGATCCTCACGGATGAGGCGAAGCAGAACAAGCTCGATCGGGATCTCGTCGATCTCTTGATAGACGAAAAACTCTACGAGCGCAGATAACCACCGAAGTTTTCTTAATCGCTCCGCATCAGATTCCACCAGTTGACTGTCCGGTACCCGTATATTAGATTGACTGCGGTAAAATGCGGGGAGGAGTTTCATGGTCGAGCGGAATCTAAAGTCCTTTTCAGGGCTGTTTTCAGAGTATACCGAGCTTCGGATGCAGGAGAGCCGTGTTACCCGAATCGCCCTGGTGAAGGGGAATATGGTGCGCAACTCCCGTAGCGTCAACAGCGGCGTCTCAGCCAGGGTTTACAGGCGAGGGTCCTGGGGTTTTGCATCGAGCCCGGAGATGTCAGCGGATTCCGTAGAATCCGTCGTTCATTCGGCGACTGAAAACGCGGTCTTTTTGGATTCCCGTGCCAACAGGAGAGCCGAATCCCTTCCGTTCAAACCAACGACATCGGAAAACGATTTTACCACGAAGCAACCACGTCTGAGTCAGACCGATCTGGTAGATTTTATGAAGAGCTTGGATGACCATATTGTGAAAAGCTATCCCGAGCTCACCAGCAGGACGGTTGTTCTGAGTTGTCAGGATATGGAAAAGTCGGTAGTCACCTCAGACGGTTCTTCCTTCTTTTCCATGATACCCCGCACCAACATCATGATCCTTCTCACTGCAGAGAAGGAGGGAGAGCCGGTGGAGCTCTACGATGTACACGGGGATCTGGGCCAGTTCGAGGACGTGTTTGCAGCATCTGCAAAGCTCGATGCTGGTTCGGACTTGCTCGAAAAGATAGAGCGCCAGCACGAGCATCTCATGAAAAAGAAGGACGGTATCTATCCCGATGCTGGTGTGAAGGAATGTGTGCTCGGTCCGGAGCTGGCCGGTATCCTGGCCCATGAGGCCCTTGGCCATACGACAGAGGCGGATATCATCAAGGGAGGTTCCGTGGCGCCTGACTATCTGAACGCAGAGGCCGCCAGCCCGCTGATCACCCTTGTCGATTTTGCAAATACGGCGCTGGGCAAGACCTGCCCTGTTCCGGTGTACGTCGACGATGAGGGTACACTGGCTGAAGATGCGGTTATCATCGAGAGGGGCGTACTGAAGAGCTACATGCACAACAAGCAGAGCGCGATGGAGTTTCAAATGGCTGTTACGGGGAATGCGAGGGCCTTTCAGTTCTCGGATGAACCGCTCATTCGTATGAGAAATACGGCTATCCTGCCAGGGGAGGACAGGCTGGAGGAGATGATCTCCTCCATCGATGACGGATACTACCTGGTCAAACCCAGCAACGGCCAGGCCGACTCCACAGGGGAGTTTATGTTCGGTGTACCGCTGGGATACGAAATCAAAAAGGGAAGACTGGGAAGGGCGTTGAAAGATACGACGATTTCCGGTGTGGCCTTTAACGTTCTCAGGAGTGTGACCATGGTTTCGGATGATATGTTTTGGTCCAACGGCGGAATGTGCGGTAAGAAACAACCGATACCCGTTGGGCTCGGTGGTCCTGCCGTCAAATGCAGGGTGAGCTTGGGAGGTCGCTAGGATGGTCGAACGTGCAACCGCCGAGTACGGTCTTAAGATCCTTAAAAAGTTAGGAGCGGACAAGGCCCAGTGCGTTTTGTCCGGGTCACAGCAGTGGGAGCTGAACGTGGAGGCAGGTCTTATCTCTCTCGTACGCACGACATACAACAACGCTCTGCAATTCAAGGTTATCAAGGATAACCGACAGGGAGTTGCCAGCTCCAACAAGACCGATCGAAAGGCCATCGATGAGACCGCCGAGTCGGCCATGGAAATTGCCAGTGCATCTCAGCCCGACAGTGCCTACGATATTGCCGACAAGCAGGAACCCGGGGTGTTCGCCGCGGGTCTCGTGCAACCGGACATGGAAGCGATGTACGAGAGGCTCGAAACGTTTGTGCAGCAGGCAAAGCAGGAGTTTCCCAGGACCATTCTCGAGCAGGCTGTTTTGGAATTCACTCTTCGCACTTCGTACTTTCTCAATTCCAACGATGTGAATTTCGAAACCACTAAAGGTCTGCACGGATTTTGGGTCATGTTTACCTCCAAGGAGGGCAAGAAGACCTCCTCCTTCAATTATTCAGGGGTTTCAACCAAAGAGCTGGACAAAGATCTCATCCGATACGGCTCGGTTCATGAGTTGCTAAAGCAGTCGGATGAGCAGGTGGACACCCGGAGCCTCAAAGGAAAATTTGAGGGAGACGTGCTCATCACACCTGATTGTCTCTCGGATTTCATCGGATACTTCACAGGAACCTTCCTGTCCGATCACTCGCTTATTGCGGGCACGAGCATCTTGAAGGACAGATTGAACGAGGAGGTGGCCAGTTCCCGGTTCACCCTCCATTGCAAACCGCTGGCCGAGGAGATTGCCGATAACTACTTTGTCACCGCTGATGGTTATAAAGCACAGAACAGCACTCTTGTCGAAAGAGGCGTTCTCAGATCCTTTCTGCTCTCTCTCTATGGATCTCGAAAAACGGGGAAAGAGAGGGCGGTAAACAACGGCGGTGCGTACATCGTTGAGCCGGGTGATCGCTCCCTCGATGATATTGTGGGCTCTGTTGACAAGGGCATTCTCCTGTGCCGTTTTTCCGGGGGACATCCCAGCGAAAACGGGGATTTCTCCGGTGTGGCCAAGAACAGCTACTATATCGAGAAGGGTGCCATTCGATACCCTGTTGAGGAGACGATGATCTCGGGCAACGTGTCAGAGCTCTTTAATAAAATTAAAGCGATCTCAAAAGAAAGGATCAACTTCGGAAGTGCTGTATATCCCTGGCTCCTGGCCTCCGGCTTAACGGTCTCCGGCAAGTAGCTCGCCCCAGCCAGTGGGACCTCTCGAATCTCAAAACCTGCGAAGGGAAAAGAATCTAAGGAAATGAAAGGCAACAAGCTGCTGATTGGTCTTTTTCTTACGGCCAACTTTCTGTACTGGGTAAACCTGTACCTCTATATGCCCACCTTACCCTCCTATCTGGAATCCATGACTTCCAACCTGGCCATGGTGGGGGTGGTGCTCTCCATGTACGGTCTCTGGCAGGCGCTGCTGCGAATACCGGTTGGAATCATGGTCGATGCCAGCGGTTGGGCCAAGCCTTTTATCATCGGCGGATTTGCCTTTGGAGCAGCAGGGGCCCTGCTGATGGGCTTGAGCCAGAGCGTCGGGGTAATGGCTCTGGGGCGCGCCTTTACCGGGGTCGCAGCGGCGACCTGGGTTCCGCTGACCGCTGTCTTCAGCAGCCTCTTTCCCCCGAGCCAGGTCATTGTGGCTGTGTCCCTGCTGATGTTTACGAGCTCTGTCGGAAGGCTTCTGGCAACAGGCGTAACAGGTGTGCTCAACGATTGGGCGGGCCATTCCCTGGCCTTCTATCTGGCTGCCGCAGCGGGACTCCTGGCTATTATTTTCATCCTCGTTACCAGGCTGGAGAGAAGACCTCCGAGAAGAGTGTCTCTGCAAAGTGTCTTATCCCTGGCTACGCGGGGGGATGTGATCCTGCCGGCTCTGCTGAATACGGTGGCTCAACTGGGCATCTGGGCCATAATTTTTGGATTTCTTCCTATTCTGGCCCAGACTATGGGAGCAACGGACACCGCAAAGAGCCTTCTGATGAGCTCTCACCTGGCAACCTTTACCCTGGGAAATCTTCTCAATGCCTTTGTTGTCAAGCGTTTCAGACAGATCCCCATGCTGCTGATAACGTTTTTTGTAGCCAGTTTAGGGATCGTGGGAGCCGCACTGGCACCTTCTTTAGCTCTGCTCTTTGTCTGTGCTGCCGCTATCGGATTTGCGCATGGTTTTCGGTATCCCACGTTGATGGGCATGAGCGTCCAGCGGGTCGAGACCTCCCAACGCTCGACGGCCATGGGTATCCATCAGGCCCTCTACGCTGTGGGCATGTTTTCCGGTCCCTGGCTGGGGGGTGTGCTGGCCAATACGGTAGGCTTGAAATTTATGTTCTACATCATAGGCGGTGTGAGCCTCACACTCTCCTACTTTCTGATACTCTTTCTGGCTAAACAGAAGGGCGTTGACACCCATCTCTGACCGAGAATGGACTTTTTTTTCTCTTTTCTGTAGTGTAGGGGCCGAACAGCCCGCTAATTATTACAATCACATCAAGGAGTCAAAAGCATGAACGAGATTCTGCAAAAGGTGCAGCTGTCTGAAGAAGTCTTCATGATGAAAATCAATGCACCCCTCATTGCAGAGGAACGCCGAGCTGGTCAGTTTGTCATTTTACTATTAGATAAAGATTGCGGCGAAAGAATTCCACTCACCATCGCTGACGCTGATTCGAAAGAGGGATCGATCACCCTCATATTTCAGACGGTAGGCAAAACGACCCACAATCTTGCCGATCTCGAGATCGGTGACTGTGTGGAGAACCTGGTGGGTCCACTGGGAAAACCCACCCACATCGAACGGTTCGGCACCGTGGTCTGTGTCGGGGGGGGTATCGGAATAGCCCCGCTCTACCCTATTGTTCAGGCCATGAAGGAAGCAGGCAACAGGTTGATCGTCATAATAGGGGCCCGGAGCAAGGAGCTGATCATAATGGAAGACGAGATGAGGGCGCTGGCCGACGAGCTCATAGTCTGCACGGACGACGGAACGTATGCGAGGAAAGCTCTCGTCACCGAGCCTCTCAAGGAGGCATGTGAGAGGGAGCCAAAACCGGACCTGGCTGTCGCGATTGGCCCCCCGATCATGATGAAGTTTTGCGCCGAGACGACCCGTCCTTACGAGGTCCCGACCGTTGTCTCGCTAAACACCATTATGGTGGACGGAACCGGGATGTGCGGCGGCTGCCGGGTCTCGGTGGGCAGCGAAACGAAGTTTGTCTGTGTGGATGGCCCCGAGTTCGATGGGCATCTCGTGGATTTCGACAACATGATGAAACGTCTGGGAGCGTACAAGAATCACGAAGACAAGGCCCATGAGCATTGTCATATGGAGAACCATCCGGAGAAAGCATTATGAGTGAAACCGAAAGCGCCGTTGTCATACTCGCAGGGCTGGAAAACCGTTCGGAGCCGATCAAACCCAGAGAGAGAATGAAGATCCCGCCCCAAGAGATTCCGGAGCAGGCGCCCGAGGTGAGGCGGGCGAATATTCAGGAAGTAGTTCTCGGATACACCGAGCAGCAGGCCCGGGTCGAAGCCTATCGATGCCTGCAGTGCAAGAATGCTCCGTGCGTTGAGGGATGTCCCGTACGGATAGACATTTCCGGATTTATCGCGAAGATCGCCGAGGGAGATTTCCAGGGATCCATCGGTGTTATAAAGAAGAACAGCCTTCTTCCCGCCGTCTGTGGTCGTGTCTGCCCTCAGGAAAATCAGTGTCAGGAGCTGTGCACCCTGGGCAAGGCTCTCAAGGATCCGAGGAAAGGCGTCTCCATAGGACGGCTGGAGAGGTTTGCAGCCGACTGGGAGAGAGAGACAGACAACTTTCAGATTCCCGAGGTCAAACCGGAGACGGGGAAAAAGGTGGCGGTCATAGGAAGCGGCCCTGCCGGACTGGTTGTTGCCGCCGACGTTCGCAGGGAGGGCCATGCGGTTACTATCTTTGAGGCCTTTCACAAGCCCGGAGGTGTTATGGTCTATGGAATTCCCGAATTTCGTCTTCCCAAAAAGATCGTCCAGAAGGAGATCGATACCTTGTCGGCCATGGGTGTCGAGATGAAGCCCAACTTTGTGGTCGGTAAAACCCGAAAGCTCATGGATCTTTTCGAGAAGGACGGGTACGACTTGATATTCATTGGAACCGGTGCCGGATTACCTCGCTTCATGCGAATCGAGGGGGAGAATCTCGTGGGTGTTTTTTCCGCCAACGAGTATCTGACGAGATCTAACCTGATGAAAGCCTATGACAGGGGCAATGTCGATACCCCGATTTTTGTCTCCAAAAAGGTCGCCGTGCTGGGAGGGGGCAACGTGGCAATGGATTCCGCTCGCACAGCCCTGCGACTGGGGGCCGAGGAGGTAACCATCGTCTACCGCCGAACCGAAGTCGAGATGCCGGCTCGGATCGAAGAGGTGGGGCATGCCAAGGAAGAGGGGGTCAGGATGAACATCCTCCAAAACGCCAAGCGTTTTTTGGGCGACGAGCGGGGTTACGTGAAGGCGATGGAATGCCTCCGCTACGAGCTCGGCGAGCCGGACGATTCGGGACGGCGAAGACCGGTGCCCATTCCTGACAGCGAGTTCACGATGGAGGTGGATACGGTCGTCGTGGCGATCGGTAACGACTCCAATCCCCTGATTAAACAGACCACCCCCGGCCTCGAGACAAACCGTTGGGGCGGCATCGTGGTAGACGATTCGGGCAAAACCTCGATCGACCGGGTCTTCGCCGGCGGGGATATCGTGCTCGGAGCGGCAACGGTTATTTTAGCCATGGGTCAGGGCAGGAAAGCCGCAGCTTCTATCAACGCTGCACTCGGGACATGATTGAAAATTAGGGAGGAGAGAGATGGAAGTATCCTTTGATGTACCGGAAAAAATCGACTGTGACGTACTTGTTGTTGGCGGAGGGCCAGCCGGAATCGCTGCAGCGGTTGCGAGCGCTCGCCAGGGAGCGAAAACGACTCTCCTGGAGCAGTACAACTGCGTAGGCGGCATGGCCACCGTAGGGCTCGTCGGTCCCTTTATGACAGCCTATGATACGGATGGAAAGGAACAGATCGTCAAGGGAGTCTTTGACGAGCTTGTAAACCGAATGGTGGATCAGGGCGGAGCTATTCACCCGTCTGACGTGCCAGCCGGGTCGGACTATGTTTCGTTTATCCACGAGGCGCACCACAACGCCACACCCTTTGATCCCGAAGCCATGAAGTACGTGGCTATGGAGTTGCTTCTGGAAGCGGGCGTGGATGTGAGGCTGCATTCCCGCCTGACTTCGACCCAATCCGAGGGCAACAGAATCGAGCACATCGTTATCTCTGACAAGGGCGGGCTCGGTGTCGCGAGGGCTGTGATGTATGTCGATACGACCGGGGACGGCGACCTCGCTGCCCAGGCCGGCAATCCCTTCGAGAAGGGACGCAAGCAGGACGGGAAGCTGCAGCCAGCCACGATGTTTCTGAGGATCGGAGACGTGGATGACGAAAAAGTGGCCGAATGGGCGAGGGAGTATCTCAAACCCGGAGAACGGCTCTTCGAGTCTCTGGTCACCGAGGCGAAGAGAGAAGGTGTTTTTCCCGAGAATTGCCCCAGAGAATCGGTGGGTATGTACCGCCAACCCCGGAAGGGGGAGTGGCGCATCAACACCTCAAGGGTCCTCGGGATCGACGGGACGGACCCGGATAGCCTGACCAGAGCCGAAATCGAGGGGCGCCGGCAGGCCGTTGCGCTGGTCAAGTTCTTCAACCAGTTCTGCCCGGGAATGGAGAAGGCCTACCTGATCGACACCGGTGCCCAGGTCGGCATTCGCGAAACCCGCAGGATCATCGGCAGGTACATGCTCACCAGAGAGGATGTCCTGCAGGCCAGGCGGTTCGAAGATGCGATAGCCCGTTACTCCTTTTTCCTCGATATACATAATCCGGACGGCGGGGGGCAGGAGACCGCTCAGAGGCTATTTATCGAGGGTGGATCTTTTTTCGAGATCCCCTACAGGTGCCTGGTGCCCAGCGTGGTGACCAACTTTCTGATGGCAGGCCGCTGCATCTCTGCTGATCATCAGGCCAACGGCGCCGTAAGGGTGATGCCCGCCTGTTTTGCCACGGGGCAGGCGGCAGGTGCAGCTGCCGCGAT
>SDBV01002667.1_pt1 | contig 26628 bp, 30 predicted proteins | sample 2277081 | NCBI WGS metagenome assembly SDBV01 (sample SAMN10402039, study PRJNA504765) | marine sediment metagenome | isolation source: marine sediment core GS10_PC15, 223 cmbsf | place: Arctic Ocean: Southern Knipovich Ridge | collected 2010 | reverse complement strand
GTGCTACGTCGATTGACTACGGCTGGGACGCAGGGCGCCGGCGTGACCGAGGGGAAGCATGACCCCGACAGCCAGGCGTCTGGATTGCTTGCTTTCGGGACGCACACGGTGAATCCAACTCTCGGTGACGAACTCGGCTATCGTGCCGTCATTCCCGCAACGATCGGTGCTGGTGTCATTTGGACGTTCGAGCCGGGCATCCGTATCCCGATTGGCACAGCGAACGGCCTCGGGTTGCTCATTGAAAACGGGACCGGCCAGGCGCTACAGGCTTACGCGAAGTGGGATTCGTAGAGAACTAGACCGTGTCTAGCAACACTCGCTATCCGATCGCCCAACCGCGCCCTCCCGTTTCGGCCCGGCTGGGATCGAGAATCGTCGCAGTTCTGGTGGCGCCGGTCGGCCAGACAATCACCGCTGGCCTTGCGTCGGAGACTGATAGCGCGTTTGGCCTTAACACTCTCAAGACCCGTACTGTAGGTCTCGCTAGTGAAACGGATAGCGGCCTGACCCTCCTGGTTACCAAGCTCCAAGCGGTCGGGTTGGCATCGGAGACGGACAGCGCCTTTGCTACGACTTGGTCTAAGCTGTTGGCCGTGGGTCTCGCATCAGAAACTGACACTGCGTTCGGCGTTACTAGCGGGTTGGTGCTCGCCGTAGGCCTGGCTGCTGAGACCGACAGCGCGCTCGCTCTTACTTGGTCTAAGCTCCTACACTTGGGTCTGGCAAGCGAGACGGACGCCGCGCTAGCAGCGACCATCGCCCGCAGATACGCGATCGGCCTGGCGAGCGAGACGGACTCGGCGCTTGCCCTGACCTGGGCCAAGGCTGTGCGACTCGGCCTCGCCTTCGAGACTGATTCGGCCCTGGTTGTGACGATTGTCGGCGGGGCTAGCGGTCCACGTATAACATTGCTGTCCCGCAAGGAGATTGGTATAATACACTCTATCATCCGTGGTCGCTTTTAGAGAGGTCCCATCATGATACCAGAGCTGCTAGTTCTGAACGGTAAGCCGGTCGCTTCTCCTGCGGCTGTGCTCAATGGCGTGGCGATTGTGTACATCCCCTCGAACGCACACGCCAGGACTTACCTCTTGGGGATAGACGCCGACTTCGCTGCTGCGGTGTCTGCTATCAAGACAGTCACGATCAAGACTGGTCCGGCGACGGCGGACGGTTTGCTAAACCAGTCCACTGGCTCCAGGGCTACAGACGACAAAGAGGTGCAGTTCACGGCCTTCCAGTTCGTTATTAGTCGCACACCTTACGCTAAGGCTGCGGTTGACGGTGTTGCTCTCGCCGCGGGGACGATTCTCGCCGACGACTGGGGCATCTACTTGTTCTCGATTGACGCGGCGGGGTCTGTTACCTCGACCGCTGGTGCGGGGAACTTCGATGGTAGCTACGCCGATGAAGCCGCAGCGATCGTTGGGCTCCCAGCAACGCCGACTGATGAAGACTCGATGTTCTATGTGACAGTGCAGACGGCGGCTGGCTTCGCCTTTATCGGCGGTACAGACGGTCTCACTGGTGGGGCTTCCGGCAACATCGCCAACGCAACCAACTACGTCTCAACGACAGGCATCGTCCTCGCCACTCTCGGTGCCCCAGCCCGTTGGGACTTCACCAACGGTCCGTACTACCGCGCACTCCCGGCGGTCGTACCCACGGATCTGGACCAGGCGTTGGCTGTCGAACTGGAGGCCAGTGGGGACGGGGCGAAGTCGGGTAGGATAGTCGCTTGGTTGTCAGCACCGTGAAGAAGCGTGTAGGACGTAGGTTCAAGGTCTCGCGCGGCGGCAAGGGAGAGGACAACGGAGAGGCCCCGAAGCCGGAGGAGACCGATACTGTTGGGGCACTTGGTAGCGTCCTCGACACTAGGCCGGAGGGGCTCGCTGAGACCTACGACTTCCTCCGCCTCCTCGGGGCCGTCGCTGGGCAGATTGCGCTGCTTGACGTTGCGACTCAACGTGGCGACCCCAAAGCTCAAGCCTCTGCTGCCCGTGCTCTCATCACCTTGAAAGAGAAGCCGGAGCACATTGTTGAGCGACTGCGTTCCAGCAAGTTCAACAGTCTCGATACTCAGGACCTCGCGGAGATCGTGGAGGAGATCATCAACGGAGGCAAAGACCCTCAGCAAGCATTGCAGGAGTGTCTCGAAAAGAAAGCGTAGGAGATCATGTCGAAGCACGGGGTACACGTTCTCCAGTTGGTAGGGGAAGCCGGTCAGCGCGTTGATGGCAAGATGAGCACGAGTACACAGTCCGGCAAAGTCACGGCGATCCGCGAGGACTACACGGACAAGACGCTGGCACGCATCGAGGTGGAGTACTCGAATGGGGGTAGTAAGGGCGAGGTTCCTACTCTCACGGACACTATAACTGTCTCTAGAAAGCAGTCGAAGGACCTTCACCTTGGGGTTCGCATAAAAGTTACAACCACGATCGAAAAGGTTGGGTAGTACTTTGGGGGTCGCTCTTGCTGCTGCTAACATATCGTTAGACGAATTAGTCCAGGAGCTAGACAGACGTGAGCGACGAGACCCGCTTGCCGAAGTCTACACTCCTACCGCGCGCCAGCTTGAGATCCACCGCTCTCGTGCGTCTGTCACGATTGCGCAAGGCGCCAACCGTGCGGGGAAGAGCACCTGCCTCGTAGCGGAAGCCTTGCTCTACTGTCTCCATCGCCCAGCTTACGCGGAACTCCCCGAGCCTCCGGTCACCGTGTGGTACGTCATGCCTTCCCTCGGCATGTTCATTCGCGTCATCTACCCCATCCTCACGAAGCTGCTGCCGTGGGGGGTTGTGCAGTCGTTCCCCACTAAGCCGTCTCCCATCATCACGTTCACCAACGGCTCCCAACTGCACTTCCTCTCTGCTGACATGCGCCAGCGTCGCCTCCAAGGTGCGTCCGTCCACCTTGTCATCATGGACGAGACACCGGATGAGATGTCCTTCAACGAACTCCAGGCGCGTACCATGGACACTCTGGGACGCGTTCTCCTCGGCTTCCTCCCCGATCAGTCGAGTGGCTGGGTAGATAGCGGACTCGTCATCCCTTTCCAGACCGGGGACCGCAAGGACGTCTTCTACATCGAGATGCCGATTGCCGACGAGGTTACCGGCGAGCCGCTCGTGCCGTGGTTCACGAAGGAGGACATCGAGACGTTCAAGAGAAAGTGGCCTGACCCCGCGATACAAGCTGCACGAATCTACGGGAGGCGCGTACGCGAGGCTGGGCTCATCTTCAAGTCCCATGACGCCGGAGTACACCACGTCCCAGAGTTCCAGATCCCTACCAACTGGACCCGCTGGCTTGTCTGCGACCCTCAGTACTACCGCTTCGGGGTGCTGTGGATCAACGCAGACGAGCATAGCAACTACTTCGTATCCGACGAGCTGTTCTCCCAAGAGGCCACGCTACGCGACCGTGCTTCACGCATGGCTGCGATCACGAAGGAGCGTGGGGAGGTCCCCCTCGACAACCCGCTCCCCGTGTACGTGGACTCTGCCAACCAGCAGGACATCGCGGAGCTGAACTGGCACTTCAACGAGCTGGACATCCCGCTTGCTGCTCTCACCCTCCCCTTCAAGAAGGTGAAGGACATCAAGTACGAGGACAGCATGATCCTCCGTGTGTACAGCTTGCTGGAGCCGGACGAGGAGCGGATCTACCCCAAGTACACCCATGACTTTGACTATGACATCCACGGTGCCCCTCGCCTGTTCTTCTTCGATTCGCTATACTCGACGTGGGTGTTGGATGGTGTGGTGCAGCACGGCTCACGGCTCTTCTGGGAGTTGATGAAGTACTCCTGGGGTAAGAATGGCAAGCCAGATACAAAGACGGCGGACGGTGCTGACCTTTGTGACGCATTGATGTACGGCTGCAACGTTATGGCGCGGGCGGCTCCCCCACCTAGGCCCGACTCACGGCTTGACAAGCTCTCTCCACAAGACCGCTTGCTGTGGAGCAAGATCCTGCGCCATGACAGTCGTTCTGTTTTAGCGAGGAGGTAAACGTGGTGTGGATGTGGCTTAGTGGCTTCGGCTTTGGGTTCGGTATCGCATGGATCGTGTCGTACTACTTCGTCGCCCGCCCGCTCGTGAACGTTCAGCGTGACATGCGCTACCAAGGTTTCGTCCACGACCGCCCTCCGACGAAGCTCAAGCTGGAGCCGGGAGCGAAGACAATCAGCAGGAACGAATCGTGAGGCTGTAAATGGCGAGACTTCCTAAGGGTGGCGTAGATCCCAAGGCTTTGGCCCAGTACACGAGGGACTTGTGGCGTGCCACAGACCCTATGTACGCGTGGTGGACTGAACACCGTTGGCGCCGGGTGATTGACTACTTGAGCGACAATCACTGGCGTGTGTTGGACGCTGTTGGGCACGACCTAGACGATCATCGCATCCCCAAGTGGAAGAGGTTCCCCATCATCGGACTCACCCTCGGGGTGTACTCCGATCAACTTGGGCAGTGGCTCCAGAGCATGGTGCGCTTCTCTGCGTCCTCTGCTTCAGCCGATCCATCTAACATAGCCAAGGCAGAGATGGCCGAGGGTATTCTCAAGTACCTCTGGGATCTCACGGAGTTGGAGAGCCACCGCATAGACTTAGGTGCGTGGCTTCTGTCAACAGGGATGGCTTCTCTTGACGTCATCTGGGATACCGACACGGGGAACCTAGTCCCACTTGCAATCCCGGAGACGGAGGATCAGCAGGACGAGGAGGGGAACACGGTCAAGGTCCCGACTGGGGGTATGATCCCTGTCAACCCGGAGACACTCAAGCCAGACCCCTCGATGGACGAGCCTGTCCTGGTGGATGCTGGGGAGATCGCGGTTGACGTAATCTCTCCGCAGTTCGCACGCTACGGTCGTAAGCGTCGCGAGGGTGTGATGGTTGGTAGCCGTGTCTCGTACGACGAGGCGGAAGCCAAGTACGGTAAGAAGATTGCAGACAATCTCTCGTATGCGAGGACAGTAAGCTCGGTACTTGACCTCTCCTGGGTCCACGGGGGCGCTGACACTACTCAAGACGAGCGGGCCTTGGTCATCCGCCACATGCTGCCACGCTCCTCACGCCACCCCAACGGTCTGTGGTGGTCTGCGACTGAGCACGGAGTCATCGTGCAGGACCCCGCACCGTTAGCGGCCAAGCGCGTCTCCACGATCCCCTTCCGGTGGATTCCACTGCCTGGGTACTGGGCGTTCGGCGTCAGCCCGTTGCACGCTGTCTCCCACTCTAACAAGGGCGCGGAGATCGCTAAGCAGAAGCAGCAAGAGTGGATGGAGAGGGTGCTCCCTAAGGTCCTGCTCATGGCGGGTGGTGGAGTACCGGCGGGCGCCTTTGATGAGTCCCCAGGTCAGGAGATTACTGGCGTGAACCCTGGTGCCGAACCGGCGTTCCTTGACCCTCCAGCTTACCCTCAGCAAATGGATCAGCAGCGCAAGGACTCCATCGAGGAGGGTATGCTCGCCGCAGGGTATAACTTCCGTCGTCCGCCCGACGTGCTCCCAGGCCAGCCTACGCGTGGGACCAGGCAACCGCCTCAGTTGAAGGAGGGGAGCGAAGTCAAGCTAGCTCTCTTGACTACGAAGACCTCTTGGCAGGAAGTCGCCAAGGTCCTACTTGGTTACGTGGGGCGCTTCTACACGGAGGAGCGTGTGGTCGCGGTCGGCGGGCCGGACCGTGCGTACCAGTGGATTGAGTTCAAGGGCACGGACTTCGCCAACCTAGCCGCTTCCATCCACGTGGACGAGATCCCGTACTACCCATGGAACCGGCAGACTATGCGAGAGACGGTGATCTCACTCCTCGCCACCCCCGCTGGACAGGTGTTCTTCGAGACCCCGGATGGGAAACTCGATCGCGACAAGTTACAGACAGCGTCTGAGGCGGTTGGGGTAGATGTGGCCTTGTCCACTCTAGATGTGGACGTGCTCGAAGCACGCAACGAGATCAGCAGTATCCGTGCAGGTACGCCGGTTGAGTACCAGGACTTCCAGGACAGCGAGATACACCTTACGGAGAAGCTCAAGACAGTGAAGGGTCTTGCCTTCCGTGGGTGGAAGAAAGAGGCACAGCAGATGCTTCTCCAGAACATAGGAGAGCATCGTCAAGCTTTAGGGCAGCAACAACAAGAGGCCGAGAAGGCCCTTACAGACCAGGAACGCGAGCTACGCACTATCCGAGCCGATACGGAAGCGATGGGTGAGACCAAGAAGATGCTTGCCCAAGTACTGCTCGATCTCGTCAAGGAAATGCTGATGCCGCCAGAGTCAACACAAGGAGACTAAGCATGACAACGCCAATCGCACCGTCGCCGTCAACTGTGGGGGGACAGGACCCTAAGCTAGCCGCTAGACAGATCGCGGCTGCGGCTATCGCTAGCGCAAGAGACAATGCGGGTGTGACGCCGCCCCCAGATCCTGCGCCTACCCCAACACCAGTGCCGGACTCGACCGTGACACCTGTTGTACCTACGGACGTGACGCCTACGCCTACACCTCCTGCTGAGCCCGGTGTTACGCCCCCCGTAGATCCTGCAGCGGCTGTCACACCCGCGGACGTTGTGGAGTTGGCTACCGAAGCTGGTGTGTCGTTGGAGGAAGTGGTTGAGACGCTTGCTGGGTTTGGTGTAGCTGTTGAGACCGAAGGGATTCCCGACGACCTCCGCGGTCGCTACGGCCAGTTGCTGGAGGTAGTGAGGAGCGCAGTAGCACCTATAGTCGAGCAGGATGACCACACCAAGGCTCAGTTGCGCCAGCTAGACGTGTTCAAGACTCGGTTGGACGAGAATCCCGATAGCATCCTTCTCTCGTTGATGATCCACAAGCCGGAAGCGTTCGCTAAGGTTATGGAGATCGCCGAGCGAGCGAAGGACGACGAGGAGTACCGTGCGACTGTCAAGAGAGGGGTCGAGCTGGAGGCGCGGGAGTCTCAGTTGGCTGCTCGCGAAGTTAATTACACTCAGCAACAGCTCGAAGAGAAGGGGAGACGAGCCGAGGTGGCCGTAGGGCTTGCGGTGAGGCGCTACGGTGTTGATCCCAAGGTAGCCGATCGCATGGTGGCTGGGATGGTCGAAGCACAGGGTGCTGAGTTCAAACTCTCCTCCATCGACGGTATCGTGGCTCAGTTGAAGCCAAAGGCTGCAGTACCCAAGCCGCCCCCAATGATTACCCCTGAGGCGGCAGCGGCAGCCGCATCTGTCCCAACGACTCCTGTTGGTGAGGCTCCTCCCGTAGTGCCGGGCGCAACGTCTGGCCTTGACTCGGAGCCTACCCAGCAACACCGTGGTGGGTTCATGCGGAGTCTAATCAAGGCAGCAGGGGCTCGTGTGGACAGTGTAGGCCGCTAGCAAGCGTGGTTGGGAAGTGCCCGTTGACGAACGCCCGCAAGTTGGGGTGGCCGCGGGTTAGTACCGCAGGAGCTTCCCAACCACGCTCAGGTAGTGTCCTACGCTCGATCCAACCATGACTGCCCACCCCCAAGTTTGGGCGAAGGTCAACGCTCCAGTTGACGAGGGTATCGCTGATCTTGTAGCGGCGTTGAGTGCCTTTCCTGCCCTCCAGACAGTTGAGAGTTGCCAGGGTGCCCCCGATCGGGGAGCCTGGATTTGTTTCCAGTATGGGGATTATTGGAACCATCCGTGGCGGAGTCTGGCAGACTTTGTACTCGGCTATTTGGCTCCTGGTTTAGCATCTCTTGTAGGGGATGATGCGAACGTCCGTATTCAGGTTACGGCCAGTGGACAGGTGTTCGGAGAACTGTCCGTCCGGCCAGGAGCTGAGTCCCGTGTAAGTCGTGCTGTGCGTACACTTGCCAAGCGGTTTGCCGCTTCCCGCGACCGTAGCTCGGCGTCTTCTTCCACGCCTCACCTGACTTGACAGGATAACCCAGCCACCATAAACTGAGTCTTGACGTGAGTGCCCACTCACATGGGTTCACTCCGCGTGGAACACCTGGAACGACGGTAAAACCTAGAGATTCCTTGGTACGGTGAGGCTGCAGAGCCTTATCCTCACGCTGGAGTGTACTGATGGCAGCCACCTTCGCTGATCTTTCCCGCTTGGATGCGATTCTGCGCGACAAGCCTCTCATGGACGGCATCCAGAGCGCCTACAACAAGGCCACGCCGTTCCTGGAGCGCATTACCCAGAACCTCCCCCTCTCTGGCCGCAAGGGGATCTTCCCCGTGCAGTTTGGGGCTAATGAGGGCCACTACATGCGAGCTGACCGAGGCACTTTCGGTTCCTCGCAAGTCAACCAACCTTTGCTCGCTGAGATCAAGTCTACGTTCGCGTACTCGATCTTCGAGGTCTCCGGCCCGACCATCTCGGCTTCCCGAGACGAGTGGGCTTTCCAGGAGGCCCTTGCGCTGTCCTTGGAGCAGACCCTGACTGGTGCGCGTCTCGACCGTTCGCGGCGTATGCTGAACGCGACCATTGCCGGGGTCATCTGCCTCGTTCAGAGCAAGACCTCGACCACGGTCGTCGTAGTTGATTCGCCTTTTGGACTCACGTCCTACAAGGGCAACGTGGACGTGAAGAACATCCTCCGTAAGGACATGCCGGTGGACGTCATTGACGTGTCCTCTCCGCCCGATACCAAGCATCACGACGACGATGCGATCACGGCGGTCTCCCATACCGGCACCGGCTCTACGGTGACGTTGGATACCGCTGAGGCTACGGCGCCCGCGGACGGCGACTTCGTTGCTCGCTCGGGGAACTACAATCTGGAGAACGTGGGCTTCTTCAACGGTGTCTTCCCGGCTTCCATTGGCGGAACCGACACATACCTCAACGTGGCTCGCTCGGGCAACCTGGGGTGGCAGGGTGTTACGGTAGACGCTGCCGACGGAGGCGGAACCGCCGTCGCACTCGACCCGGACATGCTCCGGGACACGATCGACCAGGTCCAAGAGGACTCGGGCGAGCGTCCCACGCTGATCCTGTGCAATTACAAGGGTCGGCGGAACATCTTCAACCTCCTGCAACCGCAGGTGCGCTATGTACCCATGAACCTCCCCGGTGGACTCACCGAGGACACTCTGTCGTGGGATGACATGGCAGTGTTGGTCGAGCGGTTCTTCCCGCCCCAGCATATCGCCTTCGTCAACATCGGCTTCTGGTATCACGCTATCGAGAAGGACTTCGAGTGGATTCCGGGAGACTCCGGCACGGTGCTGCACTCCATGGTGGTGACAGGAAGCGACACGTATCGCGCTGTTGGCCGGTTCTATGGCAACGGCCCGATCACCCTGTTCCCGGCTACGAACGCAGTCTTGTACGGTCTCAGCGAGTAATAACAGTAGGGGAGGGGCTTCGGTCCCTCCCTTCCCTTCCTTCGGCATTGGGCCGTAAGGGAGAAGGCTCCCGCGAAGGTGAAGCGGGGATTCCTAAGAAGGGGGTAGCATCATGAGTGGAGCACCACGAGTAGTCACGAAGGAACACGGGTTCAAATCTGAGACCCGTGCACTCCGAGAAGAGTTCAACAAGCTTATCTTAGACGTCGAGCGTATGCGGGCGTTTATGCGTGGATCACAGGATGGCGTTGTCAACGTAGAGTTCGTGGCGTCTGCTGGTTGTGGCCTTGCCAAGGACGCTAACCCTGAGGATCTACAAACAGTCACAGTCGTGGTCGTCAGCTACAAGGGCGAGCACTTCTCGGTAGCGGCTGACGCGGCTGCTGTCGTCGCCACGATTCTGGGAACGGGTAATACCATCGGCTCAGACCAGTTCGGCTGCCTCTGGGTGTTTGGGAACAAGACGGCGAACATTGCATTGGCAGTCCCCTCCGCCGCAGAGACGGAGTTGACTGACATCGCGGCTCTAGCTCAGCCTATGCCTGATGCGCCTACTGAGGGTGACGTTCCCATTGCGGTGCTTATGATCGAGGCAGACACCAGCGAGTGGGAGTGGGGTCATGCGACAAACGGTGAGATCGACCTCGACTCTGACACGGCGACGTTCTACAATCTCCTGAACAGGCCGTACATCACCAGCGCAATGGCATCGTTCGCGTTGGATGCTGGCGCTGCCACGTTCACGTACGGCGCTGCTGTGGCTGTCTTGGGTGACGGTACGGCTCTCACTATCACTGGCAAGGCAACAGTTGCCTTCCCCACGGGTGAGTTGACGGTTATCGCCAGCAACAAGGTAGGGGCTTTCGTCCTCTACGCGCTCGCCGATGACGACGAGATCCCAGTTCAGATCGGTGCTGCCTACGCCACTATACAGGCGGCTAGGTTGGCGGTGGACGATCTGAACCCGAACCCGCTCCTGGTTGAGCTGGGTCGTATCTACATCGAGAACGGCTCTGGGGCAGATTTCACTCCGGGGACGACTTTCCTCGATGCGACGGGCATCACTGTCACGTTCGAGACTGCTGCGGTGCGTGCGGCTATCTTGGCCCCCACGGACCTCACGGCGGCTACAGTCAACGCGTAAGGGGGGACCATGCCGCAGAGTCAGACTTTTGCGGCGTTTGCTGGAGGGGGCGGACAGTCCACCCCCTCCGTAGCAGGCGCGTTTCAGAACCCAGGTGGGATTCCTGACCCTCGTGGTGCGACGACAATCGCAGGCGGGGGTCCTCCCATAGACGTCCTCTCAATGCTGCGTGCTGGCACTCTCAGCCCCGAAGAGCTACTGCAGTTGGTTGCTATGCTAGCCGGTCTTGGCGGGGCGCCTCCGACTGCGCCTGTGCAGCAAGGCAGTGAAGTTCAGCAAGCGTTCGCGGGGGGCGTAGGTGGCCCCCAACCGTTCTGAGCCATGGCCGAGGAGCGTCCGAAGTTCAAGGATCTCACGCCAGGCCAACAGAAGAAGTTCCGCACTGTGATGGCAGAGTATGCTAACGAGACTCTACGGTCATCCGATGGCACCAAGGTTACCAAGAGGTCCCAGGCTGTGGCGATTGCATTCTCTGAGGCGAGGAGGCACAAGTGACTCTGTCTAACGGGTTCTATAGGACTACTTGCTATGTGATGGGAGGGGTTCTAGTCACAGGGGTTGCAGCGTGGCTTACCTTCGGGCAGGACAAGATCACGCGCGCGGAGTTGATGCAGCACCGGAGCGAAGATCGAGAGTATGTCCAGGAGTTGAAGGGCACAGTTGAGCAGCTTGACACGACGGTGCGTAAACTTGGCTTGTCAGTGGAGCGACTCAACACGATCTTGGAGGTGAGATGATGCCGCCACAGACAAAGGAATGGCGTGTGTAATGGAGCTTCCCGAAGACTTTCAACGCAAGCTCAACGACTGGAACGCGTGCCACCCAAACCACCCGCCCGTCATGGTCCGGTGGGAGCCACGTGCAGTGTGGACGGAGAGGATCGTCTGGGTCTGTGGCGTACCCATCTTCCGTAACGAGTACGAACCGAGGTGGCAAGTTGGTGTAGCACTCCCCAACAAGCCCAAGGGTCCCGTGGTATATATACAAGGCTCCGGCGGCTTGTGGTTCTTCAAGCTCTTCAACTGGCAGATGCAGGATACGAAGGAGTTCCTCGATCTCGACGACCGAATCTTTGACTGCATCGTTGACAGTACACCGCACGGGTTTTACGAAGAGGAGATCGAGCGGCCAGAGGAGGAGGCGGAAGAGCGGAGGCAGACTGCAGGGCGGCAGCTTTCGCACGCTGGCGCTGAGCACTATTATGGCTACGACAACCTTACTATAAACCCACATGTGAAAGCTGGCGGCAACTGGCGCTGGCGGAACAGGTAGGAGACACCATGAACTACGGATGGAAGGGTAGGACGGAGCCGACTAAGGAGTTCCCTAGAGGGCTTAGCAAGGGGCTGCGGGCGCTGCCTACTGACGGGAAGGTGATAAACAGCACACCCGTCGAAGCGGGAGAAGCCGACCCGACGAAGGAGAAGAAGCCCGCTCAGTTCCGTTGCTCGGTTGCTGGGTGCAAGAGGGTATTCAAGGCCAAGCATCTAGCGGCCAGCCATTTCCGCGGGAAGCACAAGGAGCTGGACGTGGAGAAGGAGAGTTGGCGGAGCTACGTGGACCCAGTTTGAAGGCGTTAGATGTCTTCGACCCAGACGTTTGTACCGCGCGGCGATGTTTCTGTAGGAGCTTGGATAGCCCCACCGCTGTGGGAGAGGATCTTCGACTCAGAAGATGGGGACGGGATTCAGATAATTGCCAACGACAGCTCGACAAGCTGTGGCTTCTCGTTCAACACACCACCCTCGTTGTACGCTGCTGGTTCTACGAGGACCACGCTCAGGGTCAGGGCCAGAAAGACTGCGGGCGACGGTTCTCTCCAAGCGCGACTGACTAATGGGACGGACCCGGTAGGCGACCTCTTTGCCTTTTCTGTGACGAGTTCCTTCGTGTGGTACGAGCAGGCTGCCCCGCTTGGGCTCACTGAGAGTGACCTTGTCAACTTAGAGGTGGACCTAGATGCTATCCTAATCAATGGGGACACCGTCCAAGTGAGTTTGATGGAGGTAGTCTTCCTCACGCTACCGACCACGCCTGGCGCCTTCACAGCTCCGATAGAGGGGAACGTCCGCCGCGGTGAGCTGGTCGTGGCTTGGGGAGCGTCCACCGACCCAGACGGAGGCACGGTACAGTACGAGGGAGAGTACTCCGACGACGCTGGGGTCTCGTGGTCCTCCCTCTTCAGTCTTCAGGTTGGATTGAGTTATACTTGGGATAGAGCAGGATTCACAGAGGGGACTGAATACCAAGTTCGAGTGCGAGCCCACGACGGGACAAACTACAGTGATTCTTGGAGGGAGTCCGGTGTCTTCTACATTTCTCCACCACAGGCGGACGCGGGCACGCCCGACGTCTCCGGTGGGTGTACGGCCTGACAGATGGCACTAGCTGCTGGCACGCTAATCACCGACGCAGAGTTGATGGCGTATCCGTACGTCCCGGACCCGCCGTTCCCTCGACCGTCCCTCCTCCGCATCTTGGGAAACTTAGACGCGGAGATGGTGCGTCTCATCATGGCAGAGGCACCACACGTCCTCTCCTGCGCTGCCGCGGACATCACGGTTGTCTCCGCCAGCAATGCTGCAGGGTACACGTTGGTCCTTGGCTTCCAGTTCCAGCAGTTCACGTACGAGGACGCGAACGGAGTCCTCACCCCAGTCGAGATAGTCACCCTCGACCGCCTCGATGACACCCAAGCCAAGCACCCAGCCGCGGTCGTGGTCAACCTGGGCACGTTCATGCCGGTGGACCCCCTCGGGAAGCGGTGGGCAGGAAGTGAGAGCCGTGGGTGGTACGTGGGCAACGGTGACAAGATCCTGGGGCGGCGCGCGACAGCGCCGATCAGTCCGACATCGCTCGCGAGTACTCTGACCAGCCCGAACATGACTCGGGACTTCTTCCTGCACGGCCTACGTTTGGCTATGCTGCTTCAGGTCCCCGATCCTCCTGGTGTGCCGGACAAAGTTCTGACACTCGCACGAGAGCGCGTGCCCCAGGAGCGCTTGCTGGCCCTTCAGCAGGCTCACAAGTCGGTAGCTATCAACTCACGCTTTGGCGAGAGAGCTGTTGGCGCCGGTGACTCGACACGAAGGAGGGTGCTACAGTGAGCACGACAGCCCAGCAGGCCCTTGACCTCGCGATCCAGCGGTCGTCGTTGAATAACCCAGACTTGGTAGCTCCTGCGCAGATCATACGGTACATAGCCGACTTGGAGAAGGCAGTGTACATCCTCGCGGCGAAGCTCAACCCGGACTTCTTTGGTTTGCAGGATGTCACAGGCACACGCGCAGCGTTTGGCGACTCGTGGGACATCAACACTACGCCGGGTGGTATCGGCTCCAATACGATCATGGAGGTGAAGACAATCGTTGGGACCGTCACTAACGTCGCCGTCGGGGACAGAATCAATTTGATAAGCCGTCGCTGGCCGCAATTTACTTTGGCACCTCGCGCGTTCATCAGGAGTAAGAAGCTCTACGCTTATAACGATGAACTGGGTGCTGCGGACGCGAACATGGTTACAGTAGTTGACATATTTTACGCGGAGATTCCATCCGGGCCGACTGCGCTAGGGACTACGTTGAGCATACCGGACGAGTGGATAGGTCTCGTTTACCTACCGCTCGCCAAGAACCTCGCACTCAGAGATCAGCGCCCGGATGAGCTTCCGGCCATCGACGAAGAGTACAAAGTGGTGCTCGCGATGTTCGGCCAACACGTTGGTGTGTACGACGGTGGGGTCACCCGTCCGTTACAGTCGGTCCCTGTCCCAACTGCTCTCGACCAAGCTGGCGGCTAGAGGTAGGCACTCATGCCTCCTCTGACGTGGAAGCCCGTCGCACTCGCTGGCGGGCTGCACGACTCTAAGCCGATCCCTGAGCCGGAGGATCTCCAAGACCTCACGAACTGGACCCTGTTCAGGGGGAGGTTCGCGCTGCGTGGGCCGCTCAGCGAAACTGTGCAACTTGTCTCGTTGCTCGCCGACGAGAACCCTGTAGTTGCCGTCGATCATATCCTTGCGATCCAATACCACGTGGCGAACTGTTACGTTGTCGCGATCCGTCTAGGCGCAATCAACAAGACCTATCTCTACAAACTCAAGCTGACTGGGGCTGCGCTCGACGATGCTGCAACGGAGGAACCTATCGCGACGATTTGGACCGGCGCTACCGTCCCCCAAGTTACCATGACCTCCTTCGAGGGTGGGAGTGCTACCGCGCCGAAGCAACGGCTTTACTTCGCCGACGCCACTAGCACATACTCCCCTCGATATTGGGACTCCACGGACAGTGCGATGAAGGAAGTTGAGGAAGACTTCGACGATAGTGGTCCTGAGGGGACCAAGGAATCCCTCGACTTCCCCCTCATCTTCGAGTACAACGACCACCTCTTTGGGACCGACTTCCGCCAGAGCGGCGCGTTCCAGCTTGGTCTGCTGCGCTTCTCTCAGCCGGGTCTCATCCCCGCGGACGAGCCGGGGGTTACCAACAACATCCAACGTGAGTGGTGGAACACCGACTTCAAGCAGATAGGGAGCCGCGGGGATAAGATTATCGGGGCCAGTGATGCGGGCTCCGCCAAGATACTGTTCAAGCGGAGGAAGGTCTATTCGTTCCAAGGGTTTGACCTTAGCTCGTGGGTTCTGCGGCTCATACCAGGAGGCGAGAGTTTAGGCATGGTCGGACCACACGCAGCCTCTCCCCTCCCAGACGGGACCTGTCTCTTCTGGAGTGACAAAGGCCCTCAACTCACAGATGGCGGACGGATTATTGACATCGGAGAGATGATTAAGCGGCGCGTGGTCGCAGTTACGATTGACACCGACATCTCTGTGGAGTACTCCCCGGACGAAGGACTGTGCTACGTAGTCGTGCCGGACGACGGTGCCGGGCCATACATCTACTATGCTTGGGACGTTGCTGCTCGACGGTGGGTTGGCGAGGGCTCGTGGAAGGCGACGGGAGGCAGCGACTTGCGGCTGAGGGACTTGCGTGCGATCTCCGACGATGCTCTCCCAGGTCCAGCAGCCGCACCAACTGGTACGACAGTCACAATCGTGTCGGACGTGGCACTGACACCCAACTGGACGAACGGTGACACCTCGCTTGATGTTGTCACCGACGTTCACCGTGACACCTCGGCTGCTTTCACGCCGGGTGCGGGGAACCTCGTGGCTACTGTCGCAAGTGGCGCCACGTCGTACGCTGACACGGGACGAACCTCCAAGACAACGTATTACTACCAGATAATCCACCGCCGCAACGGCCAAAGCTCAGCGGCGTCGAACGAGATTAACGGCAGGACCGCACTGGCTACTCCGACTGGTTGTACCGCTGAGACGTTGGTTGACGGGATTCGGGTCAAGATCACCAACAACCAGAGCGGGACGCCGGATCTCGTCATCGAACGCCGCCCGCCTGCTGGTTCGTTCAGTACACTCACGACCTTGGTCAACCAGACTACCGGCGAGAAGACACACGACGACACGACAGCTACGTGCGACCTTGAGTACGACTATCGTGTGAAGTGTATTGACTCGGGCGAGACCGATTCCCCTTACTCCAACGAGGCGACGGCTACTGCGTGTCAGACTGTCCTTGACATTACGTCGGCCTCCCACTCTGCTGCTTTGGTGGCTGTTGGTGTCTGCGCATCGGGTGATCCTATTGTCACCATCGTTTGGGCTGGAAGCAGCTTTGCTTCGGCGGACACAGCGAAGATTTACCAGAACAGTGACGGCGCGGGGTTCGTCCTGCGCGCTACCGTTCCTCTCACCGATCAAACCTACGACGACCTGTGGCCCTTCGCTATCGGCGCGCAAGTTCGTACCTTGCAGTACAAGATAGAGGGATGGGAGAACGGCACGGTGCTGAAGGACACGTTTACAGACACCGAGACCAACGAGAACACGCAGGAGTGCGACCAGGAGGCATAGTGCCTACACGTATCATCACAGGTGACCGTAGTGGCAGCCGCATCTACACGATAGGTCGTGTGGGGTACGACTCTACCGCGGATGATGTAGGAGGCACCTTCAGCGCAAACCTCCGTACGGAACGCTTCTCCCCGGCTGGTGAGGGCGGACTCGTCATGTTCCGCCGGGTACAGGCACGGATCTGGCACACAGGGGCCTTCTCGGGGATCATGAAGGTGTACGTAGACGGGGCGCAGACCCAAGCCTACAACATCAGTCGTGTCGCGAACGGGAACATGAACTCCACCGGGTCGTGGACGCTCGGCTCGAACTGGCGCGTAGACGACAGCAACAGTGGTGTCGCGGATCAGTCAACCCCTACAGCGTCTGACATTTCGCAGGCTCTTAGCCCAGTCATGGTTGCTGGTAGGTCTTACGAGATTACGTACACCATCGCGAGCCGTACAGCAGGGACTCTCACCCCCAAGGTGGGACAGACCAGTGGTGTCGCGCGCTCTACGAACGACACCTTTACGGAGACTATCGTGGCTGGTTCTGGGGATGCGCTCCTCGCCTTCAGCGCGTCCGCTACATGGGACGGCACGCTCGACGACGTCTCCATAATCGAACTGGACGGTGGGCTCGTCGATCAGTGGATGGACTTCGAGGTGAGCGCGCCTACTGTGGTTGGGAAGGACGGTGGGGCTGAGACCATCGTTGAGATGGATATTGAAGGGGACGGCACTTACATCGAGGTAGAGATGGCTGTGGAGTCTGACAACGTCACGGGGATCTTCCTCCCAGAAACCTTCTGGGTCGGTCACCGGGTGATCCGCCCCGGTCTGCAACGGGCTGCGTCGAGCAACTGATGCTTGAGGCTCCGTCGTACCCTTTGGGGGCGTATCCCGATCTCGAACCCTTCTTCGAGTCGCTCCGCCGGGACATGCAACTCCGCCGGGCTATCCAGCGTGTACCCTACGCCTCATCCATCACCCCGGACGCCAACAAGGGCGAGATAGTTATTGTAGACGTCCTCACTGGGGATCTCACCGTCGCTAACCCGGTTAACGCTCGCGATAGTATGCGACTGTACTTCTCCTTCACCCAGGACGCTACTGGCGGGCGTACGGTCACGTTCGGCTCGGACTTCATGACCTCGTGGGGAACAATCGAGGCCGCTAACACCACGAGCACGGTGGACTTTTGGTACGATGGGTCTGTGGGGAAGTGGATTCAAGGAAGTGACATGATCTCTACACCCTCGGGTGGAGGTCTGCCGTCGGTTATTACACAGCTTATCACGTTCGATCGTGACCCGAATCCCCCCTTCGCGGTCACAGCGACCAGCGGGGTCGTTACCAGTCTCGACTCAGACCTTCTAGACGGACAGCACGGTACGTTCTATCGTGACGCGGGGAACCTGAATGCGGGGACGCTCCTCAATGCACGGGTGGCGGAGGCTAACGTCACGCAGCACGAAGCCGCTATTGACCACGACGCCCTTCTCAACTTTGTAGTAGGTGAGCACTTCCTACAATCTGCGATTACAGTAGTGGGCACCATCGCTACTGGTGTCTGGAATGGTACGGCGATAGCAAACGCCTTTGTCGCGGATCTACCAACCTCGAAGATTACAAGCGGAACCTTTGCTGATGCCCGAATCTCTGGAGCCAGTGTGGTACAGCACGAAGGCTCTATTAACCACAATGCCTTGGCCAATTACCTCACCTCTCAACACTTTACACAGGGCGCTATTACAACCGTAGGCACTATCACCTCGGGAGTTTGGAGCGCCAGCGTCATTGCAACCACTTATACCGCCGCGAAGGTTGTGTCAGTCTCGGGGGGCACGGGTGTTGACTCATCTGGTGGGGAGAACCCAAGTCTCACATTTGATGCTGCTGAACTTGGGCTAGGTGCCACACTCATCGCCAGCGATCACTTGGTTGCAGCCAACGGAGGGGTGTCAAATCGTCAAGTGATAAGCTCTATCCCACTGTCGATTTTCAACAATGACGTAGGGTGGACTACCAACACCGGAGATATAACTAGAGTCAACATCGCTGCTGGCGACGGGCTCTCTGGTGATGCGGACACTACTTCAGGAGACCACACACAGACGATTGATGTGGACTCTACCGTCATTAGAACCACAGGCACGCAGACCCTCGGTGGAGCCAAGCAATTCACCTCCGATATTCTTGTCAACAAAGCTGACGCGTCGATAAACCTGCTTGCTGGTACTGGCAACCCACAAGTGTTCTTCAAGTCAGGTGCTGGCGATCGGTACAAGCTCATCTCTACTGGGGTTAACTCACTGACGTTTGCCGATAATAATGGGATTGCGAAGGCGGTTATAGACTCGACCAACTTCACCCCTGCTATTGATGTTGGTATTGCTCTAGGTACTTCAAGCTTCAAGTGGAGCAGGCTCTATACTAACTCCGTCATTGCTGGGGCTCCAACAGGCGGCGACAAGGGAGCGGGGACGATCAACGTTGCCACGAATGTCTTCAAGAACAATTCTGCTTACACCAACCCCGACGCGGTACTTGAGAAGTTCTACACCGGGAAGGTTGTGAAGTTTGCCTCCAGTCCGTTTGCTGATTACCCCGGTCTGATGCCGCTTGCTGAGCTGCGGGAGTACACACGCGAGCATTGGCATCTTCCCCGCATCCACCGTGATGCGATGGGAGTCTTTGACCAAACCGACGTCCTGTTAGAGAAGGTGGAGGAGTTGGTCTTGTACGTCTGTGGCTTGAACGAAGAGATGGTCGGTTTGAAAGCACAACTCAGGGCATTGGAGGTGCTATAGTGGCGAAACGTCCAGGCTTAATTGTCATCCGATACGACGCTGGTGGTGCTGTCACCTCTGTAGAGCACGAGGTTGTTTATGAGGCACAAGCTAATTTCGACAGAGGTAAGGGTTTGGAGCCGGTCATCGAGAGGGAAACTCGGGCGCTGATTGGGAGTCGGGTGTCAACGGCGACGAAGGATGCTGTTGCCGCGTTGGTAGCTAGTGTGGAGAGTGATCTAGGCGCTACCTAATCGAAGCGTCTTGGTTTGCCAAAAGCACACGTCGGTGATAGAGTGAGGTGCGGCTAACGCTAACAGAGGGAGGGAGTAATGGCTAAGCTGAGAGCGATCAGCATATCCTCGTGGGGGGAGGGTGGTGTGCAAATCACTTTCCAGGCGCTTTCGCCTGTGGCGGGGTTCGAGGTCAACCACATCGAGATGGCTATGCCGGTCAACGAAACGGAGTTCAAGCGGCTCGCGGGGATCAAGTTGTACGACGAGTTCGACGTGACCGTCAAGAAAGTCTGATACTAGGCGAGAGAGGAGAGGTGTGGTTATGAAAGTAGGAGTATTGGACTGCCGACCGGAGAGTGCGACACAGGAGGAGCACCGTGGCTACTACGCCGCGATTCATCTGGCATGGTTCTATCTCAACCCGCCGGACCCGCGCACGGGCGAGCGGTCTGCGTTGATACCGTTGGGTGCGGACCCCAAGACGTTGGAGAACTGCAATGCTATCAACGCTTTCTTCAAGGACCACGAGGGTGAGCAGTTCAGCCCAGAGCGTTCCGGCTTCGCTGGGATCGGGCCGAAAGACCAGCTCGTCGAGTTGGCACTTCAAGACACAGCCTTCGACTTGCTCAAAGGTTATTGGCAAGCGTGGTACGCCAACCGAGGCCACCAGCTCTTCAGTGAGTTCTACCAGAGTGTGGATAAGTGGTTCTCCTCGTTCACGGGGTACAAAGACAGCGAGTGGAAGGAGTTGGTTAAGCAGCGGGAGCAGGACGAGAAAGACAAGGCTGTAGCTGGTCTAGCAAGACCAAGTGAGGCGCGTGACGGTGAGGGCTCTAACTAACGAAGAACTGACCTTTGGTGCAAGCCCTGCAAGCAGAGGGGAGCTTGCTTGTGGGGCCAGACTCCCTGGTGTTCATCGAAGGGGAGAAGCCGACTCCTGTGCCTCACGAGGTTTGGCGGAGTCTCTACGAGCTTGATCTAGTCCGTAGGGGGAAGATGGTTGGGCAAGAGTACCGCCTGTACTACCTGACTGGAAAGGGGAGGGCAGTGGACACAGAGCCGGAAAGTCAGTAATGTTGTCTTAGAGGGAGGCACGCTATGCCACACGGACATGGGGGTAGGCCGTCGTTCCTCAGTGGGTTTGAGGAGAAGAAAGGTGGGCGGCTGGCTGACCTCCTCGGGGAGGAGTTCCTCCCTGAGCTGCGCGAGTCCAGGGGTCGCCGCAGTCGCGTTGAGGATGCGTTCATGGGGTTCCTCGACCCAAGTAAAGGCGAACGGTTTGTCACTGAGGGCGCGGAGCGAATCGGCGCCGATGTGTTGCGTGCTGGAGGGCCGATCACCGAAGCCATCCGGCGTGCTCGTGGAGGGGCTATTAGCTCCGGGTTTGGCACGCAGGGCGGAGATCTCTCCGGGCAGGAAGCCAACGTCGTCACTGAGGGCCTACGCTCTTCGGTTGGGTCCTTCATTGGCCAGTCCCTCCCCGGCCTGTTTGAAGGCGCAGCCGGACGTGCAACCCAAGCGTTCGGTATCACCCAACAGCAAGTCACGGATCTCATGGAGTCCCTCTTCACTGGCGTGGGGAGCGCTGAGAGCCTCCGCATCGCACAGCCGAAGAAGGGCTTGTTTGGCCTAGGTCTAGGTCCGCTTTGAGTTATGACAGCGCTCGTCTACACGACGATGACGTGCCTCTCCTCACTGAGCGGGAGAAGGCGGAGTGGGATGTGTTCCTCTCTAAGTTCAAGCGTGATGCGCTGCCTATCTTTGTGAGGCACGGGTTCCCTCGCGATGTGGCACTGGTCGTGTTTGAGTTGAACCGGGTTGAGTCGCTGCTTGTAGCCGTGCAAGAAGCCCTCGTCGAGGAGGAGTGATGCCAGCACCTCTTGTTGTAGCGGCACTCGTCAGCGCTGGGTCACAACTCCTGATGAACAGGAACCAACCAGCAGGGCAGTTCCAGCCAGCGAGTTTCAACAGGGTCCCGGCACCTACGTTCCAGGCTCCGCCTACTCAGCGACCGGGTGGTGACATAAACAGCTTGGTTATGGAAGCGTTCCTCAGAAGCCAGATGGGGACGGGTGCTTCCCCCTTCGCTACGCCCCGTGGTCCTACGGGACTGGGTGACTTCAATCCGATGAGGCAGCCTCCTCCGATTCAGAGTAGGTTCTAGCTATGGCTCTCTCCCTCGTCCTTGACGCTTTCAGGAAGCAGGCCAACCAACAGCAGCAGCGTGGAGGGCCTACACCGCAAACCGGACGCGGGCCGACACTCCCTGGTGTCGCTCGTGGGACGATGGGTGCCACGGGTAGTCGTGCGTTCCAAGCTCGCAACCCGGACGCTTCTCTCGCGCGGGACAGGAAACAACTGCGGGAGAGTCCGGTGATGGCCGCGTTCCTTCGGCGTAAAAAGGCGAGGCTCATCTAATGGCACTGCAACCCATAGTCTTCACCCCACCCAGGCGCGATCCATCTCTCGTCCAGCAAGCTATCGTAGGCACGCTCACAGGTCTTGTCAGGAAAAAGCTGATCGACGAACCACTTCTCACGAGGCGAGAGGAGTTCTTCACGGGTGAGCGTGAGGCAGGAGAGACAGCGCAGAAAGTCCGTGATCGCAGAACTGGCGTGACACTACCGTTGGAGTTGATGAAGAGAACGCGAGCGTTCCAGAAGGGGTTGCCTATCGTTCCAGGGCTTGAGGATACGAGGCTTGCTAGAGTAAGAGCCATCCAGAAGTTGGACCCCGAGTTCCTTCCGTCTGGGCCTCCTGGGACGCTTGAGGAGCAGGTAGGTCGGAGGGAAGCGGGGCAAAGTCTGCTGGACGACCTGTTGGCGCAGGCGCGAGTAGACGTAACAGCAGGCCAGACTCGCCAGGCTCGCGCAGATTGGATGGCGGGCATCCTCGACCGCTTCGGTGTGAAGCCCTCGCAGCTCCCGGTGTTCATGGTGAAGGACGCGGACACTGGTGAGACACGGATGCCCGACGACGAAGAGATGACGCTGAGAGCGTTGACGCATGGGATTCAGGCGGGTGAGATGGCGCAGTTCGAGAACGACGAGCGGTTCGTGAGCCTCAAGAGAGAAGCGGATGCGTTAGAGGATCGTGTCGTGCCTGTCCCAGCGTACAGCGCTAAGGCAGAGCTTGAGATGCTGGGGAAGATCACACAAGCCACGCCGGGTGCGGAGAATGCCCGTAACTTGCTTGGCGTCGCAAGTGTTTTGCGTAGCATCGGACTCGTAGGCGGCGCCGGTCCTAGCGAGGAGTGGTGGTTTACTGACGACACTGGTGAGGAAGTTCGCGCGAAGTCTGAGGCGGAGTTCTTCCTAGAGTTCCCTGCCAAAGCACAGTCACGCATCCGTGGCACGTTGTGGGCTCGGGTCTTCTTCCAGAACCCGGACACGTTTGGGGCTGCCAAACAAGCGTACGGATTGCGTGACGCTGTTGCCGAGGATACGTACCGTCAGATCACAGGGTCGGTGGGTCCTCCGGTTGGCTTCTCCTCGGTCCCAGCAGAACAGTTGCGAGAGAGTCTGGGTGAGTTGGAAGCCGGAGTCCCAACGACTAGCGCACCTAAGAGCCGAGCAGAGAGGGCTGAGTCTTTCGTTAGCCCCGGCGCTCGGGCGATGATTGAGGCCGACAGCACCAAAGTCGATGACTTGGAGAGCTACACGACGGCGTTTCTGGCTGACCCGGCAGCGTACAACAACGCCATTGACCAGTTCGAGGTGCTACTTGCTTTACCCGACGACGAGTTTGCACAAGTGCTGCAAGAGTTCGGCGGGTTGAGGGGAGAGGTGTCCGCAACCCCCGTACCGGGAGGTACGTTCAAGGGGATTCCTGCCGAGCCTATCCCAGAGCGTGATGCGTTCAGGCTCTCTGTGTACTCGCTACTTGGTGTCGCTCAAGTCGAGGCGCAAGAGCGTAGGAAAGCAGCACGGCAGTAACAAGGGCTCACGCCCCGGAACTTGGAACGGAGTACAACACCATGGGTCTTCAGCAACTCATCAAGCAAGGTGGGGACGATCCACCTAAGCACCTCCAAATCCTTCGCAATCTCCGCGAGAACTACTTCCCGTCTCAGCTAACAGTTCGGCGCTTCGACAGTCCGTTGCCGAACCTCCCGAAGTTCGGTGACGAGCGTGAAGGGAGCCCCCTGCTTAGCGGGAGCGCTCTCGTGTCTGCGAAGCTCCCGTTGTTAGGTGTGTCCATCGGGAACATCCTCGACATCCCCTACAGCGCGGTCGAGGGCGCGACCAACTCCATACTCAAAGCGTTGGGAGTTGGTGTTACTGAGGAAGAGATCGTTGGGGTTATGGGTCGTGGCACCAAGGCGCGTGACGTGACTGACGTCACCATCCCTATAAGCGCGCTGGAGGAAGCTGGTGTTGAGCTAACCGAGGATGAGCGGCGCGTACGCAACTTCAGGCGCTTCGCTGCCTCGGGGGCCGCGGCGCTGGGGAACATCGGTCGAGGGGGGTTGGCTAGAGCGTACGAGACCGGGGAGCTGGCTCCGCCAGAGGACGACCGAGAGCAGATAGCGGACCTCGCTGGGATGATGCTAGCGGACATGGGAGTCATACTGCCGTTCTTGGGTCCTATGGGAGCGGTCTCTGGTGTAGCGACACGTACTGTGGCAAAGGCTGGCGTCAGTCGTCTCCCCCTGATCCCAGGTCTGCGGGGACTGCGGTCCTTCGACAAGCTCAAAGCTGCGGTAGTCGATCGCTACGGGACGGATGTCGGACTGAAGGTTGCCGAGCGCACCACTCAACTGTTCGAGAGGATTGGTGTTGACGGCGAAGTCGGTATGCTACTTGGAGGACTCCACGCTACTAACGCACTCGCGGCTGGGGAGGATCTCTCTCCCGAAGAGTTCCTCCAACGCGTCGGCTTGTTCACACTGTTCGGTTTGGGTATTGGGACAGGGATTCACGGTCTCCACGCTCTCGGTATGCGCCGTAGCCTTGCCCGTTGGCAGAACACGCTCTTGTCCGGTCCGCGCGAGGGTTTGTCTATCGGGACTCGTATCAAGATCCCGGACGGTCGAGAGATTGAGCTGGTAGGTAAGGCGCCGCCAACGAAAGGCGGGGCGCGTGGAGGGAAGTGGGTAGACGCTCAAACGCGCAAGTTCGCCAAGGCTCCCACACCAGAGGAGTTTGCTGCCTCAGTACGCGCGAGGGCTGAGCACGAGCAGGCTGTAGCAGCGACACAGGTGCGCTTCGAGGAAGTCCCGCCGACCCTGCCTGGGTTGGACCAGCGAGGTATGCAGATACAAACCGCTGCTGCCGTGTGGCGTACTCGTGTGCAAGCGAGAGCGGGTCAGGTGTCGAAAGAAGTCCTCAAAGAGGAGATGGACATACTTGTACGCCAAGCTGCTGATGTTGGGTTGCCGATTGGGACTCGTACCAGCTTGCTCGGACGTGCGCGAGCAATACAGGAGGTGTTGGGGGAGCTGGAGCCACGGCCTGGCGAAGTGAGCCTGACTACCGAGGCCGCTGCGGTTCAGATCGTGTCCAACGTGCCACGGGAGGTCGCGTTGAACATGGCGGCTGAGGCAGAGGTGGCTGGGAACAGAGCTATGAGCGCGCGTATCACCGAATTGCTGGACCAAGGTCTGCCTCAGCTCAAGACATCTCGTGTGGAAACGCTGCTCGGCCAGGGTGAGGCGCTATCCAACCGTGGCTTGGCTAAAGGTGATCGTGTCCGGGATCTCGGTAACAAGCAGTACGTGTTGTCGGAGGAGCCGTCGTTCGGTGTCGTCACCGCGAAGGAGATCAAGCCTGCCGGGCAGAACGTTGGACCGAAGAACATCGAGGTGCTCAACCTGAACGAGATGATCGTACGCCCGAAGGCGGGAACTACTGCACGTCTCAAGGACGGTCAGGTAGTGGAGATCCTCGAAGCAGAGGGTGGAGGCGTACGGCAGGTCAAGGTGAAGGCGGGGGACGGCAGCGCGGCTACGTACGCCTTCGAGGACATCGCAGAGTTGGGGCACAATCCAATATCCGCGAAGGCGCACCAGAGAGCCTTGCGTCGCGCACGCCGCCCAAGTAGGGAAGAGGCGGAGGCAGTCGTCCCTGCGATCGTAGCGACACCAGAGGGTGAGGCTGGTACTCTTGTCGCCTCCGGGCCACGCGGGAATGTCGTGCGAATGCGAGACGGCCAGGAGAGAGTTGTGGAAAGCGTGCGCGCGACGAAAGAGACGGCGACGACTGGTGAGCGTGAGGTGCTCGCGTTCGCTCCAGGTACGCGTCCGAGCGCAGACAACCACATTCTATTCGCAGCCGTGCCTGAGGAGCTTGTCGGGGCGCTTGAAGCTGCATATAGGAGCGGGGACCCACGCGCTATCACGGCGCTCATGGGGAACGTGCATGTCCTCCCGCCGAACACGGCTGGGCAAGGAGCGGCCCTGTACGCTATCGAGTTGCCGCAGACGTCCCTGCCGAACTCAGCGTACTCCTCAGCAGCCAAGCAAGCGCGGAAGGCCCTTGGTGGAAAGCCTGTGAGGGTAGAGTCGTACGATAGTCCGGTTGCCGTGTCGCCAGAGGCTATGGGCCGTGCTCAAGTGTACCGGGTCCCCGAGGCTCTCCACGCTAAGGGGATGCGCTCTGAGGCTCAACTGGCAGCCTTGCGTGGTGAGGAGCGTACCACGTACCTCAGGCGCTTGCTCGACTTCTCGGAGGACGTTGACACACCAATTGCCGAAGCTCTCTCACGTCGCCGGGCTGCGCAAGCCAAGCGAGTGGAAGCGGCAGCGAAGAACGATGGTCGTGAGGCGTCTGTGGCCAAGGTCGAGGAGGTACAGGCCACGGCTGACGCAGCGGATGCTGTTGTAGCTCGGGCTGTGGACGATGCTGAGCGTACTGCGGGGGTTGTGCGTCGGCGTGTGGTTGCGACTGACGTTGAGGGTAACGGTCTGTTGAACCGTGCGTTGAACGGGGATAAGGAGGCGATCGCGACTATAGTCGAGGATCAGCTAGCGCGTGGCGAAGAGGTTGTGTTGCTTCACAAGGGCGTGCCGGGGCGTACGCTGATCTTACAACGCGAGGTCGGTCCATCGGGCGAGGTTGGACAGCTCACTGCTGTGATCGACGAGGGTGGGAAGCAAGTACCTTTCATGAGGAACGCTGTAATCACAGATGCTACCGTGGCATTAGAAGCGTCGGAGGCCGCAGGGTTTGTCGGCGGGTTCCGCAGGACCACGCCTCCAGGAGAGTTCGTACTCGACGGGAACCCATACC